>ERZ791858.198-NODE-198-length-68483-cov-10.474849_pt1 | contig 68483 bp, 69 predicted proteins | sample MGYA00510284_ERZ791858 | MGnify/ENA primary metagenome ERZ791858 (study PRJEB30046, sample SAMN00792077) | human gut metagenome | study: EMG produced TPA metagenomics assembly of the A metagenome-wide association study of gut microbiota in type 2... | reverse complement strand
GGATTGATGGAGTAACCGAGGGAGCTGGAAATTTAGCGGAAGATGTGGGGAAAGCCGGAAAAGGACTCGAGGGAGCAGCCAAGGTATCAAAATACGCCAGTTCTTAAAGATGATTATTTTAGAGCTTTGAAGGAGATTAATCCAGATGGTTTTGATGTATTTACAATACAATAGGAGGATTTATGGAAGAAAATAAGGAAAAATGTATAGGTAAACTTATTCATAGTCGCATTCCAATTGAATGGATGAGATATAATATGTACATCGAAGATGACAGGTATCGCAATATACCGATGCTTGTATTCAGAGTACAGGATTCTTGCCCAGAAAATATAATTGATAGTCTTAAAAAGTGTGTTGATGCTTTTAAAGGAAATCTGAAATGGAAAATGTTTAAAGATCCTTTGTCTAGGAAGGGAAATTACCTGATTACAATTTCTGAACTAGAAGTTTTGCATAGGGAATGTTGTGCAGGGAGAGTTCAATATAATCAAATAGATTTTTGGGGTGCTGAAAAGTATAAAAAATATTGTGATGATGCAATACAAGATATTCCGATGCTGGAAAAACACATTGAAGAAACTTTATAAAAGGTGCTAACAAAAAAAGGTGTTGTTGAAGAAGTATGGGAGAATGCTAAAGGTCCTGATGGATTGGTATAATGACCCTGCCAACTATAGACCAGAATTGCCAAGTAATAATCGTAGTCATAAGTATGAATAAAGGAGAAAGCAATGGATATAAGTTTAGTAGCAAAAATGAAAAAGTATGATGAGTTTATTTCCTGCTATAATGAAGGTGACGAGAAAAAAGTATATAAAGGTAAATCATTATTATTTTATTCATTATCCAATAATGATACAGAAAGTCGTTATTTAATAACAGATTTTTTACTCAATAAAGGTGCTGAAGTTAATGTGATAAATGAGTGTGGCGAAAATTTGTTGCATATTCTACTGTCAAGAACAAAGCACAATATAAAACAGACAGCAGAGTTGTGCAAAAAATTAATTGATAAGGGAGTAAACATTAATCAATTAGATGAGAAGGAAAGAGTACCCTTACAGTATTTGATTAACTTAAAATATACAGATGAGGAACTTGAACCATTATATCAAATTTGGTTTGCACAGAACAGTATATTGGTTAATCACAAGAATGCATGGGGAAAAACACCATTGGAAATTGCGGAGCAAATGCCGTATAGAGCAAGTTTGTTGGAGAGGATGAAAAAGTATGAGTGAAGTAGTAACTTTTATACCCGATGCTGGTGGAAGTATTGTTTCAAAAAATATATTGAGCCATAAGGGAAAGCTGAGATGGTGTGTTAGAGAAGAATCTGTGAATGATGTCGATAATGGCTGGAGATTTTTTTCAGATATTGATACAGAGGAGTATTTGAGTAAAGCGGATAATATGTGTATATGTGATTTTAATACAGTTGCTAATATTGAACCAGCAATTATTACAATATACAATTGCAAAGTTGGAACGGATATAGAATTAGTAGAAGAGCAAATTGAGAGTATAATACAGGAAGTTCAGAGAAACATGAATGAAAATACGGTTCAAATTGTTTTTGAATAATATGTATTATGTCTATACATGAGGATGCCCATCACCAAAAAATTTATCACGGTCTTTAAATTGATCGGAATGTCTCTCGCCAAAGGCGATTTATCTATGAAGATTAATTTAGAGATACTTCTAGAGCGAAAAATGTAAATAGCTACGAGAGGGAAGATGTGATATCAGAAAGTGGGGTTAACATAAGAGAAGCTGGGGATGAGAGTGGTAGTTCTTCTAATAAAATTAGTAATTGGGATGATATGAAGGATGCTTATAAAGGAAAAGTCACAAAATTTTTGAAAGAAAATAAACCAAAAGGTTCTCCAATACCTAAAAACTGGTTTGAAAAAGGTGGAACATTAGAGATAGAAACATTAGATGATGGTTCTCAAATTTGGAAATATACATCAGCAAAAGGTGATACTGTTCCATATATTAACCAGCAAGTTAAATTTCCGAAACAATATATGTTTCCAGATGAGGATATTGCAGAGTTCAGTATTGGCAAATTTACAGGTGATAGAGAGCTGGATAAAAAAGCAGCATTGGAATTCCTTAGAAGTGAAGGATATGATGAAATTCCAGACGGTTACGTTTTACATCATGATTATGAAAATGGTAAAATGCAATTGATAGAAGAAGAAATTCATAGAATTTTCACACATTATGGTGGAAATTATTACAATAAGTAGGAGACGAAATTATGTTAATATCAAAATATGTTGAAGATAGTACATTTGAAAAAATAAGTGAATTGGAAAAAAAATATGATATTGTATTGTGTCATGATTACAAAGACTTTTTGATGAAATATAATGGTGGAGAAACACCAAAGACAAATCTTAGCAGAGGTAAAGTGAAAACAGATATAAGAAGATTTTACGGGTTTACAGAAGAAAATCAATATTCAGATTTGAGGTTTGTTTTAGATGGAGGATTAGGAGAAGAATTAATATCAAAATTCAGACTTCCGATAGCAACTAATTCATTTGGAGATTATTTTGTAATAAGAGTATCAGAAGAGAAAAATGGAGAAATTAGCTTCATTTATCATGATAATCCTCAAAATGAAATTATAATAGCACCAAATTTCAAGGAATTTGTCTCTATATGTAAAAGTGAAAAAATTGGACATATACGTTCAATAGAAGAACGTAAAAAATGTTTAATTGAAGCAGGAAAAGGTGATAAGATAACACAAATAAAAATAGACAATTGGCAAAAAGAAATAGACAAGTATGCAGGAATGCATCAAGAAGAAGTAATAATTGATTAAATTATGTCATCGCATAATGACACGTTAACACAATTCTCCATGCTGGAAAGCCATACAGTATCGGCATTTCCGCTAATGGAGAAATATAGTTGTTCCACAGAACTGATGTTTTGATAAGTGCTTGAAAACCTTGTATTATCTAATTTTACGTAAGAAGCACCGAATCCTGTATTATTATTTCGGTACGAGGTTTTATATTAAATTTCTTCATATTGTGGTGGTATGAGAAGGATATCTGTTATCATCCAGTGGGAAAGGTAAGGATTTTGCTACAAAGCAAGGCAACAGAAGATTACAAGCTACGATTTACTTTCTTGCAATTCAGATGGTGCAGGTATCATCAAAAGGAACACCAAGAAATCCACTAGTTCGTGCATACTATGAGAAAAGTAAGGCAGAGGGTAAGAGCAGTCAGCAGGCACTGATTTGTATTTCAAGACGATTAATCAGTATTATTTATGGAATGCTAAAGAACGGTACAGAGTACCGTATGCCAGTAGTGGAAAATGCTGGCGAAAATGTGTAGAGAAAATGGCAAATATGTGGTAGAATTTAAGCTTATGCAAGAGTTGGCTTTAGAAAGTGTACTCTTTTTTTAGTAGATGTGCATTGGTTTGGATAATTATAAGGGTAAAGAGTCTTTGTCAAGAGTGGTAGTGGAACAAGATTTAAGTATGAACATAATCCTATGGATAATCCGAAAGCTGCTAGGAATATCATAGAAAACCCAGATGCAGTATATGGGTTTTCGCCTAATCCAGAATCAACAAGAATTGGAAAGTACGCTGATAAAATTGACTGGACTAATCCTGAACAGGTTGCGGTTGCAAGGCAAACGAGAGAAGCATACCATAATGTAAACGAATCACTGCTGCAAGATTTGTATAATAGTGGATATACAACAAAAGATATTGCAGCAAAATTTGGCATGTCTTTGGAACAAGCATTAGATAAATATGGTTCACATGAAGAAATAATCAATGCTACGGTTAGAAGTAATCCAGGAATGGATGCTTGTACAGGATTATATGATATTTATCATGGAGGAAAATAGAATGTGGCAAGTGCAAAAAAAAGAAACTTTTGATATTTGGACAAATAATGTATGCGCTTTAAAAATTGAGCATTTAGAAGATAAATGTAGAGTCTATGTTGATTATAAGGGTTATAATGTCATTATGCCAATGGGGATGTGGGGATTTGAAGATGAAATTCAAGATAGAAAGATAGAGTTTGAGATTGATGGTGAAAAGGGAAATTTTAAATCTTTAAGTTACGTGGTAAAGGAAAGTGATTTAAAATTGTTTTGTGATATGATATTTTTCTTTTTATCTGAGCATAACTTAGATGGAGTATTGAATGATGTGTTTAAATATTAAATGTATTTAATTATGGTTATACTTTCGGACTCTCAACAACCTACAACTCTTGCACGTCTATTAATTAACCATCATGGCTGTTGCGAAGCAGTTAAGATTCTTGCAGAGATTGGTGATATCAAACGTTTCGGCAATGCCAATAAGCTGGCACAGTTTGCAGGTATTGCACCGCTTCATTTATCCTCCAGCCCGGTAGTTCGTGCATACTACGAGAAACGTAAGGCCGAGGGGAAACCCAGTCAGCAGGCACTGATTTGTATTTCCAGACGGTTAATCAGTATTATTTATGGAATGATGAAAAATGGTACGGAGTACCGAATGCCGGCAGTGGAAAATGCTGGCGAAAAGCAGTGAAATAATGGCAAATATGTGATATTATTTTAAGCAGATGAAACAGTCGGCTTTGGGAAGTGTATTCATTTTTCAAAAGAGAGGCATCGGCTTGGAAAATTATAAGGGTAAAGAGTCTTTTGCAAGAGTGGTAGTACATCTATAAATCCTAATGAAATAAGATATAGTCAGTTATCTGCAAATGGTTCAAGCGATATTATACAGAGTAGGAAAGCAAATGGTTGTCAGGGGGACCCCATTGATGTTGTAGAAATGCCTGATGGAATATATACAACAGACGTGGGGTGAAGCAATTGAGTTAAGGGTTGGCAAATAAAAAGCATCCTTTAGAAATGGAAATCCATATGGTAAATTGGAAATGGAAACAATAAAGTAGGATAGGAGTTTAGTATTATGGAAATATTTAATGCAAAAGAAATATATGAGAATTATAGTTATCCAGAAGAATTTATAAAAATTGTAGATTTGAATTTAGTGGATTTAGATTTATGGTATTTGATGAACAAGGAGCAGGCTGAAATTAGAATTAAGGGATTGAAAGATAGATACCCTCAAAGAAAGTTGATTCCTTTTGCAAGGAGAGATGATGGAGATGATATAGCTTGTTTTCAAGTTGGAAAAGAAAATAGAGTGCAAATTATTCATGATTTTGCTAGTGCTGGTTATGAACAAAGAAAAGAATATGAATGCTTTTGGGATTGGTTCAGGGATGCTGTTGAAGAAATGATTAATGAGGATGAATGTGATGGATAGATTAACAGAATTAAGTAAAGAAATATCATATGCACTTCGTCATGCTCCATGGGAATATGAGTTGGAAATGGATGAAGAAGGTTGGGTTCCTATTGAACAGTTACTGGATGCATTGCATAGAAAGAATGATTGGAAGAGTATTACTCAAGAAGATATACAACAAATGATTGATATATCAGAGAAAAAAAGACATGAAAATGTTGGAAGTAGAATTCGAGCATTTTATGGTCATTCAATTCCTATGAAAATTTCTAAAATTCAAAGTAAACCACCAGAGATTTTGTATCATGGAACTGCTAGGAGATTCATGGAATCAATCATGAAGAATGGTTTATCTCCGCAGAGTAGACAGTATGTTCATCTTTCACAAGATGTTGAAACCGCCCAAAATGTAGGAAAGAGACATGATGATAAACCATATATTTTGCGTATTGATTCATTGAGAGCATGGAATGATGGAATATCGTTTTATTATGGAAATGAAAAGGTATGGTTGGCGGATACTGTTCCTAGCATATATATTAAAGAGTTATAACAAATATAGGCTTGTGCCAGTTGTAGCACAGCCCTATAAATTTATATAATATTTTGTTCGATTTTTCCCCACTGAAATTGAGATTCTTCATCATAAAGCTGATTGCTTATCATTAGCTCTGTATCTTCTCAGGAAAAAGCTGGCATCAAACTATGAGGATACTGATGAGTATACGGGCGAAATAAGAAGTGCACTTTCAGAAGTATCGGACATATCTGATGTGGGCATGCCGGACAGTAACGGAGTATTTGATATCCATGAGCAGATGGACAGCGACCTTATAAAGCTTGTCTCAAATGTAAACAGCTACGAGAGGGAAAATGTGGTACGGCTTGAAAATTCAGTAGAGCTGCTTCTGGAAAATCTGCAGTCATGTCTTTCAAAAATAGGCCTTAGCCAGGGTGCGATTGAGAGCTATGAAACAGGCAGTTTTATCACAGGTAAAGATGCAGGTACCTTGAACACGGGCATTAAAATATTTGGAGACCTGCATGAGAAGAATAAAGAAGCATACGATGAAATCTATGAGACAGAACAGAAAATAAAGGATGACCCAAAATGCCTTTGCATTTGCGGCATCCGCAATGATTCCAATCGGCCAGGCATCCACAGCGGAAAATCTGACATTCAAAAGCACAGCAATGCTTATAATGGTTGGGTTGTTAGAGCTCAACGTGGTAGAAGATATTTTGACCCTACAATAAATGATTTTCGTGAAGCAAAGTATTTTAATCCTAATGGTCCGGATTATGATGAGGTTATTATTAATGATACACATATACCAATCTTGGATCCATATCAAAATTGAATTAGTGGGTGATTAATGGAGGTGTTAAGGATATTGGATGAAAAAAAATTAGAGGAGTTGGTCTCCAATATGGATGATAGAATTAGAATGCACGATTATTCCAAAGAACAACTTTTGCTGTTAATTGAAGACTATGTAACAATTAATTTTCAAGGTATGAAGTATCAGACAAGAGAGGCAATATTGAATATGATATGTGATGCTGTGAATTATTATGATATAGGAAAAGATTTAAATTGGGAATCAATTATTGCTATAAGGGAAGATTTGGAAGATGATTTGAAAGAATATGTTGATGAGATTATTTCTATGCACCACAATTAAGCCTCCTTACCGGCAGGCTTAATTAGTAGTCTCATTACCATATATTAACAGAATTTCTTAGGTTTATAGGGCTTACCATCCCGCAATACAGCATAGATTACGGTGGTAAGCTTTCTTGCCACGGCTCCTGTGGCAGTCAGATGGTGTTTGCCCTGTTCACGCTTCTTTTTGTAAATCCTGCAAAGCAGAGGGAGAAGTCTCAATGAACGAAGGCACAAGTGCTTCAAGAGTGGTGACGCACACCTCTATCTATTACAGGATAATTGTGGTATAGGAATGAAATAAAAGCAATAGATAGAAAAAGACTGCTTTGATTCCTATGTGTTTAGCATACCAGAGTGGTAGATATTCATTACCTCAAGGAATTTCACAAGAACAGTTTAGTAATGCTTCGAAACTACTTAGAGATAGGGTTGGAGATATAAGTGGTGATATTGTTGTACAAGGAAGTCGAGCAAAAGGAACCGCAAAACCAACATCAGATATAGATATTGCATTAAGAGTATCAGGTGATAAATTTGATTCACTTATAAACCAATATTTTAAGACTCGTAATGCTGGTTCTGCAAAAGAACGAACAATGCTGCATGCAATAGAAACAGATAAAATACAAGCTGGAGAAGCTAAATTAAGTGGTTTGCGAAAAGAATTACAAGAAATTTTTGGAATGGAAGTAGATATTTCGATAATTAAACAGGGTGGATCATTTGATAATCCATCGTTCATTTCATTTGAGTAGGAGGTAAATAATGTACGACGATTTATATTGTAAGGTATTTGTTGATACTGATATGGATTATGAAAAACTGTTTGCTTTACTAATAAATTTTATTAATGGTAAAAAAGAAGCAGTAAATTATATCATTACTGAGTGGTGTGATATTAGTGTTCAAAAGAATAAGGAATATAATGTCGAGCAATATTTATTGGATTCTACGGATTTTTTGTATTGGAAGTATTACTTAGATATTGAACCGCACAATATTGGGGAAAGCCAATATATAGAAAATATTGCTAATCTGCTTAGTTATTTGAGGAGATGCTGTAAGAATGTTATTATAGCATGCGATTTTGAAGATGAGGTAAATAACATGATGTAAAAATTGGAAATATATATTTTTTAAATTATGTATCCACTTAAGATTGGCTACAACAGCCATAGAACTCTTTAACCTGCACTATTTTCGACCCTAATATTTTTCTTATATTTTCTAAAAGTATCTTCTTTCACATTTCCCCAACAAGCCCTAAAAAGTCTATCATGGGTAACTCCTCGACTTCGCTCTTAAAATCGCACACAGGGGCAACACAGGCTCTCATAGGGGTAATGTTAAAAAACGATACAGAGTACCGAATGCTAGTAGTGGAAAATGCTGTAGAGAAAATGGCAAATATGTGATACAATTTTGAGTTGATGAAACAGTCGGCTTTAAGAAGTGTATTCTTTTTTCAGAGGATGGTCATCGGCTTGGATAATTATAAGGGTAAAGATTCTTTGTCAAGACCAGCTATGGGAAGTCAAGTCTAATAGAATTAAAAAATACTGATAACTTTATGGACTCAACTATAGAACATATTTTTGAAGGAAATGTTAGAAGAGGGAAAGCAGGAGGTTATCATTATGAGTGTATTAAAGATATTGCAGGAAATATTGTTAATGGAACAGAAGTATTAATAAATGATTTAGGGGTATATAAGGCACAAGTTGAGGTTAATGGTATTCCAAAATCTGGAAATGGGGGTTATTCAACGTTTTTCCCTAAAGAAATGAGCCCTCAAGATGTGATTGATTCAATTAATGAGGCTTATAATAACAAAGTGTTTGTAGTTGGATCTAAAAATTCATATATTGGTACATCAAATAATGGATTAGAAATTGAAATGTATATAAATAATAATGGAAAAATAATTTCAGCTTTTCCAAAGGAGTAATAATGATTGAAAGAAAATATGTGGAATATGAACTTGCAAAAGGAAAAAAAGATATTTGTATAGTATGTAATTGTAAAAATGCAGAAACGCTTAATACATTTTTGTGCTCTGATGTCAGACCATTTGAAGAATGGATTAAATCAGATTTTGATAAGGTATTGTCAGGAGAAATCATTTCAAAAGAGATAAGTGGAAATGTTTGTTGTGCGGAGATAAATTTTAAAAACACAAAAATATATAATATGTTAATAGAGGATGATGATGAATACTATGAAACTTGTTGTGAGGTGGATACAAAAGAACTTCGTCAATTAATTGATGAGTGGTGTGATAAAGTCCGAGAATTTAAAATGAGCATCACAACTAAGCCTCCCCACAGGCAGGCTTAAATCCTAGTCTTACTACCAGACATTTAACAGAACTTCTTAGGTTCATAAGGTTTACTATCCCGTAACACGGCATAAATTATGGTGGCATGTCTTAAGTAAGGTGAATGTCCGATTTGTTTCCCTTCAGGAGAAACAATGGAAGCTTCGTGATGATTTTTGCCAATATCAATTCCGATAATGTACATAAGAAAACTCCTTTTGTGTAAATGGTATGTAACAGGTAGAATCCTCACTTCAATGCGGGTTACAATCTGGTTAGATATACGAAGTACAGCACATATGCTGCCAACATCCAGCTTAAGTAATATTGATTATTATGAAAAAATTGCATCTGAATATGATGTGATTTTAAGATTTACGGAGGAAGTACAATGATAGAATTAAATTCTAAAATCAAAGAAGCGTTAATTGAAATAGATTTTATTAAGAGATATGAAGAGGTGTCAAATAAATTTAATGCCGAAAGAACACCTTCAAAAAGTCGATTAGTATATATTGATGGTGAAGAAGTTATGGAGATAATTCAAAATTTGGGATATTCTCCGCTATTTGATAGTAAAGAAAAATTTTATAAGATTAGGGAAGAGCAAGTTGAAAGGTTTACATTGGGAGTTCATATTATTCTACAAGGTGGAATGGTTGATTTAGTTTGGGTAGTCAGAGAGAATGGTGAACTGCTTCTTGGGGCACCTTGGGGTACCTATTCAAGAAGACTGATTGATAGCAGTTACAGAATAAAAAAACCGATTTTTGGAACATATGAGGATTTGGAACAAATTTTAAAAATTACTTTTAAAATGTATGAAGACTTTAAAAACGTATTATCTGGTTACCTGAATCCGTGAACCTTGTTTCAAAATGAAAAGGCACACAGGAAATGTTTGCCATATTCAGCTACCTGTTGTCAGGTGATGAATGCAAAGCTGTCATAAAGACGCTTTAAAGTAAATCTCCAGCGATTCCTGCCCTATGATTCGAAGGATATTATATGCGATCATTGTCAGCTTCAGCACCAGTTTGTTGCTCTCAAACTTTCCCGACGGGAGTCTTTCAACATCCCCACAGATGTGAAAGGAAATGATACAGCAGGAATGGTTGCCGGTATGGTTGCAAGTGGAGTAACTGCAAAGGGGCTGAATGGAATTGAAGCAGAGGCGAACAAGCTGGCGAAAGCCCCAAAAGGGATTGATGGAGTAACCGAGGAAGCCGAGAGTGCAGCGGAAGATGCTGGGAAGGTTGTTGAGAGTGGTAAAAAGACTATTATATCTACCTTAGGAAATGAAATAGATATTACACCGTCCTTAAAGCATACTTTAGTCAATAAAAATCCAGGACCATATGGTGAAGTGAATATATCGGTGGACATATTAGACGCAGAGGGAAATATAAAAACTAGACGATGGTATGATCCTGAGGGTAAAGCATATAGAGATGTTGATATGAGTGACCATGGAAATCCCAAAGAACATCCAGAAGTCCCACATGAACATACATGGGAATATAACAATGGAAAACCAAAAAGAAATTAAGGAGAAGAGATGAAAGGTTGTATAATAAAAAATGATGAGATTTCTATAAAAGATATTTGCAATATTATTGGAGATGTGGACAACTATAATTGGCTTATTACAAATATTGAATGTTATCCAAGTGACGAAGAGATAGTAAAAATTTTGGATAATGAATACTGTTGGATTGAAGGAAGAAGCTTGTTAGATTTACTAGCTAAAGAGGAGTTCCAATGGATATGGGGGGTCTTCTCTGCTTTCCCTAAAGAAATAAGACTTGAAGAAGTATTAAAATATGATTATCCGTATGCTGATGGATATAAAGGATTTTGGGAAAATCCAATAGCATTGCAACATCCATTAGCAGTTTCAGAAATTGTGGTTTGGGATGGTTCATTAATATTAGTAATATCGAAAAAGAGTGAAGTTGTTAATGCTCTTATCGAAAACAATACATTTACACAGGATTTAGAAAAATATAATATGGAATAATTTTAATTATGGTTATACTTTCAGACATCTAATAGCATCACTACAACCCATGCATATCTATTAATTAACCATCATGGTTGCCCTAAAGCAATTAAGTATCCATGGTGTTATAAATGACACTAAAACTCTGTTTAGTTAGGCATACGAATGAATATTGCAAAATGAATATGTTGATGTAACGCACTTTTAGCAACAGAATGTTGCAAAAGGGTGCGTGTTTCTGTGAAAGTTTTACTATAAACGATAAGGGCTTTTTTATAAATTCGGGAGTAGCTAATAATGGTATGAAAATAGATATGCTTTTGGATCAAAGTGGTAAAATTATTTCAGCATTTCCGGAGGAATAGAAATGAAATACAGAATAGAAGAATATAAATTAAAAAATGGTATTGAGGATATAAGTATCATATTTGATGAGAAATATCAGTTGTTGACAACTTTTATGTCATGCGATGTATTGCCCTTTGAAAAATGGATTAAATCAGGTTTTGATAGAGTACTGTCAGGGGAAAGTGAATATGAAGAAGTAAATGGAAATGTATGTTGTGCGGAAATAAGTCCTAAAACGACTAAAGTATATGATAATCTGGCAGAGGATGCTATGGGAAATTGGTGTGAAGTTGATACAAAAGGACTTCGTCAATTAATTGATGAGTGGTGCGATAAAGTTCAAAAATTTAAAATGAGCATCACAACTAAGTCTCCCACCGGCAGGCTTAATTCGTAGTCTCACTACCATATATTAACAGAATTTCTTAGGTTCATAAGGCTTACCATCCCGAAATACGGTGTAGATTATGGTGGTAAACTGACCGAATCGAATGTCCGATTTGTTTCCCTTCAGGAGAAACAATGGAAGCTTCGTGATGATTTTTGCCAATATCAATTCCGATAATGTACATAAGAAAACTCCTTTTGTGTAAATGGTATGTAACAGGTAGAATCCTCACTTCAATGCGGGTTACAATCTGGTTAGATATACGAAGTACAGCACATATGCTGCCAACATCCAGCTAATACGCAAAATCCTGCAAAGCAGAGGGAGCAGTCTCAATGAACGAAGTCACAAGTGCTTCAAGAGTGGTGACGCACACCTCTATCTATTACAGGATAATTGTGGTATAGGAATGAAATAAAAGCAATAGATAGAAAAAGACTGCTTTGATTCCTATGTGTTTAGCATACCAGAGTGGTAGAAACACAGTAACGACAATAAATTATTTTTATAAATTTGACAGGAAATTAGCCAATTTTAATGATGGTTATGAGATAAGAACAACTGTAGATAAGGATTTAATATTAGTGCAGTATAGTTCTGACGCACCAGATGCATCCTTATGTTATTGCGGTTGATGAAGCAAATAGAATTACAACATTGAATGATTATATGGATAAGTTGGCCTTATCAAAAGATTGGGGAAACAGAAATAATGTAAAAGTTGAGAGAAATCCTGCTGGAATAGAGGTTAAGTATGCTGTAGGAACTGCAAGAGAACAATTATTGATTGCAGACCCTAGACCAGGTGGTGGAGTTCAATTTTTGTTTAATCAATTTGATACAGATTGGATAACAGAGATTAGAAGCTTTTCAAATTAAAGGAGATTGCTATTATGGATAAAAGACAAGAATTATTGAAAAAGTTGCATCTATTGGTACAAGAAATTGATAAAGCCAAGGAAATGGTAGATGAAGAAAAAAGTCAATATTTAAATAACTATGAAAATAGAATTGAAGCCGTAATAAAAAAATTACAGGATGGTATATTACCTGCTTCTAAAGGTGGGCTTATTGGTACAATGAGAGGAATTTCAGAATATGACAGTTTGGCTTCTATAAAAGCGTTGTATGATGTAGCATCCGATGTGGATTTATTTTATAGCAAAGAATGTCAAAAATGGTAATATATTATTTTAATTATGTTTCCACTTAAGGACAACCACCACCTAAAAAATAAACCACAGTCTTCAAATTATTCGGAATGGTTCTCACTGATGGTGATGTAATCCATGTAGATTAATTTGAAGACCCTAGGGCGAAATTTTCCATTTGGGTGCACTTAAGGACATTTGAAATCAAAAAAGAATAATGTTCCATTGTATTGGATGCAGCCGGAAGCATACAGAATGATTACCAGTATGATGCGTTTGGTCAAAGGATTGCAGGACAGGAAAACATACCGAATCGTCTAAGGTATAATGCACAGATTGAGGATGACCTGACGGGACTTTACTATCTGCGTGCACGTTATTACAATACGGGTATCGGACGGTTCACGCAGGAAGATGTGATCTATAATGATGGACTGAATCTGTATGCTTACTGTAGCAGTAATCCGGTGATGTATGAGGATCCGAGTGGCTATGCTGCAAATGTAACAGAGTCTGTATGGTGAAGAAAAATGAAATATAGAATAGAAGAATATAAACAAAAATAGAGGAATGGTAAAATGAAGGTTGTAGTAGCAATTGATTCATTCAAAGGAAGCATGACAAGCATGCAGGCAGGGATGGCATGCAAAGAAGGCATATTGGCGGCAATACCGAAAGCGGACGTGGTGGTCAGACCGCTTGCAGATGGCGGCGAGGGAACTGTAACCGCTTTGGTAGAGGGCATGAATGGCACATATGAACATGTTGATGTAACAGGACCGATGGGACAAAAGGTGCACGCAACATATGGAGTACTTGAGGACAATACGGCTGTTATGGAAATGGCAGAAGCGTCGGGAATCACACTTGTTGAAGGTAAACCTGATCCGTGGAAAGCAACCTCATTGGGTGTGGGAGAGATGATACTGGATGCTGTTCACAAGGGCTGTCGGAATTTCATAGTCGGAATAGGGGGAAGCGCAACCACTGAGGGTGGCATAGGAATGCTGACGGCGCTAGGTTATGAGTTTTATGATGAGGATGACAATATTCTTCCACCGGTATTTGGCTCGCTTGCAAGAGTAAAAAAGATCAAGGCTGACAAGGTTCCTGCAGAATTGAAGCAGTGTCATTTCAAAATAGCATGTGATGTAACTAATCCACTGTGCACAGAGAAGGGCTGCGTATACATTTTTGGAAAGCAAAAGGGCGTACAGGAGCAGGAAAAGGCACAGATGGATAAAATGATGAGACAATATGCAGACTGTGTTGAGGAATATGCGGGAAAAAGCTTCAGCGAGACACCGGGAGCAGGCGCTGCGGGAGGTCTTGGGTTTGCGTTTCTATTTGGACTTGAGAACGTGGAGCTTAAATCCGGCATAGATATAGTGCTAAACGCAATACAGCTTGACAAGGAACTGAAAAATGCCGATATCGTAGTGACCGGAGAGGGCAGGCTTGATGGACAGAGCGCCATGGGAAAGGTGCCTGTCGGAGTGGCAAAAGCAGGCAGAAAAAACGGCTGTAAAGTAATCGCACTTGCAGGGAGTGTCACTGACGATGCAGTGGCATGTAATAAAGAAGGCATAGATGCGTTTTTCCCTATTATAAGAGGGGCAACAACGCTTAATGAGGCTATGGATATCAAAAATGCTCAAAAAAATATGAAAAACACTGCAGAACAAGTTTTCAGGCTTATTGACATCAGCTCGCTTATGGAATAATATATGTTAGTAAAATTGTGCGTGGTGCAGGGGCCGGATGAGATATAAAAGCCCCGTATATCATAAAATATTTAAATAAAAAAGGAGAAAAGCAATGGCTAAGGAGAAAAAATTAGTAGAGGCCATCACTTCCATGGAGGAAGATTTCACACAATGGTATACAGACGTTGTGAAGAAAGCAGAGTTGATGGATTATTCATCTGTAAAGGGATGTATGATCTTTAAGCCCAATGGTTATGCCATCTGGGAGAATATACAGAAAAATCTCGATGCAATGTTCAAAGAGACAGGTGTAGAGAATGTATACATGCCAATGTTCATTCCGGAGAGCCTGCTCCAGAAAGAAAAGGATCACGTAGAGGGCTTTGCACCTGAGGTTGCATGGGTCACACAGGGCGGACTTGAGACACTTCAGGAGAGACTCGCAGTAAGACCTACATCAGAGACACTTTTCTGCGAGCTTTTCAGCAAAACAGTACAGTCACACAGAGACCTTCCAAAGGTATATAACCAGTGGTGCTCAGTAGTGCGCTGGGAGAAGACAACACGTCCATTCCTCCGCTCATCAGAGTTCTTATGGCAGGAGGGACATACTGTTCATGCAACAGCCGAGGAGGCAGAGGCACGTACAGTACAGATGTTAAACATCTATGCGGATTTCTGTGAGAAATATCTTGCAATCCCTATGGTAAAGGGAAGAAAGACAGACAAGGAGAAGTTCGCCGGAGCAGAGGCTACATATACAATAGAAGCTCTCATGCATGACGGAAAAGCACTCCAGTCAGGAACCTCACACAACTTTGGTGACGGCTTCCCTAAGGCCTTCGGCATTCAGTACACAGACAAGGACAATAAATTACAGTACTGTCATGAGACATCATGGGGCGTTTCAACACGTCTTATCGGAGCTATCATCATGGTTCACGGAGATGACTCAGGACTCGTGCTTCCACCAAAGATTGCACCAACACAGGTTATGGTCATTCCAATCCAGCAGCAGAAGGACGGCGTACTTGACAAGGCATACGACCTCAAGGACAAGCTCTCAAAGGATTTCCGCGTGAAAATCGATGCAACCGACAAGACACCTGGCTGGAAGTTCGCAGCACAGGAGGTTCAGGGAATCTCAACACGTATCGAGATTGGACCAAAGGATATCGAGAAAAACCAGTGCGTTATCGTTCGTCGAGACACAAGAGAGAAAATCGTTGTCTCACTCGATGAGGTCAATGAGAAGCTCGCAGAGGTACTTGAGACAATGCAGAATGACATGCTCGAGAAGGCAAAGGCATTCCTTGCAAGCCATATAAACGATGCACACGACTACAATGAGTTCAAGGCAATCGCAGAGACAAAGCCTGGCTTTATCCGTGCAATGTGGTGTGGAGACGAGGCCTGCGAGAACAAAATCAAAGAGGACACAACAGTTACAAGCCGTTGTATGCCATTTGGTGACCAGGAACAGATTTCCGACGTATGCGTATGCTGTGGAAAGCCGGCGCACAAGCTCGTATACTGGGGTAAGGCATACTAAATTCGCGCCTACGAGAATTTATTTCGCGAATTAGCAATTATTTTTGTATATTATTATGATAAACAGCTCGCCGGAGGGGCGCATTGACGCAGCATACGGCTGTGGCGCATGCTCGATTTACGACGTGTCGTGTGTGAGAGTTAATGCCACCTGCGGCTGAAGCTGGCGCAAAAAATACTCGTTCAAGCGTAAGCGCGTTTGATTTTTTAGCGCCTAATAAGCTCTGCCGCAGGAGGTATTTACTCTCACCAGACTAAGGAGTTATGAGAGCATGTGTCACAGTTGTATGCTGTGGAAATGTGCCTCTCCGGAGAGCGTCATTAAAAAAGGAGAAACTACAGATGCGCATAGATTTACCGCAGAATGTCAACTTCATAATAGACACGCTCTACGAGCATGGCTTTGAGGCATATGCGGTAGGTGGATGCGTGCGTGACAGTCTCCTTGGCAGGACACCGCAGGACTGGGATATCACCACATCTGCAAAGCCTGCGCAGGTCAAAGCGATATTTGACCATACGATAGACACAGGTATCCAGCATGGCACAGTCACGGTAATGCTGGAGCATGTGGGCTATGAGGTCACCACCTACAGGATAGACGGAGAGTACGAGGATGCACGCCATCCAAAGGAGGTCACCTTTACATCCAATCTGAAGCTCGACTTAGAGAGGCGCGACTTCACAATCAATGCCATGGCATATAATCACAGGGCAGGGCTTGTTGATGAATTTGACGGCATAGCAGATTTAAAAGCACATGTGATCAGATGTGTGGGCTGTGCACACGACAGATTCAGTGAGGATGCACTCAGGATGTTTCGTGCGGTGCGATTTGCAGCCCAGCTTGGCTTTGATATAGAGGCACAGACTAAAGCAGCCATAAAAGAGCTTGCCCCTGCCTTGTCAAAGGTCAGCGCAGAGCGAATCCAGGTGGAGCTTGTGAAGCTTCTGACATCAGACCATCCGCAGATGATGAGAGATCTGTATGAGCTTGGACTCACAGCGGTATTCATGCCGGAGTTTGATGTGATGATGCAGACACCTCAGCACAATAAGCACCATATGTACAGTGTCGGCGAGCATACGCTTCATACCTTGGAGCATGTGCGAGCGGACAAAATCCTAAGGCTTACCATGCTGCTTCATGATGTGGCAAAGCCTGTGTGCATTACGACAGACGAGGAAGGCCAGAATCATTTCAAGAAGCATCCGGTTGTGGGAGCTGATATGACAAGAAAGATACTCAGGCGCCTTAAGTTTGATAACAGGACTACAGATTGTTGCTGTAAACTCGTAAAAGAGCATGATGACCGTCCGGCCATCACAGAGCGCAATGTAAGGCGTGCCATGAGCCGCATAGGGACAGAGCTTTTTCCGCTGTTATTTGAGGTGAAAAGAGCCGATACACTCGGACAGAGCATGTATAGGCGCGAAGAAAAGCTTGAATACATCGCAGAATATGAGCGTGTATACAGGAAAATCCTCGCAGACCACCAGTGTGTATCCAAAAAGGAAATGAAGATAAATGGCAGCGACCTGATTAAAATGGGAGTAGAGCCGGGACCGAAGCTTGGCGATATCCTGGACAGGCTTTATGAGCAGGTGCTTGATGACCCATCGCTCAATGAAGCACAAAAACTTAAAGAGCTTGCGAATAAAATAATAACCTCTCTCATATGATTAAAAAGCATCTGAATAGTTATGGTGCATTAATCATATGAGGGGGGGATTTTTTTGTATAATCAGCCGGAAGTGGCTTTGGAAAAATATGAGCTTACAGTAAGCAGGATAATAAAGGGCAGAGGAGCATATATATGTGACACAGGCATCGGGCAGAAGCTGCTCGTGCCGTACAGAGGGCATGAGCAAAGGGCATGCACCCTGCGGGATACGCTGGCATTTATCCAGAGAAACGGTATGGATGTGGAGCAGATATCACAGACAAAGGAGCAGTGTATTATATCGCGAGATAACTGTGAGGACGCATACATATTGAAGGATTACAGAGCAGGCAGAGAGTGCAGCACGGACAGCCTAGATGATATGCGTGGCGGCAGCAGGGCATTAGCGCAGCTGCACAATATATTGGAGAAGTATCCTCTGCCTTCGGATATTGAGGTAGAAAGCCTGCACGAAAAAGCTCAGCGCAAATGTGCGCAGATAGTAAAGCTTAAAAACTACATACTGCGTCATAGAAAGACAAATGCCTTTGAACATCTGTTTTATGAATGCTATGAGAGATTCTTAGAGCAGGGGCAGAAATCGGCGGAAATATTGTGTGAGCTGGAAAATAGTAAAACGTCGGTTCCGATATACTGTCACGGAGCCTTCAACCAGCACAATGTCGTGTATACACAGTCCGGAAGATGGCTCCCTGTCAATTTCGAGACCATGCATCCGGGATATCCGGAAACTGATCTTGCGGAATACATGCGCAAGATGCTCGAAAAAAATCACTGGGATACAGCGGTTGCAGATGCAATTCTTGACAGCTATTGCAGCGTAAGAAGTCTTGATGATACATCAATGAGACTGCTTCAAGCACTGCTTTTGTTTCCTGAAAAATTTTGTAAGCTCTGCAATCACTATAGCAACTCGCGCAAGTCATGGGTATGCGACCGCGATGTGGATAAGCTTGCACAGCTCATACAGCTAAGCGGGGAGCGCGAGGAGTATCTGCATGCCCTGCATGCCATAGTGTAAGCAGTAATGCATATATATATAGTGAATTTAATTGAAAAGTACATGACTATACGATATATTATTATTGTAGAAAAACGTTTAAAGCCAGCTATTAAAGGAAATACAGATGAAGAAATTCAAAAGATTATTTTGCACAGTATGCATGCTTGTGCTGTCACTTGCAGCATGTGGAAAACAGGACACGGATGATGGTGTAAAAAAATTCTATAACAGCATGAATGATACGACGGAGGCCGTGGGAGAAAGCACGCAGTCCGGTTTGAAAGCTGCTGCGGAGGAAAACGGAAAGTCCGTTAAGAAAAGTTCAGATATTCTCATAGTATCGGACATAAACAGTGCCAACGAGACGATCAGGGTATACAATTACTCGACAGGAGTGCAGTATCAGTATTACTATGGGCTGACCACCGGCTTTTTCGACAAATATGGCAATCACATGTCAGTTTCAGATATACATCAGGGTGATGTGGTTGACATATCAGGAGCAGATTCAGACGGCAAGGCAAAGCGGATACAAAAATCCGATAAGGTGTGGACAAACGACGCAGTGACCAATTTTTCTGTGGATAAGGATAAGAGCGTGCTTGAAATCGGAAATAGCAGCTACAGGCTGGGTGAGCGCACCATGATATTTTCAGGCTCGGATGTCGTAGATACTGACAGCCTCACGGCGCAGGATAAGTTGGCTGTTGTCGGGATTGACAAGGACATAGTGTCAATTTCTGTCACGACAGGGCACGGCACACTGCAGCTTAGCAATACATCGCTGTTTGAGGGCAGCTTCTTGCAGCTCGGAGACAGGATATTTGCAGAAATCACTAAGGATATGTCGCTTGATGTGCCGGAGGGCAGCTATACGCTCGCTGTGGCCAACAACGGCTGGGGAGGCAGCAAGGATATTGAGATAAAAAGAGGAGAGACTACAAAGGTAAATTTAAATGATTTAAAGGGTGAGGGTCCTAAAAAGAGCAGCATCCTTTTCGAGGTTGACGTGCAGGGTGCGAAAATATATGTCGATGGCAGTGAGATCGACTATACGAGCCCGGTTGAGATAACATATGGAAAGCATAAGCTTAAGGTAACAGCCGATGGTTATGACACCTGGACGAGGACACTTTACGTGAACTCAAAGGAGGCCACCGTACAGATTACGATAAACGACAATAAGGACAGCTTGGGCAGCGATTCATCAGGCACCGGAAGCAGCAGCACTGGAAGCTCGCAGGCCACCGCACAGACTCCTTCAGAGACTGCCTCAGAGAGGGCGAATGAGAAGGACAATCAAAGTACATCTCAAAGCACCACCGGCAGCTCGCAGAGCACAAATTCATCACAGCGGACAGACAATAAATCCTCTGACAGCTCGGGGAATAGTCTGACAAATAAGGATATATCAGATTATCTTTCAACATTAACCTCTTTATTAAGTTCAAAGTAAGGTTTTAAGAATGCTAAAAGTACATAAAAGCCTAGGAAATAGCGCATTTTCCTTGACAAACCCCATAAAAACAAGTATATATATTCTTGTAGGTAATTTGGGAAAACAGCTCGAATTATATAAATTATGAAAATCCAGAGGAGGAATTTTATCATGAACAAAGCAGATTTAGTTGCAGCTATGGCAGAGAAGGCCGGAGTATCAAAGAAGGACGCAGAGGCATCTTTAAAGGCATTCACAGATGTTGTTGCAGAGGAGTTAAAGAAAGGCGAGAAGATCCAGTTAGTTGGATTCGGTACTTTCGAGGTATCTGAGAGAGCAGCAAGAACAGGAAGAAATCCACAGACTGGCGCTGAGATGACAATTGCAGCATCTAAGGCTCCTAAGTTCAAGGCTGGAAAGGCTTTAAAAGATTCTCTTAACTAATAAGTTAGACTATCCGGAGTAGAAGAATGGGTGAAGCCTTTAAGGCTCCGCCCATTTTTGGCTATATCCACTGAAATCAGGGTAATAGTTATGAATTGATTTATTATAGGCAAGACACAGAGGTAACAATGAGATTAGACAAATTTTTGAAGGTATCGCGTCTGATAAAGAGACGTACAGTGGCAAATGAGGCGTGTGACGCAGGCCGTGTCACAGTAAACGGCAGACCGGCAAAGGCATCTGTAAATGTCAAGGTCGGAGACATAATAGAGATAGCGTTTGGACAAAAGACAGTCAAGGTTAAGGTGTTAAATCTCCTTGACACAACAAAGAAGGAAGAAGCAAAAGATCTTTTTGAGTATATATAGGTTATATTTTCATGAATCCCGGCATATATTTACATATGCGATTCCACAGATGGCATGTATATGTGCGGCTGTCTATGGAGCATATTAAAAATTATGTGAGGGACAGGGAATGGAAGAAATATCAGGCACAAAGAGTCATAAGCTTATCTTGAATAATCGCAGAACAGGTAGCTTTACAGGCATTTTGGATGTGCTCTCCTTTGATGTGGGAGAGATACTTTTGGAAACGGAGCTAGGCATGCTTGACCTAAAGGGCAAGGATCTTCATGTAAACAGGCTAAACCTTGAGAAGGGGGAAGCCGATATAGAAGGTGAGATAGACATGATTACGTATTCGAAGGTACCTGAGGTGACCGGAAAGAAAGATAAAATGTTTGGAAGGATATTCAGATAAGCACCTAAGGAGGAATAATGAGTAAACGTCGTGCAAAGAGAAGGGGCGGAACTTTAAGTGTTTCTATCATAGTTATAGCATTTCTTGCGGTTATGGTAGTCCAGGTTGTGCAGCTAAAGCAGAAGGAATCTACATATGCCGCACAAAAAGCGGAGCTTGAAAAGCAGTACACTAAAGAATCGGAGCGTGCTGATGAGATAGAAAGCATGCAGCAGTATATGCAGAGTGACCAGTACATAGAGGATATAGCAAAGAGCAAGCTGGGGCTTGCGTATGACAATGAAATAATCTTCAAGGAAAAGGACAAATAATTTTTGAAGATATAGTTGCGCTTTTTCGCCAAAACCTTCATTTTTGACCACATATAATCGTTGAAAAAAGATGGAGGCAAAAAGATGAGGCGTGCAAATTTAAAAAAAGCTGTGTGGGGGCTTATGGCATTTGCATCCACACTGGTGTGTGTGATGGATTGTTATCCGCTGATACCTGCAGTGTATGGAGTTTATTGTCTGAGCAGTTGGCATACGATTATTTTTTACATAGGATTAATTATTGGAATGGGATACTTTATATCGATACCGTCGATATGTAAGTATCTCTTTATTATTGCGGTGATTTACTTTGGGGAAAGGCTATTTGTGAGAAAAAGCAGTAAAAACGGATGTCTGACAACAGCCGTTGTAGCAGCTTGTGCCACGGCGGTGATGAATCTGTCGGTAACATTTCTGGGAAAGCCGGATACGGATGAGATAGTGTTGTCGGTAGCAGAGAGCCTTGTTGTGTTTTCGATGGCCTTTGCGCTTTGCAGAGCATGCGAATATTTAAGGGCTCTTGAGCACAATGAAAACCCGGTCATAGCAGGACTCCTGCCCGACAGGGAGGAGGCATTTGCCACAGCAGTTTCTGGACTTTCAGGTATTATTTCGACTGCAAATGTCATGGCTGTAAAATGTACGGCAGATAAAATCCCTGATGAGAGTGAGAAAATACAGCTTGAGGTGACAGGGAGACTTTGTGCATGCTGTGAGGGCTGCAGTGTGTGCTGGACAAGCGGGGCTTCGATTTCCGACAGTATAAAAATGCTTGCTGATGCAGTGCGCAAACGTATGAAAACAGAGGAAATTGTGCAAAACAGATATGTGGATGGCTGCCCGCACTATACGCGCATGGTGGAAGCCGCCACAGAGGCATTTGCCCGTATTGAGCTAAATGAAGCATGGTACAGGCGTCTCACGGAAAACAGACGCGTCATAGCCGCACAGCTTGACGCTATGGCAGAGCTCATGGAGAGCTGGTGCAGGGCTGAAAAATGTATTGATAAAAAAAGAAGGCTGCGCCTTTCAAGAGTTTATGTATATACAAAAGAGGCTGGTATACAGGTGGAAAATGCCCATATTTATGAGAACGCAAGGCAGCAGGTATGTATAAAGGCAGATGTCTGCACCAAGATAGATGGTGGGATTGAAATTTCAAAGTATGTGCAGGCGGTTTCACGCGCCATGGGAGTGAAGCTCAGGCAGGCACATGGGACAGTTTCAATAATATCCGATGAGAGGACATCTATTGTGCTTTACGAGGAGAATCAGTTCTATGCACTTTCGGGGGTGGCGACCAAAAAGAAGACCGGCTCTCAGGCAAATGGCGACAGCTGCAGCATGTTTCAGCTGGATGATGGCATGTATCATGTATGTGTATCCGATGGCATGGGCTCGGGCAAGCAGGCGCAGGCCGAGAGCACACTGGTGGTGGATTTGCTTGAAAAGCTTTTGGAGGCCGGCTTTAGTAGGGAAAGTGCCCTAAAGCTGATGAACTCTGCCATGGTCATATCGGCGGGCAAGGAGTCCTATTCCACGGTTGATTTTGCCACGATAGACATGTACACAGGTGAGCTTGAGCTGGCCAAAACAGGCGCTGCACCGTCATTTATCAAATCAGGGAAACAAGTAAGTGCTATAGAAAATGAATCACTTCCGGCGGGGGTCGATGTCTGGCAGGAGAGCAAACATTCAAAAAATACACTTCAAAGTGGCGATTTCCTTGTCATGGTGACGGATGGTGTGCTAGAATATCTGCATGTAAAGGACAGACAGGGGAAGCTTATGGATATCATCGCAGGCGTCAAAAGTGACAATGCAGGCGTGATGGCGCAGGAAATTCTGGACAAGGTGCTGCTTGACACAGGTGGATACGCCATGGATGATATGACGGTAGTTGCAATAGGAATCTGGGAAAAATAATGATTAGACGGACAAAAGATTATATTCTGGAAAACAAGATGATAAACAATCACAGCACAGTGCTTGTTGCGCTGTCGGGCGGTGCGGATTCGGTCTGCCTTCTGCTGTTGTTAAATGAGATAAAAAGACAGTGCGCAAATGAGCTTGATTTTGCGTTGGAGGCAGTACATGTGGAGCATGGCATCAGAGGGGCCGAGAGCAGGGAGGATGCGAGGTTTGCATCAGACATTTGCGAGAGGCTTAACATACCGTGTCATGTGCATTCCGTGGATGTACCGCAATATGCAAAAAGTCATGGACTCGGGCTGGAGGAGGCCGCCAGGATATTGCGCTATGAAGCGTTTGAAAAGGAGGCCGCCAGGATATTGCGCTATGAGGCGTTTGAAGAGGAGGCAGGCAGATATTCCTGTGAATCGGCCAATGCATCAGACCCAAATCAGGATAACAGGAGGCAGGTAGTCGTTGCAGTTGCGCACCATATGGAGGACAACGCAGAGACAGTTCTTTTTCAGATGCTTCGCGGAAGCGGAGCGAAGGGTCTATCCGGCATGCATCCGGTTTCCGTGAAGAATGGTGTCACCTATATCAGGCCGCTTTTATCAGCAACACGCGCACAGATAGAGGAATATCTGAAGGAAAACGGACAGGCTTTTGTCACCGATGCCACAAACACTGACACAGCCTACTCCAGAAACAAGCTGCGCCATGATGTGTTTCCACTGCTTTTGCAGATTAATGACAGGGCGATAGAGCATATCAATGAGAGTGCAGGCCAGCTTGCGGTGATGAATGATTTTTACGAGCAGCAGCTAAAAGAGGCGTGCGACAGCATGGTTTCAAAAAAAGAAGGCAGGGTGATACTTGAAATCAGCCGCTTTGAGAGTCTGCATCCGGCATTAAAAAGCGGAGTGGCGCGCGAGTGTATACATCTGGCGTCAGGGCGGCTCAAGGACATAACGAGCACACATATCGGTGCACTTGTGAAGCTTGCAGGGCAGCAGTCGGGCAGAAAAATCAATCTGCCGTATGGCATTATTGCGGAAAAATCATTTGGCGAGGTGATACTCTTCGCCGGAAGGTGTGACGATGAAAAAGAAGAAATTCACATTACGCAAAAAGAGCTTGAGGCACTGGGTGACACGGGAGCGCAAAAAACCATCAGGCTTTCGGCAGATGGCTCATATGTCACACTTTGTATACAAGATTTTAATGGTAAAATGGACGAAATTCCCAAAAAACCATATACGAAATGGTTTGATTATGATAAGATGAAGAAAGGCTTTGAAATAAGAACAAGAAAAGCCGGTGACTATATAATTGTGGATGACGAGGGTCATCATAAGAAGCTGAAGCAGGTATTTACAGGTGATAAAATTCCTGTACAGCAGAGAGCGGGGCTGTGGCTTATAGCCCATGAATCACTGGTGCATGCCATTATCGGATACAGATCCGGCTGCAGCGCACTTGTCACACCACAGACAGGAAAAGTACTTAAGATCACATTTTACGGAGGAAAACAAAATGGATTTTTCAAAGAAATATGATATTTCGGTTTATCTGACAGAGGAGCAGCTCAATAAGCGTATTGCAGAGATTGGAGCACAAATCACAGAAAAATACAGGGGACAGTCAGTATATCTCATTTGCATACTCAAGGGCTCAATATTCTTTACCACTGAGCTTGCAAAGAGAATTGATTTGCCTATGACTATGGATTTCATGTCGGTATCCAGCTATGGCTCAGGCACAGAGTCATCAGGCGATGTCAAGATTAAAAAGGACCTTGAGCATTCTATCGAGGGAGAGAATGTCATCATCATAGAAGACATCATTGATTCGGGAAATACTCTTAGCAGGCTTTCAAAACTCCTTGCCAAAAGAAACCCGAAGAGTCTCACAATCTGTACACTTTTGGACAAGCCTGAGCGCCGTGTGGTTGATGATGTAAATGTAGACTACGTGGGCTTTGTGATTCCTGATAAGTTTGTGGTAGGCTATGGCCTTGACTATGATCAGAGGTTCAGAAATCTGCCTTACATCGGCTTCGTCGAGGGCGAAATAAAATAAAAAGGAGAAGTAAATTGAATAAACAAAAAAGCGGTATGCGCGGAATAGGCGTATACATTATCATTGTATTTGCAGTAATCTGCATCTGGTACTGGCTGAGCGCCGGGGCTACATCAAACTCTTACACACAGAGTCAGTTCGAGAAGGATCTTGACAAGAATCAGGTGAAGAGCGTAAAGGTAGTGCAAAACAGGGAGATACCGACAGGAAGTCTGGAGGTGAAGTTCAAGGATGGAACATCAAAGGTGCTTTATGTATCAGATGTAAACAATATCGAAAAGACCATGACAAAAGCAGGGTACACCGACTATACAGTTGCGGATGTTCCGGCTGAGAGCTGGATTATGACACTGCTTCCGTATCTTTTGGTATTCGGAGCCATGTTCATACTCTTTGCAGTGATGAACAACAACGCAGCAGCACAGGGCGGCGGTGGCAAGATGATGAACTTCGGCAAGAACCGTGCGAAGCTCACCACACAGGAGGAGAACCATATCAAGTTTTCCGATGTAGCAGGCTTAAAGGAGGAAAAGGAGGAGATTGCAGAGATAGTTGATTTCCTTCGTGATCCGGGAAAATACACCAGACTTGGAGCAAGAATCCCAAAGGGTGTCCTTCTTGTAGGACCTCCGGGAACAGGTAAGACTCTCCTTGCCAAGGCAGTAGCCGGAGAGGCAGGGGTACCGTTTTTCACCATTTCAGGATCTGATTTCGTGGAGATGTTCGTCGGAGTCGGAGCCTCACGAGTGAGAGATTTGTTTGAGGATGCCAAGAAAAATGCGCCTTGTATCGTATTTATCGATGAGATTGATGCAGTAGCCAGACGACGTGGCACAGGAATGGGCGGCGGACACGACGAGCGTGAGCAGACATTGAACCAGATGCTTGTCGAGATGGATGGCTTTGGTGTCAATGAGGGCATTATCGTCATGGCAGCCACAAACCGTGTGGATATACTTGACCCTGCTATCATGCGTCCGGGACGTTTTGACAGAAAGGTTGTAGTAGGCAGACCGGATGTGGGCGGCAGAGAAGAAATTTTAGGTGTCCATGCCAAGAAAAAACCTCTTGCAGAGGATGTAGACTTAAAGCAGATTGCACAGACTACCGCAGGCTTCACAGGTGCAGACCTTGAGAATCTGATGAATGAGGCAGCAATCCGTGCAGCGGGCGAAAACAGAGAATATATCACACAGGATGATATCAGAAAATCCTTCGTCAAGGTTGGTATCGGAGCTGAGAAGAAGAGCCGTATCATCTCTGACAAGGAAAAGCGCATCACAGCCTACCACGAGGCAGGACATGCAATCCTTTTCCATCTGCTTCCGGATGTGGGACCTGTATACACAGTTTCAATCATCCCTACAGGAGCAGGCGCAGCAGGCTACACCATGCCTCTGCCTGAGAAGGATGAGATGTTCAACACAAAGGGACGTATGCTTCAGGAAATTGTAGTAGATTTAGGCGGTCGTGTCGCAGAGGAGATTGTATTTGATGATATCACCACAGGTGCATCACAGGACATCAAGCAGGCTACAAAGCTTGCGCGCGAGATGGTTACTAAATACGGTATGTCAGACAATATTGGCCTTATCTGCTATGCCGATGATGAGGAGGAGGTCTTCATCGGACGAGACCTCGCCCATGCAAAGAACTACAGCGAGGGCATAGCATCGGCAATCGATGTCGAGGTAAAGCGCATCATCGACGAGTCGTACGACAAGGCAAAGAGCATGATAGCAGAGTACCGCGATGTGCTTGACAGATGTGCAGCACTTCTTCTTGAGAAGGAGAAAATCACAAGAGATGAGTTTGAAGCACTGTTTGACGAGGACAGCAAAACAACAGTTGGACATAATATTTAAAAAACAGCTATGCTTTTGTACACAATCACTATATGAAAAACATTAAATACGACTAAAGTACTATACAAATTGCATAAAAACAAACCACGATTTTTATGCAATTTGTGAACACTTATCGTCGCAATCATGATACTATAATAACCGTAAAAACCCCCCAATACATTATATAGTTTTTGCTATACCCCATAGTAAAAATACCTTCTCCTAAAAGGCAGCCGATCGTAGGCTGTCTTTTTTAATTTCTATATTATAGCTATAAAGTAAGGGGATTGTGTGCCCGGGACGGTGCTTTGGTGGGGGATTGATGCCCTTACTGGAGCGCATAGCGAAGTTGCTTAGAGTCTGTCAGAATTATGCTTAGAGGAGCAGAAATGCCCGGTCATGGACGGCTGGGCAAGGCGTTATGCGCCATGGACGGCGCATAAAAGCCGGTTTCGTCAGTCATAGAAAGATTAAAAGCATAATTCCTACAGAATCTTAGCAGCGTAGCGTAGCGAAAGCGAGGGCATAAATCCCCCACCAAAGCACCGTCCCGGGCGCACAATCCACGTATTAAAGAAAATAATTTGGTTAGGAATAATTTGGTTACGATAAAATATGCTTGCATAATCACATATGTTGTGATAAACTATGCAAGTATCGTAATTGAATACATGGGCAGATTCCCGAGTGGCCAAAGGGGACAGACTGTAAATCTGCTGCAACTTGCTTCGATGGTTCGAATCCATCTCTGCCCATTAAAAAACCTCAAGTCGTATGACTTGAGGTTTTTGCATGTTGTCAGGTTTTTACCACCCTACCGTTTAATCGGCCTGGGCATTCGGTGCCGTAAGTACAGTCTCCCACGCCATCGTATCAGGCCAGTCCTTTGTATCAAAGCCATCACGGATACATCTGCTGTAGTAGTCCAGCTTGTTTCGTATCGGCGAATCATCTGTGAATCTTGCATCATCATAAATGCCGTTAATATAATCGTCTATCGCGGTTCCGAATATTTCAGAGCGGTCCTCTGTTGCAAAGGTCATGCCGTAGGAATCAATGAAATACCCGGATATGTGGCTCGATGAATCATCCGGATTGTAGTTTGCGTAGCTATCATCATAAGAGAAGCTGTCAGGGTTAAAGCTGTTCCATTTCTCCTCAGAAAACTCGCTCTTGTCATCGTAGGAGTGTATGAATTTAAGCCTCTGGTCAATCAGATGGGAAATCTCATGGCCTACAGTGTAGCTGAAATCCCAGCTGTAGTTGCAGTTTAGAACCATCACATTGTGGTTGTTTATTATATTTACGAAGCCACTTGGCTCATTTATCATATCTGAGTGGCCTGATGAAATATCACCGCACAGATAGATTCTCATGCCTCTTATATCGCCATAACACAGCTGTGTGAAAAAGTCATCAGGGAAACAGCCAAGTATTTCCTCAAGCGCATCCAGAGCGACCGACAGCTTATCCTTGTTCTTGAATTGATGGATATCGTAGTAATCAATTCTCTTTGGCACCTCAGACCCGAAATATATGGAAAAGCCGTATTTCTGTTCAAGCGCTGTGATACGTGCATTTATGTCGGATAAATCACCCCAGTCATATGACGCGGTGTCAGGTATCAGAGTGACCTCGTCGCCGTATGTATTGTAGTCAGAATCCTTCCCGGCCTCATCCATAGCCTCCTGATTTTCATCGGTACTGTCAGCGGGGTCTATGGCAGAATATGGGGATACATATGAGCCATCATCGCGCAAGGCCTGTAGCAGTGTATCACAGTCATTGTATGACGTGATTTCAGCTTTGCTGTCATTCTTGCCCTTGTCGAGTGACCAGATGAGAATTTCCGGGTTGCACTGCACTGTGTACAAAAGCATCATCACACAGTTTGCATCAGGCAGATATACCGAGTTGGCAGAACAGTAGGTCTTGGTATCGGCTGCCGCAGAGTCGGATGAGCTGTCGGACATTTTGCCTGTGCTTCGAGTTGCCAGGTTGTATGAAAAGGATGAACTGACACCGGTGGCGGGTGAATATTTATAGTAACTGATGATGTTGTCCGAGGATAAATCCTGGCATCGTATGAGCATGTCACCATCCTCTGCCAAAGTCACATCCACCACATCCGGCAGTGAAAAAAAGCTGTTTTCTCCATCGGATGAATGATAGTTCCAAATATTGTTGGCAGTATCTGCCTCGATTACAAAGCCCTTTGAGTCGACACATGACATGGAAAAACTTTGTCCTTCGTAGGTTGAAAGCACTGTGTTATCGTCAAGCCTTATATCAGAGACTGCATATTTGTAGGTATCGGGTGTGACACCTGACACGAGAGCATATTTTCCGTCAGCGGAGGTGGCAATCTGTGAGACATCATAATAATTGCCGGGATTCGGCACATCGCCATCATCAGAATCTGATGTATCGCATTTGCCATCATAGTCCTCAGGATTATATTTGCAGGTTTTTATCTCTTTTAAATCCTTATCATAGATTGTTGCCCTGCCGGCATCGGAATTGATGAGCCAGAGTCGGTCACCTTTTATCATGTAGTCATCACAGTCGGTTTTGTCGTGAGTGAGGCTTGCCGTGATTTCATTGGACCAGGGATTATATACATCAAATGAATACTTAACGGATTGATCATCGGTCTCTAGGATGGAATTATTGTAGCTGCCCTGTCCTACCATAAGGATGTTATCACCAAACTGTCTTATATCATTGTACGGCCGCCCCTCAAAGGCGACATTGTGCAGGATAGACAGGTTGCTGCTTCCTTTAACACTTGTGGTATCCTCCCAAAAAGCAGGTGATTTGTGCAGAATAGCCTGCTTTTGTGCGGGACTCTTGAATAGATAAGAGATATCCGAAAAAGAACAGGCTGTCATGGAGATTGCACTGAAAAATACCAGCGAATATGTAATTAAAGTGGTTACATGTTTGCGTTTGAACAATTTTGCCTCCTTTGGAAGGTGGTGTATATGCAGGCTATTCCTCAGCAGCATGTGCGGTGGAAACTCGTGCAGTAGATTCTCTTTTAATCAGCCTCGGACGTAGCTGTGTGCGGCTGATTGGAATATGGTGAATGAGCGAATTCAATATAATATATGCACAGCGGCCCAGATCATTACACTCCTGTCTGACAGTGGTAAGAGGAGGGGTAAGGGCTGCGGCAAACTTGACATCGTCAAAGCCGACAACACTTATATCATTTGGCACATTGAAGCCGTGCAGCTGGCACTCGGAGATAACACCCTTTGCTATAGCGTCGCTTCCGCAGATGATAGCGGTGGCACCTGCTGCAATAAAATTTGAAACGTAATACTGTGCGGTTTCAGGAATATAGTAGCCGTGTCCCATGAGCTCCGGGTAGACTTCAAGACCGGCATCGCGCATAGAGTTTTCAAAGGCTTCCTGACGCTGATCCGATACCAGGGAAAAAAGAGAACCATTGATAAAGGCAATCTTTTTATGGCCCAGATTGTGCAGATGCTTTACAGCCATGTCAATGCCCTCGTAGCTGTCAGTGCCTACATAGGCTACATTGGGATTGTTTTCTATATAGTTATCAAACAAAACTGTAGGCATTGTAGTATTTTTGAGCTGCTGCATCCATTCATCGTGAAGAGCAAAGCCTACCAGAAATGCGCCACAATAGCCATTCTTTAATATATATGTATCATATTTTTCTTCTGCCTGAAGCTGAGGTGTGGCAGGGATGATGTCCACGTCCCATTTGTGCTTAAAAGCATTCTGTTTGAAGCCAAGCACTACATCATATCCGAACTCATCGATAGACTCGTAGTTCATATTTTCAATAAACAGAGCCAGCTTGCGGTTTTCTACCTTTCTGGAGCGCTTTGTGCTGTAGCCCATTTCGACAGCAGTGTCTAAAACAGTCTGACGAAGCTCCTCACTTATATCGCTGGCACCATTTAATCCTTTTGAAACAGTGCTGATTGACACACCCAGCCGGGTGGCAATATCCTTAATAGTAGCCATAGTATTTGTCCTTTCTTATGTAATAATTAAATTATACATTTACTATCAGAAATAGGCAATATTTTCTGTAATAAATTTTTCGAAAAATATCTTTGAAATCGTGGTAATAACTACCAAAAAATGAGTTTGAAACCACTAAAACAATTGACAAATATGACAATAGGAAATAAAATAATCTCAAATACGAAAAAAATAGTTGATGAGAATAAAAATTTAATAGTTTAAAGGAATTTGAAGAAGAAATATGAAAAACCGCCCGGATGGGCGGTTTTTTCAGCTATACCATTTCATGAAGCATATCTACAATCACTTCTCTGCAATGAGCTCCGAGATGCTTTTGTTCCTCTTTACTGAGTGCTGCCGGATCAATAGGAGTGCCGTATCGGATAACCACATGCCTCTTTTTGACCCATGGAAGGTGATCCTCGAATATTTCATTTGTTCCCATGATTGCCATTGGCACTATCTTGCATTTGCTCTTTGTGGCAATCTTAAAAGTACCTTCTTTGAAAGACTGTACCTCTGTCAGGTCATCTTTGTTTTTGCAGCGTGTGCCCTCAGGAAATACACATATGCTGATGCCGGATTTGACCTGATCTATGGCTGCAAGCACAACCTTTAGTCCCTGCTTGATGTCATCGCGGTCCAAAAACAGGCAGTGCAGGCGCTTCATCCAGAGACCCAGCACCGGTATTTTTGTGATACTCTGCTTTGAGATGTAGCCGGTCAGGCGTGGACATCTGGAGTAGGTGATTATGATGTCAAAGAAACTACGGTGATTTCCTATATATAGTACAGCCTCGTCCTTTGGCACATTTTCCTCCCCTATAAATTCAATGTCTGCTCCGCTTAGGAATATGATGACACGGAAAGCCCACTGTACCAGGCGAAGCTGTGCCATATCGGCCCATGCCGGGGCAAATTTGTGTATTATCCACATGGCTCCGAGCACCGGAAGACCGAGCAGCAGATAGAAAAATACGAATATTACGATTAAAACTGAACGCATATTTGACCTCTCTTTTTCATACTCTATATAAATTGTAGTTCAATATTTGATATTATATCATATCATAAGCGATATGATAAGAAAGAGAGGAAAAAATGTCAGAAAAATTGAGAAAAATTCTGGTGATGGCTGCAGGTGTGCTTGTGATATTGGAAACGACAGTGATTTCGGGCTGCCGCGCAAATATTTCAGGCACGGAGAGTGACAGGATGGTTGAGTACACGGTGATATGCGGGGATGAAATCCCGGAGGAGTTTAAAAAGCAGATAAATGAAAACAAGGCAAAGGCGATGAAGCTGACGTACAAGGATGATGAATATTTATACATAGCGGAAGGCTTTGGCACAAAGGAGACAGGTGGTTACAGTATTACGGTTAACCAGTTTTATGTTAAGGATAAGGCAATGTATTTTGATACGCGTCTGATAGCCCCGGATGAGGGCGAGAAGGTCAGCAATCAGCCGAGTTATCCGTATATAGTAATAAAGACGGAATTGAGTGAAATGCCTGTTGTGTTTGAGTGAAAATTTCGTAAATTGTATTAAAAGTTGCGAAAAAAACTGACAATCAGTACTAATGCTCTATTGCTATCACTGTGATACTTTGCTATAGTAAAGTTACTAGATATTGTGGTGACATATTTATATATTCAAATATATTGATTGATATAATTGTTGATTAATTTGAACTGTTTTATATTTATACAGAGATTGATTTCATATATATGACACCGTCGTTACAATACTGGTTACCATGAGGATTATAGTTATGTGCCAGTGGGCATACCCACAATAAGGAGGCTTAAAATGGAACAGACAGAAATTAGAAAAGTCAGAGCATCGATTCACCAGCAGTGTGGCAACAGGGTAAAAATCCAGCAGGATCTTGGCCGCAACAAGGTTGATATCCAGGAGGGTGTTATTCAGCAGGCATACCCAAGTGTGTTTACGGTTCTGATAGATGATGAGTTTGAGCAGAATCCGCCACAGCTCTTATCTTTCACCTACACTGATGTGATTACAAAAGATATAAGGATGCAGCTTTGCTAGTATCATGAAGTAAAGATGTTACATCTTTATTATAATGATCATGAATTTAAATATTTGCATCTGCATAAAGTTACTCCATCTTGAATATGTATTTTATATACATATTTGAAGTGGGGTATTTTTTATGGAGTTAATTACACAAAAAATCAGACAATGCATAGAAAAGGTAAAGGATATGTCGCAGGTTGGCTTCGACAGGGACTATGTCATAAAGGACAACAAGCCTGATGTTTCCAAAGTGGTTTGTCAGAACGGGCAGGTAAAGCTTGACGAGATAAAAGCGTCAGGCGAGAATATCTGGCTAAGTGGAAGCATTGAATTTGAAGTGCTGTATACGAGAGAGGAAGTTTTTGAAGGCGATGAGCCGGAGGAAAATATCGGCGGAAACAGAGTGGAGCATATAAAGGATGCAATACCATTTCAGGAGAAGCTTGTTCTTCAAGGAGTCTGCGAGAAGGATACAGTTCGTGTGTATACCGGGCTTGATGAGCTTACGGTTGGGGTTATCAATTCGCGAAAGCTCTCGGTCAGAGGCATTATAAGCGTGGAGCTTTATGGAGAGAGGGAAGAAAATCTTGAGGTTGCACAAAGGATTGATGACAAGGACGTGGAGCAGCTTATGGGGCAGATGAAGGTGCTTAAGCTTGACAGTGTTGTAAGGGATATTGTCAGAATTAAAAATGTCGTCACCTTGCCAAAGACCAAGCCGAATATATGCAAGCTCATATCAAGTCTTGTTGATATGAGAAATCTGGAGTATACATACGAGCGTGACCATATTACACTGACAGGCGAGTGCCATGCGTGTATAGTGTATCTGAGTGAAGAACAGGAAATTTGCTGCTTTGAGGTGCAGGAGGGGTTCTCAAATGAAATACGCTGTGAGGGTGATAATGCCGGAAATATTGCCTGGCTTCGCACACAGCCTGCCATGCATCAGGTTGAGGCGGAAAATGATTACGACGGAGAGCTCAGGCAGCTTTCGATTGAGGCAGCGCTTGCGGTGGATGGAAAGGTCTGGAGTGAGGAAACAGTAGAGGTGCTCAATGACATGTACAGCGTATCATGTCCGGTAAAACCTGTGTTTGAAAATATGAAGGTATGCAGCCTTCTTATGAAAAATGACACAAAATGCCGTATTTTGGAGCAGTTGTACAGAGAAAACAGCAAAAAGAGAATTTTAAGAATATGCGGTACAAAGACGCAGGCCGCTATTGCACAGATAAAAAATGCAGACACAGGAATTATTGTGTCAGGTGTATTGCAGGTGAACTGTGTGAATATTGTGGAGGATGATGGCTGTCCGATAGAGATGCATACAGACTCTGTGCCGTTTGAACAGTTTGTTGAGATACCCGGCATGGATGCCAACACCTGCTGCGAGGTAAATCTGCAGGTAGACCAGGTGCAGGTCAATCTACTCGACAACAGTGAATATGAAATTAAGGGTGTTGTCAGCATAAACGCTATTGCCCTGCAGCAGGATGAAGTGTCAGTCATAACATCGGTGGAGCAGGAAAAAATAGCGTCTGATACTGAAGAGGAAGCAGCTCTGGTTGGCTATATAGTGCAGAAGGATGATAAAATGTGGGACATTGCAAAAAGATACCGCACCACTGTTGAAAACATAATGGAAATAAATGCTCTGACATCAGATAGCATCAAACCTGATGATAGACTTATAATAGCGCGCATGTGAATCATAAATTAGGGGCAAAATACCTTTTGACCCTCATATCATTATATAAAATGTGGAAAATTCTGTAAATTTACAAAAAGATGTGGAAAAAAGATTTATTTTGTGCAATAATATATCCGAATGTATATTGACCATAAATTGTGGAAGGAAAGGTCAATCTGACCGTCGTATTACAGGAGGAATAAAATGAATCAGAAATGGACACGTGCTATATGTACTGTGTTAACATCGGCACTCGTTTTTACAGGACCGGCAGTAGAGGGCACTACATTTAGCGGATACATAAACAGTGGACTTGAGAAGGTATATGCCAAGACACAGAAGCAGAAGGATGCAGAAAAGAAGAAGTCACAGGCTGAGCAGGATCTCAAGGATAAGAAGAATGAGATTAATGGTCTAAAGGATCAGCAGCAGACTACTGCTGATGATATAAAGAATAAATCTGCAAAGCTTGATGAGATTCTTGCAGCACAAAAGAAGCTTCAGTCAGATATCACAAGCAAGCAGGCAGAGATAGAGCAGAATCAGAAGGATCTTGCAGCAGCTCAGGAAAAGCAGCAGGAGCAGTATGACGCCATGAAGAAGCGTATACAGTTCATGTATGAAAACAGCGCTGAAGACAATATCTGGACAGCAATTATTGAGTCAAATGGTATCACAGATATGCTCAATCGTATAGAGTACGTGTCAGATGTATATGATTCGGATCGTGCTCTTATGGATTCTTATCAGGCAGCAGTTGAGCAGGTGAAGGAGATTGGTACTAAGCTTGACAACGACATGAATGAGCTTACAGCTATGCAGGATGATTATGAGAAGCAGCAGGCAGATGTCGAGGCGGCTATAGTAGCTCTTGAAAACCAGAAGGAGCAGTATGCAAGCCAGATAGCTCAGGCACAGCAGCAGGCAGATAATTATCAGAATATCATTACGGCACAGGGCAAAATCATTCAGGAGCAGGAAGCAGCGGCTGCAGCTGCAGCCGCTGCCGCTGCCAGAGCGAACAGCTCATCAAGCTCTGGCTCGTCAAGCAGTTCAAGCTATGATGGTGGTGGAGCCGGTAAGGGCGGAAGTATTGCCAGTGACTATGCAGCAGGCGGTGGAAAGAACCCGGGTGCTTCAACAGGAGTTTCAGGAAGCTCTGTAGTATCATACGCTATGCAGTTTGTGGGCAATCCATATGTATGGGGTGGAAACAGTCTTACAAACGGTGTAGACTGTTCAGGCTTTGTACATGAGGTATATGCACATTTTGGTATCAGCACACCGAGATATTCACAGGCATTTAAGTCTGTGGGACAGGCCGTATCCTTCGATAATATACAGCCGGGAGACGTAGTGGTATATCCGGGACATGTAGCTATATATGCAGGTGGTGGTGTTATAGTGGAGGCGCAGTCCACAAAGGCAGGAATCACAGCAAGAAGAAGCGTACAGTGTCATACAATACTTGCTATACGACGTCTTGTATAGGATGGTTAGGAGCCGATAAGTATATTTATTATACTTACCGGCTCTTTTTATTTTTACCACAAAGTACTGAATTTTTACCAATAAAGTAAGGGCGTAAGACGCGGACATGCCACCAGCCGCAAGGGGCTCTCAATAAGCGACTAGCGGAGCTGTTTAGAGTCTGTAGAATTATGCACATGGAACCCAGAAATGTCCTGCCATGGACGGCAGGGCAAGGTGTTATGCGCCATGGACGGCGCATAAAAGCCGGTTTCGTCGAGCATAGAAAACCATACAGGCATAATTCGTACAGCCTCTTGACAGCATAGCGTTAGCGCATTGAGAGCCCCTTGCGGCTGGTGGCATGTCCGTGTCTTACGCCACGACCCAATGTTAGTAACCGGCAACAAACTCATTGTAATAAATAATAGCAATTTCAATCCATAAGGTGTATTATAGAGATAGACGGCACCAATTCGCACAAAACGAACTAGCAAGCCTGTAAATAAAGTAAGAAAAGCAGGAGGAACAAGCCATGCAGATGGAACAATTACAAAAAGACATGATTGCAGCAATGAAAGCAAGAGACAAGGTAAGAAAGGATGCTATATCCTCACTTGTATCGGCAGCCAAAAAGGCGGCAATAGATGAGGGCTGCAGAGACAATATACCGGAGGAGCTTGTCAACAAGGTCATCCTTAAGGAAATGAAATCCGTGAAGGAGCAGATTGACACATGCCCTGCCACAAGAACAGATCTGCTTGATGAGTACAATACCAGATATGCAATCTTTGAGGAGTACGCTCCTGCAATGATGTCGGCAGAAGAGGTAGAAAAGGAGCTCACAGAGCAGTTTTCGGATGTAATCGCAACAGGAAACAAAGGACAGATAATGAAGGCAGTCATGCCGCATTTCAAGGGCAAGGCTGACGGAAAGGTCATAAATCAGGTGGTTGCAAAGCTTTGCGCAAAATAAGAAAACACATCACAACAATTATACTTGCAGTGCTGGCTGTCATAGCCGGCGTGTATGCATATAATTATCATGATATGAAGCAGAATATTGTATACAATGAGCATCTGGAAGACGTGGCTGTTAACGTGAATGGGAAAGAGCTGACATTGCGCGATATGGCATTTTATGTGGCATATGAGGAGATGAATGTCGAGAAGCAGGCTCTTGTGTATGATTCCGATAATTCAAACAAGTATTGGAATATCCACACAAACGGTGAATTTGTCCGTGTTGCAGCGCGTAAAGCAGCTATGTCCATGGCCATTCACGATGAGATTTTTTATGAGATGGCCAAAAAAGAGAGCATTACACTTACTGACGACGAGAAAGCAGCTTTGAAAAATTCCGAGAAGGACTTCTGGTATGATTTGTCTGATATAGATGGTGCAAAGAAGCTTGGAGTCGAAAAAAAGGATATTTATTCGTCCATGGAAAAGTCTGCAATAGCCCGGAAATATCAGGAAATATATGCAGGGCTTGACAATGCAGATATAACGGATTATGATTTCTCGGGAGGCAGATATAAGAAGCTGCTGGAGAAAAATAACTATAAAATAAAAGAAAAAGTGTGGAAAAGAGTCGATATGGGAAACGTTACTCTTGATCACTAGAAAGAAGATTTTATGTCAACAAAAATTGGAAGAAATGACCCTTGCTGGTGTGGCAGCGGAAAGAAATATAAGACCTGTCATGCGGCATTTGATATGAAGCTTGAAAAGCTTGCTGAGGCACATCATAAGATACCGAGCCATTCAATCATCAAGACACCTGACCAGATAGCGGGAATCAAGGAGAGCGCCAAGATAAATGTCGCAGTGCTCGACTACATAGGAGAGCATATCCACGAGGGTATGAACACAGCAGAGATTGATAAAATAGTCTATGATATGACCACCAGCATGGGTGGCATCCCTGCACCGCTCAACTATGAGGGTTATCCTTACAGCGTATGTACATCAGTAAATGAGCAGGTTTGTCACGGATTTCCTTCAAAGGACGTCATCTTAAAGGATGGTGACATCATAAATGTAGACTGTTCTACAATTTTAAACGGATATTTTTCAGATTCATCAAGAATGTACTGTATCGGAAATGTAAGCCCTGAGAAGAAAAAGCTCGTTGAAGTCACAAAGGAGTGTGTGGAGCTTGGACTCAAAGAGGTAAAGCCGTGGGGCTTCCTCGGAGATATGGGACAGGCGGTGCACGACCATGCATTTGCAAACGGTTACACAGTAGTGCGTGAAATCGGTGGACACGGAGTGGGACTTGAATTTCACGAGGATCCGTGGGTAGGCTACAACACCAAGCGCGGCACCGACATGGTCATGGCACCCGGCATGATATTTACCATCGAGCCAATGGTCAACATGGGCAAGGCCGATATCTACGTAGATGACAAGAACAATTGGGAAGTATACACCGACGACGGACTTCCATCAGCCCAGTGGGAAATCATGGTACTTGTCACAGAGGATGGTCATGAGGTGCTGAGCTGGTAAACCGGTAATTATTATAAGGATATTATTTCATAGGTGATAACATTATAAAGGGCGTGTGAAAAACGAAAGTATTTTCACACGCCCTTTTGTATAATCACATACAGAATCTAGTAAGTGAAGCGTTAGCTTCGGGAGAGCATTTATGCATCCACGGACATGGTTTATAAACTCATAGTAGATTGCTTCGCATAAGTACCCTAAATTTACCGGAGAGTATGCGGTGTGTTCCGAAGAAAAATATAAACTGCCACGGCGTTCCATAAAATGTGGATATGATAATTCATAGCAAACTGTCAATAAACTATCCGCAAATGATGCCGTGGCTGATTTTATATTTTTCTGAGGAATATACTGCATGCTAGGCCGGTCCTCACAGCCTGAATATGCGAAGCACCATGATAGCGAAGCCCCTATAAACTTGTATTCACCCCATTTATGGTCGCATTCTCATTCTCCCTCATAGGAATGACGAGACACTTCTCCCCATTGATGATCTGCGCATGAATCTGTGAAGCCTTCTCTGGCTTTACATGAAGCACCACATCATAGGTCTTAATTTGAGAAGTGTAATTATCAATCTCTTCCTGCTTCTCAAGAAGCTGTGAGGTGCGCTCCTCAATCTGATTATTTTTCTCCTGGATAACAGAATCCTTCTCCTCAAGCTGCGCATTTTTCTCATTGAGCTCGAGAGTTAAATCGCCGACCTGACTCTCAAGAGCAAGCTTTTCCACGCGGATTTCATTAGCTGCAAGAGCCTTTGAATCAATGACATTGGCTGCGATAGGCGGCTTGTCACCGAAGGCCTCATTGACGGATTTTTCAATGCGTGAAATCTTTTCCTCAGAGACATGGCAGTCACTAAGCACCTTGTTCATAGCCTCGCTGTCGAGAATGAACGGATCGTCGTCATCATCGTGAGTCTCAGCGTAGTCATCGGCCATTTCGGACAGATTCTGCTGGATATCAAGCAGCTTGTCATCAGTGCTCTCGTCCTCGGCACCTAGCACGTTTCTGACGATTGAATGAAAAGCCATCTTCTGCTCAGTAGCTGTGCGCTCTACACCGCAGCCGAGACCGTTTGTCATAAACTCAGAGTGAGGCTCCTTGGTATTTTTCGTATAGAAAAGAGTGGAGTGTATGTCAGTGCTCCTATCATTGAAAGCAGGGAATAAAAAGCCTGTCTCAGGTGCACCGACCACCCAGTCCCTTATGCGGGCTCCGATACGCTGCTCCTTTTCCAGATAGCCAAGGCCCGGCTTTGAAAGTGTGACAGGGCAGATGGCGCAGAGCATGTATTTGTACACCTCCTCGGACTCATCCACGTTGATGTTGTCCTTTGTGCGTGTCATGACATCGTAGCTGTCGAGATACAAAAGAATCAAGTAGTTCCCGGCCTCATCGTAGGTGTCGATGACCAGATCATAGTATGTATCGAGCAGAGTCTCATCATTAAGCTCGCTGTCGCGAAGCGCCATGAGAATCTGCTGGCGGCCTCCGACCTCTTCCTCCTCAAGCGGAAACTGCAGATTGAGCAGGTTGTTTCCGAGAGTGCCGGAAAGCACCTTGTTTGAAATCTCCAGATATTTGTAGTATTCATCCTCCTCAAGAGTGAGAAATTTGCCACCGAATTTGCAGACCTTTTCATGGTTGCAGTCCACATAGCAGCCGACCAGACGACTGAAGGTTGCCTGGTCTTTTTTTAATCTTCGTTTTAGTTCCAATACTTCTTTTTTGTTCATATTATCCTCGCATTATTTTCATACCATTCAAAAATTTCCGTAATCACATTATATGTATGGAATAAATATTTGTCAATTGAGCGGCGCCTTTTATGTCCCGCTGTCAATCAAGAAAAAAGATGACAGACCAACCACAAAATGCTATAATTTAGGAAATCAACGGATTATGATATAAAGGCTGACACAGAGACATCCACAGGTGTCTCTGTTCTTGGATTGAGGCATAAATGGAGCAGAAAATGACAAACAATCATATTACAATAGGCATTCTCGCACATGTAGATGCGGGAAAGACAACCCTGTCTGAGGCCATGCTTTACAGCACCGGGCAGATTCGCTCACTCGGGCGCGTGGACCATCAGGACGCGTATCTGGACAACGATGCGCAGGAGCGTGAGCGTGGAATAACCATTTTTTCAAAGCAGGCAAGGCTTGATATTTCGCGTGGCACAAATGCGGCAGATACAGCACATACAGCAGATGTAGCACGTACGGCAGATACAGCTCGTACATGGCATGTAGTCATGCTTGATACACCGGGGCATGTGGATTTTTCGGCAGAGATGGAGCGTACCCTTCAGGTGCTCGACTATGCAATACTTGTAATCAGCGCAACTGATGGAGTGCAGGGGCATACGCGCACACTGTGGAGACTTTTAAAGCACTATAACGTGCCGACATTTATTTTTGTAAACAAGATGGATATGCAGGGCACGGATGCGGAGAAAGTGCAGGCAGAGCTAAAGAGCGAGCTGAGTGATGGCTGCGTGGATTTTTCTTCACAGGATTTATTTGATGAGCTTGCCATGTGCAGCGAGCCTCTTTTAGATGAATTTATGGAATCGGGAGAGCTTGCGGATGCACATATTGCGCAGGCGGTGGCTCAAAGGGAGGTGTTCCCCTGCTTTTACGGCTCGGCACTTAAGCTTGACAGAGTGGATACGCTGATTCAGGGACTTTCGAGGTTTATGTGTGAAAGAAATTACCCTGACGAATTTTCTGCCCGCGTATACAAGATAGGCAGGGATGACAGAGGCAGCAGGCTGACATTTTTAAAGGTTACCGGAGGCTGTCTTAGAGTCAGGGACAAAATAGAGTACAAAGCGCATGGCGGTGACGAGGCGAAAGGCCTTTTGATTGAGAAAATCGACCAGATAAGAAAGTATTCCGGCGAAAAATATGAGATAGCTGATGTGGCAGAGGCGGGGGAGATAGTTGCTGTCACAGGTCTTAGCTCGACATTTCCGGGTCAGGGGCTCGGGGCTGAGCAGCAGTCCAATATGCCAATCCTTGAACCGGTACTAAACTATAGGATGATTCTGCCGGATGATGTAAATCCGGCGGCATTTATGGAAAAGCTAAAGCAGCTTGAGGAGGAAGACCCACAGCTTTACATAGTGTGGGTGGAGGAGTTTAAGGAAATCCATGTGCAGCTCATGGGACAGGTGCAGATGGAGGTGCTTGTGCGTCTCATAAAGGACAGGTTTGGTGTTGTTGTCACGTTCGGACCGGGCAGCATTGTATATAAGGAAACGATAGCAAGGGCTGTCGAGGGAGTAGGACATTTTGAGCCGTTGCGCCACTATGCAGAGGTGCATCTGCTTTTGTCGCCGGCGGAGCGTGGCAGCGGAATCACGGTTACATCCACCTGCAGTGAGGATGTGCTTGACAAAAACTGGCAGCGCCTCATAGCCACACACATTGAGGAAAAGGAGCACAGGGGTGTGCTCACAGGCTCAGCGCTTACCGATGTGAAGGTCACTATTCTTACAGGAAGAGCACATGTAAAGCACACGGAGGGAGGCGATTTCCGCCAGGCTACATACAGAGCAATCCGCCAGGGGCTTAAATCCACAGAGAGCGTGCTGCTTGAGCCATACTACAGCTTTATCCTACAGGTGCCGATGGAGTATGTCGGCCGTGCAATGACAGATCTGGAGCAGAGATTTGCAAGAGCCGAGAGCCCGCAGTTTGCCACAACCGCTGCGAGGGAGATGGCAACAATTACAGGAAAGGCACCGGTTGCGACAATGCAGGATTATGTGAGTCTGGTGCATGCGTATACAAAGGGGCTCGGGCACCTGACACTGGAGCTGTGGGGTTATGATGAGTGTCACAATCCTGCGGAGGTGATTGCGCAGATGCACTATGACAGCGAGGAGGATTTCCGCAATCCGACAGGCTCGGTATTTTGTGCGCACGGCTCAGGCTACGTGGTGCCGTGGGATGAGGTCCCGGAGCATATGCACCTGCCGTATGTCTACCACGGAGATGAGTCTGAGGAGGCACTTGCAGCGAGTGCCCGCACGCAGAATGCATTTTCAGCGGAGGATGCGCAGGCGCTTGCCGGAAACCGCCGCAGGACGAGCTTTGAGAAAGCTGTTTCAGGTATGTCATCAGTGGAGCTTGATGCGCAGCTTGCAGATGTTTATGCCAGGGAGTTTGGCATGGGCAAAAACGATATCGCAGATGATCAGAGGCGTAAATGGTCAGGTAAAAAGAAAAATGAGTATGAAGGCCTAAGTGGTAAACCGCGCACCGTAAAGCATGATAAGCACGGCAATCCGATTTATCCGAAGAAATCCCCGGGGGAAGAGTACCTGATAGTTGACGGATATAATATAATATTTGCATGGGAGGATTTAAAGGAGCTTTCACGCATAAACATCGATTCGGCGAGAGATGCGCTGAAGGATGTTTTATCGGATTACCAGGGCTATAAGGGCTGTCATCTGCTGCTGGTGTTTGATGCGTACAAGGTGAAGGGCAATGCCGGAAAGAGAGAGACCTTCCACAATATAGAGGTTGTGTATACAAAGCAGGACGAGACAGCCGATGCATTTATCGAAAAGACTGTGTTTGGCATACGTGACAGGTACAAGGTAACAGTGGCAACCTCGGACGGACTGGAGCAGCAGACGGTCATGAGCCTGGGGGCACTGCGAATGTCAGCCCGCGAGCTTAAGGAGCATATTGAGATGACGAAGCGTGCCGGGATGGAGGCATTCATATCACGATAAACGATCATGAATGGTAACAATATGTGTATAAAGAGATGTTTATAAAGACATTTGTATGTCATAAGCAGAGATATTATAATAGTAAACATGCAAGAACATCAGAGATAAGGAGACAAGAAAATGGTAGTAAACGAAAGCATGTACCAGCTCGGAAGCGTGCGCTCAGCAATCAGGGAGCTTTTCGAGTATGGTAAAAAAAGAGCAGCAATTGTAGGTAAGGAAAATGTATATGATTTCTCAATAGGAAACCCGAGCATACCGGCTCCGCAGATAGTAAACGACACAATAAAGGAGCTTGTGACAGATTATGATTCTGTTGCGCTGCACGGCTACACCTCAGCACAGGGAGACGTGGAAACAAGAGCGGCAATAGCTGAGTTTTTGAACAACACACATGGCACACATTTTAATGCGGACAACCTTTACATGACAATGGGAGCAGCGGCATCGCTGTCAATCTGCTTTCGTGCGTTGACAAGCGACGCATATGATGAGTTTATTACCATAGCGCCATATTTCCCGGAGTACAAGGTATTTGTGAATGCAGCAGGCGCAAGACTTGTAGAGGTGCCTGCAGACACAGAGAATTTTCAGATAGATTTCGATGCGCTTGAGGAGAGAATCAATGAGCACACCAGAGGTGTCATAATCAATTCACCAAACAACCCATCCGGCACAGTATATTCTGAGGAGACCATCAAAAAGCTCTCAGACCTCCTTGAGAAAAAGTCTAAGGAGATAGGAAGACCGATATTCATCATCGCAGATGAGCCGTACAGAGAGATAGTCTACGACGGAATCAAGGTACCGTTTGTGACCAAATATTACGACAACACACTGGTATGCTACTCATACAGCAAGTCACTTTCGCTGCCGGGAGAGAGAATAGGATATGTCCTCGTGCCTGATGAGGTGTACGATAAGGCTGAGCTGTATGCCGCAGTCTGTGGTGCGGGAAGAGCACTCGGCTACGTGTGTGCACCAAGCCTGTTCCAGAAGATGATAGTAAAATGCCAGGGGGCAACCGGTGATATCAATGCCTACAAAGAAAACAGAGACCTTCTGTACGAGGGACTCACAAGGATAGGCTATCACTGCTTCAAGCCGGACGGAGCCTTTTATATGTTTGTAAAGGCACTCGAGGATGACAGCAATGCATTCTGTGAGAAGGCAAAGGAGGAGGATGTGCTCATAGTAGCAGCAGACGGCTTCGGCTGTCCGGGCTGGGTAAGAATATCATACTGTGTGGACAGGGAAATGATAAAGCGCTCTATGCCTGCGTTTGAAAAGATATACAACAAGTATAATAAATAATAGTTACAAAAAAATAATCCAAAAAAGCGCCGAAAATTGTCTGAAAAATATGCAATTTTCGGCGCTTTTATTATGCAGTTTTCACAAAGTTGTCTCCGTGTGACCGTTGTGTGACCATTGTTTTGTATAATGGCATGAAGAGTGGGAATATAAATAAAATCGTAACGGAATAGTTACAAAAAATACTATAGAAAAGGAGATATGAGAGTGTTTAATAAAAAACTTAACAGGTTACTAGCAATCATGCTAGCTTCTGTAATGGGTGCGACATCGCTTCCGGCAACACCGGTAAGTGCTGATACACCCTCTTCAGAGTATGATATATCTAACGACGCAGCCTCGGATGATATATCTGACAGTAAAATTCCAGATGAACAGGATTCGGATAATAATGCCACCGAGGAAAAACAGCCACAGCAGCTGACGGTAGAGTATACACCGGCGGATGATATTTATGTGGGGAACAAAGTTGTTCCGGTGGTAAAATCCGACAGGGCGGATGCAGCCGTTGACAATTTAAAATACACTGTTGTAGAAGGCAAAAATCTGATTGAAAAGGATACAGACTTTGCATCAAACGGTATATGGACAGCAAAGGATACCGGAACTGTAAGGATAAAGGTGACAAAAGCAGAAGATGACAAATATAAGTCAGCAGAGGCAGAATATACTGTTACCATCAAAGAATATGATTACAGCAGTATGAATAACAGCCTGACAGGGACAATGCTGCAGGGTACACAGTTTTATGTAGAAGCACCTACATTATCGCTGGCAAGTGACAATCAGGCGGTATATGTGGTTAGAAAAGGTGATGAATGGATTGAAGCTGATAAATATCAGCTTATGCCACAGCAGGGTGATAACAGACAGACTCTTGTAATAGCACGTAAGGACAAGGAAAGCGGAGCTATCACAGATATTGGAAGTCTGCAGCTCGACTACAAATATGATACACAGCCTCCAAAGATAACATTGAATCCAAAGGAGGATGATAAACCTACTTTCAAAAAGGATGCTGTGGATTATTATGGAAATGTCAGAAAAGTAGACATGAATATCCACGATGTCTCTTTGGATGATGGTTCCACACAGCTTTGGGTAAAGGTTGATGACCGGGAAGAATTCGATGTATTTGATGTCGATAATGCCCAGAAGCTGATTGATGCAGGAATAGAGTATAGTGACTGGACCGTGACAGGGGCTGATTATAGCAGCTGCATCACATTCGGCACAAAAGCGGATGAGGAACACAAATATCAGATAATCAGAATGTATGCGAAGGATCAGGCGGAGCATGAGTGTAATGATACAAGCTCAATAGAGCAGCCGTTTTATGTGGATAGAAAAGCACCTTCAGGTACGATTGGATATGATGCTGATTTAATAGACGAGCAGAATATGGTCAGTCAGCAGGCATCAAAGGTATATGGACAGCTGGAGGATATCAGCGGAATAAAGCAGGCATTCTACTATGTGAATAAATCAGATGAAAGTGGCAGTATTTTAAATGATGAACAGGTAAAAGCGCTTGATGATTCAGCATGGAAGCCGTTAGAACTTATCGAGGATACATATGATGCCCAATATAAGTACAAGATTAATACATCTGATCTGAAGGATACTTCATATAACGTATATGTAAAGGCTCAGGACAATTGTAATGGCGAGACAGCATTTTTCTCCACATCGAAGCTGGTTGTTGATACCCTGCCACCGGAGCTTACAGTGTCACAGGATACCATGACAGCAGCCAATGAAAAAGGCTGGCATAAGGATGATATAAGCTATATCGTTAAGGCAGCTGACAGCTTATCAGGAATTAAGAGTGTTGAATACACTGTATTTGACGGGAAAAAGAAAATTGTATCAGGACAGACTGTTGAGCTTGACGAGAGCGGGGAAGGAAGGATAACTATTCCGGCAGCAGAGCAGTTTAACGGAATTGATCTGATGCTTTCAGTAAAGGCAACTGATTATGCCGGTCTTAAGACAGAGGTTAAAGGTGACAGCTTCAAGTTCAGCATGGACAGTCAGTCACCTGATGTCAGTATAGAGCCGGAAGCGAGCAAAAACAGAAAATATTTCAATGACGATGTCCGTATAAAAACAAGTGTAGCTGACAGCATTTCAGGTGTTGTATCAGCAAAATACCAGATAGTGACAGATGATCAGTCAGTATCGGATGATGAAGGTGCATGGAATGAGCTTGATGAATCAGGAATCATAAATGTATCGGCTGAGGCTTATCTGGATAAAAAGGCAGATGTATATGTTAAAGCTGTTGATGAGGCAGGAAACGTGACTGTAGCGGATTTGACAGCAAGCGGCAGCCAGCCATTTTATATTCACAAGGCAGCGCCTGTAATAACAGTGACATATGGTACACCTGAGCAGCCGGATCCACAGTGCATCAGCAGTGTAAAAGGCACTGAGTATTACAGGGAAAACAGGATTGCAACCATTTCGGTAAAAGAGAATGAGCTTTTCTTTGACCCCGATGAAACAAAAATCAATGTAAAGGTTGATGGAAATGAACAGACACAGTCAGATGCATGGTCTGAAAAGTCATACTGGGTAAAGACAGGCGAGGGAGCAGAAGCTGTTTACAGTAAGCAGCTCGTATTCAATGCAGGACACAAGTATGAGCTGAGTGTCAGTGCAAAAGATTTGTGTGGTAATTCAGATAATGGATTTGAGATAGAAGGAGACAAATCAGCAGAGTTTGTAATTGACGTACAGTCGCCGACAGGAAATATCAGGTTTGACGGACTTTCAACAGGCATGGATACCGTGTGGGATTTATTGCTGCCAAAAGACAAATATGAGATTTCAAGATTTGCTGCCAAGAAGGTTAATATTGCCGGACAGCTTAGAGATGAGCATGGCGGCATCAAGTCAGCAGAGTATTTCGTTTCAGCAGAGGATGCAATAATTGACGTAGACAGTATTCAGGAGGCTGACTGGAAGACACTTGACAGCCTTAATGAGGATGGCACCTTCAGTGAACCGATAGAATGCGAGAACAAAAACTGCGTGGTATATGTCAGGGTTACAGATTTAAGCGGTAATGTTTCATATATCAGCACAAATGGATTGGTAGTTGATACATGCGCACCGGCAATATCAGTCATCACACCTGAGACAGCATCAGGAGTGTACAGTGCAGATGTGCCGGTAAGTATAGAGGTATCAGATGAGAATGCCACAGGAGTTGCATCAGGAATAAAGAGCGTAAACTATACGGTAACAAATATGGGACAGCCGACACAGGATGGAACATTATATAGCTATGATAAGACAGCAGCGGGCTTAAAAGATCTGGAAAATCATGTAACAGAGCAATTTGACATAAGCGCAGCTTCAAACAACAGTAATGAAGTGCGTATAGATGTTACCGCAACAGACAATGCAGGAACGGCATACACAGTAACAAAATACATAAAAATAGATACAACAGCACCAACAGTGCAGGTAAGCTATGACAATAACAGTGCAGATACATCATTTGGAGACACAGCATACTTCAAAGCACCGCGAACAGCAACCGTAAAAGTAACAGAGCGTAACTTTGATGCATCAAAGGTAGCAGCGGAAATAAAAGCCGCAGCAGGTAAGGCCCCTGCTCTTTCAAACTGGAGCACAGAAGGTGGAAGCGGTAACGGTGATGATACAGTACATGTTGCCACAATATATTACGGACATGATGACGATTACACATTTGGAATCGGAGTAAAAGACATTGCGGGAAATGCCGCAGCAGGAGTGGATTATGCAAATTCACTTGCACCGACAAAATTTACAATTGATACGACAGCACCTGTTATTTCGGTAGCATATGATAACAACAGTGCATCAAACGGAAACTATTATAATAAAAAGAGAACAGCAACTGTGACAATCACAGAGCATAATTTTGATACAAGCAGAATAGCACTGAGCATGACTGCGCAGGATGCAGGGAAATCAGTAGCAGCACCGGCATTTGGAAGCTGGTCAGATAATGGTGATATACATACGGCAACATTAAGCTTTGATGCGGATGCCACATATACATGGTCACTTGCATATACAGACAAAGCAGGCAATAAGGCAAAAGACCTTGCAAAGCAGGAGTTCTGCATAGATACGACAAAGCCTGTTGTAACAATCAACGGAGTAACCCCGGGCTCAGTAAACAATAATTCAGGAAATATGTCATTTGTAATAGAGTGCACAGATACTAATCTTGAGTACTTTTCACCGGTGCTTACAGTTGAGGTATATGAAAATGGCAGATTCGTAAGAAAAACGATTACAGGAAATGTGATATCAATTACAAACGGACAACGTGTAGAGTTTAGAAATCTCAATGAGGATGGAGTGTATTCACTGACATGCCATGTACAGGATAAAGCCGGAAATTCTTATGAAACAGTCAATATTATAGATGCAGGCGGAAAGCAGGTGACAGAGACTGTAGGGCAGGGAGGAAAATTGTTGGATTTCTCCATAAACAAAGGCGGTTCAATCTTCTCGCTGGATGACAATACGATGAAGCTTGTAAAGGATTACTATGTGCAGAAGGTATACCATGATGTGGTAGTCAGAGAGATAAATCCGGATGAAGTTACCAGCTGTACTGTCAAAGTAAATGGAAAAGCACTTAAGCAGGGAACAGACTTCAGTGTGAATAATGTAAGTGAAAGCGATGGCTGGCATAAGTACGAATATGTGATATCAAATGTGGTATTTGAAAAAGAGGGTCAGTACAATATCGTTGTGGAGACAAAGGACAAAGCAGATTCAGTTGCCTACAGTGATGTGAAGAGTGTAAATATTGAATTTATTGTGGACAAGACAGCACCTACATATACATTGACAGGTGTAGATGAAAACAATGAAAACTATATTGGCTCAAAGAATGCAGTATTGATGCCGAAGGATGATGGCGGAAAGCTTGGACGTGTAAAGATTACTGTAGTGGGCAAGGATGACAAAGAAAAAAAGGTTATCAAGGAAATGTCGGGAGACGATATGCTTGACTATCTGGACAAGCATGACGGAAAGATAGAGTTTGAAGTACCTAAGGAGGTGCTCTCTGCAAAAGACGGTGATTCAAGGCTTATGGTAGAGTGTGCAGACTGTTCTGTTGACGAAGGTGGAAAGACCAATGAAGTGAAAAAAATATATGGTAAGGATACAGAAGCAGATACAGAGATTGCCGAAGATGATGTACCTATGGAATCAAATTCGTCAGATGTCAAATCAGTAGAAACAAACAATGATAAGGCAGTATATATAATTGGAGCAATATTATTATTTGTACTTATAATTGCGATATTGATAATCGTTTATTATATGAGAAAAAAAATGAAGGAAAAGAAAGACAATGATGAGCAATAAGATAATTACCTATGTATTTACATCACCATGTGGTGGTGTGGGAAAAACAACAATGTCTGTGGCATGCGCGAAAGCGCATGCCCTTCAAGGCAGACGGATATTATATGTGAACTGTGATAATTTTGAAAAAGCACAGGATTATTTCAATGGAGAAAGCAATATTGAAACCACTGATGCAGGCGTTAAAATCTGGGAAACGATAGAATCGGAAAAAGATAAGACATATGATGAGATGATTGTAAATATGCCATTTCAGGGAAATGATACCGAGTTTAAAATGATAAAAAATGCAGATGAGCTTATACTTATCAGCACGGCAACAAAGGAGGCAAATGACAAGCTGAAAAGATGTCTTGAGGTATTGCCGCCGGAGGAATACGAAGACAGGCTATCCATATTATACAATAAATTTGATAACGAAAAATCAATAATGTTTGATGATTTCCCGGGGGTAGTACTGGGCGGAGCACCGCAGATTGAAGAAGCAGATATGCAGAGCGTTATAAATGTAATGACAGATATGAATTTCTTTAACATTCTGTCAAAAATAACAGCTGAGAAAGAACGCAAGCTGCATGATGCACTTATGTATGGAGAGACTACTGTTCTGGAGGAAAGCCTTAATCCTGAGCTGCAGCCGCAGATGGGAGAGACCACCGTACTTATGCATCCGTATCTGGTGAGAATGAAAAACGGTGAAAGAATTTCTATCAATAAAGCACATTTTCTGATAGGAAAAGAGCACAGCAGTGTGGACTATTTTGTGAGCGATAATGCAGCAGTCAGCAGAAGGCATGCGGAAATAGTGACAAAAAACTCAGATTTCTATATAGTGGACAAGCGTTCAACAAATCATACATATATCAATGGCATGATAATTGCTGAGGAAACACCTGTCAGACTCAGAAACGGAGCACATATAAGACTGGGCAACGAAGATTTTGAATTCTGGGAGGAGTGTGTATGAGATTTGAAATAGCAGCTGACACGGACAGAGGAATCGTAAAAGAAACTAATCAGGATAGTCTGTTGGTAAAGTGCTTCTCAACATGCAAAGGAGACATGGCATTTGCAGTATTATGTGACGGCATGGGCGGCTTATCGAAGGGTGAGCTGGCCAGTGCCACTGTAGTAAGAGCATTTGACAGATGGAGTGACGAGCAGCTGCCTGAGCTTTGCAAATCGTCGAACCCGGATATTGACAGTCTGATTCTGGAAAGACAGTGGGATGAAGTAATACAGCAGCAGAACGAAAAAATAAAAGCATATGGCAAAGCACATGCAGTAAACATGGGAACAACAGTGGTAGCGCTGCTTGTCACGCAAAAAGCCTACTACATTATAAATGTGGGCGATTCCAGAATATATAGCCTTTCAGACCATATAGAAAGGCTTACGACAGACCAGACATATGTACAGCGGGAAATTATGAATGGAAATATGACACAGGAGCAGGCTATGAAAGACCCGCGAAGGAATGTACTGCTGCAGTGTGTCGGGGCATCAGCAGAGGTAAAGCCGGAGTACGGGACCGGGGCAATGAAAAATGGAATGTCACTTCTGCTTTGTTCAGATGGCTTCAGGCATGAGGTATCAGAACAGGAAATCTATGAGATGCTGAAACCGGCAGCAGCTGTAGACGGGCAGAATATGCACGACAGACTGGAGCAGCTCATAAGACTCAGCATGCAAAGAGGAGAGCGCGATAATATAACAGCAGCGCTCATAAAGGCACAGTAGGAGGAACAGATGCTTGAAATAGGCTCTTTAATTGACGGAAAATACAAGATACTAAACGAAGTTGGACACGGCGGAATGAGCGTTGTGTACCTGGCTATGAATGAAAGGGCAAACAAACAGTGGGCAATAAAAGAGGTCAGAAAGGATGGAGTAAAGGATTTTGAGGTGGTAAAGCAAAGTCTTGTTGCGGAGACCAATATGCTCAAAAAACTGAGCCATCCCAGTCTTCCTGATATTGTCGATGTCATAGATGAGGATGACAGATTCCTTATCGTAATGGATTATATAGAGGGAAATTCTCTCAAGACAGCATTGCAGGAGTACGGAGTCCAGTCGCAGAAAAATGTGATAAAGTGGGCCAAACAGCTATGCGATGTTCTTGGATATCTGCACTCACAGAACCCGCCAATCATATATCGTGATATGAAGCCGGCAAACATAATGCTAAAGCCTGATGGAAATGTGGTGCTTATAGATTTTGGAACAGCAAGGGAATATAAGGAAAATAACATAGAGGATACAACATGTCTTGGCACGATGGGATATGCTGCACCGGAACAGTTTGGTGGAATGGGGCAGACAGACGCGAGAACAGATATATATTGTCTGGGAGCCACAATGTATCATCTTGTTACGGGAATGAATCCCTGTGAGCCACCTTACGAAATAAGGCCGATCAGAGAAATTGACCCAACATTGTCAGGTGGTCTTGAACGTATTATTACAAAGTGTACACAGCCGGATCCAAACAACAGATATCAGAGCGCTGCTGAGCTGATGTATGACCTTGAGCACTATACAGAGATTGATGACATGTATAGGAAGAATCTAAAGAGAAAGCTTGCGGTATTTATCACCACATCAGTTTTGACGATGCTGCTTGGAACAAGCACAGTATTAAGCTATTGTGCGGCAGAACACAAAAAAAATGAAAATTATAATAGCATATTAAAAGAAGCGTATACCTATGACAATTATGACAATGGATATTACACGGCTATAGTCACCGACCCGACAAGGACGGAGGCATATCTTAAGCTGAATGACAAACTGACAGACGATTTTGTGCTGGACAGGGATGAGGCGCAGATATTGAACAGGCTGATGGTAGGTATAGATTGCAAGGACCACAATGGCCGGGTGCATACATATGATGTCATGGCAAAGCTGAAAGAAAAAAATCCAAAGGGATATGAGGATGTATGCTATAAGATTGGTGAAAGCTTTTTATTCTACTACGAAATCAATGTGGAAAAAGACAGATACTCTAGTGCGGCGCAGTGGTTCAAGGAAGCGAAGGAGAATCATCCGGAGGCAGGAATATACTGTGAGATATCAGATTGTCTGACATTGATTAGCCAGTATGATGGAGCAAAGATACAACAGACAGAAAAAACATATGAAGAATACAAAAAGCTATGGAAGCAAATAAATGAGCTATATGCAAAATCAGAGGATTTTGACAGCGTAGACGCAAAGATTCAGGTATGGAATGAGATAGATGATATAGTTGACACAAATATCACATCATTTATAGCAGTGACAGATAAGGATAAAGTTATGGATTTATTACATACGATAAAGGACAAAACAGAAAAGCTGGATAAATCCATAATGCGCGAGCAGATAACAGGATTGCAGGATAATATAGACAAAACAATTGAGAAGGCACAGAGCGTGAAGGAGGAAAACAAAGATGACTTATAATCTGTACAGGATGATATTTTACGTATCCTTCACGGCATTTGCCATAATGCTTATAGCTTCAATAGTCATATTTATAGTGCTTGAAATACCGAAGGTCATAGGTGCACTTACAGGAAAATCTGCCCGGAAAGGAATTGCAGCAATTGTACAAAAGCAGACAGCGGGACATATTGACATAACATCGTCCGGTCCCATAGCACCGTCATATAACCTGGCAGGGGAGGATAATAAAAAGCCGGGATATACACAAAAGATAGATGAAACTACTGTGCTGGCTGCACCGACAGAAGTATTGCAGGATGAAACCATAGTATTGGAAGATATAACCGAAAAGCTGCAGAAAACCAATATCAGGTTCGAAGTGACAAAGAAAATAGAATTTATACATACGACAGAATGTATCTCATAAGGAATGGAAAATAGCGAATGTCCAAATTAAAAGTAAGCATAAAAAAATCGACCGTTACTGCCATGATGAAGGCAGGACGAAAGGAAAGAATAAATGAAACCGAACTAAGCCAGCTAGCCAGAATAAAACCATGTGGAATCATGCATGTGACAAAAACAAAAAAAGACAGTGTCACATATACGTGCCCTGCAAATATAAATCTTACCGATAGATTGAAAAAAGCCGTAAGCAAATATGATTTCTTTTTCATGATGGAGCAGATAGTAATAATGGTTCAGGATGTATACAATAACGGACTGAACGTAAACAGTGTTCGTTTTAATATGGATGACGTATACATAAATGAGATGACAAAAGAGATGTATTTTATATATTTTCCGATAGTAGGAGGACAGGAAAGTGCAGATATTGTCGGATTTATAGAAAACATAATTTATACAATGACACCTGTTATCAATGAGGATACGAATTATATATCCAGATTTATGTATTATGTCAGGAGCTTTCACGGATTCAATGGTAATGCGATAGAAAAATATATCACAAGAGAGGAAAGAGCCGTTGTAAATGTACTGAGGAACATGGAAATGTCAGGAATGGGGCAGCAGGGCATGTCACAGCATATTTCAGGTGGTATTTCCGGAAATATGCCGCAGTATATGCCGGCTGGCATGTCACAGGCAGCACTGCGATATACAGCAGAGAATATACAGGGTACAACGGTTCTCGCGGAGGATAGCATGATGACACTTCAGCCGCAGCAGATACCTCAGCCACAAAAGCCGATGCAGTATCATTTTGCAAGTCTCACAAGACAGGTGACAGGAGAAAAGATAGAACTTAACAAGCCTTCGTTTGTGCTTGGCAAAAGTCCGGAGTCGGCAGATTATGCCATAGCTGATAATACGAATGTCAGCAGAATTCATGCAACCATCATTACCCGCAATGGCAGATATTATGTGATGGATCAAAGATCGACCAATGGCACATTTGTAAACGGCAGGATCATAAAACCAAATCAGGAGGTGGAGCTTCTGACGGGGGACTGCCTGATGCTGGCAAATGAGGAATTTGTGTTTGGTAATTAATTAGAAATTAAAATATAAAAAAATGGAATGTAGGTAAAAATGAGAAAGTCAAAAATATATTTAGCGGTCGTAATAATGACTATTATGACAGGGGTATGTGGATGTAATTTTATTGGAAAATGGAATATAAATAACACAGAGAAGGAGGAAAAAACAGAAGTGCAAGTACATCGTATGCCTACGGAGGAAGAATTACAGATACTGGAAGGGTGTAATTTATCAAGTGATTACATGAAACAGATTAAAGAAGAGGGAATGAGTCTGACAGTGCAGAGCTTTGTTGACACAGCTCGTATAATGCTTGATTATCTTGAGCAAAAATATGGCGAGCAGTTTGTTGTTGCAGGTGGAAGTCCGGCAGATATGTGGACATCTGATTTTATGATATTTGCAAAGGCTACAACAGGTGAGCATAAAGGGGAACGTTTTGAATGTTACTATAAGCTGGATGAAGATGCGGGCAAGCGATATTGCGAAGATGGATATTTCGCTCTGGTGGAGCAGCCGGTTATGGAGCAGTATTTCCAACAGGTTGCAGAAGAATCAGGATGTCAGTTTAAAGTAACGGTTAGCCTGACCGGGGAGGTTGGAGAAAAGTATACAACAGACATTTCAACAGATGAATTAAAGGAATATATTGATGGGAGAAATCTATGCTTGAATATACTTTGCTTTACAAGTCCGGAATTGTCGGATGATGAATTTGATACACAGGTTGCTTCATTTGAAAATACATTAAAGAATACGGATTATAAAATAGAATATTGTGTAATGCGTGTTCTTAATGAGGAGCAATTTAATAGTATAAATAGAGATAGCGATGTTTCTAGAGTATTTCCAGGAGGAACACGTCCGGAAGACGAATATAATCGGAGGTATTATACAACGTTGAATATGAAATAGTAATAAAAAGGAGAATTGTTAAAGTGGCAAATTTATCAGATGAAGATTTATTATTCCTAAGTAATTTAATGCACATAAAGGAAGAGGGACAGTTTAAAAATATATGGAATAAAAAGAATGTAGATAATAAATCATCAATTGGCGAAATGCTAGAGAATATTGATACAGACAAATTAAAAGATTCAGATATAACATATGATGGCGAAATATCTGGATCTGAATGGGCTGCAATGATTGAAAAGGTAAAAGATAATCCTCAAATTTGCAATTTAAAACTAGTAGATATGGATATAGATGATAAAAAAGCATTATCTGTATGCCTTCATAATGATGAAACCGGAGAGACATATGTGGTGTTTAGAGGAACATCAGCTGGTGAGTGGCCTGATAACTTTGAAGGTGGTTACAAGGCTGACACAGAGCAGCAGAGGAGGGCATTGGCATTTGTAGAAAGACAGAACTTCGACAATATAACTGTTGTAGGACATTCGAAAGGTGGAAATAAAGCTAAATATACGGCAATATTATCAGACAAAGTAGACAGATGTGTGTCATTTGATGGACAGGGATTTTCGGCAGCATTTTATGAAAAATATGGACCTTTGATAGAACAGAATAAGAGCAAGATAAATTGCTATGCATTGGATAATGATTTTGTAAATATTTTAATGTCAGATGTATATGAAAACAAGACATATGTTGACGGACATGGAGTTGAAAATTTTAAGCAGAATCATAGTCCCAATTCATTATTCAATGATGATTGAGTGGATTGGTTGATAGTTTCTCGTCAATTCTATTTTACCATAAACCTAGAGGAGATATTTTATTTTTGCAACAAAAAATGCCGTATTTATGCGGCTTACGGCGTTTCGCAAACGCCTATTTAATAAACAAATAAAGAGGAGATTAGTATGAGTGACAGAGTAGAAAAAAATGAAGTTGAATTAGAGGAAAATCAGGCAAAGACAAAGTTAAAAAACTTTAATTTTGCGGCATTTATAATGCCTCATATCTGGGGTATTGGAAATGGAGTGTATATAGGTTTGCTTGCCTTGATACCAATTTTATATCCATTCGTTGGTTTCTATCTTGGTTTTTTTGGAAACGAGCTTGCGTTTTATAAAAAATATCAAACAGAGGAGAAATTTTATAAAAAGCAAAGATGCTGGGCGTTTGCTGCTATTGTGTATATTATAGCAATAATTGCGTTATTGGTAGTCCGTTTTTATGGTAATTATGAGACATATAAAGCAAATAAAAAAGAGCAGAACAGATTAATTGAAAAGACAGAAAATGAGATGCAGGCACTTGAAGAAAAGTATGATATTTTGACGTCAGAAGAATATCTAAGTGAATTTTGTGATGATATTATTGCAAAACCGCTTGTTGAGTATCAATACAATGAGCTAGGTGTATGGGAATTGGAGGAGAGATATGATTTTACGGATTTATGCAAAGAAAAAATCAATTTTGAAGAACCAGTAATATGTTGGATTAAAAGATGTTATGAATTAGAAGATGGGAAAATTATATGGATATATTTTCGTGTTGAGGACAATACAAAGATAGTGGAATCACGTTATAGTATCGTACCTAGTTGTGAAGAGACATCACTAGAAATAGAAATGTCATTAGATTCCAAATATATTATTGAAAAGGGAACATATATGGACCTATATGAAATGAATTATATTTTAGGAATTCACCATTAAGGTAAACGGATAATGTAAACGCTCAACAATTTAAGTAGATATATGGCGAATATATCAAATCTTTAAGGGAGAAATGAAAATGGACGAAAATGAAAAGGTACTGGTCAATTTCATAAATGAGGATACCGGACAGGAGCATGAACTTGAGATACCACTTGGCATCACGGCAAATGCACTGGTGCTGGCACTTAGCAGAGCATATGGGCTGCATATAGAGGATTACGGTTCGCAGGAGTGCTACATGGCATGTGAGCATCCGGTCTGTCTGCTGACAGGCAACAGACAGCTGTCGGATCTGGGGATACGAAACGGTTCACAAATAATATTCAGGAGAAAATGAAAATGGATTACTTTGGATGGTCAATAACACTGGAGCCGGGGTTCATGCTGCTTATCGGAGATACACCGGAAGCGCATATACAGTTAAAGGGTGCATATGGCAGGGGAACGAGAGTATCACTGCAGATATCAGCAAACGGTGCGCGCACAGAGGGAATACTGACAGAATACAGCGCATCATACGGCACCTGTGTAAATGGCACAAAAATACAAAAAAGCGCACGGATAAAGGATCATGATTTCATATCAATAGGAGATTTCACGGCATATTACAACAGAGGAAAGCTATATTTCGATTATGGGAGTATAAGGACAAACGGAGTGGAAGTCAGACCGGAAAGCCTCGATATACAGACTACATATCCTGTATTCATACGAAATACACGTATACAGGTAAAAAGGGATGACACACCGATAGAGATACTTGATCCAAGCTCCATACCGACAAAGCCGGAGCTTAATATAGTCACATCTCTCATGCCATCTATAGTCATGTTCTGCCTTGTGGTGCTGTTGCGAGGAGTCATGAGCACATCAAATGGAGCATTTGTGGCATTCAGCATATGCTCTATGGGAGTAGGAGTGTGTACATCTGTGTTCAGTCTGATAAACAGGCAGAAGAAGTATAAAAAAGATGTGGCAAAACGACGCAGTACCTATCTGGAATACATAGACAAAAAACGCAAAGAGATAGAGGCAGCACGCCGGGAAGAGCTTGACTGCCTGAATGAGCAGTACTACAGCACAACGCAGGATCTTGCACATATAGAAAGCTTTGATTCAAAACTGTTTGATCGTATTCCCACAGATCCGGACTTTCTGGAACTGTATCTGGGAAGAGGAAATGTGGAGGCTTTGCGCCGGATAGACTACAAGAAGCAGGAAAAGCTCGAGATAGGAGATGACCTGTGCAGCCTGCCGGAACATGTGGCAGGAGAATACAGAGATATAGGAGATGCACCTGTTGTAATGAGTCTGCGTGATGCCAATGCCGTAGGTATAGTGGGAAATGAGGATGCCTTGTATTCCATGATGAAAAATATGATCGTGGATATAATAAGCAGGCAGTATTACGGAGATATCAGCATATATGCACTTATAGGTGAAGACACCGAAAAATATAAATGGCTCAGAGGGCTTAAAGCACTACAGACAGCCGGAGGCGGTAGAAATATAGTATGTGATCAGGAAAGTAAAAACAGGGTATTCGAAAATCTGTACAAGGAGCTGACCTTGCGACAGGAGGAAAAAGTGCATGGCAGATTCAATATAGTTTTTGTCATGGAAGATCATGGCATAAAAAGCCATCCGATATCAAAGTTTATAGAACACGCGTCTGAACTGGATACGGTATTTCTGTTTTTTGAATCAAAGCTTCCACTGCTTCCGCTGTATTGCAGCAGGATAATAGACATATTCGATCACGAAAGTGCCATGCTTTATGATTCGCAGAACAAGATGGAAAAGAAATATTTTGAGTATGAGAGTGTATCTGATGACAGGCTGCAAAATGCAGTACAGATCCTCGCACCGGTGGAATGTGAGGAGATCAGTCTGGCAGGAACTTTGCGCAAAAACATATCACTTTTCGAACTGCTTGGCATAAACTCAGTGGCAGGACTTAATCTGTCAGAAAGATGGCATGCATCAAAGATATATGAGACCATGGCTGTTCCACTGGGAGTAAATGTAAAGAATGAGACAGTGTATCTTGATCTGCACGAAAAATATCATGGACCTCACGGACTGGTGGCAGGAACTACAGGATCAGGAAAAAGTGAGATACTTCAGACCTTCATACTCGGAGCAGCGACATTGTTCCATCCATATGAGATAGGATTTGTGATAATCGACTTCAAGGGTGGTGGTATGGTAAATCAGTTCAAGGAGCTGCCACACCTGATAGGTGCTATTACCAATATAGATGGAAAAGCTATAGAAAGATCACTCAAATCAATAAAAGCGGAACTGTTAAAGCGTCAGAACCTTTTTGCGGAACAGAATGTCAATCATATAGATAAATACATCAAAGCATATAAAGAGGGAAAGGCAGCAGTTGCATTGCCTCATCTGGTGATCATAGTAGACGAGTTTGCAGAGCTGAAAGCAGAACAGCCGGAGTTCATGAAGGAGCTGATCAGTGCTGCGCGAATAGGACGAAGTCTGGGAGTTCATCTTATACTTGCGACACAGAAACCGGCAGGGCAAGTGAATGAGCAAATATGGAGTAATTCCAAATTTAAACTTTGTTTAAAAGTTCAGACACAAGAAGATAGTAATGAGGTACTAAAGTCACCGTTAGCAGCTGAAATTAGAGAACCTGGACGGGCGTATTTGCAAGTAGGAAATAACGAAATGTTTGAATTGTTACAATCGGGATATTCTGGAAGTCCAGAAAAAAGTGATATGGGAAATCAAAAGTCTTTTGATATTTATGAATTGGATTTCAAAGGAAATCGAAAACTTGTTTATCGACAGAGACCGCAGAAGACAACAAGCTCCCGTACACAGTTAGAGGCGATTGTATCATATGTTCATGACTATTGTGATAAGATGCAGATTAAAAAATTACCAGAAATTTGCTTACCACCTTTAAGTAATTTAATTACTTTTGATAATGAGCAATATGAAAATATGAAAAATCCAGATATGAGTATCACCATAGGAGTATATGATGATCCAGATCATCAGATACAAGAAAAAGCTACAGTAAATATCGGAACTTCTAATACAATGATAATTGGTTCATCACAATATGGAAAAACTAATTTAATAGAAGATTTGATTAGAGGATTAGCGGAGAACTATACACCAAAGGATGTAAATCTATATATTGTAGATTTTGCATCAATGGTATTGAGAAATTTTGAGGGAATGGCACATGTAGGTGGCGTTGTTTGTCCTTCTGATGATGAGAAACTTAAGAATTTGTTTAAGTATTTAAATGATCAAATTAATTTAAGGAGAGAAGCAATTTTAGCTGTTGGTGTAAGTTCATTTATAGCATATAGGGAGGCTGGATATACCGATTTCCCTCAGATTATTCTATTTATAGATAACTTTACTGCGTTAAAAGACTTATATTTGCAAGACAATGACATATTGCTAACATTATGTCGAGAAGGAGTATCGGTGGGTATAACTGTTGTAATAGCAAATTCACAGACTAGTGGATTGGGATATAAGTATATGTCTAACTTTGCAACAAGAATATCCTTGTTTTGTAATGAACCAAGTGAATATTCTTCTGTATTTGGAGCGTGTCGCATGAGGCCTGACGAGGTACCTGGAAGATGTTTAGTTGAGGTTGATAAGACAATTTATGAATGTCAAACTTTTATGGCTTTTGAAGGTGAAAGGGAAATTGAGAGAGTTCAGAAAATGCAAAAGTTTGTAGTTGATATAAATAAGCAATATAAAGGAATGCGAGCTAATCCAATTCCTGAGATTCCGGTGCTGCTTGGAGAAACATATATTAGTGATAATTTTATTGGAACATATGATGATAAAAAACAGATTATCGGAATTAGCTATGATACGGTTGCGCCTGTATTTTATGAAATTCAGAAGAATAATCTGCTAGCTATTTGCGGTGGGGATAATTCTGGAAAATCTAATTTTATAAGATATATTACACATATGATGCAAAGAACATACTCGGATATAGAAATATTTGTAATGGACAATTATAAAAAGAAACTGGAATCATTAAGGAAAAATTGTTCAGTATATGATGTGTCCGGTGAACAATGCAAAGATGTATTAATAAATCTTGATGTATATCTTCACAATAAATATCAGCAATTAGTAGCAGGTGATGATGTAAATAGTGCATGGAAACTTCTTATTATTAATAATGAGGATGTGTTCCAAACAATTAGTGGAGATAAAGCAGCCCTTGCAGCATTTAAGAACATTATAGGAAAGTATAAAATGTTGAATGTTTTAGTTGTTTTGGGAAATGTACCAAATGCACAGGTTGTGTATGGGGCACCGGAAATTTATAAGATTGTTAAAGAAAGTAGAAATATTCTATTATTTGATAATTTAGATAATTGCAAGATTGTTGATGTGTCGCTTACGATTGTGAGACGTAACAAGAAAAAAGTAGAAACTGGAGATGCTTTTTATTTAGTTGGAAATGAATGCATTAAAGTAAAAACTCCAATAGCAATTCAATAATCTAGGTATGATTGCGTAAGCAATTATATAAATAAATTTTATTTAATAAGGAGGAAACAAAATGGCATCAGGACAAATTAGAATGACACCTGACACAATGAGAACTCGCGCAGGAGAATATCGAACAGAATCAGAAAATGTTCAGGGAGTTATTGAGAAGATGGATTCTTTGCTGGAAACATTACTTACCGAATGGGAAGGTGCTGCATCAGAAGCGTATGCAAATAAGTTTAATGAATTACGTCCTTCATTTGTTGCTGCAAAAGAGTTAATTGATGATATTGCAACAGCATTAGATAAGACAGCAGAAGCAGTTGAATCTACAGACAGTCAGATAGCAAGTCAGTTCAGTATGTAAAACAATTAAAAATACATAAAAAGAGGACTAGCAGTTACAGTCTGATAAACCTTCTGCATCGGTGAATGGTGCAGAAGGGATTATTAAAGTAGGTGAATATATGAGAACATATGATGATATTGAATACAATTATCATGAGTACCCGAATAATGAGGTTTATATAACATTAGGAATTAATATTGGGGTGGCTACAAGATATTTTTTGATAGATAGTAAAGAAGTGTATATTAATAACCTTGCTTTTGCAAATGTTTTTTCCAATTATATGAAATTACTTTTGGGAGAAAGAGTAATAATAGATGTCGGAAGAACAGTAACAACAATTATATATACAACAGATAAATCAAATTGGGTAAATGATTTTATTTGTTTTTTGAATATCATATATATAAATGATATAGATGTTGATCTGTTAAAAAATGCATTAGAAGGATCGAAAGCTAAATTTGAAAGAGTATATAAAGACGGAGAATTTAGAGCTTTGTATAAGTCATATGAATATGCAGATACAAATAAGGGGTATAAACTACACGATTTAATAGAAAACTTACAGGAATTAAATGTAGAAGAATTTGTAAATGGATATAAAAAGTTAATTGTTCCAGATAATTGTAGGTTGTTTGTTAACGGAAATTTGAGTGGAATATCTCAGAAAGAAAGAGAAAAAATAGATAATATTTTGAAAAATATTACCTGTACAGTAGCTCTCGGAGGAAAATTAAATAATCCGTTGTTGAAAGACAATGCACATTTGTTTGAGTTATCACGTCAGGATGTGAATATGGATATATTATCTTTTGGGTTTGAAAAAACTGTAAGTATGATGGACAAAATGATTTACTTGCTATTTGAAACAGATAAAATACCAGGATATAGTAAAGAAATTCATCTTGATGAATTTGATAGTTCTTTAATTGTTAAAACCGAAGAAGTATTAAAGTTACAGAATTATTTTAAACGTCCTGAAACAAGTTCTCAATTTGATATAACTAAAGCAAGTTTGGCTGGAAAATATAATCAGTGGATAGAAGAAAATCCGATTAGATTTAATATGATGGTAGTAGAAATGCGGCTTAATAATATCGCATACACAGAATTATTAGATACTATGGTAAAACTACAGTATGAAGATTATGCAAATATTGCATCTAAAATCAGACCAATCGTTACAGAAGCACAAATAGTTATGAGGAGGTGATTTAATGGCAGAGTTTTTACTTAAACCGAATGAATTTCAGAAGCAAGTTGATTCATTTAAAGCTGCGACAGACACGGTTACAACTTTGAAATATGAATTAGAAAAAGAGGGAGTAAGTTTAAATTCTATTGATAAGTATGCTGAATGTGTTGCGGCAATGAATGAGTTGATTATGTCATTTGGAGAATTCGCAAAACTAGATGCAAATTCAATGCAACAAATAAAGGCAAAATGGATGAATACAGATGGAGAAATTGCCACTAAAACGCTTGGAGAAATATTCATGGATAAGATAACAGGAAAATCATAAAATTGGAGGTGATTTAGATTATGGCTTCAAATGGTTCATTAAAATTAAAATCAACATCCCTTTTGAATATGTATAATATCATTAATACATACGAATCAACAGTTCAGGAAGCTTTGTATTCTCAATATAAATCAGCATACAAATTAACTGTCACTAATTATATGCGGGGGGATGCGGCAGACGCATTTAAATTATATTTTTCACAGGGTACAGTAAATATGATACAAGGGATTCTTGATATTTCTTCTGAAATGACAATGATAATTCAATTAATTACTGAAGCTTTTTATCAGTTTGAGGGGGCAACGAATGGTGTTATTATAGAGGCGCAGTTAGATGATTTGAATACAACGTTGGATGGAAATAAGAGAAACTATGATGGAATGAATAGTGAAATCGCAACAGTCATGGGACTTGCAGCACAATATATAAGTACTGTAAACATAGGATTTTCATATGTTGATGAGGCATACAAAAGTGTAAATAATTCTATTAAACAAATACGTGAAAATATGTATAGCGTAGATGCAGATGCTTTGATTGCAGCAGAAGAATTACTTACACGAATTCAAGAGTTAAAAAATCAAATAACACAAACGATGGGTTTATGTTATAAGGATGGAAATTTTATACCATCAAATGCATCTTCATTATCAAAACAAAATTGGTATTCAGAGCAAAGTAATACAACATTAAATTTAATGTTGGCAGAGGATCCTTTTGAATATGAAGCTGGTGCAGTTTCTGTTTCGGAGGATCAATGGGCTGCTGGAATATGCTCTGATGTTTATGCGTATGCAGGATATTCTTTTTTAAGTGCATCATATGAAAACGGTTTGGAAAAAGGAACGGCATTTATGAAAGCTAGAGCCTCTGTGTTAAATTTAAATGGTTATGCTCAACTTACAGATTATATTAAGGCTCAAGGAGAAATAAAGGCTGTATATGGAGATGTTGATGCTAAAATAGGAGCAGGTGATGGATATTTTGGAGCACATGTAAAGGCAGAAGCTGGTGTTATTAAGGTTAATGGATCTGTTGTTGGTGGGTCAGATAACTTTAATGGTTACATAAAGGGCGATGCACAAGTGTTAACAGCAAATGGAAAAGCTGCATTTGAATTTGAAGATGATGGAGTATATTCAGTTGGTGTTGATGCAGGAGCTACATTAGCGTCAGCAAGTGCAGAAGCAGGCTTTAACTTCTTGAGCTATAAAGTATATGATGGGACTGCAACAGGGACTGAAAAAGATGATTTGTTTAAGCTGTCAGTGAGTGCAAGTGCGGATGCTGGGGGCAGTTTTGCAATATATTCAGAAAGCAAAAAAGCGATAGAAACAGATTTGATTAATATAAATGCGACATCATTCAAGATAAAAGGAAGTTTCTTAGCAGGCGGTTGTATACAGGTCACTGTACCAACTCCGTATTTCAAATGGCCGTGGTAGGAGGAAATTTTTATGGCAGATACACTGGACGAATTACAAAGAAATTTAAAAAGACTTGCTTCTAATATTGCAAATAAAAATAATGAAAGGCAAGGGTATTTGAGTCAAGCAGATGAGATTCAGAGGGTTTATAATAGATTGTTACAAGATAAAAAAACAATAAAAGGATTTCGAAAAGATATTAATTTTTTTTGCAATAAATCATATAGTGACTTTAAAGGGAATAACTTTAAATTTACATATAAACCAGCCATAAAAGACTTGAGGGATGCATATGATGATGTGATTAGAAATATAGACTCAAATTTAGATGCTTTGAATAATAAGATTTTGGAATATAAGAATGAAGCATCGAACTGCTTAGGACCAATAGGTATGTTGCAATCAGCATACAATTCAGTCAAGACGCAAATTCAAAATTGGACAAATTAAGGGTGGAGCGTATGGAAAATATAATTATAAAACTAGCAAATGCCCATCAAAATCAGCTTAGAGATTTTGATGTAAAGAGAGAAATAAAAAGTGTACAAGAATATATAAACTCTTTAAAATTGAGATTTGATGATAATACAGTATGTTTAGTGTGTCTACGAGGATATTATGATGATTTCACTAAAAAAACAAATACTGCATTTATTTTTATTAATCAGTTGGGAAAACCAATCAAAGAGCTTCATGGGGAAATAAGAATTAATGTTGAGTCAAAAGAAGTAAAATTTGCTAAGACAACCATAGACTTTGATGAAAAATTTATAGGAATATTGCAACATAATGAAGGAATGCTTGTCCATATAGATATACCAACAAGAGGTCTTTGTTCGGATACTTTGTTTACAACAAATGAACTAAATGTACAATTCACTAATGTTCGTATAACATATGTAGACAAGGAGGTGATAGAATGAAAAACATTAAAGGCATACTTAGTTTAACATTAGTAATAATTTTTTTAGTAGGATGTTCAAGTACAGAAACGATGACAGCTAATGAATTTAAAAAAAGTATGGAAAAGAAAGGTTTTACTGTTGTTGATCAAACAGCTTCAGCAGCTGACTCAACATATCAAAAGATATATGTTGCAGTAGATGATAAAAAATACTCATTTGAGTATTACTTTATGAATAGTGCTGAATCGGCTGATGTGGTATATCAATATGCGGTTACAAATCTCGGTGATACATATAAAGATGTGGAAAATGCTACGATTTTGGAAAAAGAAAAACAGAATATTTCGGACTACAGCGTAAGTGCATCTGATTATTATTGTAGAGTTTTAAAAAAGGAAAATACAGTATTATATGTGACAGCATACCATGATTATGAGGATAAGGCAAAAAGTGTTGTTAAGGAATTGGGGTATAAATAATGTTTGTGTTTAACAAAAAAAAATGCACAGAAGAAACGATTGGATTTATAAAAAAGAAACGATGGAATGGTGATTTATGGTTTCTGACAGTGGAATACAGTGTAGATGGAAAAACGTATATAGTAAAAGAACAGTTAACGTATCATATTACAAAAAAACATAAAATAGGTAGTATTCCTGTGGGAGTTCATGCAAGTTCGACAATTGAAAATATCGAAGTGGGAGCGAGTATACGTGTTAGATATAATCCAAACAAACCAAAGCAAAGTTATTTGCCAGAGAATAATGGATATCATATCTCATAATCTTTTGCAGTCAAAATCGCAGAAAATTAGTTGAGCTAATAGTTGAAGTTTGAATAGGAAGTTCAGGATGGTAAGAAATTGCACATGACAAAAGTGATTAATAGAATGATATGTTGCATATACTGGAAGTTGGATGATGAGGATTGAAGTGCTATAACAGTTTGGAAGGCCAATATTAATTATGAAATAATTTATGGAAAAGACCGTCTTGAAAAGATCTTTGGGAATGAGAGCTTTGGCGGTCTTTATGTAAACGCTCCATAGTGAGTACCTTTAAAATCAGCATTCATCTGTCATAAAATAT
>ERZ791858.195-NODE-195-length-68861-cov-8.545665_pt1 | contig 68861 bp, 55 predicted proteins | sample MGYA00510284_ERZ791858 | MGnify/ENA primary metagenome ERZ791858 (study PRJEB30046, sample SAMN00792077) | human gut metagenome | study: EMG produced TPA metagenomics assembly of the A metagenome-wide association study of gut microbiota in type 2... | reverse complement strand
CCGATGGTACTGCGTAACAGTGGGAGAGTAGGTAGCCGCCGTTTTTGAAGAAGCCCCTTGATTCAGCAATGAGTCAAGGGGCTTTCTGTTTTCCGCCACTTCTGAAAATGATTGTTATAAATCTTTTTTAAGATATTAAATGGCTTTCTTTGGAAACAAAATCCTTTCTGGCTTGTTCTAATAGTATGATTAAGATTTATAGCTTAAATGATGTGAATGATGATAAACTTAATCAATTTAATGACTATATTTGCGACCGAATTAGGTAAGACTAATAAATAACAACTAAGATATAATGAAAAGTTCTCCGAGATTCATATTGGCTTGTGTTCTGCTGATGCTATCTTTTAGCATAAGTGGAAATGCTATGGATTTCTCTACTTGCATATCTAGTTGTGAATCGACTTGTCAGTTCTCTGAATCATCTTCAGACAATACGAATCATCGTTCTTCTGTAGGTGGTCATCATGTGGATTATGATAACACACAGTCTTTATCCATTTCTGATGTAGAATTGGGCTTTAAGCCTGTTTCCGAAACGAATTCTAATTATCGTCTGCGTAGAATCATTGAAATTAATGACTCTTTGAAAGACATTATTAATAAGTTTTTCTTGTTGAGAGAAAACTCACTGGTATTAGATCAAAGTAAATCCTATTACTCGGATAAGGATCCTCATTATTCCATTATCTGCAGCGACTATTATGTGTTCGCTCTGAGACGTATCCTTATTTAGTATTTATTCCCTTCACTTCAATTAGTAATTTACTTTTCATACCCTGTATGAACTGTGTGGCTTTTTGTATCTAAAAAGTTACCGGGTCTATAGCGCAGTGTGTCTAATTCTGTTGACAATTTTTTCTAAATAACTAAAATTAATATCTTAACAAAAAACTTATTATGGAAACTACTAAAAAAACTCATGTCGTAGGTATAAAGAATGCCGGTATCGTTATTATCTGCTGTTTTATTCTGGCAGTATGTATTTATCATTTCCTATTGGGAAATCCGTCAAACTTTATGAACAATGATCCGAACAATCACCCGTTGCCAGGAAACTTTTTGGGTACTATTTACAAAGGTGGTATTATCGTGCCTGTCATTCAGACATTGCTGTTGACTGTACTTGCATTGAGTATCGAACGCTATTTTGCTCTCCGCTCTGCTTTCGGAAGAGGTTCTTTAGCTAAATTCGTTGCTAATATCAAAGCTGCATTGGCTGAGGGGGATATTAAGAAAGCGCAGGAAATCTGTGATAATCAGAAAGGTTCGGTAGCTAATGTGGTTACTTCCACTCTTCGTAAATATGACGAAATGGAGAAGAATACTGCTTTGTCTAAGGAGCAGAAATTGTTGGCAATCCAGAAAGAGCTGGAAGAGGCTACTGCATTGGAAATGCCTATGATGCAACAGAATCTTCCGATTATTGCCACAATCACTACATTGGGTACATTGATGGGATTGCTCGGTACTGTAATCGGTATGATCCGTTCGTTTGCCGCTTTGTCTGCAGGTGGTGGTGCTGACTCTATGGCTCTGTCACAAGGTATTTCCGAAGCCTTGATTAACACTGCTTTCGGTATCTTGACCGGTGCATTGGCTGTTATTTCCTACAACTATTACACTAACAAAATTGATAAACTGACTTACGGTCTCGACGAAGTCGGATTCTCTATCGTGCAAACTTTTGCCGCTACTCACTAATTCTGCGGACCCTTTAAAATCTATAAATCATGGGTAGAGCGCAAATTAAAAAGAAAAGTACGTTCATAGATATGACCGCTATGAGTGACGTTACTGTATTGCTTCTTACCTTCTTTATGTTGACTTCAACATTCGTGAAGAAAGAACCGGTGCAGGTAAACACTCCGGCTTCCGTATCGGAAATCAAGATTCCGGAGACAAACGTGCTCCAGATTCTGGTAGATCCTAGCGGAAAGATATTTATGAGCCTCGACAAACAGCAGGATATGCAGGCTGTTTTGGAGAGCATGGGTGAAGAGTATGGCATTAAGTTTACTCCGGAACAGCAGAAGCGGTTTACGTTAGCTTCCACTTTCGGAGTGCCTATCAGAAGTATGCAGAAATTCCTCGATCTTCCTGAAGAACAACGGGATAAGATTCTTAAAAACGAAGGAATTCCATGTGATAGTACCGACAACCAGTTTAAGGCATGGGTACGCAATGCGCGTGCAGCCAACGCTGATTTGCGAATCGCTATCAAGGCGGATGCATCTACTCCATACTCGGTGATAAAGAACGTTATGAACTCACTTCAGGATTTGAGAGAGAACCGGTACAACCTGATTACTTCTCTCAAAGGGGAATCTGAAGAATAGAAAGGAGGAAAACAGTATGAGTGCTGAAGTACAAGAGAGCGGCGGAAAAAATGGAAAGAGCAAACAGAAAAAGTTTGCCGTGCGGGTGGATTTCACTCCGATGGTGGATATGAATATGTTGCTGATTACTTTCTTTATGCTTTGTACCACCCTGAGCAAGCCTCAGACGATGGAGATAAGCATGCCGAGTAATGATAAGAGTATAACAGAACAACAGAAGAGTATGGTGAAGGCTTCGCAGGCAATCACATTGCTGCTAGGAGCGGACAATAAGCTCTATTACTACGAGGGTGAACCGAACTATAAGGATTACACTTCGCTGAAAGAGACGAGTTACACTCCGGATGGAATACGTTCCATACTTCTTCAGAAGAATGCGGCTGCCGTGAACAAAGTGAGGGCTTTGAAGCAGCAGAAGCTGGACCTTAAGATTTCAGAAGAGGAATACCGGAAACAGGTTTCCGAAATTAAGAGCGGAAAAGATACGCCGACCGTGATTATCAAGGCGACGGATGATGCTTCTTATAAGAATCTGATTGACGCGCTGGACGAGATGCAGATATGTAATATAGGTAAGTATGTGATTACGGACATTGCCGAAGCAGACGAATTCTTGATGAAGAATTTAGATGAGAAGGGTGCCTTGTCACAGAATCTGGCCGATAAATGATGTAACACCTAAAACAGAAAAGTAAAATGGCAAAAATAGATTTGACTTCTTCGGAATGGTGTCAACTGATTTTTGAAGGCAAGAATCAGGCGTATGGTGCCTATAAGATGCGTGCCAATTCGACAAAACGGCATAATCTGGCAATGTTTGCTGTATTGGTCATCGCATTGATCGGGTTTACGATTCCTACGTTGCTCAAGTTGGCAACTCCGAAACAAAAGGAAGTGATGACGGAGGTTACTACTCTGTCGAAATTGGAAGAACCGGAAATCAAGCAGGAAGAGATGAAGCGGGTAGAACCTGTAGCTCCTCCACCCCCTGCATTGAAGAGTTCTATTAAGTTTACGGCTCCCGTCATCAAGAAGGATGAAGAGGTGCACGAGGATAATGAGATCAAGAGTCAGGAAGAGTTGACTTCTACTAAAGTAGCGATCTCCATTGCCGATGTGAAAGGTAATGATGAAGAGAATGGTGCGGATATCGCCGACTTGAAGCAGGTAGTAACACAGGCTGAGCCGGAACCGGAAAAAGTGTTCGATATGGTAGAACAGATGCCTGCCTTCCCGGGCGGAATGCAGGAATTGATGGTTTATCTGGGAAAAAACATCAAATATCCTACTATTGCACAGGAGAACGGAACACAAGGACGTGTTATCATTCAGTTTGTCGTAGAGCGCGACGGTACTATTTCGGATGTGCGTGTGGCACGTGGTGTAGATCCTTATCTGGATAAGGAAGCTGTACGTGTGGTAAAGAGTATGCCGAAGTGGATTCCGGGCAAGCAGAACGGTAAGGCGGTGCGTGTGAAGTTTACAGTTCCGGTAATGTTCAGATTACAATAAAAAGATGATGAAAAGACAATTTTGGCTGATAGGAATCGTTTTGCTGGCGGCATTAAGTGCTTGCCGTTCTAAATCGAAAGACGGACCGACGGATACGTATTCGTCCGGGGTGATAGCTATTGCGGCGGATGAAAGTTTCGAACCCATTGTGCAGGAAGAAATCGATGTGTTTGAGAGTTTGTATCCTCTGGCCGGAATTGTTCCTCGCTACACTACTGAAGTAGAGGCGATTAATTTACTTCTGAAAGACAGTGTCCGGTTGACAATCGCAACCCGGACACTGACAGAGGAAGAAATGAATTCGTTTCACAGCCGTAAGTTTTATCCTCGTGAGATTAAGCTGGCTACGGATGGACTGGCACTGATTGTGAACCGTGAGAATCCGGATTCATTGTTGAGTGTGCGCGATTTCCGCCGTATCTTGACGGGTGAAGTGAAAGATTGGAAACAGGTGAATCCGGGTTCCCGTCTGAAAGGTATTCGGGTGGTGTTCGACAATAAGAACTCCAGTACAGTACGCTTTGCGATGGATTCGATCTGCAACGGAAAACCGTTGGCGGAAGGAAATGTGAGTGCTTTGAGGACAAATCAGCAGGTGATAAATTATGTAGCGCAGAATCCTGATGCGATAGGTGTGATAGGTGTGAACTGGTTGGGAAACCGCAGTGATACTACTAATCTCTCTTTCAGGGAGGAAATTAGGGTGATGGCGGTGAGTGCCGAAGATGTGGCGACTCCCGGAAACAGCTATAAACCTTATCAGGCTTATTTGTATTATGGCAATTATCCATTGGCACGGCCGATTTATGCAATTCTGAATGATCCTCGCAACGGGCTGCCTTGGGGATTCACTTCTTTTATGACCTCCGACAAGGGGCAGCGCATCATATTAAAATCCGGACTTGTCCCGGCTACTCAGCCGATACGTGTAGTCCATGTGAATGACGAATAATAACTAAAATTAGAGACTATCATGAAACGAGTACAAATGTTTTTAGCTGGAGCGTTTATAGCAGTTGGGTCGCTCTATGCACAAACTCCTGCCTCCGAATGGAAAGCGGGTGTTGCAAAATTGAAAGAAACTATTCAGGCGAATCCGGCACAAGCGGCCGAAGAGGCTGAACAAATGATAAAAGGCAAGAATAAAAAGAATATAGAGCTGTTGGTGGCTATCGGTGAGGCTTATCTGGAAGCCGGCAAAATACCGGAAGCTCAGCAATATGCGGCTCTTGCCAAAAAAGCGAACGGCAAATCGGCTGATGCGGCCGTATTGGAGGGAGATATTGCCCTCAAACAGAAGAATGCCGGTCTTGCTTCTCAAAAATATGAGGAAGCCATTTACTTTAATCCGCGCTGTGCGGCGGCTTATCTGAAATTTGCGGATATCTATAAGATGGCAAATTCGAGTCTTGCTATCGAAAAGCTGAATCAACTGAAAGCTTTGCAACCGTCTAACACCGGTGTAGACAAGAAGCTGGCCGAGATTTATTATTTGAAGAATGATTTCAGCAAAGCTGCGGATGCTTATTCGCGTTTTGCTATGGGACCGGCAGCTACTGAGGAGGATTTAGTGAAGTATGCGTTTGCTCTATTCTTGAACCATGATTTCGAGAAGTCGCTTGAAGTAGCCAACATGGGACTGCAAAAGAATCCCCGCCATGCTGCGTTCAACCGCCTGGCAATGTATAATTATACTGACTTGAAGCGTTTTGACGAAGCGATGAAAGCTGCGGATATTTTCTTTAATGAAACCGATAAAGCCGATTATTCTTATTTGGACTATATGTATTACGGACATCTGCTGGAAGATTTGAAAAAATATGATGAAGCTGTGATACAATATGAAAAGGCGGTTCAATTGGATCCCTCCAATACGAACTTATACAAAAACATCTCTGCTGCTTACGAACGGAAGAATGATTATAAAAAGGCGATCAGTGCTTACCGGAAATATTATTCATCTCTTGATAAGGCAAAGCAAACTCCGGACTTACAGTTCCAGTTTGGCAGACTTTATTATGGAGCGGGTACGCAATCTGATTCATTGACAATCACTGTCGAAGAGCGTAAACAGGCTTTGGCGTCTGCCGATTCTGTTTTCCAAGCTATCGCAGTGGCAGCACCGGATAGCTATCTGGGTAATTTCTGGAGGGCGCGTGCCAATTCCGCACTTGACCCCGAGACTACTTTAGGATTGGCTAAACCTTTCTATGAGGAAGTGGCTACTTTATTGGAAAGTAAAAATGATCCTCGTTACAATGCTGCCTTGGTTGAGTGCTACAGTTATCTGGGCTATTATTATTTGTTGGCTATCGAGAATCCGGCATTGAAGGCCGAAGCGAAAGCGAACAAGGAGACGTCTAGGGACTACTGGAGTAAAATTCTGGCTATAGACCCCGCTAATGCTACTGCTAAAAGAGCATTGGATGGCATCAAATAGTGAATAATTTTAGTTGTTTGTCGTGACGGGAGGAGTGGAGAGTGATCTTAGCTCCTCCTTTTTGCACTTTTTCTATTTATTGCTATTGCAATTTATAATGTCTTTGTCAATGTGAAACAGTCTATGTCCGGTGCCCAATCGTAGCTGTTACCGATCCGAATGGTATTGTAACCGGCTTTCAGTTCTACCGGAATTGAGATTTGGCTGTGATTATCGTCCTCTCCCAAAGAGCTGATTTTTGTGATGATACCGTTGACATCTACCTCTATCTGCCGTCCTTTTCCATGTGAATAGTGGATGGTCATATTATAACGTCCTCCGTCTTCACTATATACTTCGCGCCATTCGGCATAGTTCTCCGGTTTTCCACCAAGAAATCCAACTTTCATTTTGCCGGAGGCTTCTTTGTCATAAGCATACTGGATACCTTTGGCGTTTTTGCCTAAGTCATTGAAAAGAGGCAGGTAAGCCCATTCCGCTTCATACAAAGTCGGTTCCAGGCGTGCCTCACCTTCCATGCGGAGGAACATGGCACTGTGGGCAGGGAGCGTTTGCTCAAAAATACCGGAAAAACTGCCTAAATCACTGTGTCTTACTAAATCACGCACTTTCACATTTCCACCGAATTCCAAAGAAGAGAATGGAACGGAGAATCTACATACGGTGTCGGATGGGTTGTACAATGCTACGGCACGCACATTGCCACGTTTCTGCTCGATATCTTTCACCAATACGTATCCTTCGTTTTCATGTTGTGCTACGTATGCCTGTAATCCCAAAGGATCTTGGTTGAGTGCGATTAATTCCTTATTTTTCAGTAATTCGAGCGAAGAATCCGGCATTTTTTCCAAGTCGCATCCGATGAGTAACGGAGAGCTCATGATACACCATAGGCCGAAATGGGCTTCCTCTTCGGTCGGAGTAAGACCGTTGCCGCCTACTCTGCTATTGTTACGGAATCCGATCACCATCATATCCATGTCGTTGTAATGTCCGTTTCCGGCATAGGCAGACAGGTAGAGGTTCTTCCCGACTACATATTTTAATGAATTCCAATGTGCATTGATATCGCCGCTGATACGCCAGGAAGTTGCTGCGTCTTTGGCCCAAGTGCCGGGGTAAGCCCATCGGCAGATGTTTATGGAAACATTTTTATTCACTTTATCTATGCTGTTGCGGATAGAGGTATATCGTTCTTTCTCATCCAGTCCTAGCACTTCTCCACCGCAATAATCTATTTTGATGAAATCGAAGCCCCAGTCGCCGAAGTATAATTGGGCGTCTTGCGGTTCGTGGCCGTAGATACCAGCTCCTATTCCTATAGAGTCCTTGTTCCAGAGAGAGCCGCACGTTCTAGTCCCTGCATCCGTATAGAGTCCCGCCTTCATTCCCAAACTGTGTATATGGTCTGCCACAGGTTTCATGCCATTAGGAAAACGTTTCTCGTTTGCTTGCATGACTCCGTTTTCATCCCTTTTGCCGAAGTATCCGTCATCTACATTGATGTACTGATAGCCTGCATCTTTCAATCCTTTCTCTACCATGAGGTCGGCCTGATGTTTAATAATGTCTTCGCTGATGTCTACCAGAAAGGCGTTCCACGAACTCCATCCCATAATAGGTGGATTGAACGGTCGTTCATTCTCTGAAAGAGTGGTTTGGGTCTTTGTACAACTGACGCACAAAAGAGAAGCTACTACTGCTGTAAAGATAAAGGATCTGTTTTTCATGATATAATAGGTTGGTGTTTTAAAACACAAAAGGTAACTTACTGAAAAACAGAAAGCTACCCTTTTGATTGTCGGAATGAGGCGACTCGAACGCCCGACCCCTACGTCCCGAACGTAGTGCGCTACCAACTGCGCTACATTCCGATTGCTTAAGAAGTGGTGTCACCAGGAATCGAACCGGGGACACAAGGATTTTCAGTCCTTTGCTCTACCAACTGAGCTATGACACCTTTCTTGTTTGCGGGTGCAAAGATAAGTATATTTTTTAATACCGCAATAACTTTGGAAGAAATTTTCACCAATTTCTGATATGGAGAATAATAGTTGTATTTTTTAGATAATATATATCCCGTATCAACTACCTGAATAGCCGATACGGGATTACTTTTTATATACAGAGATATACCTTTACCTTTTAGGACTTAGGTATCTCCTTTTTGGTGTTTCCGGTTTCCGGAGATGTATTATTAGGGGTTGCACTTCCGCTTGAAACCTTAGAACTTCCTGACGGAGTAGCACCGGAAGCTGTTGCATTGGAAGTTGCCGTACTGACACTACCGGCAGCTACATTCGCAGTTTGAGGCTGTACTTCCCAATGGAACGGTTCGAAATTGGAATTCGGGTCTACCCAAGACGGTTTCTTTGCTGCATAGATGATGAATGGAGCAACAACGACAATGATAGCACCGATAATCAGTACGGAGAACCATACAGTGTTGCTGCCTGTAGAAATCTGGCTGGGCGGGATAAAGCTAAGGATAAAGGCAAGCAATGATCCGCAGAAACCGAGTCCGCCGACGAACCACATCAAACCGTTGCCACTCTTACCGATACGGAACGGGCGGTTCAGTTTTTTCATCTTATAACGAAGTGCGATTGCTCCGGAGAACATCAGCAGGTACATGATAAGATAAAGAATCACTGTCAGCTGAGACAGGATCTGGTAGAAACTCTGTACAGAAGGCATAACGACGAACAACAGACTTAATACAGTTACTGCTATACCCTGCACGAACAGAATGTTTTTCTGTACACCCAGTTCGTTTGTTTTCTGGAAGAACGGAGGCATATAACCGGCTTTACCTACGGCAAAGATACCTTTTGACGGACCGGCAACCCATGTCAATACACCTGCCAATACACCGAAGGCAAGGGCGATGGCAATGATCGGTGATAACCAGGAAGCATGGATATACTTGAAGTAGTTGTCAAAACCGACAAGTAAGCTCTGAGTCAGGTTAATATCATTTGCGGGGATGATAACACCAAGTGCGAAAGTACCCAGCACAAAGATAAGAACGGTGATAAGCGCACCGATAAATACTGCTTTCGGGTAGTTCTTGGATGGATTATCTACATCTTTCACGTGGATACCGCCCATTTCCATACCGGCATAGAACAAGAAGATACTGGCGGCTAGAACGACATTGTCGAAATTGGTAAAGTCGGGGAAGAAGCTGCTGTCGAAATTCATGTTAGAGTGTCCGCCTGTTGCGAGATAAATGATACCTAGGATAATCAACAATCCGGCCGGAATAATCGTACCGACCAAACCGCCGATTTTAGCCACTTTACCAACCCAGCTCATACCTTTCAGGGAAATGAATGTTGCCAGCCAATAGATGATAAGTACGACGACAAGCGTGTAATACTTGTTGTTTGCCAGTGACATATCATGTACGTCATTCATTCCGATGAAGGCGATGGATACGGCACCGAATGTTAGTACTGTGGGATACCAGATTGTACTTTCAATCCATTGTACCCAAATGGCGAGGAATCCCAGTTTCTTGCCGTAGGCTTCACCTACCCACCGGAACACACCGCCTTGTTTATCCTGGAACATGGCCGCCAATTCTGCTGCGACGAGCGATGTAGGAATAAGAAAGACAATAGCTGCAAAAAGATAGTAAAAGGCCGAACTCATTCCGTATACGGCCTCGGCCGGTAGTCCACGCAATGATACTACTGCCGTAACGTTCATGATAGCGAGGGTAAACACACCCAGCTTCACTGCATTTTTAATATTTGCCATAAGTTAAGGTTTTAAGTGAAAAATATTTTAAAGTCAGTGTTATAACAACATTTTGTACGAGATGTTCCCGCAATCTCTTTCAAAGTTCGTTAATTAACATCGTAAAATAGATAGATTGTAATAGAAAAAGGTTACTATCGCGCAATAGTAACCCTTCACTTTTTATCGGGAAAGTCTTTTAATCGACGATCGTGATATGATTCTGACCGAATACATTCAGTCCTAGTTTGTTCATGATGTACTGGATAGCCAACTGTGCTTTTACAGAGTTACCCGATCCATCCAAAGGAGGAGCGAATGCTGCGATACCGAACTGTCCGGGTAGCACACCCATCACACCACCTCCTACACCTGTCTTGGCCGGAATGCCGGAAGTATACATCCAATCGCCGGTATGTTCGTAGAAACCTACCGCGGCAATCATGGCTGTGATTTTAGGAGACAAGCTGGCGTCGAACACTTCTTTCTTGGTCACCGGATTCACACCGCCGTTGGCGATTGTTCCGGCAGCGATGGAAAGCTGCAATGCGGTCACTCCCAATGAACATTGACGCGTATAAAGGTCTAGGGACATATCCGGATCATCATAGATACGGTTGTAGTTCTTCAGCAGCCAGGCAATGGAGCGGTTGTTGAAGTTAGTATCCGATTCGGACTTATACAATTCGTCTATCAGTTGAGGAGCACTGCCGCACAAGTCGGTTATGTTTCCTACGATGGCGTCCCATTTCTTGGCAGAGTCGCCTATTGGTTTCACCATACTGCAAGCGGAGATGGCGCCGGCGTTTACCAATGGAGTAGACGGGTGGTCGTTTTCCAGCAAGATAGCGATGATAGAGTTGAAAGGCAAGCCTGTCGCGTCAGCTCCGATCTTGTCCAATATTTCCTTGGCGCCATATTGACGCAGAGCCAGGATAGCCGTATGTACTTTGGATACGGATTCTATTCCGAAGCGGTAGTCGGTATCCCCCACATGGATGGTCTGCCCGTTGAGCAGGCAGACACTGATTCCAAAGAGATCTTTGTTGACATTGGCCAAGTAAGGGATATAGTCGGCATTCTTGCCTCCCGTATTCGTCTTTACCTGATCGTATGCCTCCTGTACCACTTCTTGCAATTGAGCGAGTGTTACTTTTTTATTCATAGATCTTTTATTTTTTAGCTGTTTTACGACGGCCGCCGTGGTTGAATATTTTAGCTTCTACCGGAAGATTCTTCTCCTGTGCTATGCGGGTAGGAGTAGGATAATCCAATTTTTCCAGTTCTGCGATGGCGTTCTTGATGTCGCCCAGCAACATATCTGCCATATCGCGGCTGAATCCCTGACGGACAACGACGCGCATCACTACATAATCTTCCAGTTTGGAAGGCAATGTATAAGCCGGAACCATCCAACCGTGTTGAGACAGTTTATCCTGCAAATCATACAAAGTCCATTTAGCGTTCTTTGCATATTCCGGTTTCAGATACCAGATGAACAACGGGTTTACCACTTCGTTAGAGTAGTTGACGAACGGAGCCATCTTGGCTATTTCGTCATGGATGTATTTAGCGATCTGCAAAGAGTTGTACTGTACTTCTTTGTAACCTTGGAATCCTAAACGGATGAACTGGTAGTACTGTCCCAGAATCTGAGCAGCCGGGCGAGAGAAGTTCAAACCTACTTGAGTGATGTTAGCACCCAGATAATTTACACTGAACGACATCTCTTCTGGCAGATATTCTTTGCCTTTCCAAACCACCCAACCGAGTCCCGGATATACCAGACCGAACTTATGACCGGATACACTGATGGAAAGCACCCATTTCAGACGGAAGTCCCATTTTGTTTCCGGGTAAAGGAACGGAAGGATAAAACCACCGCTGGCAGCGTCTACGTGGATAGGAATGTCATAACCGGTCTTGGCGTTGTAAGCATCGAGTGCTTTGTCCAATGCTTCTACGTCATCGTTCAGTCCTGTCCATGTAACACCCTGGATAGGTACGATACAAATTGTATTCTCATCACACATTTTCAAGGCTTCTTCGGGGTCGAGTGTGGTTTTGTCAAGTGTCAAAGGCACTTCACGCATTTCAATCTGCCACAACTGTGCAAATTTCTCCCATACAACCTGAAAACCTGTAGAAATAACAAAGTTCGGTTTATCAAACGGTTTACCTTGAGCCTGTCTTTTCTTACGCCAGCGCAACCAGGCAGCTACACCACCTAGCATACAAGCTTCTGAGGAACCGATAGCCAGAGCACCGGTTTTCCAAGTATCTTTTTCCGGAGAATTCCATAGGTTGGCAACGATGTTGATACATTTACCGTTCATCACTGCGATACGCGGATACTCAGTTTCGTCAATGTAGTTAATGTTGATGGCTTCGTTCATCAGCTTGGTAGCATATTCATCCATGTAGGTAGTCACGAAAGTAGCCAGGTTCAGGCGCGGTTGAGTCTGAGCGAATGTTTCGTCTTTTACCATCTGATAGGCGACTTCAGGAGTAGTAGGTCCATCAGGTATCTTCTCTACTGGAGAGGGTTGCAACATTCTGTCTGAACCAAATGCTTCTGTTTTAGCATCGCCTTTTCTGAAATTTAAATCTTCCATACTTAATTTGTTTTTTAAAAGGTTTAGGGCGATGGGGATTTTCCCCGTCGAATTTCCCACAACAACAGCAGGCAGTTTTGAAAGTTTTCGGCTTTTACATTATTTGGCGTTTATTAAGGGGGGGATTCGTTTTGAACTTTATGCGATGAGTATTGTTCTCATCAAACCTAAACTTTTAACGAATTTGCGTATGAAAATACAGACGGGAAGAGGAACGATTCCTCTTATCACTTTAATAGCCATCTGGTCTGTTTCGGCACTGACTTCTCTGCCGGGGCTGGCCGTTTCGCCTATATTGGGCGATCTTACGAAGATATTTCCGGAAGCTACGGATTTGGATATCCAGATGTTGACTTCGCTTCCTTCCTTGCTCATTATTCCTTTCATTCTGCTGGGTGGTAAGTTGACGGAGGAAGTCGACTTTGTCCGTATCCTGAAAATCGGACTTTGGCTCTTTGCGGTGAGCGGTATGTTGTATCTGGTTTCCAATAAGATGTGGCAATTGATTGTAGTAAGTGCCTTACTGGGTATCGGGGCTGGGCTGATTATTCCGTTATCTACCGGTCTGGTGTCGAGGTATTTTACCGGAACTTACCGGGTAAAACAATTCGGCCTTAGTTCAGCAATCACTAATTTTACGTTGGTGATAGCGACTGCCGTCACCGGTTATCTGGCGGAAGTCAGTTGGCATTTACCCTTTCTGGTCTATTTGCTTCCGCTGATTTCTATTCTGTTGATCGGTCGTCTGAAGAAAGACCGGCCGGAAGTTGCCGCTGCGGATAGTGCAAGTTCGAAAGAAGAACGGGCGGCGATAGATACCGGCGGTAGTAAATATGGTATCCATGTGAAGCATTTGATAGAATTGATGTTCTTCTACGGAGTGACGACTTATATCGTATTGGCGGTGATATTCAATCTGCCTTTCCTGATGGAGAAGCATCATTTCTCAAGTGGAAATTCGGGCTTGATGATTTCTCTTTTCTTTCTGGCGATTATGGCTCCGGGATTCTGTCTGGATAAGATTGCGGCTACATTGAAAGAACGTACCAAAGCATACAGCTTGCTGTTCATGGCATTGGGATTGTTGCTCATCTGGATAGCTCCGCTTGAATGGCTGATTATTCCCGGATGTCTGTTTGTGGGGTTGGGCTATGGTGTTATCCAACCCATGCTTTATGATAAGACTACGCATACCGCATTGCCGGAAAAGGCCACATTGGCACTGGCATTTGTAATGATGATGAACTATCTTGCCATCTTACTTTATCCTTTCATCGTTGATTTCTTCCAATGGATATTTCATACCAAGTCTCAGGAATTTCCTTTTATATTCAATCTGGTGATTACCGTTGTCACTTTCTGTTGGGCTTATCTGCGCCGTAATACTTTTTTGTTTAATGATCAACTGAAATAACAAATGAAGAATAAGAAACTGGAGGCCAACTTGAGTATGGCTGTCTCGAAAGTGTTTAGTGGTTTGAATGTGAATGCCTTGAAGTTCCTCCTGCCTTTGTGGATGAGTCCGCTGACAGGGGCTACTTTCCGATGTACTTTTGCTGCCGTCGCTTTTTGGGTGATCAGCTGCTTCATGCCCCCGGAGAAGACAACTGCCAAAGACAAATGGCTTCTTTTCTTATTAGGCGCTTTGGGACTCTACGGCTTTATGTTTCTCTACCTGACCGGTTTGAGTAAGACAACGCCTGTCTCTAGCTCTATTTTTACCAGCCTTCAACCTATCTGGGTATTTCTGATCATGGTATTCTTTTATAAGGAAAAGGCGACAAGAAAAAAGATAATTGGTATCTCCATCGGATTGACCGGCGCATTGGTCTGCATCCTGACCCAACAGAGTGACGACCTCGCCTCCGACGCCTTTTTAGGTAATATGCTTTGCCTTCTCAGTTCTGTCGTTTATGCTGTCTATCTCATTTTGAGTCAGCGCATACTTACCGCTATCGGTGCGATGACAATGCTTAAATACACATTTTCGGGCGCTGCCGTTTCTGCTGTCATAGTGACGCTAATTACAGGATTTGAAGCTCCGGTATTGTCCATGCCTTTCCATTGGACGCCTTTCCTTGTGCTGATGTTCGTACTGATTTTCCCGACCACTTTGAGTTATATGTTACTTCCTGTCGGATTGAAATACCTGAAAACGACGGTTGTTGCCATTTATGGTTACTTGATTCTGATTGTCGCGACCGTTGCTTCTTTGATATTGGGGCAAGACCGCTTCAGTTGGACACAAATGTTTGCCATCCTCTTTATTTGCATCGGGGTTTACCTGGTGGAAGTGGCGGAAAGTAAGGAAAGCAGTACAAAACCGGTTTGAAACGATTTACTTCTGCCGTATGAAAAGAAAAGAGGGCAACCCATCGCAGGCTGCCCTCTTGCTTATGTCATCATCATGTTTTATAGAGAGGAGTTGATTGCTTGTGCTATCGACTTGAATTCTTCATCCGACAATTTCAATTTCGGATTTGAGAACAACATATCCGATTCCTTTTGGATAGGAATTAAATGAATATGAGCGTGAGGAACTTCGAGTCCGATAACTGCTTCGCCCACTTTCTGGCATGGGAAAGCTTTTTCGATGGCACGGGCTACCTTTTTTGCAAATACGTGCATTGCGGCCAGGTCTTCATCGCTCAAATCGAAAATATAGTCTACTTCCTGTTTGGGCACTACCAATGTATGTCCCTTTACCAATGGATTGATATCGAGAAAAGCAAAAAACTTTTCGTTTTCTGCCACCTTGTAGCAGGGGATTTCTCCTGCGATGATTCTACTGAATATTGTTGCCATAACTTTTATTGATAAATTAAGGCAAGCCTCACATGGAGACCTGCCTTTACGTTAAATTGATATGTTTACTACTTCCAGTGCAATTTTACCTTGTGGAACAGTAATTTCTGCTACATCACCCACCTTCTTGCCAAGCAGACCTTGTGCAATCGGGGTATTAACGGAAATCTTCCCTTCCTTCAGGTTAGCTTCACTTTCTGAAACGATGGTATAAATCATCTTCATGCCATTCTTTACATTCTTCAGTTCCACCTTATTTAAAATCTGTACGGAATCTGTTTTCAATTTAGATTCATCGATGATTTTGGCATCTGCAATGGTAGCTTTCAGTTTGTTGATACGCATTTCGAGCATACCTTGCGCTTCTTTTGCTGCATCGTATTCAGCGTTTTCAGACAAGTCTCCTTTATCTCTGGCTTCGGCTATTGCCGCAGAGATCTTCGGGCGTTCCACTGTTTCCAGTTCCTTCAGTTCCGCCATCAGTTTCTTGTAACCTTCTTCTGACATATAAGCCATGATGTTTTCCTCCTTTAATTGTTTTAAATGGTCATATAAACAAAAAAGAATTCCAACATGAGCCATGTTGGAACCCTCTTTTCATTATTTCTTTGCAAAGATAGCCTTTTAAGTGATACGTGTCAAGTGAAAAAAGATGCTATGTAACATATTTAAATGAAATATGCTAAATTATAACAACTTAGAGCAATGACTTGACAGCTGCTTCCAAATCCTTAATGTCTTCGCCACGAAGCTTCAATTCGTTGTTACGATTAATCAAAAAGATAGATGGAACCTGACGAACATTATATACGGCTACGTTGGTAGAGTAAACTCCGTTTCCATCGCGCACACAGACCCATGGAAGATTATCTGCCGCTGTTTTCCAGTAGTGTTCGTCCGCGTCGAGAGATACTTGGTATATTTCCAGTCCTTGTTTTGCGTATTCATTATATAGTTCGCGAAGCATCAGGTTGTGAGGAGCTCCGGCAGGCGACTGGAATACAGAGAAATCGAGCAAAACGACTTTGCCTTTCAGGTCGGTCAGCTTGCGCACATTTCCTTTCACATCACGCAAGGCAATGTCGATAATACCGGTTTCTACGATTTTGTCCTGTGGAATTTCCAGAGCTTTTGTTTGCGGCTGACGCGTGTTCTTCATTCCTTTGATTACAATATTATAAAGGTTCTTGGAACGTACCGCATGAGGAAACGCATTGTTGAGGCTCGTAGCAACAGCTGCGAAACATTTCACATCGTCTTTATTGTTCAACGGATCGAATATCAGATAATTATTGAGCTTCTGGAACAGGGCAAAGTAAGCTGCAGCCGTGTTGGGAGCAGCAAAAATATAGTTCACTTTGACATCTTCCTTATAGTTGTTGAGCAATGTTGCCAGGCTGTCTTCAAATACATCATGCCCTATTCCGTTGCTGCGCAGGGATGCCAGTAAATTGTCCACCTCTTTTTGAAGGCGAATCTGCTTCAACGTCAGTTCTTTTATCTTATTGCTGTTTTCCGAACCTTCCACCGTATAAGTAGTAGAGAAATCCACATACGGAGCTTTGATTTGAATTGTTTCGATAGAATCTACAGAAAAATTGATGATTTTGTCGTCAATCCGCAAACGGTAAAATTCGGGTGACTCGGGACGAGGCTGCTTGAAACTGAATGTACCTTCCCCTTTCAGCTTCACTGAATCGAGCGGAACAATACCTTCCAGACCGGAAGCTTCGAGATAAAGCATTTTACCGTCGGCTCCTGATACATCCCCGTTCACCTGGAATTTAGGGCCAGAACTACAAGCAGTAATAGTAAGTGCGGCGAGCGCTGCAAAAGTAACCTTTTTCATATAGTGTGTGTTATTAACGAGATGCAAATATACTTCTTTTCGAGATTAGTCAAAGCATTTTGCTGTGTTCTTCATCCTAATTTTGAAAAAAAATCAGTTCGCCACTAACTTTTTACCTCATTTCCACCTAATTACCACGATAAATGTATATCTTTGCAGGAATTTTGAAAGAAAAAGTATAGATAAAACAATTTTTATGATTAACCCAATTGTTAAGACGATCGAGTTGGCGGATGGAAGAACCATTACACTCGAAACGGGAAAGTTGGCAAAACAGGCAGACGGTTCTGTAATGCTACGCATGGGCAACACCATGTTATTAGCTACTGTTTGTGCCGCTAAAGATGCAGTTCCCGGAACAGATTTCATGCCTTTACAGGTAGAGTACAAAGAAAAATTTGCGGCATTCGGCCGTTTCCCGGGTGGTTTCACCAAGCGAGAAGGTAGAGCTTCTGACTATGAGATTCTGACATGCCGTCTCGTTGACCGTGCTCTCCGTCCTTTATTCCCTGATAATTATCATGCAGAGGTATATGTGAACATCATCCTCTTCTCGGCTGATGGTGTAGATATGCCGGATGCGTTGGCAGGACTTGCAGCTTCTGCAGCACTTGCCGTTTCCGATATTCCGTTCAACGGACCTATCTCTGAAGTACGTGTAGCACGTATCGACGGTCAGTTCGTTATCAACCCGACTTTTGAACAACTCGAAAAAGCAGATATGGACCTTATGGTTGCCGCTACTTATGAGAACATCATGATGGTGGAAGGCGAAATGCAGGAAGTGTCTGAGGCTGAATTGCTGGAAGCCATGAAAGTGGCTCACGAAGCCATCAAGATTCATTGCAAGGCTCAGATGGAGTTGACAGAAGCGGTAGGTAAGACGGTAAAACGTGAATATTGCCACGAAGTGAACGACGAAGAATTGCGTAAGGCAGTTCGTGAGGCTTGTTATGACAAGGCTTACGCCGTAGCAGCTTCAGGAAATAACAACAAGCACGAGCGTTTTGACGCTTTCGAAGCTATCCGTGAAGAGTTCAAGGCTCAGTTCTCTGAAGAAGAGTTGGAAGAAAAAGGACCTCTGATCGACCGTTACTATCATGATGTGGAAAAAGAAGCAATGCGCCGTTCCATCCTTGACGAAGGCAAGCGTTTGGATGGCCGTAAGACTACTGAAATCCGCCCGATCTGGTGTGAGGTTGGTCCGTTGCCCGGTCCTCACGGATCCGCTATCTTTACTCGTGGCGAGACTCAGTCATTGACTTCTGTTACGCTGGGTACTAAGCTGGACGAAAAGATTATCGACGATGTTCTGGAACACGGAAAAGAACGTTTCCTGTTGCATTATAACTTCCCTCCTTTCTCTACAGGTGAAGCAAAAGCACAGCGTGGTGTAGGCCGTCGCGAAATCGGTCACGGTCACCTGGCTTGGCGTGCTTTGAAAGGACAGATTCCTGCTGACTATCCGTACGTAGTACGTGTAGTTTCCGATATCCTCGAATCTAACGGTTCTTCTTCTATGGCAACCGTATGTGCCGGTACATTGGCATTGATGGATGCAGGTGTGAAGATCAAGAAGCCGGTGTCGGGTATCGCTATGGGACTGATTAAGAATCCGGGTGAAGAAAAATATGCCGTATTGTCCGATATACTCGGTGATGAGGATCATCTCGGAGATATGGACTTCAAAGTGACCGGAACAAAGGATGGTATCACTGCTACTCAGATGGATATCAAGGTAGACGGTCTGTCATACGAAATTCTGGAACGTGCTTTGAATCAGGCAAAAGAAGGCCGTATGCACATCCTGAACAAGATTACCGAAACAATTGCCGAGCCGCGTGCTGAACTGAAAGAACACGCTCCGCGTATCGAGACAATGACGATTCCTAAAGAATTTATCGGTGCAGTGATCGGTCCTGGCGGTAAGATTATTCAAGGTATGCAGGAAGAGACAGGTGCTGTGATTACTATCGAGGAAATTGATGGTATGGGACGTATCGAGGTTTCAGGAACAAATAAGAAATGTATTGATGATGCAATGCGCATGATCAAAGCGATTGTTGCTGTTCCCGAAGTAGGCGAAGTGTATAAAGGTAAAGTTCGTTCTATCATGCCTTATGGTGCGTTTATCGAATTCTTGCCGGGCAAAGACGGTTTGCTGCACATCTCCGAAATTGATTGGAAACGTCTTGAGACTGTAGAAGAAGCCGGAATTAAGGAAGGTGATGAGATTGACGTGAAGTTGATCGATATCGATCCGAAAACAGGTAAATTCAAACTTTCTAGAAAAGTTTTGTTGCCAAGACCGGAAAAGAAGTAAAGAGCGAATAGCTTTATAATAGTAAGGATAGCCCGGAAACTTAGTTTTCGGGCTATTTTTTTATACGATGAATAGGGACTAAGGAGAGAGAATCGGGCTAAAAAAGAGAATCGGAAAGTACCCCCATACTTCCCGATTCGAAACAGTCAAAAATCGACCTTAATCAATTTATTAACTTAACACGTTGCAAATATATGAGATTTTTTTCTTAGAAAGGACTTTTTACGCAAAAAAGTTTAGACTGCGAGGATAATATGCTTTTCCGTTTGTTGTTGCTTGGGATGTTTATCGGCTGTTATAAAGGAGTGATTTTACTTGGCTTTTAATGTCGCTTTTCTTGTTTTTCTTATATTAATTTCGTATCTTAAGAAATTTTGTTTTTGCCTGTTTGGGTGGTCACTTTGCAAAGTGATATTTGTCATTCTATAAAGTGCCATTTGTCTTCTTATAAGGGGACATTGGTCACCTTGTAAGGTGACGACTACCCGCGTGCATAAAAAGGTACTGTTTTGTGCGCGTCAATTCCTTATTCTCTGCGTGGAGCAACCTTACTTATATACTTGTATCGGCAATTCTCCCCGTAATGCACCGAGCGCGTTGAGGGCTAATGCTTCCAATTCATCTTCTCCGGGATACACATATACGGGAGCAATGAATGATATGCGTTCTTTCAATCGGCTGATTACATAATCGGAATGCGCGATACCGCCTGTCAGTAGAATGGCATCCGCCTTTCCGTAGAGCACGGTAGCGGCAGCTCCTATCTCTTTGGCGATATTGTAAATCATGGCATCCAATATCAGTTTGGTATGATGGTCGCCTGCTTCAATGGAACGTATGACAGTGGGGATGTCGGTTGTTCCCAGATGGGCAGCCAGTCCGGCACGTCCGGAAATACGTTTTTTAAGTTCGTCGTTCGTGAACCGGCCGCTGTGGCACAAGTCAATCAACTGCCCGGCAGGCAGTGTACCGGCACGTTCGGGGGAGAAAGGACCGGAGCCGTCCAATGCATTGTTGGCGTCTATCGCTCTTCCGTGCCGATGGACGGCTACGGAAATCCCTCCGCCTAAATGGCAGACAATCAGATCTAAATCTTCATACTTTGTGCGCTGTTCTTTGGCGAAGCGTCGGGCGATGGCCCGTTGGTTTAATGCGTGCCAGATAGTGATTTTCGGCATGAGTGGAGAGCCTGTGATGCGTGCAACGTCTTCCAGCTCGTCAACAACGCCCGGATCTGCGATGAAAGCCCGGCAACCGGGAAGCAAGAGGCTGAGTTCGGAAGCTATGAGACAACCCAAGTTACAAGCGTGATTGCGCATGGCATGGATGATGTCGTCCAACATGACATCGTTTACCTCATACACTCCACCGGGAATCGGTTTCAACAGTCCTCCCCGTCCGATGATCGCATCAAAGTCGAAAGGTATCTTTTCGGACTCCAGCGCTTTCAGTACCAGGTTCTTGCGGAATTCAAACTGATCGATAATACGTGGGAATGCGGCTAACTCTTCTGTCGTATGTTTTATGTTGCGGATTAGCAATGGCATTTCATTCTCATAAACAGCTATTTTGGTGGACGTGGAGCCGGGGTTGATAACTAGAATCTTCATGGATCGTGAGGCTTAAGTGTGATTTAGATGGATGAACTTGCAACTTGAGTACCCTGCTTCCTGCATTCACAGTCTCCCGACACTTGCAGGCATGCCATAGCGATACTGTAATATTTGGACAATCCGGAGTCACTGCGCGAAGGAAGAACCACCGGGCAGATAGGTCCTTGCAACAATCCCGCCATCTCTGCTTTGGCGAAGAGGGAAACGGACTTGTAAAAAGCATTCCCCGATTCGATATTCGGGAAAATCAGTACATCTGCCTGTCCGTTGATGGGGGAGACGATTCCTTTGATATCCCCGCTTGCCTGTTCGCAGGAAGTACGCACGTCCAATGGTCCGTCAATAATTACATTGCCGAATTCGCCGGCTTCGGCAAGCTCTACGATATTCACATAATCCAATGAATGAGGGAACTTGGCACTGACCTTTTCGGTGCAGTGTATTAATGAGATACGCGGTTGTTCGATTCCGAAATGACGGCAGGTGCAGATGGCATACCAGATCATTTCAATGCGTTGCTGCAATGTGGGGCGCGGAATGACGGCTGCATCCGAGAAGAAAAGCAGCTTATCGTACGTCGGTATCTCCATGACGGCAAGATGAGTCAGGATTTTTCCTTTAGGGAGCAAGCCTTTCTCCTTGTCGAGGATGGCGTGCAACAGATTGTCCGTATTGATAATCCCTTTCATCAGGATATCGGCTTCCCCTTCGCGGACGATACGCACCGCTTCACGCGCCGCTTCGTCGGGGTCTTCTATATGAAGGGTTTTCACATATTCGGGATATTGCTTGAGTGTGGGATATTTCTCCAGAATGGCTGAATCTCCGATCATGAGAAACTCCGCAATGCCCTCCTCCAAAGCGCGGGAAATGGCGTATTCCGTGTTGGGGTCGTTGGCACAGACTACGGCGATACGTTTTCTGCGGTTCAGTACTTTAAGATGGGCTGTCAGTTGAGCGAAATTTCGAATAGGTTCCATAACGTTAGATTTTTAGCAAATATCTGAAAAATCATTGAAAAAATAACGATTCCAAACCGAAAAGTTGCGCTTGTGATGTAACATTTTGCTATATTTTGTTTGTTTTGTCGGGTAGATGCGCTTAGAATCGTTTTTTCGTGTATTTTTGCATGAGTAAATCTACCGAATCATAAATAGATTATTAAGTATGGATATTCAATTTCCTCCCTTTTTGCAGAAAGGCGATAAAGTGGTCATCGTATCACCTTCCAGTAAGATAGACAAGCTGTTCTTGAAAGGTGCGAAGAAACGGTTGGAGTCATGGGGCTTGAAGGTCGCTATGGGAAAGCATGCCGGTGGCTCTTCCGGTCGGTTTGCCGGAACAGTCAAACAACGCTTGGATGATTTGCAGGATGCAATGGACGATCCGAAAGTAAAAGCCATCCTTTGCAGTCGGGGCGGGTATGGAGCGGTTCATCTGATTGACAAACTTGATTTTACCGCTTTCCGCGAACATCCGAAATGGCTGCTTGGTTTCAGTGATATTACCGCTCTGCATAACCTGTTCCAGAAAAACGGTTATGCTTCGTTACATTCATTGATGGCGCGCCATCTTACGGTGGAGCCGGAGGATGATCCGTGTTCGCTTTATTTGAAGGATATATTGTCGGGCAATCTTCCTGTTTATACTTGTGAGAAGCATAAGTTGAACAGGCAGGGCAGTGCGGAAGGAATTTTGCGGGGCGGAAATATGGCGGTGGCTTATGGCTTGCGCGGTACTCCATACGATATTCCGGCAGCGGGAACAGTGCTTTTTATAGAAGATGTGAGCGAACGTCCTCATGCTATTGAGCGTATGATGTATAACTTGAAATTGGGTGGTGTGCTCGAAAAATTGTCCGGGCTCATCGTCGGACAGTTTACCGAATATGAAGAAGACCGTTCGCTGGGAAAGGAACTGTATGCGGCTTTGGCGGATTTGGTGAAAGAGTATGATTATCCCGTTTGTTTTAATTTTCCGGTGGGACATATCGCGCACAATCTGCCGCTTATCAATGGAGCCAGAGTGGAGTTCACCGTTGGAAAGAAAAATGTGGAATTAAAGTTTATATGTTAATAATCTATTCCATCCGGGTGATACTCTGATGAAAATAACTAATTTTGAGACCTTAATAGATAAGAGGATAATGAAAAAGAAACCTATGATGTTACTGACGACTGCTTTTCTGCTACTGTCTGCATTTTCGTGCGGAGGAGGCAACAAGGCGAATACAACTAATGAACAAAGCGAAAAGATAGTGGTGAATGTACCTCAGTTTGATGCGGACAGTGCTTATTTGTACGTAAAGAATCAAGTGGACTTCGGACCTCGTGTCCCCAACACAAAGGGACATATAGCCTGTGGAAACTATCTGGCGCAGCAATTGAAAGAGTTTGGCGCACAGGTGACCGATCAGTATGCCGACTTGATAGCTTATGACGGTACTTTGCTGAAGGCTAGAAACATCATTGGCTCCTATAAGCCGGAAAGTAAGAAAAGAATCGCTTTGTTCGCACATTGGGACACACGCCCATGGGCCGACAATGATCCTGACAAAAAGAATCATAAAACACCTATTCTCGGTGCTAATGACGGAGCAAGCGGGGTGGGAGCTTTGCTGGAGATTGCCCGTCTGGTTCATCAACAGCAACCGGAGCTTGGAATCGACATCATCTTTCTTGATGCGGAAGATTATGGAGCGCACGATCAGGATAACGAAGAGTCGTGGTGTCTGGGAGCACAGTATTGGGCGCGCAATCCTCATGTTCAAGGATACAATGCCCGTTTCGGAATTCTGCTTGATATGGTAGGAGGTAAGAATACGGTCTTTCTGAAAGAATCCTATTCCGAGAAGTTTGCGCCGGACGTTAATAAGAAGGTCTGGAAGGCTGCCCGGAAGCTGGGATACGGCAATCTGTTTATCAATGAAGATGGAGGAGGGGTGACGGACGATCATTTGTTCATTAACCGGTTGGCGCGTATCAAGACGATTGATATCATTGCTTCTGATCCGGAAGGTGGATTTACCCCTACCTGGCATACCCTCACGGATAATATGGATCACATTGATAAGAATACATTGAAAGCAGTCGGTCAGACTGTATTGGAGGTAATCTATAACGAGAAATAAAATAAATAGTATGTCAATTAATGAATTACAAGACGAAGTAATTGCAGAGTTCAGTGACTTCGATGATTGGATGGACCGCTACCAGCTACTTATTGATTTGGGAAATGAGCAAGAACCGCTGGATGAAAAATATAAAACAGAACAGAATCTGATTGAAGGTTGTCAGAGCCGGGTATGGCTTCAGGCGGACGATGTAGACGGTAAGATTGTATTTAAGGCGGAAAGTGACGCTTTGATTGTTAAAGGAATTATAGCTTTGCTGATCAAGGTATTGTCGGATCATACTCCTGATGAAATCTTGAATGCCGATCTTTATTTTATAGATAAAATCGGGTTGAAGGAACATTTGTCACCTACCCGTAGCAACGGTTTGCTGTCGATGGTAAAACAAATACGGATGTATGCGTTGGCATTCAAAGCCAAAGAGGGGAAGTAGTTAAAAGTAAAACAGATGGGCAGTTCTCGCTCTACCTATTGATAGGTATAATCCTTAAAATAGTTTAATTATTGTAGGCATTATTTGTCTTTATTAGCTTTTCTTTGTTCTTTTATGCCATATAGTTAAAAGACAAAATGTATGAACTACTATTTAAAGAGACGGATACTGTTTTTAGCTTTTCTCTCATTTTGTGTCATTTTGCAAGCGCAAAGAGATGAAAAACGAATTTCTGGTCATGTGCGCGATGCGCAGGATCTTCCGTTAGCGGGAGTTAATATTAAGGTAAAAAATACGCCTTATGGAGCTATCTCCAATGAAAAGGGGGAGTATGTGTTGAAGGGACAGTGGGAGTCCGGTGTGAGTATTGAGTTTTCCTTTATCGGTATGAAGCGGAAAATAGTTACCTATAAAGGACAAACACGGCTGGATGTGACTTTGCTTGATGATGTGAATAATATGGATGAGGTTGTTGTCACAGCCAAAGCTAATATTAACGAGATTGATATTCGTGCCCGCTCCGGAGTGGTGCAAGAGGTGGATATGCGACGCATCAATAGTAAGCCGATGATCGATATGGGGCTGGCGCTGCAAGGTTCTGTTCCCGGATTGATTATCCAGAATACCGGAGAATTGGGGTCGACTCCTGAAATCCGTATTCGTGGAAACTCTTCTTTACGCAAAGGGAATACGACGAATGAACCGTTGTATATCATGGACGGTAAGGTCATCAGTCCGGAAACTTTCTACAATCTAAACCCGATGGACATCAAGGAAATAAAGGTGCTGAAGGATGCGGCTGCCTGTGCCTTGTATGGAATCAAGGCTGCCAACGGGGTATTGGAAATCACTTCCCAGCGAGGTGTCAGCGGGCAGACAATGGTTACTTATACGTTGGACATGGGAGTCACGACGCGCGGTCGTCGCGGCGTGTCTATGATGGACTCAGCGGAGAAACTGGAGCTGGAACGGTTGTTGCAGAATCCGGAGACTCCGGGATATCGTTACAGTGCTGATTACTACAATAAATACTATGCGGGCGATCCTAACCTGTCGCAATTGATTGCGTCGGGGGAACAGAAGTTGAACGAATTGAGGAATATCAATACAGATTGGTTCAAAGAGTTGATTCGTAACAATCTGTATCAGAAACATAATGTAAGCATTCGGGGCGGAAGCGAACAGACTACCTATTATATATCCGCCAATTATACCAAGCAAGGAGGACGTTTGCCGGGTAACGACAAGCAGCGTATGAGTTTGCGTATGAATCTGGATCAGAAACTGGGACATATCGGTTACGCTCTGCTAAGTGTGAACGGTGGATATGCGAAGACGAATACCCCGAACGGATCTACTTCCGATCCGACTCAGTTGGTTTATGAGTTGAATCCTTATGAAACGAAAGACGGTGGCGAACTGATTTCTTATCCGGGACGTACTTATAAGGACTTGATGAATCAGTTCAGCCAGGAGAGTGCGGCGAAAACTGCCGGAATCAGTGGTAGCCTGACCTTGAATCCCTTGCCCGGACTGGATATTGCCGCAGTGGCGGGATTGGACTTTCTGTTGGATGAAACGGAACAGTTTACCCCTTCTACTTCTTATTCGGAAATGACAAGTGGTATTCCGGAACTTAAACGGGGTATTTTCGCAAAATCAAAGAATACGACCACGAACATCTCTACTAACATTCGTGCGACTTATAATCATGTATTTGCCGGTAGGCATGACCTTACGTTGGGAGCTAATATGGACTACTACCTCACTCAGTTGGATAATGTGTCCATAACCGGTTATGGCGTGGGAACGATTAATTCGGCTGCTGCCATCAATCACTCCATTCAGGGAACCCGTCAGGCGGAAGTCGGCGCTCTGAAAGATAAAAACGCGCAGTTGGGATTGGGAGCTGTATTAGGTTATACCTTTGATAATATTTACGATTTCTATGCGACTTATAAAGCGGACGCGTCTTCTATCCTGCCTTCGGACAAGCGTTGGAATAGCGCTTGGGCGGTCGGTATCGGCTGGACTCCCAGTTATTACTCTTTCCTGGCAGATAATACTGTCCTGACCCGCTTGAATCTGAAAGCGTCTTACGGGTATACAGCCAATCTGAATGGTGTTTCCGTTTCTTCTACGGTAGCTACTTTCGCCTATTCCAATAATGCGTATGAGGATCAGCGTGTTCTGGAGTTGATGGGACTTTATAATAAGGACTTGAAACCGGAACAGACGAAATCCATTGATGCGGGAGTCAGTATCGAGTTATTTAATCGGGTGACTTTGGAGACAAGCTGGTACAATCGCCGCACGGAACAAGCGTTGCTTGATGTGCCTATTCCTTCTTCCACCGGTTATACCACATTGAAGCGCAATATCGGTATATTGGAAAACCGGGGAATCGAATTCGGACTGAAAGCGAAAGTACTGGATACAAGAGATTGGATTTTGAATTTGAGATGGAATATGGCGTACAATCGTAACAAGGTAATTGACTTGTATTATGCAGACAAGATATATGCGTCTGAGGATGCGTTGATTCCGGATTATGAAGTGGGCAAGTCATACGATATGATCTATGGTCCTCAGTCTTTGGGCATTAATCCTTTGACCGGTTATCCGGTATTCCTGGTGAAAGATAATAAGGAGAAGCAGGCGAGTGAAACATTGACAGTGGATGATGTGGTAGCTTTGGGGCATTCCACACCACCGTATACCGGAAGCTTCGGCCTGTCTCTTTCTTACAAAGCCTTCGACTTGGATGTGGATTTCTATTATGTACACGGCGGCATTCATCAATTCAACTATTCGTATGTGCGTGATAAGGATAATGTGAACCGGAACGCTGTGGCAGGACAGACGGAAAGAATGTGGTTCAAAGCCGGTGATGAAGGGAAAGTATATCCTACTCCTTTTTATACTTCGGCTACTGCGGAAGAGAACCTTACTTTGTATCCCAACTCCTTGACTGTGGGAAAGAGTGATTACCTGAAACTCTCTATGGTTTCTCTGCGATATCGTGTAGACCAACGTTTCTTGCGGAAAACGATACCGTTCGTGAAGTATGCTACTTTTGCTTTTCAAGGTTCCAATCTGTTTACCTGGACTTCATACAAAGAGTCCGACCCGGAAAGCGGTACACTTGCAGGAAGTATGCAGCCTATTTATACATTCAATATGAATCTGACTTTTTAAAGGATAACGATTATGATAAAGAAACTCATTTATATATGTGCCGTCATGGTGGGGAGTCTGTCGGGATTGTCTTCTTGTTCATTGGACATTCCCCCTTCCGATCAGTATTCGGATCCGGATGCTATTGTGGATATTTCAACGGCACGCTCTCTTTTGTCCTCTGTTTATAGTTTGTATCCACATTACGAATATGAACTTTCTATTTTGGGCGATGATTTTTGCCCGACTTCCATTGTGGGAAAAGATATGAGCCTGAAGAACCTTTATGCTTGGCAGGACAATTCTATAACGACTCTTGCCGAAAGTTTGTGGGGAGAGTATTATAATACGATTGCTTCCTGCAACGCTTTATTGGAACGCGTGGATAATATAACGCTGGAGAATGCTTCGGAGGAGAAGGATAAAGCGGCTATCATTAGTGAGGCGAAAGCATTAAAGGCGCTTTGCTATTTCAATCTGTTGAGACTGTTTGCTCCTGCCTATGACAAGAATCCGCAAGCGGACGGGATTGTATTGAAGGATGAACTGGGACTTGCTTTTCCAAGACGTTCTTCCATCGAAACCTGTACGACTACTATCCGTACATTACTGACGGAAGCTGCTGCGGTTGAGAATAATCCGGATAAGAACGGCTGGCTGTCTCAGACTGCGGTTTATTATCTGTTGGCTGAGTTGGAACTGTATGCCGGACAGTATGGGCAAGCCGCAACTTATGCGGAGAAGGTGCTGGAAAAAGCGACGGATGATATGTTCACGGAGAATGGTTACGGAAGACTTTGGGAAACGGCTTCCTGCAAAGAGCGTATATTCGCTTTTTATACATCGAAGAGTTTTTATGCAGGTATTCAGTTTGATGCGACGAACGGTGATTACTTTGCATTGAATCCCGCTATCACTTATGGAGACGATGATATACGTCAAACTTATAATGTATATCCTTTCGAGATGGATGGAGAGTCCCGAAATCTGATGGGGAAATATAATAAATGGAATAAGGAATCCAAAAGTATACAGTATATCAACGTGATGCGCTATGCCGGTGCTTACTTTATTGCTGCTGAGGCTTATAGTCGGCAGACCGGGCAAGAAGGCAAGGCGATTGAAAAGATGAATGAATATCTGGAGGCTTGCCAAGCTACTCCTATGGAGGATGATTTGACGGGAACCGATCTGATAGAGGCTATTCATAAAGAAAAACAAAAGGAATTTGCTGGTGAGGGCGTGCTCTACTTCGATTTGAAGCGTTTGCACTCGGGAGGTTTGTCCCGATTGTCGCAGTGGGGAGATAGAGAAGATACCAAAATAAAGGTGGATGATTATCGCTGGTGTTTTCCCATTCCTCGTTCGGAATATAAATATAATGAGAATATAACTCAGAATGAAGGATGGCCTTTGAATAGGTAAAATTGATTCAATAAAAAAGGAAGATTATGAGATATAACTATTATTATCTGTGTTTACACGTCCTTTTCTTGTTGGGATTAGTGACAAGTTGTAGTAACGATATTGATTATACTTACAAAGGAAGTAATTATATACAGATCAGTACGGCGGATGACCCTGCCATAGCGGAAAATGATGATCGTCCTGTTACTGTAGATGTGCTTTTGGCTACTGCTGTAGAAACAGACGCTACAATTCATTTTGAATTGTCGGGCAATGAGGATGGAGTTTTGAATATGGAGAACGATGGGAATGTGCTGATTAAGGCTGGCGAAAAAAAAGCGAGCTTTAAGGTCGCTTCCAACCATAAGAGCTTGTTGAATACTCAAAAGGTACTGACCCTTAAAGTTAAAGACTTTACGGATTCACGTATGCGTGTGTGGAATGAATTAAAATTAATAGCGAAACCTAGCCCGACTTTACCTGAATTGACTGAAGAACAGATAGAGTTGATAGAGGGATATAGAGAAAAATATGGGGTGAATTTAAATCGGTTTATAGGAGAGGTGAAATGTCATGTGACAGTCATATATCCAGCAGATGATATTGGAACATTCTATGATGAAGAAACCCGTTCTTTTGAAGGTAAGAGTGTGATTACGTTAAGTGATAATGCTACTGCTGAACGACCAATATTGAAGATGATTGATAATCCGTTGGGGCTGACCTCATTCCTGTGGGAGATATTAAAGAAAGAAACGATAGAGGATGATGAGGTTTGGATGGAGCAGCCTTATAATCAGGCAATGGTGAAAGCTATTAATTTCAGTGAAGATGAGGAAGAATTCAAAGTTTTGCTTGATAATATTGAACTGGAGCCGGAAGCGCAATCAATTTCTTTTGTGACGACAGTACAGGATGTTTATGGATATGATTTAGAAAATGTTCCTTTTGAGTATTCATTTACAGCATGGGATAGATGGAAAACTATGGGAGAGCAAGGAAAAACTGTATCTGTGTTGGAAGGTGATAATTGGGTAGAGTATTCGGTTGCTGAACTAATAACAGAGTATGCTACAACTTTGGATCCGATAGCTTATCTTCTTTATTCTTCTATTGATGAAGATGGATGGGGAAATGAACCTACCGATTTTATTGAACCGAAAGGCTCTTTTAACGAGGATACATTTACTTTCCAATTTTCGTGGGATCATTATAATTCAGGTGGTTACACCCAAATCTATGTAACTTATACCTTAAATAAATAACAGACTTATAATTAATTTATGCTACAACAAATTAAAACAAAAGCTATTCTAGTCTTAGCATTTCTTTTAGGAGGAATATCTGTAGATATGCTTGCGCAACAATCCGTTTCAGAGAAGAAGATCGGTTTACCTCCCAACACCGTTGAAGGTGTATTACCGAATGGTTTGCACTATCTGATTCTCCCGAACGGGACACCCGCTCATACGACGGAGTTTCGTTTGGTGATGCGTCTTGGCTCAGCACAGGAGACGGATAAGCAAAAGGGAGCTGCCCATTTCTTGGAACATATGTCTTTTGCCGGTAGCAAGCACTTTCCCGGACGTGGCATGGTGGACTACTTGGAAAGTCTAGGAATGAAGTTTGGACGGGATATCAATGCTGTGACCGGCTATGACCGTACTATTTTCATGCTGACAGTGCCGATGGATAAAACTGATTCTGCCGTAAGTGGTAAAGTTCTGTTGATACTGAAAGATTGGTTGGACGGACTCTCCTTTGAGGAAGAACGGACGAAGAAAGAACGTGGAGTGATTTTGGAAGAGTTGCGCGGCTATGACATAGGAGATGACTTTTATAGCTTGAAGATCGGTCAAAACCGTTTTACCGACCGTATGCCGTTAGGTAGTTCGGAGGATATCCGTAGCATTGACCGTAAAACACTGATTGAGTTTTATCAGCAATGGTACTCTCCACAAATGGCCACTGTTGTGGTGGTAGGCGATGTAGATCCGTTTTCCATAGAGAAGAAGATCAAAGAAATGTTCGCTTCCATTCCCCGTAAGAAGGTGAAAGGGTATCGTGTTTATCCTCTTACTTATGAAAAAGGAATAGCTCTTCATGAGATAGGAGATGATCTCAAACGCAGTTCTGAACTGGAATTGATGATCCCTCATCCTTGTGTAGTGGGAAATACAGTTGGAACTATCTACCGTAAAGAGCTTGGTTCTTTGTTGGTACGGGCTATTACTAACCGTTTGCAAGCTCGGCAGATTCGCAGTAATGTATCCGATGCCTGGTTCCTTTCCGATAAGAATCATTTTGTGTTTACTTTTTCCGGAACGGATAAATCCGGTCTTTTGCAGCAAGTATCCGATTTGTCTAACGAGCTGGAATGTATCTTGAAGAACGGCTTTACGCTGGAAGAGTTGGATGATGCTATCAAAGAGCTTTCCAGAACATTGAAGGTGGACTGTTCCGCGCAGTTGTCCGGCAAGTGGTGTGATGATTTTGTAGATTACGTTATATCCGGCGACCGCTATATACAATCGGAGGAGGAGATGCGCCAATTGCTTGAAAAGATCCGGTCGACTGACAGTGCAACTTTGCAGAAACTATTGCAGGAATGGCTTTCCTACAAAGAGCAGGCTTTGCTGGTTGCCTATCGCAATAATACGGGTAAGCAGAACTCTATTCAGAAAGAAGACATACTACGTGCATGGGAAAAAGGAATCCGGAGTCCGTTGAAAGAATTTGTCTACGTACCCAAAGAGGTGAAGGAAGAGACGGTAACGGCACCTGTATGTCTGACCAAAAGCCACGTGTTTGATGCTTCTGATATTGTCAGTGAGAAGAAATATCCGGAGATGAACTTGACGGAAGTCTTTTTGAAGAACGGGTTGCGCTTTCTGCTCCGTCCTACGGATGATGAGAATCAGTCTCTCTTTGTGACCGCTTTCGGTAGGGGAGGCGTTGGAGATTTGTCGGATGAGGATTATCCGCTTTACGAAGGAACGGGTGGCTATATGGAAATGGGAGGAATAGCATGTGTGCCTTATGATACACTGTCTTCTTATATGCAACAAGAAGAAATATCCATGAACCTTGCCATTAGTAACTTCTGGCATGATATAATGGGAATGGCACCTGCCGACAAAGCACAAGAACTGTTTAACCTGATGTATGAGAAGATTTATCGTCCGGAACTTTGTTATAAAGACTTCGATGAAATCCGGCAGGACGAGATAGAACGTTTGGGAAAGGAAACGGTACTTGAGCAGATGATGAAACGTGCTTCGGACCGTGCCTTGACGAATCGTCTGGATTCGCTGATGGGGAATATGGTTTCCCGCCCGGCTTTGACAAAGAAAGATTTAGAGTCGCTTAATCTGGATAAGATTGCTGCCTATTACCGTTCCTTATATGCCAATCCCTCGCAAACGGTGTTCGTCGTGACCGGTAAGTTTGATACGGACAGCATTAAGAAGTTGCTGACCGCTACTTTTGCCCGTATGGAAAAAGTAGAGACGGGATTGTCCTTTTCTGACAAACCATTCAAATTGCCCGGAAAAACGTATGTCGAAGCATTCCCGAATGAGAATGATACGCAGACTATATTCGATTATGTATTCTGTGGCAATTACCAACCCTCTTTGAGGAATAGTCTTACACTGAAGCTGATGCGTGATATTTTGCAGAACCGTGTGTTGAGTATATTGCGCGAACGGGAAAATATCGTTTATTCTCCGTATGCTTCTTTGTTTTATAATGGACTGCCGCAGCAGGTGTTTTATTTTGATTTGTCTGCTTCCGTTGATTGGGGCAATACGAAGAAAGTGGAAGGATTGATAAAGGAAATCATTCATGAACTCCGTACTCATAAAGTGTCGGAAGAGGAACTGGATGCAATGAAAAAATCGTTCTTGCTGACAAAACAAAAGGTCCTTTCAAACGAGGCGTCTGCGGAATGGCGTACCAATCTGGTGAATTTGCTGAAGAACGGAGAGACGATAGATGACTTTGAACAGTACGAAAAATGCCTGTCTTCTATTTCCACCACGGATATTCGGAAAGCATTCAAGGAATTGGTGAACCCTGACAAGTTTGTATTATTATATATCGGAAAACATCAGAAATACAATGAATAAACTATTTTCTAAAAAAGTATGTGTGTTGTTACTCCTATGTTTGGTAGGAGCGACAGCCTTTGCCCAAAAAGGCTATAAGAAAGCGTATACCTTGTTTGATGCGAACGGCAAGGAGATTGGATATGACGAACTGGTTGCTGCGTTGGCGCAACCGGACGTCGTGTTTATCGGTGAGATTCATAATTGCTGCATTACTCATTGGTTGGAGTACGAGCTTGCCCGTTCTTTGTATGCCATTCATAAGGATAAACTGATGATGGGGGCGGAAATGCTGGAGGCCGACAATCAACTGATTCTGGATGAATATATGAATCGGCAGATCTCTTATGACCGTTTTGAAGCGGAAGCGCGTTTGTGGGACAATTATAGTACGGATTATGCTCCGTTTGTGTTCTTTGCTAAGGAGAACCGTATCCCGTTCATTGCGACCAATGTTCCCCGTCGATATGCAAACGTGGTGAAAGACAGGGGATTGCAGTATCTGGACTCATTGTCCGATGAGGCTAAACGCTATTTGCCGCCTCTCCCGGTATCGTTCACATATAAAGAAGAGGAACAGGGAGCTTTCGCATTGATGCACATGATGGGGAAAAGCAAGGGAAATGCGGAATATCTGGCACAGGCACAGGCCATCAAAGACGCTACGATGGGATGGTTTATTGCCCGTAATATGAAAAGCAAGTTCCTTCATTTCAATGGAAACTACCATTCGGACTTTCAAGGCGGAATCATTCCGTATCTGCTTCAATATCGTCCGGGAACAACGGTAAAGACCGTTTGTTCGGTGCGCCAGGAGAGTATCGGACAATTGGATGAAGAGAATAAAGGAAGAGCGGATTTCTATATTTGTGTTCCGGAAGATATGACCTCTACTTATTAGAGGTCATGCGCTGCATATACAGGATGGTTGCTATGAATATGAGACAGACTCCTGCAAGAACGTAAATATATAAATTGCCGTTTATCAGGTCGTCTATATTCTCAGCTTCCGGAAACTTGATACTGAGATATACTGACAACGAATTATTCAGTATATGCATGAGTATGCAGGGAATTAAGCTGCCGGTTTTGTAGAATGTCCATGCCAGCAGGATGCCGATTAAGAATGCCGGAAGTATCTGGGCTGGATTGATATGAAAGGCACCGAATAGGAATGCTGAAATGAGAATTGCTTTTGCCGGACTGTATTGCTGTAACAATGCTTTGGTGATTGCCCCGCGAAACAATAACTCTTCGAGTACAGGACCTATGATGGATATGGCGAGAATACCTCCCCATCCGGATTGGAGAATATCGAAAGACTGTTCCATGATATTAGGAATCCAATCCAGCAGCCCCATCAATGCGGATACTGCAAATCCGGCCGTGAGAATGGCCAATGCGCTGCATGACAGATAGCCCGCTGATACGGGAGACCATGTAGCTTTTTGCGTACTGATATAACCGGCTTTCCATAAATAAATGCCCATCATCACTTGTCCCGCCAATTGTGCCGGAATCATAATCGCTTGTGTCAGTATACCTTTATCCAGATTCCCGGTAGTGACCAATAAATAGATGGTATAGGGAATCATTACCAGAATAGGGGCAGCGATCTGCGCGATGACAAGGTCTATTAATATTAATTTGATAGCCGTCTTCATACCACTTTACGTCTTATCGGGTTGTGAAGAAACTGCATATAAACATGGCTAGCATTGATATTGCTATTACCACCAGGGAGATACTCATGAATGTCTTTTGCATACGAATCTGCTTTTAAAGTTATTACTCAGTTATATGTTATTTAGTTCGGTCGTAATTTTGACCGCTCTGCTTGTTTGCCAAGAAGGATTGCTTCCGTCTCTTCGGCGTCTTTATGCAATTGCACTATCAGCTCGTCAATGCCGGCGAATTTCAGTTCGGGGCGTGTCCGTTTGACAAACGTAAGCCGGATAAACTTGTCATATATGTTAGAATGGAAGTGAAGGATATTCACCTCGATTGTACGGTTAGGACCGTTGTCGATAGTCGGGCGGACACCGATGTTCAGCATTCCCATATAGGTTTGTCCGTCGAATGTGACCCATACGGCATAAACTCCGTCTGCGGGAACCAGTTTATCCGGATCGTCTACACTTAAATTGGCGGTAGGAAAACCTATTTTCCGGCCTACTTGATAACCGCCTACTACTGTTCCGTCCAAAAAGTATTCGTATCCCAGGCAAAGAGAGGCCTGTTCCACCTCTCCTTCATGCAGAAGTTTGCGGATCAGGGAGGAGCTGATCGGGGTATTCTGATGTTCTCCTATCTTTATATTATTGGTATAGGCGTGAGCACGAATCACTTCTATGCCTATTTCCTTACCGTAACGTACGTAATCCTCGAAACCTTCACTGCGGTTGTGACCGAAACGGTGATCGTAACCGATGACTAAGCATTTTACCTGATAGCGTTCTTTCAGCACTTGAGCCATAAACTCGCGGGCTGTCAGCCGGGAAATATCAGGAGTAAAGTTAAGCATGAGACAATAATCTACTCCGATGTCATCCAGCAGTCTTATTTTCTCTTCTGGAGTAGTCAGTAACTCAGGACGATAATCGGCGTTCATCACCTTGCGGGGATGTACCGGAAAAGTCACTAATGCAGAACGTAAACCTTTGGCGACCGCTATCTCTTTCACTTGTCGGATCAGATAGCGATGTCCCGTATGCACTCCATCGAAGAAGCCGATGGTAGCTACGGAGGGTTCCGGGCGAAGAGTCGATATGTCACGTATAATCTGCATCTCTACGAATTTACTTGTTCTTAAAAAGGTGGCTCCAGTCTTCTCCGGCTTTTGGGGTATAAGTCGAGATACCGAGCTCTCGGGCTGCTTTGCAATTTATCTCAGAATCGTCAATGAAAAACGTTTCCTGTGGTTCGATACCTGCATCTTCGATGACTGCTTTAAAAATTTCGGGATCCGGCTTTACCAGATGCATCTCGTATGAGAGGTATGTCTTTTCAAAATAGTCCTCTGCTTTGAACGTACGGTATGGGAACGCATTCTCGCAAGCCCATTTCCAATGAATCTCATTCGTATTGCTAAGCAGATAAACTACATATTTTTCACGCAATTTCAAAAGTAAGTCAAGCTTGTATGTGGGGATGTCTATCAGGAAACTGTTCCAAGCCTCGTCGATTTGTTTGTCGCTGACTGTTTTACCGATCATTTCCCGCATCCCGTTCCTGAACTCTGCGGAAGTAATCAAGCCTTTTTCCTGTTGCATGAAGATACCGTTCAACTGTTGGATATTCAAACGTTCTTCTACATCCGTGAACCCTAATTTCTTAAAGTTCTCCATACATCGTTGGCGGTCGAGATTGATAAGTACACCGCCCAAATCAATAAGAAGGTTTTTGATCCCTTTATTTTTCATTTCTTTCTTTTTTGTGAATCATACGTTGAACAAGGCGAATAAGTTCTCCAACCCATAACACCATGGACGAAACGCCTATAATAAGAAGCCACGTCTGCCAGTCAAGCGGTTCTGTACGGAATACTGCTCCACCGAACTGTACGATCAGGAACTGTCCGACCAGGATGGCCAATACAATTAACTCCATCCCATACGATTTGGAAAGGCCTTTGAATGCCGAATCGGTAGTACCGAATACACGGGCATTGAACAGGTTCCAGAATTGCAGCATGACAAAGAAGGTAAAGAAAACGGTGAGATTGTGTATATCCATACCTTGTATGCTGTGGTCGAAATAGTAGATCATTCCGAGCAGTATGATAAGGAAGACAGAACCTACACCTATTATATTAGACCGCATCGCTTTACTGATAATAAAGTCAGTGCTGCGACGGGGCTTTTCAAGCATGACGGTTTCACTTGGCGGAATAGAAGCCAAAGCTAGAGCGGCGAAAGTGTCCATGATCAGATTTACCCATAACATCTGTGTTACGGTCAACGGCAGTTCCGTGCCTATCACCGAACCGAGCAGGACAATCAATAGCGCGACAAAATTGATAGTCAACTGGAATACGATGAAACGCTGGATGTTCTTATACAGTGAACGTCCCCACATCACGGCGGTTCCGATACTGTTGAACGAATCATCGAGAAGGGTAATGTCGCTGGCCTCTTTGGCAACGGAAGTACCTGTTCCCATTGACAGGCCTACTTGGGCATGATTCAAAGCCGGAGCGTCATTGGTTCCGTCGCCGGTCACGGCTACTACCGCCCCTTTCTGTTGGAGCAATTGCACCAGACGTTGTTTATCCGTAGGACGGGCACGGGACATGATTTTAAGATCCATCACACGGTCCAATGCTTCCTCATCACTCAACTCGGAGAAAGCAACTCCGGTGATGCGATTCCGCTCCGTATCCGTTTCCGGGTTCCAAAGACCGATCTGACGTGCGATTTCCGTAGCGGTTCCCGGAGTATCACCGGTCACAATCTTGATTCCTATACCTGCCGACTGACATTTGGCAACTGCGGCCGGCACATCCGGACGAATCGGGTCGGAGATGGCTACGATACCTAAGAAGTTTAGGTCGTTGGCCGATACCAATGCCGTGCAGTCGTCCGGTTCATTCTCTTCTACAATCTTGAAAGCGAATCCCAATGTGCGCATGGCCATGTTCTGGTAGTTCAGCAGTTGTGCTTCAACTGTCGAACGATATTCGGTAGCGTCTACCTGCTGTCCGTCCAACATGACTTTTCTACACTTCCCGAGCACTATCTCCGGAGCACCTTTTATATAGAGAATTTTCTTTCCCAGCAAGGCCGACTCTACAAGCGTTGCCATAAACTTCCGTTCTGTGGAGAAAGTCAGCTGATCGAGGATCTGTGTGTTTTCACGGAGTTTCAGATAATTTCTTCCTTGACTATTGAGCCATAGCAATAGCGCTACTTCGGTGGGATTTCCCACACCTTTCGGCTTTTCACCGGTGTCGGTCTCTTCAAGAAAAGCAGTAGAATTGGCGCTGATACCTTCGGTGATAAGTTTGCTGATATCGTCGTCGGATAATTCGCTGCCGTTCTTTAAACCATAGAAGTTGGGCTCGTGCACTTGCATCAGGTTTTGCGTCAGTGTACCCGTCTTGTCCGTACATATCACGGTGATGGCCCCCATTGTTTCGCAAGCGTGCATCTTGCGTACCAGGTTATTGGTGGCAAGCATACGGCGCATATTCAACGCCAGACTGAGCGTGACACTCATAGGTAATCCTTCGGGGACGGCCACTACTATCAAGGTGACAGCCATCATGAAATATTTGAGAGTCCGTTCAAAAACTGGTAGCCATTCGTGCCATCCGTTCAATGCTCCGAAGTCGAAGTAGAGCAGTACATCTTTGACAAAGAAAATAAGGAAAGCGAGTCCGGCAACCGTAAAACCGATCTTTCCGATCAGGTTGGCAAGCTTGGTCAACTGTATGTTTAACGGAGTCGGTTCGAGGTTCTCCTCGGTACTTTGGCGAGCTACCTTTCCAATCTCAGTCTCATCGCCTACGTGGAGAACGCGCATCGTGCCGTGACCGTCGACTACGGTAGTGCCTCGCATTACCAGATTGGAAGCGTACGTCGCTTCTTCATCGAAGTCCGCTTTTATGGTTGTTTTGTTGATAACAGGTTCCCCCGTCAGGTTCGATTCATTTACCTGTAAAGAAATGGCTTCGAGCAGCTCTCCGTCCGCAGGAATCTCTTCGCCTGTTTCCAGAATAACGATATCACCTACTACTATATCTTTGCGTGGGATTTCCTGTACACGACCGTTCCGGATGACTTTAACTAAAGTCTCTTCATTGACCGCATTCAGTAAGTCGAATTTCTTGTTCGCATCATATTCGAAGAAGAAACCAATTCCGGTGGCCAGCAAGATAGCGGCTATAATTCCGATAGTTTCGGCATATTCATTCTCGATGATAGAAATGATTAACGAGAATGCCGCCGCTACCAACAGTACACGTACAACAGGGTCTTCGAATTTCTCTAAATACAGCTTCCACAGAGAGGGACGCTTGGGAGGTGTTAGCAGGTTGGCGCCGTTCTTTTCCCTACTTTGTAGGACTTCATTATCAGTAAGTCCTATGTGATAGATATCATCTTTATTTGTACTCATGCAGATACATGCGTTTAGTTTGAGTTGCAAAAGTACAATATAAAATTGTGATTGACTGTTTAATTAAAACTTTTTATGAAGTTGGATTTATTACTGTGATTTTCCGTTATCGGCTTTCTCTTTGGCAAGTTCCAGCTCTTTTTCCGTATTCTTCAAGCGGGTGATGTCATGCACGGTGAGTACCATGTTTTCTTCATCATTCAGAAGAAAGTAGGAGCCGGATATGATAGCATCGCATTCAACGGCCTGATCATCGGCTGTTACAACCGTCAGTGCCGCTTCGAGATCGGTGAAACTTTTTTTGTGTTCGAAAGCCTGACGGATGGCTTGGCGTATCGGACAAGAGCCGCAAAGATCGTGCGTGCCGCAACCTCCTTGAGAGGATAAGGCATTACGGCATTGTAACAAGTCACCCACTCTTTTTTCTTCCAGCCCTTTTCTTGTCCCTGTCTTTTGATAGTAATTGGTCTTGAGCACTTTGAAATCATTATCTATCAGCAGGATGTAGGCGTGTACATTCTTTAGAATAGCGCTGGTGATATGATTGGTGCGGTCTAATTTCCTGGATTCCCGGAATAATCGTTTTTGTATCCGAAGACATTTCTTTCGCTCCCATAAGAAGCTGACTAATAGTATAATGGATAAGACTATAAAAGTGGATGATAATGCGATGAGCATGGCTGGTATCTTTGTTTTAGTTTGATGAATCTAGCTACAAAGATAGTTTTTTCTTTCAATATTTGAATAAAGTGTTGAACAAATATATTGCTTTATGTGTTTTATTATACAGAAAACCAATAAAAAGACGAACATTATGAAGAAGTACATTTGCACGGTCTGTGAATATATTTACGACCCTGAACAAGGAGATCCGGAAAGCGGAATTGAACCGGGAACTGCATTTGAAGACATTCCGGAAGATTGGACGTGTCCTCTGTGCGGAGTTGGAAAGGAAGATTTCGAACCGTACGAAGGTTAAAATTAAAAGAGAGAGAATTTATTGAGAGAAAAATGAGAGTGTGTCAAAACGGAGATTATTCATTATGACACATTCTCATTCTTTTTCTATAATCCATTAAGAAGCTTTCTTCTCTTTTACATCACTGCTGGCTTCTACCACATTTACTACATAGTCACCCAGTTTCTCGCATTCGGCGATAATATCCATATAGTAAACTCCCATCTGATAATCATATTCTTTGTTGTTTACGTCCAGAATATTCTGGTTCTTCAGTTGGTTTCGGTAGTTATTGATTTCATTTTCAATGTTGAACGACTTATTGATGTCGATGCTCTGATGTTCCGGTTTCTCCACCACTACGATCATCTGTGCGAGCGCATCGTCAGTCAGCTTCATCATGAAATGGATATGCTCATATTGTTTCTCGGTAAAGTCTTGATTGGTCTGGCGTTTACGGTTGATAGTACGTGCCAGATTATAACAACTGTCACCGATACTTTCGATTTCCGTCACCTCCCGCAACATGGCACGTATCTGCAATTTACTTTCCGAACTTAAGCGTCCTTCAGAAACCTGATTCAGATAATTGGCAATTTCAAGTTCCATGTTATCACTGATATTTTCATATTTTTCTATACGGCTAAATACTTTATTGAAATCATCATCCTTTTCTGTGTGTAGCAGATCTTGCACCATGCCGAACATACGATGGGTACGCTCTGCAAAGAGATGGATTTCTTTACGTGCCTGAAGTATAGAGAGCTCTGCAGTGGAAAGCATACCTCCGGTGATGAAGCGCAATCGTGGTTCTTCGTCCTCTTCTTTCGGGTGGATGAGAGCGCATACGGTACGTTCAATCAATTTCACGCCCCATATCAGGATACATACGTTACAGATGTTGAAAATAGAGTGGAAAGCCGACAATTTGTAGGAGATGGCGACTTCCGGATCGCTGCTTTGGAAGAAAGTGTCTACTACCCAGTTAACCATCTGCATGAAAGGATGGAAAATAATCAGCACCCAGATAACACCGAATACATTGAATACAAAATGGGCCAATGCTGCCCGCTTAGCCTGTGTGTTGGCTGTCAATGCGGCGAGATTGGCGGTGATGGTTGTTCCGATATTTTCACCCAATACGAGGGCAGCTCCCAATTCCAGGCTGATCCAGCCGTTGGCACACATGATTAGCGTGATTGCCATCGTAGCGGCGGAGGCCTGTACGATCATGGTCAGTATAGTACCGATGAATAAGAACAGGAGGATGGAGAAAAATCCCATATCCGTATAGTTCTGTACAAAGGCAAGCATTTCCGGATTGGCGTTCAAGTCGGGAGCATTGGCTTTCAAGTAAGAAAGTCCCATAAATAAGAAAGAGAAACCGAAAATGAATTCACCGACGGATTTGCGGTTACTTTTGCCTGAGAAGATAAGCGGAAGGGCAATGGCCAGAAGTGGAAGGGCGAATGCAGCCATGTCAACCTTAAATCCGAAAATAGAAATAATCCAGGCGGTTACGGTAGTACCGATATTGGCGCCCATAATGACGCTGATGGATTCGGCAAGAGTGAGCAGTCCTGCATTAACGAAACTTACGACCATTACAGTCGTTGCTGAAGAGGACTGGATAAGGGCTGTGATTAGCACACCTGTTAAAACACCCGTTACCCGATTGGTAGTCATTGCCGTCAAGATACTTCGTAGCCTGTCACCCGCGACCTTTTGCAAGCCCTCGCTCATGATCTTCATTCCGTACAAGAAGAGTCCCAGTGAACCGATGAGCTTTAAAAAATCATAAAAAGAATATTCCATCTATAATATTTTTAATGGTTATTTGTTCTCAATCTGATTATAAGTATATTAGTCCCAAATTATTCACCTTTTAACGAACTCGATGAAACAGATGTTACAAATATGTTGCAAAAATAATAATATTTCTAAAGAATTCCCTATCGGGAGCTCACTTTTGGATATTTATTACGGTTTTAATCTTAATTTTCCTTACCAGGTGGTTAGCGCCAAAGTCAATAATCGATCTGAAGGGCTTAATTTCAGAGTCTATAATAATAAGGATATAGAGTTTCTGGATGTGCGTGACCAGTCCGGTATGCGGACTTATGTCCGTTCGCTTTGCTTTGTACTGTTCAAGGCTGTCACGGAACTGTTCCCGGAAGGAAAATTGTTTGTAGAGCACCCTGTCTCAAAAGGATATTTCTGCAATTTGCGGATTGGGCGTCCTGTGGAGCTGGAAGACGTGATGCGTATCAAGCAGCGTATGCAGGAAATTATTGCTGAGGATATTCCTTATCATCGCATTGAATGCCATACAACTGAGGCTGTGCGTATTTTCAGCGAACGGGGAATGAATGATAAGGTCAGATTGCTCGAAACTTCCGGTTCTCTCTATACCTATTATTATACGTTGGGAGATACGGTTGATTATTACTATGGTAATCTGCTGCCCAGCACCGGATATCTGAAGCTGTTCGACATTGTGAAATATTACGATGGATTACTTCTTCGCATTCCGAGCCGTGAGAATCCGGAAGTCTTGGAAGATGTCGTGAAGCAGGAGAAGATGCTGGATGTCTTTAAGGAATATCTGAATTGGAGCTATATCATGGGGCTTAACAATGCGGGTGATTTCAATCTGGCATGTGAAGTAGGACACGCGACGGATTTGATAAACGTTGCGGAAGCATTGCAGGAAAAGAAGATTGCTCAGATTGCCGATACCATCTTCCATCGGGGAGAAAACGGAAACCGGGTGAAACTGGTGCTGATAGCCGGACCGTCTTCTTCGGGAAAGACTACTTTCAGCAAACGCCTTTCTATCCAGCTTATGACGAACGGGTTAAAGCCGTATCCTATCTCTCTCGATAATTATTTTGTAGACCGTGAAGATACGCCGTTGGATGAGAACGGAAACTATGATTATGAATCGCTTTATGCGCTCGACTTGGAACTGTTTAATCGGCAGTTGCAGGCATTGCTTCGTGGAGAGGAGGTGGAACTTCCCCGTTTTAACTTCTCACTCGGAAAGAAAGAGTATAAGGGTGATAAACTGAAAATTGAAGATAATACGATTTTAATCCTGGAAGGTATTCATGCCTTAAATCCCGAGCTTACTCCTCATATTCCGGCAGAACGGAAGTTTAAGATTTATGTTTCTGCGTTGACGACCATTTCGTTGGACGATCACAACTGGATTCCGACAACGGACAATCGTTTGTTACGCCGTATTATCCGTGATTTCAATTATCGGGGATATTCTGCCCGTGAGACAATCTCGCGTTGGCCTAGTGTGCGTGCGGGTGAAGACAAGTGGATCTTCCCTTATCAGGAAAATGCAGATGTAATGTTTAACTCGGCACTTCTTTTCGAGTTTGCCGTGCTTCGTCTCCATGCCGAGCCTATATTGATGGGAGTACCGCGTAATTGTCCCGAATATTGCGAGGCTTATCGGTTATTGAAGTTTATCAAATATTTCGTTCCCGTACAGGATAAGGAAATTCCGCCGACTTCTTTGCTTCGCGAATTTCTTGGGGGGAGCAGCTTTAAATATTAAGTGGAAAGAGGGTGTGTATAATGATATTAAACGCTAAAAGCCTAAACCTTTGATTTCATATTCTGTTAATGTAGATTATATACAAAAATAGTAAGAGTATGATTTTTTATAATAATCTTTTGGCAAAATGGTTCTTAGGAAAAGGAAAGAAGCATTGTTTTATGTTGGGTGGTCTTTTTTTTACCCGATATAAATATTTGGAGATTTGGGAAGATATGGAAGTCAGAATCCATGCAAGGCAGTTCTGGGAATGCTTCTTGTTGACGTTGCTACCCGCTTTGGTCTTGTCGTTGTTCTTCTCATGGTGGTGGATGTTGCTTCCCTTTGCGACTTACCATATCTTTTATTGGTTGGAAAAGTCGTTCCGTCCTCACTCTGTCTTTGATTGGGAGGCACTGGAGAATTGTGGTGATACACTTTATCTTAGAAAAAGGAAGGCGTATGCCTGGATGAGGTGGTATGGAAAGAAAGTATTACCTTTATCCGATTGGGATGATTGAAGTCATTTTCACCACAGATTACACGGATTAACACAGATAATAAATAGATATTGATACTCAATGTATTAATCTAATCTGTGTTAATCCGTGTAATCTGTGGTAAACAATTATCGCAAAGCCTCCACCTCTTCCGGCGTTAAAGGAATCTTCTTGCCTAATCGACGGGCGCCGGTCTCGGTAATCAGATAATCTTCTTCATTGCGGATACCGCCGAAATCTTTATAAGTTTCCACTACGTCGTAGTTGATGAAATCGGTAAATTTCTTTTCCGCTTTCCACATATCGATCAATTCCGGAATAAAGTATATACCCGGTTCTACCGTATGTACAAATCCAGGTTCCAGAGGTATGGCAAGGCGTTGTGACTTGCGGCCGAACTGCGTACTCTTCGGCTGACCGTTGTAGCCTACCCATATTTCTCCCAGGTTCTCCATATCGTGTACATCCAGCCCCATCATGTGGCCTAATCCGTGCGGATAGAACAAGGCGTGCGCACCTTCGCGAACAGCGTCTTCCGCATTGCCTTTCATCAGTCCGAGAGCTTTCATCCCATCAACCATGACACGGGCGGACAATTCGTATACATCCATATAAGGAATGCCTGGTCGGAGTGCTTTAACCGATTCCAGATGCATAGCATTTTGTATCTCGTAGACTTCCCGTTGGCGGGGCGTGAATTTCTTGTCGGCAGGAATGGTAGATGACATATCTCCTGCATATCCCGATTCAACCTCCGCGCCGGCATCTATTAAAAACAGATCACCCGGTTTTACTTTATTGCCGTGATAATGGTTATGCAAAGTTTGTCCGTTGATGGTAGCGATTGTAGCGAAAGAAAGTTCGCAGTTATTGGACTCCGCTACTCGATTCATTTCCGCCACCACTTCATATTCATACATACCCGGACGAAGTACTTTCATGGCGGTGATATGCATATCTGCAGTCACATTGCAGGCCTTTTCTATCTCTACGATTTCTTCTGCCGATTTATAGTTCCGCTGGGCTACTACGGCACGGATGAATGGAACGGAACCTTCCTGATGTGCAGGGGGAATACCCAGCCAATCCATCAGTTTTAGCTTATGTTCGGGACGGTAAGGAGGCAGATAATGCACAGACTTCCCTTTCTGGACACATTTATGGAGATAGCTGACAATTTCTGCGGATGGCAGTAAGTTAGCCACGCCCACCCGTTCGCATTTTTCATGTAGTGTAGGTTGTGACCCCATCCACACGATGGCATCAATTGATAATTCATCACCGAAAATAATTTCCTTGTCTTCGTCAATATCGATTATTGCCGAAAGTCCTGCACATGACAGTCCGAAATAATAAAGGAAAGTAGAATCCTGACGATAGCGGAAGGTGTTATCTTCGTAATTTAGTCCGCACTCGTCATTTCCTAGAAATAACAAAACTCCGGAGCCTAATTTCTTTTTCAGCAGGGCTCTTCGCTGCATATACGTTTCTTTGGCAAACATATTGTTCTAATTTTAAGTTCGTGCAACAAAGATAACGATTTTTGTGTTATAGGATTAAAAATTATTCCTCTAATCTGTGTAATCTCTGGTTAAAAAGTTACTTTTGTAGCGAGAAACAGAGTAGAAAGCAAAAACGAATATGGCACAAGGTTCCCGTCAAATACAATCGCAGGCGCAACAGCAAATCCAAACGCTCTCGCCTCAGCAGATTCTAGTCGTGAAACTGTTGGAGCTTCCCGCAGTAGAGCTGGAAGACCGTATCCATGCTGAACTGCTTGAAAACCCGGCACTTGAAGAGGGCAAAGAAGAGAATGTCGCAGATGAATATTCCGATGGTGACACTTCCGGAGAAGGTATGGAGAATGATGCCAACGAATATGATTCTTTGAGTGATTATCTCACCGAAGACGATATTCCCGACTACAAACTGCAAGAGAACAACCGATCCAAAGACGAGCAGGCGGAAGATATCCCGTTCTCCGACTCTACCTCTTTTTACGAAATACTGAAAGAGCAGCTTCGTGAACGCAATTTGACAGAACACCAGCATGAACTGGTGGAATACCTGATCGGCTCGTTGGACGATGACGGCCTGCTCCGCAAATCTTTGGAAAGTATCTGTGACGAACTGGCTATTTATGCCGGTATAGAATCTACGGAAGAGGAGCTGGAAGAAGCACTCTGCATCTTGCAGGATTTCGATCCGGCAGGTATCGGAGCACGTAACCTTCAAGAATGCCTGTTGATACAGATCCGCCGGAAGAAAGAAGAAGGGATGAATCCCGCTCCTATATTGGATATCGAAGAACGCATCATCAGAGATTGTTATGAAGAATTTACCCGGAAGCATTGGGAAAAGATTATAAAAAAGCTGGATGTTGATGAAGAAACATTCAATGAAGCTATCAGTGAGATTACAAAGCTGAATCCCCGTCCGGGAGCTTCTTTGGGAGAGGCTATCGGGAGGAACCTCCAGCAGATAGTCCCCGACTTCATCGTAGAAACGTATGATGACGGTACTATCAATGTCAGCCTTAATAACCGCAATGTTCCGGAGCTTCGTATGAGCCGTGATTTTACGGAGATGGTGGAGGAACATACCAAGAATAAGGCTAACCAGTCCAAAGAGTCCAAAGAAGCGATGATGTTTCTGAAACAGAAGATGGATGCGGCGCAAGGATTTATAGATGCGGTCAAACAGCGGCAGAATACGTTGATGACTACTATGCAAGCTATCATCGACCTGCAGCGTCCTTTCTTTCTCGAAGGGGACGAATCCCTGCTGAAACCGATGATTCTGAAAGATGTGGCCGAACGCACGGGACTGGATATATCGACCATTTCCCGTGTCAGCAACAGTAAATATGTGCAGACCAATTTCGGTATTTATCCGTTGAAGTTCTTCTTCAGCGACGGATATACGACGGAAGACGGGGAAGAGATGTCTGTCCGCGAGATTCGTAAGATTTTGAAAGAATGTATCGACGGAGAAGACAAGAAGAAACCGTTGACAGATGATGAATTGGCGGACATACTGAAAGAAAAAGGCTACCCCATTGCACGTCGGACAGTGGCGAAATACCGTCAGCAGTTGAATATCCCGGTGGCAAGACTTAGAAAATAATTGATTAATAGATAATTGATAATGGACAGAGAGAAAGAGCATATCATAGCGGATAAGACAATGTTGCAGGTGGCAAGAGTCACTTCGATGGTGTTTACCCCGTTTTCTATTCCGTTTTTGTCATTTCTGGTGTTATTCCTGTTTTCTTATCTCCGCATCATGCCGATGGTATATAAGTTGATTGTATTGGGAATTGTCTATTGCTTTACTATATTGACTCCCACTATAACCATCTTTCTGTTCCGCAAGATCAACGGTTTTGCCCGTCAGGAGCTGGGCGAACGGAAGAAACGTTTTGTACCTATCCTGCTGACTATCATTTCGTATGTATTCTGCCTGTTGATGATGCGTAGGCTGAATCTGCCTTGGTACATGACCGGCATTATTCTGGCTTCTCTCGTAGTCTCCATCATTTGCATAGCAGTAAATCTGAGATGGAAACTGAGCGAGCATATGGCGGGCATAGGCGGAGTGATAGGCGGATTGGTTTCCTTTAGCGCCTTGTTCGGTTATAATCCGGTAGGGTGGCTGTGCCTGTTTATATTGATAGCCGGTGTGCTGGGTTCTGCCCGTATCATTCTGGGACATCATACGCTGGGAGAGGTCATTTCCGGTTTTACGGTCGGCCTGGTATGCGCCCTTTTGGTGCTTCATCCGGTGAGTAATATCTTATTTCGAGTATTTTTATTTTAAAACAGTATAAATCCTAAAAACTAATTATTATGAACTTTCCACAGAATTTGAAGTACACGAACGAACATGAATGGATTCGCGTAGAAGGAGACATTGCATACGTAGGTATCACCGATTATGCTCAGGAGCAATTGGGCGATATTGTGTTTGTGGACATACCGACGGTCGGTGAGGCGCTGGAAGCCGGTGAGGTTTTCGGAACCATCGAAGTAGTGAAAACAATTTCCGATCTTTTCCTGCCGGTAGCAGGTGAGGTGCTGGAACAGAATGAAGCGCTGGAAGAGAACCCGGAACTGGTGAACAAAGACCCATACGGCGAGGGTTGGCTGATTAAGATGAAACCTGCTGATGTGAAGGCGGTAGAAGACTTGCTGGATGCGGAAGGGTATAAAGAAGTGATTAACGGATAAATTAAACATTAAAAATATGACTCCAATTGTAAGTATCATCATGGGCAGTACGTCCGACCTTCCAGTTATGGAAAAGGCCGCACAACTGCTGAATGATATGCATGTACCGTTCGAAATGAACGCGCTTTCCGCTCACCGCACGCCTGAGGCTGTGGAAGAGTTTGCTAAGAATGCCCGTACCCGTGGCATTAAAGTAATTATCGCTGCTGCCGGAATGGCTGCCGCCCTTCCCGGTGTAATCGCGGCTAACACTACACTTCCTGTAATCGGAGTGCCGGTGAAAGGCTCCGTGCTCGATGGTGTGGACGCACTTTATTCCATCATTCAAATGCCTCCGGGCATTCCCGTAGCCACTGTTGCTATCAACGGAGCGATGAATGCGGCTATTCTGGCCATTCAGATGCTTGCTTTGAGTGATGAAAAGCTGGCGGAAGCATTTGCAGCTTACAAAGAAGGACTGAAAAAGAAAATCGTAAAAGCAAACGAAGAACTGAAAGAAGTCAAGTTTGAATATAAAACGAACTAATGGATCTATTCAATTATTTTCGGAGGGAAACTACCGAAGTGAATATTGGGGCCGTACCGTTGGGTGGCCCCAATTCTATTCGTATCCAGTCGATGACTAATACGTCTACGCAGGATACGCAGGCTTGTGTGGAACAGGCGAAACGTATTGTCGACGCGGGTGGTGAGTATGTCCGTCTGACGACGCAAGGTATCAAGGAAGCGGAGAACCTGAAAAATATTAATATCGGTTTGCGCAGTCAGGAATATATGGTTCCGTTGGTTGCCGATGTACACTTTAATCCGAAAGTTGCCGATGTGGCAGCCCGATATGCGGAAAAGGTACGCATCAATCCGGGAAATTATGTAGACGCTGCACGTACTTTTAAGAAGCTGGAATATACCGACGAGGAGTATGCGCAGGAAATACAGAAAATTCATGACCGCTTTGTGCCTTTTCTGAATATCTGTAAAGAGAATCACACGGCTATCCGTATCGGTGTGAATCACGGCTCTTTGTCCGACCGCATCATGTCCCGTTATGGTGATACGCCCGAAGGCATGGTAGAGTCTTGTATGGAGTTTCTTCGCATTTGTGTTGAAGAGAACTTTACCGATGTGGTTATTTCCATCAAAGCGTCCAATACGGTTGTCATGGTGAAAACCGTTCGTCTGTTGGTAGCTGTGATGGAGAAAGAAGGGATGGCTTTCCCGTTGCATCTCGGGGTGACAGAAGCCGGAGACGGTGAGGACGGACGTATCAAGTCCGCTCTCGGCATTGGTGCGCTGTTGGCCGACGGACTGGGGGATACTATACGGGTATCTTTGAGCGAAGCTCCTGAAGCGGAAATTCCTGTTGCCCGTAAGTTGGTGGACTATATACTGTTGAGGCGGAATCATCCTTATATTCCCGGACTAGAAGCGCCTGGATTTAACTATTTGTCGCCCGAACGCCGTAAGACGCGGGCTGTCCGCAATATAGGAGGTGAACACGTGCCTGTGGTCATTGCCGACCGTATGGACGGGAAGACCGAAGTGAATCCGCAATTTACTCCGGACTATATTTATGCCGGACGTGCTTTGCCCGAACAACGGGAAGAAGGTGTGGACTATATTCTTGATGCGGACGTATGGACCGGAGAAGCCGGAACTTGGCCTGCTTATAATCATCAGCAACTGCCGTTGATGGGAGGATGTAATGCGGAACTCAAATTCCTGTTTATGCCTTATATGGTACAGACGGATGAAGTGATTGCCTGTCTGAAACAACATCCCGAAGTGGTTGTCGTTTCTCAAAGCAACCATCCGAACCGTTTGGGCGAACATCGTGCGTTGGTACATCAACTGATGACAGAGGGGCTGCAAAATCCGGTTGTTTTCTTCCAGCATTATGCGGAGGATGATGCGGAGGACTTGCTGATAAAAGCTGCGGCGGACATGGGGGCTCTGATCTTTGACGGGCTTTGTGACGGAATCTTTATATTCAATCAAGGTAACCTCAGTCATGCGGTAATTGATGCGACGGCTTTCGGAATCTTGCAGGCGGGACGTACCCGTACTTCAAAGACGGAGTATATCTCTTGTCCCGGTTGTGGACGTACACTCTACGACTTGGAAAAGACGATTGCCCGTATCAAGGCGGCTACTTCACATCTGACAGGACTGAAAATCGGCATTATGGGATGTATCGTAAATGGTCCCGGTGAGATGGCGGATGCGGACTACGGCTATGTCGGTGCGGGACGGGGTAAGATCAGCCTGTATAAAGGGAAAGTCTGTGTAGAAAAGAATATTCCGGAAGAAGAAGCGGTGGAAAGGCTGCTGGAGTTTATCCGGAATGACAGGAAAGAAAACTCCTGATAGCATTTTCTGTGGAGTATATCTGTGTGACTAATAAAAACGATAATGGAAGATAATTTTGACTATGGGGCAGTACCATACAATTTTGCCCACTGCTTTAATGACAGGTGTCCGAAAGGTGAAAAATGTTTGCGTCATTTGGTGGCGGTGCACAGTACCGATCTGCATTCCATCATTTCTGTGGTAAATCCGAAATGTGTTCCGGAAGAGGTGAACACATGTCCGTTCTATAAGCCGGTTCGGAAGATACGGGTCGCTTGGGGAGTTACCCATTTGCTGGATACAGTTCCGCATCGGGATGCAGTGTCCTTGAAGAATATGTTGCTAGGGCATTTCGGTCGTGCCATGTATTATCGCTTTTATCGTAAGGAGAAATATATTGCTCCCGAACAACAAGAATACATTTGTCGACTGTTCCGTCAGAAAGGTATTACGGAAGAACCTGTGTTCGACTCCTACACAGAAGAATTTGAATGGTAATCATCTGCCATCCTACACCGGATGGTATGTATCCTGTTGAATGACAGTGAGTTGATGGGTGTAAGATAGGGGTTGCAGATGGGTGTAGGATAAAGTATCCTACACCCATCTGTTCCTTTATTATGAAAGCCTTACTACATGATAAACACTCCCGTGTTTCGTGCGTTTTGACGGAATCTCATGCTTGCGAAGCACCCGCCCGAACACACTTACCCGCTTGTTGGACAGAGGAATAGCACTGTTCCTGCCAACCTCATCCAGAATCTCTGCCGGGGAAAGCCATTCACCGACTTCCTCCTCTTTGGCGGCACGGAAATAACGGTAAAACAGTTGCTCCTCTAGTGAAACCTGTTCAAACTCACGGTTACTCTCGGTCATAATCCGCTCTTCGGCCGGATCAAACCAATAGCGTTCGCCATGATCCAACTCATACATGGCTTGTGCGTACAGTTGTTCATAGTCTATCGCCCGATTGGTATCTATTGTTCCCAACACTTCGATACAGATGAAACGACGGCTGCCCGTAGGGTCGGTCAAAAGATCTTTCTGATTGCTCGTGGCGATAAAAGAAGCATAACGGCGCAGCTCCAGCACGGCGGTAGCGTGAGGCTTGCGTATATTAACGATGGGCTTTTGCAGAATATGTTTCAGAAATCCCTGTTGCGTAGCACTTATCTGATCGAACTCGTCAATGTTGATGAGCGCAAACCGGTTCAGATAAAGTTCGGCGTCTTTCTTTTGCGAGAAGTCAATGCTATCCGTATAGTAAACACGTATGGCAGGAGGGATGAGGCTGCGGCAGAATGTGGACTTACGCGTGCCTTGTGCGCCCACCAATAGCGGAGAAACGTTGTTCGCGTGCATTTTATCTGTACCTCTCCAATGAACGACCATGTTCAGAAACCACCGGTGAAACAGCTCCACCCAATGCGGATTTCCGCAAGGCACTGTTTGTGCCAGTTTGCGGATGCGGTCTTTTCCATCCCAGCCGGGGAGATGGTAAAGAAAATCTTCCAGCGGATTGAATACCGGCACACGATTCGAATAAATATACCGGTTGATATCCCGGTCCCACAACGGAATACCTTCCGCTTGCGCGTCCAGCGCGATACTGTTCAATATCCGCTTGTCGATCGGGTTGAAATAAAAGCGGAACGAGTTTCGTTCACGATATTCGACTTCCCCTATTTGAGTATTGTAACGGAATTCGTAACGTCTCTTCATAAACTCTTCAGTCTGCATGGCGAGTAGTTGCTCTTTGCCTAAGCTGTTTTTCTTCCCGAAGTTGTTTTTCTTGCCGAAGCCTTCGCACTCTTCATATACATTCCTGATTAACTGCCGGATCAGTGTTTCCTGCCTTTGCAGATAAAAATGGTAGATCGTGCGTTTCAACGTCTCTTCTTCGGGAATGCCCGAATAGAAGCAGTTGGCGGCAAGTCGTGTCACTATGGCTTGAAAATCATTTTCTTTGGGACGTGCTCCGTCATTTTCCGCTTTATAAATTTCTTCGCGTGTCTTTTTCAGAGCGGCTTCGAAGAGCATGAATGCCGCCCGTTCCGTATCATATCCCGGAACGGCACGTGTCAAGGGTGATTTTTCCGAGCGTACTGCTTCCCGATAGGACAGCTCTTCGGGCATCCCGGCGGGTTGCGACAGATAGAACGGTACGGAGTCGGGGCGGTACTTCAGATCCGGATCGAACGACAACCGTGAAAACTGTTCCAGCGAAGGTGCTTTGAGTAAGATATTGAACTGCATCTGCGGCTGATAACATTTCACAGCCAACTGATAGGCGTGCGCATGGAACATTTCCGCCTCTTCTCTCTTTTGCGGGAGAGAACCGTCCGGACGGGTAAACCGGACCCAGATTTTTACGGTTCGCTCGCTTGAGCCTGTAAAGGTGCAGAATGTCTGCGGTTGTTCCCAAGCCCGCTTTTTTACGAATGCGATCTCCGATTTTCCGGAAAGCGGACCGACGGTCAATTCTACTATTCCGTTATAGCTTTTCATTTGTTTCCCCCCTTCTGTCCGGCGGAAATCGGCGGCGGGTAGAATCTTGGGTAACTTGTCTGCTCCGTAGCAGCGTTCATCGGGTAGGGTATACTTGAGCATTTCTCTGAAAACGGTAACCGGTCGTGCCTTGATTTCAGTTTTTGTTTTTTCTATCCATGTTTCTATGTCCATTGTGGTGAGGGCAGTAGTCTCTTCTTTGTCTCTTAACTGAGTAATTTTCATGAATTGTTTTTTGTTTGAAATATCCTATAAAGGTAGTACATTTCTTCTGTTCATACAAGAAAACTCGTTGTTATATAGGTCCTTTGTAGAAATCTCCGGTCGAATGTTCCTGTTGCTCTTTATTCTTTTGTTTCATAGGCGTTTGAAACACTCTATTCCATGTGGTGAAACATTCTGTTTCACGGCGGTAAACACTTTGTTTCACGCTGGCGAACATATTGTTTCATGCTGATGAAACGCCATTCTATGCCGTATGTTTAGGGTGAAACGTATAGTCGTTTTAGCCGAATCGTGTAGTCGTATGCGGCGAATCGTATAGTCGTATGGGGTGACAGATACGTATATCCTACACCATCTGTCACCTGTATCCTACACCTGCTTAATTTGTTGCTGTTCAGTAGAATAGACTCTGATTGGTGTAGGGTGGCAGATGTTTTGCATATTTGGAAATGCTATGTGATAAAGGGGTATGAACTCTTCACATACAAAGTTTTCTCTTTTTTCTCATCGAGATTATAGTGAGGGGGCTTATAATTACATCCTTTTTTTAAGGTTATATTATTTCTTGTTGTGAAAATAACTGCTGTAGATATTACTTATGAGTTTTGTAGTGTATATCTACAACAGTATTTTTTTTACTGTCGAATAGAAATCTGGAACATTTCTATACATTCTTTCAGTGCTTGTTCATGATTAACCGCACTTTCTACACAAACGATTCTACCATAGTCTGAGTCCTGCCAATGTACGATGTGCCCATAAATTCGATTTACGTTTTTCACTCTTTCTTCGTAACTTTTACCTTCCAGTTTGTTTCTCATAATCTGATACTTTTTAGTTCTTTATTCTTGTGAGTCAATCTCTTTTCTTGAATTTGTTATCATAAAGGTCTGAAAAATATTTGTATTATAATGGAAAAAAATGCGACTTGTGCAATACTTACATACATTTATGTAAGCGTTATACTGTTATTTATTTTTAGCTTCTTCTCCCTGTATGTTTGCATTGTCGTTTAATTAATAACTAAAAATATATTTATTATGGCACAAATTAATGACGGTCTGACGTTTGGATTGGACCAATTTAAATTCAACAACCAAGTATTAGGTTACATTAGTGAGGAAGGTTTGGCTTGGGGAGGTGATAAACCTGAGAAAGTGAAGATCAATGCTGCTCAAGTAAAATCCGGTCCGGTAAAAATCATTGTTAAGAACAACGGTACTAATGTGATTACATTTAAGCTTATCCAACTTGACGGTGCGCATTGTAAGGATGTGATGGGAGGTACTGTGGCTGCTGACGGTACATATACTCCACCGGAAAAGGTAGAAGATTTGGTTGGCGTTGCAGATATTAAGTGTGCAAGTGGGCATACTATCCGTGTTTTCAATGGTAGTCTTTCCACTAAGCTTTCCGGTAATATTAATGGTAGTGAGGTTTTGGCTATCCTCTGTTATTTTCACATTTACATCCTTTTTATTTATTGATTTTCTTGAATATAAGGAATTGTTTCTGAATCTTTGCCTATCTTTGTGCTGCCTATAACAAAACAATTTATTAACTAAATTAGCCGTAATATATGAAAAACTATTTATTTTTGGCGATAGCTGTTATCGTAATTATGTTTTCGTCTTGTAAGGATGACGATGAAAAACATACTCCGCTTCCTTTCATTCAAGTAAAAGTAACTTCTGATGACGCTATTCAACCTGATGGCTTTATTTCTTTGTTTTATTTAGATGGTTATGAAATAGCAGAATGCCCAAATTATAGGGGGCTTTCAGGTTATGATGATCGGTGGGTTTATGCAGAAACTACTGATGGTAAATTTGTAGATCCTGTAACGAAAGGGAATGGCAACAGGTTTTATGACTTTGCTGAAAAATATGATTATTCTGTAGAAGCTATTTATTGGAATGATAATGGTTTTCCATATGGTATTCCACCTGTCGGTGGAAAGTATGTACTTTACGTACAGTCTTTTGAAGGGAATCATCCACGTGCTTTTAAAGAGTTCATATTTGACCAAAGTAAAAGAATAACGGTTCATCTTCCTTCTGCTACAGAGTTTGGAGAATGCGTTGAGGCTACTTGGAAAATAGTGAATTCTGCTGATGGAGAGTAGAAGCCGCTATAATGGCCGAGAATTTCAAACAGGCTATTATTGAAGTGTTGAAAACTTGGGATACAAAGACTCCGACCAATTATGATGTATTTTCATCTTTGCGTTCCCGGAAAGAAATCGATGAACATGCTATCAGCAAGTTGCGTCCGGATGGAAGCAATTATTTCCTCAAATTCTTAGGTGGGTTACTTATAGAACAAGGGCTTTCGGTAACGGGAGGATTGACAACCGATACGTTTACCGCAACGGAAGTCACTACTCAAATCATGCATATTCTTGATAAACTGGTAGGTAAGGAAGCTTCATTCTCCGGTACTGTTTCTTCCTATGATTATGCTGAAAAGTTTTTGGGATGGTTGATTTCTCCTTCAGGTGATGCAGAATTTGGTAATGTACGTGTTCGTGGCTTTCTGGAATCGGACGAGTTGCGATATAACCGGGTCGAAGTGGTCAGTGGGGAATGTTGGAATGCTTCGGGAGGTGGCATTATCGCTTCTGTGGATGAAGAGACCCGCAGGATTCGGTTGAAACTTGAGCCGGGGGAGGTTGCTTCGGTGGCGGTAGATGATATTTGCAAGGCTACGTTTAATGATGCGACAGGTTTTCAAACGGTTTATTTCCGGGTTACGGAGATAGTGGATGAGGTTACGTTTGCTTATGTGCTTCGTGACGGAACGACGCATCATCCGTGTGCATTGATGCATTTTGTCTGTTATGGTAATTTTACGAATGTTTCCAGGCGGTGTTCCAGTTATGAGACACAAAGTTATAAACGTTATTTGTCAGGAGTCAGTGATTGGGAGATTACAAAAGATTGTATTGTGATGCAGTTGGGAGATTTGTCGAACTTGAAATTGTTTAGTATCAATATGGAAGGACACAGCGCTTATTTGCGTAATGTGTATCTGACTGGAACAATCAGGCAATTGTCTTCTGATGGTGTTACAGAAACGCCGGTTCCCTGTTTTAAAGGTGAATATGTACTAGGAAATTCTTACTATTATTATGATGAGGTGGTGTATAATGGAAGTACATGGCTTTGTATTTCCGAGAATTCGACGGAACAGGAACCGACGGAAGATGCTGCTGATTGGAAATTGCTTGTAAGGAAAGGGATTGATGGTAAGGATGGAAGCCTGCTCCGCCCTCGTGGAATATGGCAAACTGGAGTTGATTATGTAAATGATAGTATGTATCGGGATACGGTAATTTATAATGGCAACAGTTATGTATGTAAGGTTTCTCATACCTCGGACACTGTTTTTGATTCTGCGCAATGGAGCAATTCTAATGAGTTTGTCAATGTGGCTACTCAGGTCATGCTTACGGAAAATGCTTCTATTGATGTGTTGGGGGCTTCTTTTATATTTGTAGGTGATCAGAATAAGACACAAGGTTGGGAAATGACGGGAGGAGCGATTAAGCATAATGTAAGTGGACTGGAACTGACTGTAGACGGGCGGCTAGTAGATCCGGACGGATTGGAATTCTCGGTTGGTGGTATTGTTCAAGAAGCCGTTATAGCGATGTTGGAATAGCTGGTAGCGCTTACGTCTTACTTCCTTTTTTCGGGCGGATAAATCTTATCAAATGTATCTTTGCAACTTTGTTGCACGAATCATTCGCTATCTTTGCAGCAACTAAAAGAGGAAAGATATGGGACATTGCAGTTGTTGTGCACACGGACACGGGTGTGCGTCTGAAAAGGAAATTGGAGTTAAGAGGTCTGTATTTCAAGAATATTGGAAAGTCGGACTTTCATTTATATTGCTGATAGCCGGTATCGCGATGAATGCTTTGGATGTGGCATTTTTCCAGAAGGAATATGTTGCTTTGGCCTGGTATGTCATAGCTTATCTCCCGGTAGGGATTCCTGTGATGAAAGAGGCTTGGGAAAGCATGAAGGAACGCGATTATTTCAGTGAGTTTACTTTAATGATTGTGGCTACAATCGGTGCGTTCTATATAGGCGAGTATCCGGAAGGGGTGGCTGTAATGCTGTTCTATACAGTCGGAGAGCTATTTCAGGAGAAAGCGGTTGATAAAGCGAAACGTAATATTGGCGCTCTCTTGGATGTGAGACCGGAAAAAGCTTTGGTGCTGAGAGATCATGAATTGATTGTAGAGAGCCCGAAGAATATCAAAGTCGGTGAGATAATTGAAGTAAAAGCAGGTGAGCGGGTACCTCTGGACGGAACGATGGAGAGTGAGGTCGCTGCATTCAATACAGCGGCGCTAACGGGTGAAAGTGTGCCGCGCAATATTCGGAAAGGAGAGGAAGTACTTGCCGGAATGATTGTGACGGATAAGGTTATTCGTATAAAGGTGACAAGACCTTTTGATAAAAGTGTGCTTGCCCGGATATTGGAACTGGTTCAGAACGCTTCCGAACGGAAAGCACCGGCAGAATTGTTTATTCGGAAGTTTGCGCGTGTCTACACCCCGATTGTAATAGGGATGGCAGTATTAATCGTTCTTCTGCCATTTGTCTATTCATTGTTTGGCACGCATTTTGTATTTACATTTAATGATTGGTTGTACAGAGCTTTGGTTTTTCTCGTAATTTCGTGTCCATGCGCTTTGGTGGTGAGTATCCCATTGGGATATTTTGGAGGTATCGGAGCCGCATCCCGGCTTGGCATCCTGTTTAAAGGCGGGAACTATCTGGATGCTATTACGAAAATCAATACAGTTGTATTCGATAAAACAGGGACTCTGACAAAAGGAACGTTTGAGGTGCAGGAATGTAAACCGGTGTTCGGTACTGCGAAAGAAGAGCTGATCCGCTTGATAGCTTCGGTAGAACGAAATAGCACACATCCGATAGCTAAAGCCATTGTGGAATATGCGAAACAACAGAATGTAGAACTGGTGTCAACCTCTGATACGAGAGAGTTTGCCGGTTTTGGTCTGGAGGCGACGGTTGACGGAAATACTGTGTTGGTCGGAAACAGTCGGCTGTTGTCCAAATTTAATATTGCATATCCGGCAGAATTGTTGAAGATAACCGATACGGTTGTGGTCTGTGCCATCGGAACTAACTATGCCGGTTATTTGTTATTAGCTGATACGCTGAAAGACGATGCGAAAACAGCGATTGATAACCTAAAAGCGTTGAATATTGAAAACATTCAGATATTGTCCGGTGATAAACAAAGTATTGTTACTAACTTTGCTGAAAAGCTAGGTATATCGAAAGCGTATGGAGACTTGCTGCCGGAAGGGAAAGTGCGACATCTGGAAGAACTGCGGCAGGATGAGGCTAATCAGATAGCGTTTGTAGGCGATGGCATGAATGATGCGCCCGTATTGGCGTTGAGCCATGTCGGTATCGCTATGGGTGGCTTGGGTAGTGATGCGGCAATAGAAACCGCTGATGTGGTGATTCAGACAGACCAGCCGTCTAAGGTGGCGGAAGCTATAAAGGTAGGAAAACTGACGCATCGGATTATCTGGCAAAATATTACGCTTGCATTCGGAGTGAAACTGTTAGTGCTGATATTGGGAGCGGGTGGAATCGCTACTCTTTGGGAAGCCGTTTTTGCGGATGTCGGTGTGGCGTTGCTTGCTATTATGAATGCTGTAAGAATACTGAAAATGATAAAATAGGAGAGAATATGGAAGAGAATATTTATTTGGATAAGTTGGCGCGGAGAGATATCAAACCGACGGCGATAAGGCTTCTCATACTGAAGAATATGATGGAAGTCGGGCGTGCGGTATCATTGCTCGATTTGGAAACGTTATTGGATACGGTTGACAAGTCGACTATATCCCGGACAATCGCTCTCTTTTTATCGCATCACCTGATACATAGTATAGATGATGGAAGCGGGTCGTTGAAATATGCTGTTTGTGATAATTCCTGCAATTGTGTAGTTCAGGATTTACATTCGCATTTCTATTGCGAGAAATGTCACAGGACATTCTGCCTGGAAGGCACGCATATTCCGGTCATTGATCTGCCGAAAGGATTTGCACTGCATAGTATAAACTATGTGTTGAAGGGCGTTTGTCCGGAATGTTCTTCCCTGCCTGTGTCGCACTCATAAACAAAATAAGCCGGAACTCCGATATAGAAAATATCGTTCAGTTCCGGCGTTATACTAATATTATCCGTTTAATGGATGTTTGGATTTAATGTATGCCAGTCTTTGATGGCTGGGATGATTCCCATTTCAATGACTTCGTCGCGGAGCTTGCACAAATGTTCGTAGCTCTTTTCCAATTCTTCCTGTTCGGCAGGCGTTCCCGCTACTTCCTTATAAGTAATGCCATCTTTGGTGATCGAAGTTTCCATTGCCATCATGATATGATCGAACTTCCCGTTTGAGACATAGGTTCCGGCAGGCCAGCGGAAAGGTTGTCCTCCCATAGCGGCGGCAATCATTTCGATGGAAAGATAGGCCGGACTCTGGAAAGAAGAACGTCCGCGCAGGTCGATGATATGTTTTCCACCTTGTATGACGCGTACTTTCAGTTCTTCCCATTCGTTCAATGGCAGGCGGGTGGTACCGATAAAGTCAGTCAGCGGTTCTCCCTTTATTTTTGTTGTAGAGGCAAATACTGCCATTTGCTCGCCATGACCGCCGTAAGTGCGGCAATTCTGAATGTCGGAAGCGGGGATATGGAAGTATTTCACCAATTCGTTTTGTAGGCGGGTGCTGTCCAATGCGGCGAGGGTGGAAACTTGTGAAGGTTTCAGACCTGAATATAATAAGGTAATCAGCCCGGTGATATCCGCAGGATTGAAAATGACTACGATGTGCTTTACATTCGGACAATATTGGCGAACGTCTTTGCCGAACTGAGCGGCAATTTCTGCATTACCTTTCAGCAAATCTTCACGAGTCATGCCAGCCTTGCGGGCTGCTCCACCGGAAGATACGATATAAGAAGCTCCGGTCAACGCTTCCTTGATGTCGGAAGTATAAGTGAGGTTGACGCCTTCAAAGCCACAGTGATACAGTTCTTCCGCCACTCCCTCCAAAGCCGGGGCGAATGGATCGTACAGACAGATATTCGGAGTCAGTTTCATCATCATGGCTGTTTGCGCCATATTAGAGCCGATCATTCCGGCAGCTCCCACAATTGTAAGTTTCTCGTTAGTCAAAAATTCCATAAAGCTTAATATATTTAAAGGTGAATAACTTTTTCATTTCTTTTTGCCGTTACAAAGTTAACATATTGCGAGCCTGATTGTTCATTGTAAATAGTTTTACCCGATAACGAAAAGTTATAGTGCCTGAAAGGGTAGTTCTGTTCAAAATAGATTATCTTTGATGCAGATAAGAAATTTCTCTGTATCTATCTGATTGATAGATTGTAATTGAGAAGTAATAAGTTGCTGGTAACGATTTGGCAAAAGTCTGGCTGCACTGATAATCTGTGCTTTGCGTACCTTCAAACAACTTTGATACAAAAGTAGCCAAATTCTTACGCCTTCAAAGAATTTAGCTACTTTTATTTTTCATGATCCTGTAATTATCCAATAGCCTGTCCGGTTTGTTCCTTTGCGAGATAAGATTCCCCGATTCTTTAAATCTGCAATGATGCGTTCACACTGACGTTTACTTAATTTCAAAGTATCTGCAAGTTCTTTTGCTGTGATTTTTGAATTTTGCCGAATCAACTCGATCAACAAGACTTCGCTATCTTTTCCCAAAATGCCGACATTGCCGACATCACTACCGACATGCATGTCGGTATTCGGATTGTAATTCGTATTAATAAACTGCACCTGAAACGATAGTCCAACCTCTCTCCAACGAAGTTCGATGTTTGGATACTCTTTCATTTCATCGGCAATCAACTTCAAGCCGTTGCCCCATTGGTCGATGATACCAAGACGTTTGAAAACAGGGGCTATCACTTTGTTGCGTGCATCACTCTGACGGCTTTCCATTGCAGCATAGTCGATTGATGGTGGTAGAAGTCCCGGACTGGTTATCTCTACCATATTATCATAGATTGCAATCTTAACGTCCTTTCCTGTGAGAGAATAATCCCGATGAACCACCGCATTACGAATCGCCTCACGTATTGCCTTAACAGGGTACTCCCAACGAGAGACAGTGTACACTCCCTCAACGGTCGCTCCTTTATTGATATGACGTAACACAAAGTTGTACGCTTCCTCTGCTTGTGTGGCAATATTGGTCGTAATACTCTTTTGGTCTATAAAATCGTCAATACTAACGCCCTTAAAACGAGCACACTCCACCTTTGCATAGTGAAACAGTGAGTTTCGCAACGGGTCGTCCGAGAATAGAATCAACGCATTGGTCGGATATTTTACTCCTTGCATATCTTTAACCAAGTCTAATTTCCTTAAAGCTTGGTCGGATAATTCTTCCCCCGTTTTCTCCTTGAATATAGCCTTAAAACCATCTATGCTCAAATCATTTACAGGCTTATCTGGTATAACTTCGCTATCAAAAGAGATATTTCGTCTCCGACGTTCCAATTCCGAGATGATAGCTTCATCCGCAAGTCGATTGGTCGAGCCTACACGAATAAATGTCCCTTGTAACTTACCTTTCTCTTTGAGATAATAAGGTGGCGTACTACCTCTGAAAACAGTCACCTGAATCAAGTGTTTGTTTTCTTCGCTTATAAATTTTATCTCCGGCAATATCGCAGGATAGCAACGGTCAAAAATAATATTACTTATTTTCTCCTCGATAGCCACCAACTTGTCCTCATCCAATCCTACCACTTTACGAGGATCATCTGCCACACCAATATACAGGTCGCCACCTGCATCATTGGCAAATGCCACAACCGTTTTAGCCAAATCGGAATGCTCCGGCAACTCTGCCTTAAATTCCAATCTACGCCCTTCGGGCTGGTTAAGTATCTCTTTTATGTTCATACTTCTGTTGTTCTTCTTTGTAATAAGCTTTATAGAGCTTGCCTTTCTTATCTTCTCCTTGTTCGATTAGCTGTCTATCACCATGAATATAGATATGGGAATTCCTTGATTTTGCTTATATCGTCTATTAGATTTCAAATATAGGAAATTATTTTGAATAATAATGAGCAATATGTATAAAACAACATTTTCATGCCACGGCTTTTTCATTTAAGAAATATTGTTCATCGTATCCGTTCGGGCTTTACTTTAGCTACTGATGTTTGCAAAGAGAAAAGTAATGAAATCAAATCCGTACCCCGACTATTGGACAAACTAGACGTGTCAGGATGTGTATCACAGCGGATGCCATGTCATTCCAGAAGGCTATAATAGACAAGACTAGAGATAAAGGAGCAGAACTCAAGGTGAATCAAAAAATTTTGCGCTATGGGCTTGAAGACTCCATAAAGACCGCCACCCCAACTGATGTCTACAAGGAAGGTCCATACTTGGAACACGGTAGGATTGAGTCAAGGATATGCCGTATCTGGCTCAAAAATGAGAAAAATCTAGATTTGATATATTCGTAACGCATTGATTACCGATAACGGTATTTTCCCTCCATGCCGCACTGGCATGGGTAGGGGGATTGTACACCCAATTCAAAGCTTAAATGAAAAAGCCGTGTTCATACGCATTACAGGGATATTTTAAAGCGGACAGGAAAGTAACTGCTATCGAAGTGAAGAACGCTTTTTGGTGAATTGCCACCGCACAGAAAACGCTACTTATTCTGTTCGGTGAAATGATGGAAGACTTCAAAGGAAGAATAGGCATTGACCGGGAACAATCCACCTACAAGCAGTATGAAATCTTTTACAAACAACTAAAACAGTTTCTTCGGGAAGAATACCATATAGAGGATATTCCCCTGACCGAATTAGATTTACCTTTCATCGAAGCGTTGAATTTCTTCTTTCGGGTAAAACGTAAGATGAATCCAACCACAGTCAAAATACGGATTATCAAATTGAACAAGGTAATATGCATAGCGTTTCATCGGAATATTATCATCCATCCACCCTCTATGCAGATAATAACCCGTAACAAAATCAATGAGGATATGACAGATTTAGCAGAACGGATTGAGGGAAAATACCAACTGCTCAAATAAGCAGAGCCAAAACCAATATTTTTTCTCTGAATATATCTTTGTGTTCAGAGAAAGAAAGGATAATAAATTATAATGCTAATGCCATTGAAATAAAATCTCCGATGCTTTTACCCAGTATAGCCATCCCTGCATCATGTGGATTCTCAAGTTTATACCGTCCTTTTGCAGCACCATTCAGAGCATAATCATAGCCATCAATAGTAACGATACACCAATGTTTTTGCCTACATTCAATAATGATTTCATCAACATAAAAAGGCCAATCTCCATTATAGTCACATTTTCTGAGTTTTTTCGATTTAAAATCAGGGTTGAATTTTCGGTTTAATTCATCTAGTAGCGTTCTCTTATGTATGGATTTCGGAGTTTCTTTGTATTTTATAGTGTTCTTTCTATAGTCTGTTTTTCCGAAATCTTTTTCATACAAAATCCCATAATCAAAGAATGAACTTATTGTTAGCTGTTTACCTAATTGCCCTAATGTCCCCCAAATTATTTGTCTTGAAAGACTTGCTATAAATCGTTCAAAAATCTCTATTATATAATTTGTTATTTCTTGGTATACTTCACGGTCTACGTCTTGATTCATCAGTTTTTTCATAGTCTGAGCATCAACTGGTTTTATTTTATTTTCAAACTTTCGCCAAGCCTCTTTAGGGTTTATGCCAATTTTAGAACTGCCAGTAATGAAGTCAAAATTGTAATAGCGAGCATATTTTCCAAACTCAGATAATATGAATAAAAGTTCTTTCAAATTAGCGTCACTATTTATTAACAGCCAATCAGATTCAAACTGGATAGGTTTGTAATGGATATAATAATTTGACATAATTTCAGTTAAAAGTCGTTCGAGATCATGTCCTAATGATTTTATGTAGGAAGAATCAGGTAGAGTTTTATGCTTCTCCACATAGGCAACGCAAATATAAGCTTTCATAAAACGCTCAAACCCTTGTGATAAAAGTTGAAATGGCAGAAAATAGAAATCATTGTCAAGGTTGATATTCTGAAGTTCTCCAAGTCCTAACCTCACTAATTTATTTGCTGTGTCAAACTCTTCATTTAATGCTACAAATTTTTGTATTTCTATTTCTCCCATACTTTAAATGTAAATAATGATCAATCAAAAAGTTCATTGTCTGTAATTTAAAAGAAATATGCAAAAATACATATTTCATTTAACATATTGTGATTAGAAAGAAGATTCGTTCATTGAGGAATAAGATATTAAATTATCTATTATTATGACATAGTTTTCGCCATCTATAGAATTAAAGTCTAACTTCTTTGCAAAAGCACTGCTTTTTGTATTAGCATATTCAATTCCTATATACCTAAATCTGTCACTGCCATTTTCCGAATATTCGGTTACATTTGCAAGTAAATAGTGTCTGAAATCCATGTAAATCAGCTCTTTGAAAGCCATCTTAAAATCATCTACCAGCCAAAAGAAAGTAACGAGATAGTAATGTAACTCTGTCCTCACTTGGCTTTTTGTTGGTTTCGGATGGCTTGCTGTTTTTTTCTTTTTATTACCTAAACCGCTATTCATCAGTCTTATTACTGCGTTCTACCCTAAGTCTCGATTATATTTCCTATCTTTGCGATGGATATAAATAAGATAGTATATAAATAGGAAAAATATGAATATCGAATTAGGAAAGTTCAATCAGCTTGAAGTTGTGAAGGAGGTAGACTTCGGCGTATATCTTGATGGAGGGGAAGAAGGTGAAATTTTGTTGCCTACCCGCTATGTGCCCGAAGATTGTAAGATAGGGGATATCTTGAATGTGTTTCTCTATCTGGATATGGATGAAAGGCTGATTGCTACTACGCTGACTCCGTTTGTGCAGGTAGGACAGTTTGCTTGTCTGGAAGTGTCTTGGGTGAATCAGTACGGGGCTTTTCTGAATTGGGGACTGATGAAGGATTTGTTCGTACCGTTCAGAGAACAGAAGATGAAGATGCAGGTTGGGCGGAAGTATGTGGTTCATGCGCATCTTGATGAAGAAAGTTACCGTATTGTGGCCTCGGCAAAGGTAGAACGTTATCTGTCGAAGGAGAAACCGGAGTACGCTGCGGGGGAAGAGGTAAATATTCTTATCTGGCAGAAAACAGACTTGGGCTTTAAGGCAATTATAGATAATAAATATAGCGGCTTACTGTATGAGAATGAAATATTCAGTTCGATAGAGACCGGAATGGAGATGAAGGCTTTTGTGAAACAGGTGCGTGAGGATGGAAAGGTGGATTTGATTCTTCAGAAACCGGGCTTTGAAAAGGTCGATGATTTTGCGAAGACATTGCTTGATTATATCAAGGAGCAGGGAGGACGGATTCATCTGAACGACAAGAGTCCTGCGGAAGATATTTATGATACGTTCGGTGTGAGTAAGAAAACCTTTAAGAAAGGAGTAGGCGATTTGTATAAGAAACGTCTGATTGCCTTGCATGAGGATGGCATTGCTTTGGTGGAATCCTAAATAGAATAGGGAAATCCCTATGCACGAATAGAGGGAATCATTGGGGTGGGGAGTTTTCTCACCCTATTTTTGTACTATCAGATTAGAGATATTAATAATAAAAACTGGATAAGTATGCGTAAGATTGTAATAAGTTTCTGTATCCTACTCGCTGCTCTCTCTTTAAAGGCTCAGACTGTAAGTGGAATCCGTATTGATGGCGGAGATACCCCGATTCTTGTATATTTTGGAGGAAACCAGATGTGTCTGCCGACTACAACATGTTTTGTCGCTAACTTGAAATCAGGATATTACACCGTTGAAGTGTATGCTACACGCTCTGCCCGTCCGGGAGAGAGGGTATGGAAAGGGAGGCGGTTATATAATGAACGTATTTATTTTGATGGGAATAGCGTGAAAGAGATTTACGTGGATGGACGTGGAGAGATTCGTCCCGGTAGGCCTGGCCGTCCCGGACAAGAGGGATATTGTCCTGATAATGGTCAATATGACAGAGTGATGAGTGAGCAACTTTTTAGGAAGTTTCTCAGTGAGGTGAAGAAAGAACCTTTTAAGGATGACCGCATGGAGATGATTAAGACGGCGTTGGCCGGTTCGGATTTTACTTCCGGACAATGTCTTGAATTGACGCGACTTTATACTTTTGATGATGACCGGATGGAGATTATGAAGATGATGTATCCGCGTATCGTTGATAAAGGGGCTTTCTTTACAGTCATTGCTACGCTGACATTTTCGTCTAACAAGGATGAGATGAATAAGTTTGTGCAAAGCTACGGCAGACGTCGATAGTGATAAATGATTAAGTGTGGGGGGGTATTGAAATAATAAATGATAGGAGGTTGAATTATGAAGCGGATATTATTTTTACTTTTTGCTATCGGTTTGGGTGCAGGTATGACTGTGATGGCAGGAATGAGTACTAGCAAGATACGTAAGGAAACGCGTTTTCTTACAGATAAGATGGCGTATGAACTGAATCTGACCACTCAGCAATATAATGATGCGTATGAGATTAATTACGACTTTATTTATTCGGTCCGTAATATCATGGATTACGTGGCACGTGGTTATGAATGGGCGATGGATGACTATTATGAAGCGTTGGACATCCGTAATGACGATCTTCGTTGGGTATTGAGTGATGGGCAATATCGCCGGTTCATGGGAGCCGATTATTTTTATCGGCCGATTTATGTGACCGGAGGAAGATGGAGTTTACGGGTTTATATCAATTATCCGAATCGCGGCTTGTTCTATTTCGGTGTGCCTTATCATTATCATACCTATTGTGGAGCGCACTATCGGCCGCATATTCATCATGCCAGCTATTATCGGGGTAGATACAATAATTTTCACCATTATTCTACGCCTCATCGGGTAAGGGATCAAAGAGTGTATCACTCTTACCGCCGTTCGGATTTTGGCTCGGTTCGGATTCGTCCGAATTCTTCGGTACGTCCGCGTAATGCACCGACACGTCCGGGTAATTCTTACCGTCCGGGAACGACAACAAGACCTGGTAGCAATGTTGCTCCTGATAAAAATAGGAATAGGAATACGAATAGAGTAGGAAGTGATCATAATTCCGGTCGTCGTCCGGAAACAGGTCCCGGTTCTTCAAGCTCTAATCGCAGACCAACAAGCGGAAGTTCAACTGGCTTCAGTTCCTCCAATCGTGAAAGTGGAAAAACAAGTAGTAGTTCGAGAGGAAGTTCAAGTAGACGAAACGATAGTAGTTCCTATAATAGAAATAACAGTTCTGAGAGAAATAACAGCTCTTCCAGTTCCAGGCGCGGTAGTTCCAGCCGTAGTAGCTCCAGTCGCAGTGATTCTGGTCGCAGTAGTGGTAGATCTACCCGGAGCAATGTTTCTAGTGGACAAACAGAAAGACGCTCTTCTTCCGGAAGTACGAGAAGCAATAGCACTCAAAGTTCTTCCCGTTCCTCTGAAAGAAACAGCAGCAGTTCAAGAAGATAACCTATTCCTTTATTATTTATATCAATCTCATTACTCCTCAGCGGCAGGAGAACTAGACTCCGGGTTTTCACCGGCTAGACTATTCCGGGCAGCGCCCGTAACTTGGATGAGGTTGTGTCAGCATTTTGACACAACCTCGTTCGTTTTCGTACACCGTTCTATTTTTCTAATGAACAGTTACGATTAGCTTTTGTAACTCTTCAATATCTATTTGACGAGTGGTAGATATTCTCCATAACCTTCCTCTTTCATTTTCTCTTTCGGGATAAAACGAAGTGAAGCGCTATTGATGCAATAGCGTAATCCACCTT
>ERZ791858.194-NODE-194-length-68892-cov-10.605561_pt1 | contig 68892 bp, 61 predicted proteins | sample MGYA00510284_ERZ791858 | MGnify/ENA primary metagenome ERZ791858 (study PRJEB30046, sample SAMN00792077) | human gut metagenome | study: EMG produced TPA metagenomics assembly of the A metagenome-wide association study of gut microbiota in type 2... | reverse complement strand
GCTGGTCCCCCGCCCTTGAAAAGGGCGGATATAAGGAGGGCGGGCCAGGCGCGGAAGATGTGCCCAGATACGCGAAAGCAGCGGATTTTGGCTGAGGCATAGTACTCGCCTCCGACTCCCGCCCTGAGCGTCAGAGTGGGTCAGATGCGCGAAAGCGCGGGATTTGATTCGTGGCATATGCCCCGACTTCTTCCAGGCGCACGAGATGGGTCCAGATGCGCGAAAGCGGGAATTTTCGAGGGCGGCATAGTACTAAAGGGTACATGCCGCTTTCGAAAATCCCCGCTGACAAAGCAGATGGGCCCATATCGTGCGCCTGGGTTATGCGGTAGCTCAGCCCAGCAAAAATCCCATATACATCGGCATCTCCACCACCTGCCCTTTCCGGGACACGTTGTCGGTGGTCAGCTGGATGGCCTGTTCCACCTGGTATTTTTCCGGCTGCTGGAGGAGTGTCTTGAGGCTTTTGGTGTTGCCGGTGGAGGGAGTGGCCTTCACCAGGGTGCTCTTGCCCTGGCAGCGGATGACGAAATCCACTTCCAGGCCGGAGTTCTTGTGGTAGTAGTAGAGTTTCCGGCCGCCCTTGCTGAGAAGATCGGCAGCCAGGCTTTCGTAGACGGCGCCCTGGCAGCCGGAAAGATCTCCCTGGAGGAGCTTCAGCCGGTCGTCCCCGGTGAGCATGGCGGCATAGAGGCCCACGTCCTTCATATAGACCTTGAAAATGGAATCGATGGCGTGGCGTTCCAGGGGCAGCCCCGGTTCCGTCAGGTTGTAGCACCGGCTGACGATGCCCGCCTCTTCCAGCCAGGAGAGAGCCCCTTCGAACTGGGAGGCCTTGGAGCCTTTTTTCAGCTGGGCATACTGGTATTTCTTGTTTTCCTTGTTCAGCTGGAGGGGCACCGCGTCCAGTACAGTCTTCAGCTTGGCCCGGGCCCGTTTGTTCACGTCCACGAACAGGTTCTCCTCATAATCCCGGAGGATGGCCTGCTGCTGTTCCAGCACCGCGTTCATGTCATGGGCCTGGACATAGGTTTCCACTACGGCAGGGTAGCCGCCTACCAGGGCATACTGGCGGAGCAGTTCGTTGAGCCGCAGGTGAAGGGCTTCCGGCACGGGGGTTTCCTTGTCCAGGCTCTGGTGGAGCATGTCCAGCACCGGAGTGGTGATCCCGTTGGCCCAGAGGAATTCCTCAAAGTCCAGGGGTACCATGTTCACCACGGTTTCGCAGCCCACCGCAATGGGAGCGGGCTCTTTGCCGTAGCCTTTCACCCCCAGCAGGGACCCGGCAGCGATCACGTCATACCGGCCGTCCATTTTAAAGGCCTTCAGAGCGGTACGGGCTTCGGGACATTCCTGGATCTCGTCCAGCACCAGGACGGTTTTATAGGGTTCAAACACCGCTTCGGGACCGGCCAGGGCGGTGATCAGCATCACCAGGTAGTTCACATCCATGGAGTCCCGGAAAATAGCCGCATAGTCGGGCTTTTCCTGGAAGTTCAGATACACCACATGGGCGTATTCCTTTTTGGCGAAATCCAGGATGGAAGTGGTTTTCCCACAGTGGCGGCAGCCCTTGACCACCAGGGGATTGTGCTGCGGAACCTGTTTCCAGGTCTGCAGGAATTTTTCGATCTTGCGCTGAAGCATAAGGATTCCTCTTTCTTTCCCTCAAATACAGAATGGCAATAGAAGCTCCTTACACTTTACAGGAAACGGGTCCATTTTTCAAGGAACTTTTCGGATTTTTTCCGTTTTATTTTCCAGCAGCTTTCCGGAAGACTTTTTCCACCAGTTTCAGGGTCACCTGGCAGGATTTTTCCAGGGAAGGCAGGGGCAGGAATTCGTACCGGGAGTGGAAATTCAGGGCCCCGGTGAAATAATTGGGGGTGAAGATCCCCCGGGTGGACAAATAGGAGCCGTCGGTGCCCCCCCGCATGGCAATGGTTTTGGGAGTAATGGCCAGTTCATCCAGGGCTTCGTAGAGAAAGTCCACTGCCTGCCGGTTGTCCGGAGTCATGGCGTCGGCAATGTTCCCGTAGATGTCTTCCAGGGTGCAGCGGACCTGGGCCCGGGGTTCCTGCTGCTTCAGCCGTTCCACATTGGCCAGGATGGTCTGTTTCCGTGCCTCGTAGCGGGCTTTGTCATGGTCCCGGATGGCCAGCTGGACCGTGGCGTGGGTGGCGTTGGACTGGATGCTCTTGATCCAGATGTAGCCTTCCTTCCCTTCGGTGCATTCCGGAGTTTCCTTCCGGTCGAAGAAGTTGGCGAAATCCACCGCCAGCAGGGTGGGGTTCACCAGGTTCCCCTTGGCGTTCATGGGATGGGCGCTGACCCCCTGGATGTCCACCTGGGCGGAACCGGCATTGAAGGTTTCGTACACCACTTCTCCCAGGGCGCAGCAGTCGATGGTATAGGCAAAATCCACCGGGAACCGGCTGATCTCCAGGGCTTTGGACCCTTTCAGCCCCACTTCCTCGTCCGGGACGAAGGCCACGTAAATGGCCCCGTGGTGGATTTCCGGATGGTCCGTAAAATACTGGAGCATGGTCATTACATTGGCCACCGCGGCCTTGTTGTCCGCCCCCAGGACGCTGGTGCCGTCGGTGAACACAATGTCCTGTCCCACATAATCCGCCAGTTCCGGGTGTTCGGCGGCCTTCATGAGGATGCCTTTTTCAGCGTTGAGGACCAAGTCTCCCCCTGGGTAGTTCCGGACCACCTGGGGATGGACCTCCGGGCTCAGGTTCACATCCACCGTATCCAGATGGCAGCAGAAGCCGATTTTGGGCACAGAACCGGTGAAGCCTTCCGGCAGGTTGGCCGGCAGGTATCCGGTAAGGACGCACCGGTCGCTGAGATGCAGGTCCTCCAGATCCATGATTTCCAGTTCCGCTTCCAGCTGCCGGGCCATATGCCACTGGTCCTGGGTGCTGGGGACGGAGGAAATTCCGGCCCGGCTCTCGGAAGGGATGTTCACATACCGGAGAAAACGGTCAAGCAGTTGTTGGGTCAGTTGAGACATGGGCAATTCCTCCTTGGGTGTTTTGGGGATATTATAGCATAGGATGCGGCTGCCAGGGCAGCCGCATCAGTCTCTGGCCTCTAGTCACTGGTCTCTGGCCAAAGGAGGAAAACCGCACCGCGGTTTTCTGAAAAGAGAAACGCAGCCTATGGCTGCTAACCCACCACCATCCTTGCGGATGGTCCCCCGCCTTTGAAAAGGGCGGATAAAAAAAAAGGGGAGGCCAGGCGCGGAAGATGTGCCCAGATACGCGAAAGCGGATGCTCCGATTTCCTGCCAGGGGCACCGTTTTCCGGCCAGGCGCACGAGATGGGTCCAGATGCGCGAAAGCGGGAATTTTTGAATGCGGCATCCCCTCTGATTTCTTCCCTGCGCACAAGAAGGCCCCAGATGCGCGAAAGCGGATGCCCCGATTTCCCGCCAGGGGCGGAAGATGTGCCCAGATGCGCGAAAGCAGCGGATTTTGGCTGGGGCATAGTACAAGAACGTACATGCCACAGTCAAAATCCGCTGCTGACAAAGTAGATGGGTGCATATTCCGCCCCTGGGTTATGCGTCAGCCTTCACCAGGGAAAGCCCTATCCTCCCTCTCTCCTCCTCTACACTGATCACCTTCACCTGGACCGTTTCTCCTACACTGACCACATCCAGAGGGTGTTTGATCTTTTTCTGGCTCAGGTGGGAAATGTGGATCAGGCCGGCGGTTTTGATGCCGATGTCCACGAAGGCGCCAAAGTCGGTGACGTTCCGGATGGTGCCCCGGAGGATGGTGCCCACTTTGATGTCGGAAAGCTTCACGATGTTCTGCCGGGTAAGAGGTGCGGGCAGGTCCGCCCGGGGATCCCGGCCGGGAGCCACCAGGGCATCCAGGATGTCGTGGACCGTAGGCTCCCCGGCTTCCAGTTCCCGGGCCAGCCGGGCTTCATCCACCTGTTTCCGCCGGGCGGCCAGCCGGGCCAGTTTTTCCCTGTCCTTCAGGTCTTCCAGGCCGAAGCCCAGTTTTTCCAGGATTTTCTTGGCCAGATCATAGGATTCCGGATGGACCGGGGTATCGTCCAGAGGAGATTTCCCGTTGTGGATCCGAAGGAACCCGGCACACTGGGTAAAGGCTGCGGGCCCCAGCCGGGGCACCTTCAGCAGCTGCCGCCGTCCGGTGAACCGGCCGTTGGCGTTCCGCCAGGCCACAATGTTCCCGGCGGTGGCGGCGGTGATCCCGGCCACATGGCGGAGCAGGGCGGGGGACGCAGTGTTCAGGTCCACTCCCACATGGTTCACTACCCGTTCCACCACCCCGTCCAGGGTGCCGGTGAGCGCCTTCTGGTCCACATCATGCTGGTACTGGCCCACCCCTATGGCCTGGGGATCGATCTTCACCAGTTCCGCCAGAGGGTCCTGGACCCGCCGGGCCAGGGATACGGCGCCCCGGATGGTAACATCGTATTCCGGAAGCTCTTCCTGGGCCAGTTTGGAAGCGGAATAGACGGAAGCTCCCGCTTCATTGGTAATGAGATAATGGACGTCCAGATGGTGGGCCTGGATCAGGCTGGCGGCAAACTGTTCTGTTTCATAGGAGGCGGTGCCATTGCCGATGGACAGGAGGGTCACATGGTGCTTCCGGATCATGGAAAGGAGCAGGGCTTCCGCTTCCTTCTTCCGGGCTTCGTTCTGGGTCACCTGGATCACCCCATGGTCCACCACCTGGCCGGTGGGATCCACCACCGCCACTTTGCAGCCGGTCCGATAGCCCGGATCCAGGCCCATGACCGTATGGCCTCCCAGAGGTGCCTGGAGCAGCAACTGGCCCAGATTGGCCCCGAAGATCCTGATGGCCTGGGCTTCCGCCTGTTCCGTAAGCCGGTTCCGGATTTCCCGTTCCAGAGCCGGGAACAGCAGACGCTTCCAGCTGTCTGCCAGGGCTTCCTTCAGCTGGTCCCGGTAGATGCAGGGACGGCGGAGGACCCGCCATTCCATTTTCCGCAGGGCGTTCTGTTCCTCCCACACCAGATGGACCTTCAGGCAGCCTTTCTTTTCTCCCCGGTTGATGGCCAGCACCCGGTGGGAGGGCAGGGTCCGGACCGGTTCCTGATAGTCCTTGTACATGAGAAAAGTCTGGGCTCCCTCAGCATCTTCCACCAGTTCCGTCCGGATCATCCCATGGTTCCACAGCTGGTCCCGGAGGGTCTGCCGGAGGGTGGGGTCTTCCGCCGCCAGTTCCGCCACAATGTCCCGGGCTCCGGCCAGGGCGTCTTCCGGGGTTTCCACCCCTTTGTCCGGGTCCACATAGGCCCGGGCGGCGGAAAGGGCATCCCCTTTCTGGTCCCGTTGGAGGAGGAAGGCAGTGGCCAAAGGTTCCAAGCCTTTTTCCCGAGCCTGTTGGGCACGGGTACGCCGTTTTTGCTTGTAAGGCAGGTAATAATCTTCCAGTTCCGTCAGTTTCTGGGCCTTTTCAATGGCGGTACGCAGTTCCGGGGTCAGTTTCCCCTGTTCGTCGATTTTGGCCAGGATCTCCTCCTGGCGCTTCACCAGGTTCCGGAGGGTCCCCAGCCGTTCTTCGATGGTCCGGATCTGTTCGTCCAGAAGGGATCCGGTTGCCTCCTTCCGGTACCGGGCAATAAAGGGAACGGTATTTCCCCCGTCCAGCAGTTCCACGGTTTTTTCCACCTGCCAGGGCTGGACGGACAGTTCCCGGGCAATGAGAGGGGCGATGTCAGTTGGTTTCATTTTGTTGTCCTTTCACAGAAAGGGAGCTGCTGCACAAGCAGCAGCTCCCGTCAATGGTCAATGGCCGAAGGAAGAAACCCGCGGCAGCGGGTTTCCGGGAAAGAAAACGCAGCCAAAGGCTGCTAACCCACCACCATTGCGCAAGCGCAACGGTCCCCCGCCCTTGAAAAGGGCGGATATACGCTCTGGCTGGCGCTGACCGTAGGTATCATGGTGGCAGTCAGTGTGTGGGCTTGAAAAGGGCGGATATACGCTTGGGCTGGCGCCCATTGTTTTTTCAGTACAAGGGCATGAGCCCACGTACTTATTATCCGCCCTTTTCAAGGGCGGGGGACCAGCCGTCAGGCTGGTGGTGGGTTAGCAGCGCCAGCTGCGTTTCCCTTCAAAAAATTTTGCCTGCAAATTCTCATTCAGCTGGAGACCAGTCACCTAAGGAAGCCGGCTCCGCCGGTCTTCAAATATGCTTCACCCAGATCGGATAGGTGCTCAGGATAATAACAATCACCAGCGTCACATAATCCCCCAGATGCAGCTTCATGGGACGGCGGTTTTTATAGGTGTTGGGACCGAAACCTTTCAGTTCCATGGACAGGGCCAGGGTGTCGGATTTGGCTACCGCCCGCATGACCAGGGGTTTTACCACCGCCAGATAGGCGTAGAGCCGTTTGAAGGCGTTTCCCCGGTTGGAATAGCCCCGGCAGGACTGGGCGTCCAGGGTAATGGCGGAATCGGACAGGAAGTCCGGCACGAACCGGAGAGCCGTAGTGAGCATAAAGGCGTATTCATAGGGCATATGGAATTTTTCCACCAGAGCCTGGGCAATGTCCTGGATCCGGGTGGAGGCCAGAAGGCACAGAAAGGCGGTGGTCATGACAAACATCCGCAGGCCCCCGGTGAGGGCCACATACAAGGGAGAACCGAACAGCAGCTGGAGCAGCACCATCATGCCGGTGAACACGGTAAGGGTGCCGATGGCCGCCATGGTCATCCGGTCCCGTTTGATATACAGCAGGATCACCAGTTCCAGCACCAGCAGGGTGGCCACCGCCGACACCGGCAGCAGGAACACCCAGGCGGTGACCGCCAGCACCAGGATCAGTTTGGTAAAGGCTGTGATCTTCATGCTTTGGCACCTTCTTTCGGCTGGATCTTGCTGCACAGATCTTCCGGGCTGTCCGCCTGGACCCCGAACAGGGCTCCCAGCCGGGACAGCACCGGCTGCTTCAGACCCCATTCCTCAATGGGCCGCTTTCCGTCGAACAGATCGCCGGTCTTCCCGTCATACACCAGCTGGCCGTCGTGGAGCACCAGGGCATGGGTGGTGAATTTCCGGGCGATCTCCATATCATGGGTGATCAGGATCAGGGTCATGTGTTTTTCTTTCTGGAGTTTGGCCAGGTAGTCCATCATGTGCTGTTTTTCCTGTTCGTCCTGACCGTTGGTGATTTCGTCCAAGATCAAAGTCCGGGGCTGGAGAGCCAGCGCCACTGCCACCCCCAGCCGCCGTTTCTGACCGAAGGAAAGCCCCCGGGGATACTGGTCCAGGCAGGGGGTCAGCCCCATGGCTTCCACCGCATCCCGGACCTGCCGGTCCAGGGCCTCTTTGGGCATTTTCCGGTTCTGGAGGCCGTAGGCCACTTCATCATATACCGTATCCCCCAGCAGCTGGAGGTCCGGATTCTGGAACACATACCCCACCTTATCCGCCAGGTCCGCCGGTTCGTAGCCGGCAATATCCACTCCGTCCACCAGCACCTGGCCGCTCCGGGGATGGTTCAGGGCCATGAACAGCCGGCTGAGGGTGGTCTTCCCACTGCCGTTGTGGCCCAGGAGAGCCACCGCTTCCCCGTCTTCCACCTGGCAGCTGATGTCCTGGAGCACAGGGATGCCTCTCCGGTAGGCAAAGTTCACTGCTTTTGCTTCAATCATTCCTTGGCGCCTCCCTGAAATTTCTGGAGCAGTTCCTTTTCTGCTTCTTCTTCCGTTCTCCAGTCTCCCAGCTTCACCTGGTACTTTTCTTCCAGGCCCAGTTTCACCTGCCACAGTTCCGGCAGGTTTTCCCGCAGGTCCTCCTGGGCGAAGGCGTTCCGGGCGGCTTCGGCAAAAGGTCCCTGGACCCGGGCCTCTCCCTGGCTGATGAGCACCAGGTCCGTCATATAGGGCAGCAGGTAGTTCAGGTCGTGTTCCACCACCACCACGGTCATCTGATGCTGCTGGTAAATCTTGTACAGCAGGGCATACAGGGACCGGGCCCCGTCAGGATCCAGGGCGGACACCGGTTCATCCAGGATCAGCACTTCCGGACGGCAGGCCAGCACGGATGCCAGGAGCAGCCGCTGCCGCTGGCCTCCGGACAGTTCGTCCAGCTGGTAGTTTTCCCGGCCGGGAAGCCCTACATCCTCCAGGGCCTGGCTCACCCGGGCATCCACCTCTTCCGGGGAGAACCCGTGGTTCAGCAGGCCGAAGGCGATTTCTTCCCCGGCAGTCAGGGACACCATCTGGCTTTCGTAGTCGTCCATCATGATCCCCACCCGCATGGCGATTTCGGAGATCTTCCGGCCCTTCAGGTCTTCTCCCAGCACTTCCACTCTGCCGTGGTACCGGCCCCCGTAATAATGGGGAACGATGCCGGTCATGGCCTTGCACAGGGTGGTCTTGCCGGCGCCGCTGGGCCCGGCAATGGCGGTGAAGCTGCCTTTCTGGATGTCCAGGTTGATGTCTTTCAGCACCAGGTCACTGTTCAGATAGGCAAAATAAAAATCAGAAATCCGGATGGCTGTTTCACACATGGTGTTTCCCCTCCGTAGCAAAGAAAATCTTCCGTACCGGGCCGTAGAGCACCTGGGTGACCACACCGTTCAGGACCCCTACGGTGAGCACCACCGGCAGCATGGCATGGGTCCACACGGCAAGGGGCAGCCCCAGCACCAGTTTCAGGATGTAGGTGAACACACTGCCGCTGACGGAAGTGGCCAGGAACCCTACAATAAAAGGCTTCACCTTCAGCTGTTCCAGGTGGGCCAGGGCAAAGGCCTTCACCAGGATACAGGCGGTAAGGGCCCCGCACAGTTCACTGGCAATGTTCCCCAGCGGGAAGGCGGATTTGGACGAAGGGATCAGGGTGAGCCCGGCCACAAAGCCGATGCCCAAAGCCCGGGTGGGCCCTGGCTTCGTCAGACAGATGGTAATGGAATACATGGCGATGGTCCAGTTGGGGGTGACCCCGCCCACGTTGGGGCTGATGGTATGGAGGATGACCCCAATGGCCAGCAGCAGGGCCGTCATGGCCACCCAGCGATGGGTATCACGGGCTGCTTCCACCGTAATCAGTTCCGGAATCGGTTTTTCCATGCTGCGATGCTCCTTTGCTACAATACAGTATAGAATATAGTTTATGGGGACTGGGGGAGGATGTCAAGGAAAAAGGGGCTGTTGCCTAAGCAACACAACCCCTTCAACGGTCTCACAGCTCTTCAAACAGCTGCTGCCCGATTTCCAGCATTTTCTCTTTTTGGATTTCCAGTTCCACCAGGAGCAGTTCGATCTTTTTCTCCGGCACCCCGAAAATCTCCAGGGCCTGGGTCAGGATTAGCCGTTTCAGCTGCTCCGTCAAAGCCGCCAGGATTTCGTCCTTGGTTTTGTACCAGCGGCGGATCTCCAGCCCTCCCACTCCGGATTCCTCACTGATCCGGCTGAGAGTCATCCGCTGGTAGCCTACATCCAGCAGCAGTCTGGCTGCACTTTTCAGGACCCGTTCCCGGCCGGTCAGGTCCTGTGGAGTAACGTCTGCCAACGGTTGTTTTCGATTTCTGCCCATAAATCCTGTGACTTCCTGCACTTGAGCCATGACTAAACAGTCTGTTTCCGACTATACAGTCATACATTTGTTGCACAAAAAAAGGACTGCCGCTCAAGCAGCAGTCCTTTTTCTCTATGGAGCTCCGACTTTCCACGGAGTCTCCCGCCCTCGTTATCCTTCGATGGCGATATATTTCTTGTTGTCCACCTTCTGGGGTTCCTTCTTGGGGATGCTCAGTTCCAGGATACCGTTTTCGTACTTGGCCTTCACATCAGCCTCGGTGACCCCTTCGCCTACATAGAAGCTCCGGGCGCACTGGCCAAAGGTCCGTTCACGGCGGATATACTGGCCCTTCTTGTCTTTTTCATCCTTGTCCACACCTTTGCTGGCACTGATGGTCAGATACCCGTTTTCCAGCTGTGCATGGATTTCATCCTTCTTGAACCCCGGCAGGTCGATGTCCAGTTCATAGTGGTCTCCCACATCCCGCACATCGGTCTTCATCATATTTCTGGAGTGTTTCCCGTACAGAGGATTTCTGGCCGTAAACACATCATCAAAGTCATTCATGAGATCATCGAACACATTGTCATTGAAAACGCTAGGCAGTAACATAAGCCATTCCTCCATTCAATCTTGGCCTTGAAGGTCAGCTTTTGGAACTACCGAAAGGCTGGATTCCTGCGGCCCCTCAGGGGCCCGTCCTACGTTCCAGGTTCTCTTGGGAACCCTTCTCTGTGGTCTTTCCTTCGTTCTGGTATTATAATAGCACAGGTTGTTAGCACTGTCAAGTGTTGAGTGCTAAAAAGTCAAAGTTTTTTTGACTTTTTAGAGGAGGCTGTTGCTCTTGCAACACCCCCCTCTAAAAAAATCACAGCTTCACCCGGGCCGGAGAGGCGATCAGGAACAGATTGTGGTTCCCTCCCTCTTTTTCCGGGAACTGGCCGTACATGTCGAAGGTGGAGAAGAACCGGGCGGCCGGGTAGATGCCGTAGCCGTCCTGGTTATGGTCCGTGGTGTCGTAGGGATCCGCCACGATCAGCACATCGTCCTGGGTGTCGGCGGTGCCCATGTCATCATAGCCGATGATTACCTGCCAGTGGCCGCCCCAGTCGATCCATCCTGCCAGGATGGGCTTTCCGGCCTTCAGGGTGGCCTTGATGTCTTCCGGTCCGAAGGTCTTCCCGGCCTTTGCATAGTCTTCCGTGGTCACCAGGTCGAACCCTCCCACCTTCTGGAACATGTCCTTCATCTGTTCCAGGGTGGTGCCCGGATAGCCGTCCGGGAAACCAGGGACATTCACGTCCTTCAGGGGATGGCGCAGATCCGCCAGCTTCTGTTCCGTCCAGTCCTTCTGCCGGTCATACCATCGGAGCACCATCAGGGCTGCCGCCGGTCCGCAGGACCATTCACTGGACTGCTGGATGGTCTTGAAAGCCGGCAGCAGCACCAGGGACCCTTTGGAATGCATATGGTAGAAGTCCGGGTGAGTGTAATAAATGGTCTTTTTGTGATCCAGTTTCCGCTCTATGGAAGCAGCCCCCTGGTCCTGGGTAATTTTCGCCGGTTCCTGGAATTTCATGTCATCACTGAAGTTCCGGTTGGCCGCCAGCACCGGCAGGGAGAAGCCGGCGGCCAGCAGGCCGGCCAGCACAGCGGAAATCAATGTCTTTTTCAGTTTCATGGAAATTCACCTCAATTGTTGAATGGTTCAGGTTCTGTCTTTTATTATACGAAATTCTTCCAAAAAATCCTATCTTCTTTCTCTGGTTGGGTGTATACTATTATTGTAATAAAAAACATTACAGGAAGGATGATCCTTATGGCAAATCATGAAGAACTGGTTGCTGAAGTAAAGAATCTGGCCGCAGCCCCCAGCGTGTACAGCGGTCTGAAAGATCTGGCGGAACAATGGCTGGCCGCTGAGGGCACCGCCGCCCAGGCCAACCTGACGGCCCTGCTCCGGGCCGCTTTGAAGGAAGATGTGTGCACCATCGACCAGGTGCTGCCCTTCTTTGCTTCGGAAGACGCCAAAAAGGCCTTCGGAGCCGAAACCGCTGCCCAGCTGCTGGCCCAGGGCCAGAAAGTAAAGGCAGAAGGAGGCAAGTACTGCTTCTGCCCCGCCTGCACCGCCGGAGCGAAGATTCTGGAGATGTTGGGGGAATAAAATAAAAAGGAGCTGTTGCATGTGCAACAGCTCCTTTTTTATACCATCTTCTCCGGATGGAACACTTTGTCGAATTCTTTTTCTTCCATAAAGCCCAGTTTCAGGACGGCTTCTTTCAGGGAAATGTTGTCCTTGAAGGCCAGTTTGGCCACCTGGGCACATTTGTCGTAGCCGATATAGGGGCTCAGGGCCGTCACCAGCATCAGGGAATTGTGCAGGTTGTGGGCCATTTTTTCCTTGTTGGCCTTAATGCCCACCACACAGTTCTTCCGGAAGGATTCCATCACGTCTCCCAGGAGCCGTACGGACTGAAGGAAGTTGTAGATGGTCACCGGCAGGAACACGTTCAGCTGGAAGTTCCCCTGGGAAGCGGCAAAGCCGATGGCCGCATCGTTGCCCATCACCTGGACCGCCACCATGGTCACCGCTTCGCACTGGGTGGGGTTCACCTTCCCGGGCATAATGGAGGAACCCGGTTCGTTGGCAGGGATGGTAATCTCTCCCAGTCCGTCCCGGGGGCCGGAAGCCAGCCAGCGCACATCGTTGGCCATTTTCATCAGGTTGGCGGCCAGAGCCTTCAGGGCCCCGTGGGCAAAGACCATATCGTCCAGGCTGGTGAGAGCATGGAATTTGTTGGGGGCTGTCACAAAGGGGAACCCGGTGTTCTTGGCAATAAAGCCCGCCACCTTTTTGTCAAAGCCTTTGGGGGCATTGAGGCCGGTACCTACGGCCGTGCCCCCCAGGGCCAGTTCCAGCAGCCCTTTTTCCGCGGCTTTGATTTCCTGCCGGTTCCGTTCCAGCATGGTCCGCCAGCCGGAGATTTCCTGGGAGAAAGCCACAGGCACTGCATCCTGGAGATGGGTCCGGCCGGTGGTCACAATGCCTTTGTTTTCCTTTTCCAGCTTTTTGAAAGCAGCCACCAGCTCATCCAGGGCCGGCAGCAGGTGTTTTTCCAGTTCCCAGACAGCAGCAATGTGCATGGCGGTGGGGAAGGTGTCGTTGGAGCTCTGGGACATGTTCACATGGTCGTTGGGATGGAGCAGGGCTTCCCCGGCCAGTTCATTGCCCCGGTGGGCGATCACTTCGTTGACGTTCATGTTGCTCTGGGTGCCGCTGCCGGTCTGCCATACCGCCAGCGGGAAGTTTTCGTCCAGTTTGCCCTCGAGGATCTCGTCGCAGACCTTCCCGATGGTCTGGCAGCGTTTCTTGTCCAGTTTGTCCAGCGCCTCATTGGCCTGGGCTGCGCTTTTCTTCAGATAGGCAAAGGCCCGGATCACTTCCAGGGGCATTTTTTCCGTACCGATCTTGAAGTTTTCAAAGCTCCGTTCCGACTGGGCACCCCAGTATTTGTCCGCCGGGACTTTGATTTCTCCCATAGAATCCCGTTCCAGACGCCATTCCTCTTTTTTCGCCATGATATCCCCTCGCTTTTCCTATGATATCTGCATTATTCCATAGCCCTGGGGGTTTGTCAAATGAAGAAGGGCTGTTGCATACGCAACAGCCCTGTCAACGGTCAGCAGCCGAGGGAAGCCAGATGCCTGGCATCTGGTTTTGGACGCAACCTTCCGCCCGTCCCGGCCGTCTTTCTTTATGCCGCCTGCAAAGAAGCGGCTTTCTTTTTCTGTAGGAAGATCACGGCGATGAGGATCACGGCTCCGATGATGTCGGTCTGGATTCCCGGGATCATCAGCAGCAGGGCCCCGACCAGGGACACCAACCGCATGACCACATTCACCGGTGCGTACACATATCCTTCGCAGGCCACCGCCAGGAGGAACACCCCCAGCGCCGCCGTTGCCGCCGTAAACAACCCTTCCCCTAAGGTTGTATTGATCAGCATCAGCTGAGGCGACAAGACGAAGATATAGGGAATGATGAACCCGGCCACTGCCAGCTTCACCGAGGTCCAGCCGGTCTTCATGGGATCCCCCCCGGATACCCCTGCCGCGGCAAAGGCCGCCAGGGCCACAGGAGGCGTCAGGTTGGCAAACATGGCAAAGTAGAAGCTGAACATATGGGCCGCCGCATTGGGGATGCCCAGTTTGAACAGGGCCGGCGCCGCAATGGAGGAAGTGATGATGTAGGAAGGAATGGAAGGCAGTCCCATCCCCAGGATCATGCAGGTGATCATGGTGAACACCAGGGTGAACATGATGCTGGTATTCCCCAGACTGATGATGGTGTTGGCCATGGTGAGCCCGAACCCGGTTTTGGAGGAAACCCCCACCACAATGCCCACGCAGGCACAGGCAATGGCCACGCTGACCGTCTGCTTGGCTCCTTCCGCCAGGGCATCCACAATGGCTTTGGGTTTCATCCGGGTGGCTTTTTTCAGAGCGGCCACCAGGATGGTCACCCCGATGGTGAGCACCGCCGCATAGACTACGGTGGAGCCGGACATGAACAGCATGTACAGCAGGAACACAATGGGAATGATCAGATGGCCCTGGGCCTTCAGCACATCCCGGGTACGGGGCAGCTGTTCTTTGGGTACCCCTACCAGACCGTCTTTGGACGCCCGGAGCTGGACCTGGATCAGGATCCCCATGTAGTACAGAAGCGCCGGAATGGCCGCCCAGACGATGATTTCCGAATACTTGACCCCCAGGATTTCCGCCATGATGAAGGCTGCCGCCCCCATAATGGGCGGAAGCAGCTGGCCTCCTACGGAAGCTGCCGCCGACACCGCACCGGCAAATTCCGCCGAATAACCGGTCTTCTTCATCAGAGGAATGGTAAAGGACCCGGTGGTCACCACATTGGCCACCGCAGAGCCGTTGATGGAGCCCAGGAGCCCTGCTGCCACCACGGACACCTTGGCGGGACCGCCTTTGGTGTGACCGGCAATGGACAGAGAAATGTCATTGAAGAACTTTCCCATGCCGGATTTGGTCATGACGCAGCCAAACAATATAAACAGGAAAATATAGCTGGAAGATACGTTGACGGAAGTACCGTAGATCCCTTCCGTATTGGCGAAGAAATGGTTGGACAGACTGAGCCAGTCGTAGCCCCGGTGCATGAACATCCCGGGAAACTCCCGGCCATACATCCCGTAAAGGATGAAGCAGATGCTCAAGATGGGCAGGGCTTTGCCGCTGCAGCGCCGGGTGGCTTCCAGCACCAGCACCACCAGCAGGGTAGCCATGACCATATCCATATCGCTGGCCCGTCCGGCCCGTTCCACCACACCCAGGTAATCATGCCAGATGTAGAAAGGAATCACGAAGGAAATGGCCGCCAGGAACCAGTCGAACCAGCTGGGGGTAGTCCGGCTGGATTTTTTCCTCATGGGATACATCAAAAAGCACATGGAACACATCATGGCCACATGGAGAGACCGGTGGACCAGGGTCACCGGAGGTCCAAAAATAGCCGTATACAGATGGTAAAGAGAAACTAGGATGGCAAAAATGTAAAAGAAACTTTTGATTTTGCCGGTGAATTTCCGGGTGGCGCTTTCCTTGTCCACCTTTTCAATGATGGCATTGGTCTTGGCCGCCATTTCTTCCGTCATTTCCCCGGTGATGATCCCGTCTTTATTGACGGGAGCCTGGGAGAAAGCGTCGGAGCCCGGAGCTGCAGAGCGTTTCTTCAAGTCGTCCATCAAAATACCCCCTTTTCTCTATGATCAGGGTCAGCCGGGTATGTTCCGGCAACAGCCGGCCGCTGGTGAGCAGCTGGTCGTTGATCCGGATCTCCCGGGTGGCGTAATGGGAGTTCAGCCAGTCGATCCGGGGAAACACCTGGTCGATCTGGTCCATGTAAATGTTTCCTTTTTCATCGATCCAGGTCTTCTTCCCCCTGTTTTCCGGAATCCCCGCCCCGAAAGCCGGGAAGGAAATGGTATCCAGCACCAGGGTGTTGTCCGGCGCCACATGGAAATATTCATGCCAGTGGATGTGCTCCAAAGAATGGATCCATCCGAAAAACAGCCTGTCCCCCGGCCCGGCGGGATATTCCACATAAATTTTCCCTGTCTGATAATCCCTGATCCGCAGGACTGTCCGGCCGGCCCAGTGCCACCAGAACAGCAGTCCGATGGCAAAGGGCAGGGCCAGACAGGCCAGGATCCTTGTTTTACCCTTCACGGGACAGCCTTAGAGCTTCCCTTTTTCTTTCCAGAATTTTTCCGCCCCGGGATGCAGCTTCAGAGAGGTCCCTTTGATGCCTCTCAGACCGGTATCCAGGGTGATTTCCCGTTTGGCCGTAGCATGGGAAGCTCCGATGGTTTCCAGCCCCTTCTGGGAATAGATCCCGGTAAGCAGGTCGTACACCACATCATCAGGCAGCTTCTTGTCCACCAGCATCACGTTCATAACGGCAGCGGTAGGCGTATCCGCGTCCGTGTCATAGGATTCCTTGGGAATCTTGAAGGGCATGTAGAAAGGATACTTGGCGGTCAGGTTCTTGATGGCTTCCCCGTCGATGGGAATGAACCGGATCTTCTTCATGGTGCCCAGTTCCTTGATGGTGGCATTTCCCAGGCCGGAAGTCACGAAGGCCACGTCGCACTGGCCGTTCTTGATCTGATCGATGGCTTCCCCGTAAGACAGGTAGTCTACCTTGGCGTCCTTGTAGCTCATGCCATTGGCTTCAAAGATCATCCGGGCGTTCAGTTCCACCCCGGAGTTGGGTGCACCCACCCCCACTCTCTTGCCTTTGATGTCCTGGAAGGTCTTGATGCCGGAATCTTCCGTAGTAACGATCTGGACCACGTTGGGCCACAGACCCATCATCACCCGCAGGTCCGGCTCCTTTTTCTTGCCTTCAAAGGTCCCGAAAGCGTCCTGGCACTGGATCACCGAGTCGGACATGGCAATGGCCATTTCACCCTTGCCGGTAAGGATCCCGTTGATGTTTTCCACCGTAGCCCCGGTAGCCGTAGCAGAAGTCTTGTAGCCCATTTCCCCGACGACTTTGGAGAAAGCGCCTCCGATGGGGAAATAGATACCGCTGGTAGGTCCGGTAAGCACGGTGATGAACTGTTTGCTCCGGTCCAATTTTCCGTCAGCAGATTTCTTGTCCCCGGAGCCGCCGCAGCCTGCGGCTGTTACGGCCAGCATCCCTGCCATCAATACTGCAAACCACTTTTTCACAATAATCCCTCCTTAGATTGATGGAATAAAGGCTCTTCAAACCCTGTGAAGGGCTGAATTCAGAAAGAAAAGGGGGTCCATCATAAAAAGGCAATCCGTAATCAGTAAAGCTTTTGTATTGCGAAACTATTTTTTATTTTCGCATTTCTTTAAATTCTATGGGTTCAGTTTAACATACACTTTTTACTCTTTCAACACAATCTTGTTCATCATACTGTATACAATTAGTTGTATAAATACAATATTTGTTCATAATAAATGCTCTTTATGTTTTTCTGTTCACAATTTCATCAAATTTATTTATGGTGTATTTATGTCTTATGGATCGATGCAAGGCACAGAAGTCCCTGGTGGTTGTGGGAGGCTTCCGCATACGAAAAAAAAAGACCTGTCCCAACGGGACAGGCCTTTGGCTTTCAAATGGTGATCCACCCGGGACTCGAACCCGGGACACCCTGATTAAAAGTCAGGTGCTCTACCAACTGAGCTAGTGAATCATTGCGTTACAGCTTAATCATTATAGCGTGAAGTACCGGATTTTGTCAACCCTTTTTATCCAAATTTTTCATGTAAAGATCCATTTCGTCGGCAATCTTCTTGGAATACTCCACCGCATGGACCACGGTCTTGGCTCCGGTGACCACATCTCCGGAGGCAAAGACCCCGGGCAGGGTGGTTTCCCCGTCTTCGCTGGTCTTCAGGTTCCCCCGGTCGTTGAGCTCCAGGCCTTCGTTGTGTTCCACCAGCCGGCGCTTGGGCACCTGGGATACGGCGATCACCACGCTGTCCACCGGCACCAGACGGGCGGTGTCTTCCAACACAATCACATGGCCGTCTTCCACTTTGGTATCCGCCACCATGGGGCCTTCGTCCTTGATGGCCACGGCGGTTTTGTTGAATTCGTACTTCACTCCGTCCAGCAGGGAATATTCGTATTCATCCTGGGAGGCGGACACATGGTCCCGGCGCACATAGACAGTGACGCTTTTGCAGCCGTGACGGACGGCGGTACGGGCCACGTCCATGGCGGAGTTCCCGGACCCGAAAATGGCCACGCTCTGGCCCAGATCCACTGCATCCGGGTTGTTCAGGTAGCTGATGGCATAGTGGACATTCCCAAAGGTTTCCCCGGGGATCAGCATCCGTTTGGGCCGCCAGGCACCGGTGCCAATGAACACGGATTTGTACCCGTCGGCGAACAGGTCCTTCAGGGTGATGTTGCCTCCGATGGTGAAGTTGAACCGGAACTTGATGCCCATTTTCTTCATCCGGTCCTCAAACCGGTCCAGGATGTACCGGGGCAGCCGGAATTCCGGGATCCCGTACCGCATGATGCCCCCGAGCTTGTCCCGGGAATCGAAGACGGTGATCTGGTAGCCCCGTTTGGCCAGGATGATGGCAATGGTGATCCCGGCAGGGCCGGCGCCGATAATAGCCACTTTTTTCCCGTTGGAGGGAGCCTGGTCGATCTTCAGCCGGTCGAAGCAGGAATCAGAGATGTAGTTTTCAATGGCAGAAATGTGCACAGGAGCTCCCTTGATGCCCCGGATGCAGTGGCCTTCGCACTGGGCCGCATGGTTGCACACCAGGCTGCAGACTACGGAAAGAGGGTTGTTGTCAAACAGCATCTGGGCGGCCGTCATCAGGTCGTTTTCCTTGAACAGCCGGATCATTTCCGGAATATTGGTATGGATGGGACAGCCTTCCCGGCACCGGGGCTTTTTGCACTGGAGACACCGGTTGGCTTCTTCCAATTCGTGAATGGACATAGGAAAAACCTCGTTTCCTTAAAGATGGTATTTTTTTATAGTCTATCGAACCGGCAGGGAATCTGTCAAGGGAAAAGGGGGCTGCTGGTATGTGTCAACAAGTTCTCGGTAAAGCCTTCATCACAGTATAGTTATGCAGAAAGGGGCTGAAAGTGCAGAGTGAAGAGTGAAGAACCGTAGGGGCCGCACGCCGGGCGGCCCGCCATCTGTACCATACTCTGACCTTGACACTGTAAGGACTACCCGAAGTGGAGCCCGTCCCGGCCGCCCAGAGGGCAAAAACTTCTATACCCATACACCCGCGAGGGCTCTCCGCCGGGAGGGCAGACCCGTTCGTCCCTGGCGGGAGGCTCACAGCCTATCGCCTTGCCCTGACGGTCAAAGGCTGCGGCTACGGACCAGGAAGCCGGACCCCATCGCCTCCTGTTTTTTTCCATTTCAAGATCAATTTGCAAAAATTGATTTCCAACAGCATCGAATTTACAATCCCTGCACCAGGGAAAAATCCACATTTCCTCCGGAAAGGACGAACACCACTTTGTCTTCCGGTTTGAAGGCCAGTTTCCCGCTCTGAATGGCCGCCAGACCAATGGTGGAGGAGGGTTCGGCCAGGACCTTGCCTTCTGTAAGGAGCAGCTTCATGGCTGGGAGCAGAGCATCTTCCGGCACGTCGATGACCTGGTCCACTTTATCCCGGACAAGGGGGAATGTTTTGTCTCCCGGGCACAGGGTGGCCACTCCGTCGGCAATGGTATCCACCTGAGGAACTTCTGTGGGCCGCCCTTCTTTCAGGCTTACGGTGAAACGAGGGATCCGGGCCGGTTCGCAGGCGACGACCCGGGTTTCCGGACGGATGCCTTTGACAGCCGTGGCAATCCCGCTGGTAAGACCGCCCCCGCCCAGAGGAACAACCACTCCATCCGGATCCGGCAGATCTTCGAAGATTTCCAGTGCAATGGTCCCCTGGCCGGCCATGACATCATAATCATTGAACGGTGGCACATAGCAAAGCCCCTGTTCGTCCCGGAGCCTTTCCGCAATGGCAAAACGCTGGGGCTTTTCACACAGGATCACATTGGCCCCCAGGTCACGGACGGCCTGGATCTTGATGGCCGGCGCATGTTCCGGGATGACCACCGTAGCCTGGATTCCCAGCATTTTTGCCCCATAGGCCACACCCCTGCCATGATTGCCGCTGGAGGCCGTGACCACACCTTTTGCCCGTTCTTCCGGAGTCAGCTGCAGGATCCGGTTCAGAGCCCCCCGGATCTTGAAAGAATGGGTCATCTGCATGCATTCTGCCTTCACATAGACCTGACAGCCCAACAGAGCATCCAGAGACGGAAGACGGAGCAGCGGCGTGTGCAGCACATAGGGCCGGAGCCGATTCCGTGCCTGAAAGATGGATTCAAGATTCAGCATGATACACAACCTCCTTCAAGTCAACGATAATTCCTTTTTCAGCCTGCCAGCAGGATTTTTATCCTGTTTATCTCTCCACAATCTCCGCTTCCTTCACCGCCGGCTGGCCCAGCCAGGCCAGGGCCTGGTCCAGGTCCAGGGTGACTTTTCCATCTTCGTTTACAAAGGCGGGGATGCCGATGAAGGAACGGCCGTTTGCCCCTTTCCGGGCCGGGGCAAAGGCGGCTTCCCGGTCCCGGAGGGTAAGGAAGTCTTTCATATTGTCAGTGTTCGCCGTCATGTCGATGAACCGGAACTTATCCTCCAGATTCCGGGCCTTCAGGATGGCCAGGGTATTCCGGCAGTCGATGCAGATTTCACTTCCATAAAACAGGATCATGGTGTCTCACTCCTTTTTGTCTCTTTTGACCGTATTGTACCGGGTGGAGGAAAGGAATGCAAGGGGGACAGCAGCCCCGTCAACGGTCAGCTGTCAACATTCAACGGCCAAATGTACGGATAAACATCTTTTTACAGACTCCCCAAAAAATCCTACTATACATTTACTGAATCATACTTCACTGAATTATAATTCACTGAAGTATGATTCAGTAAAACGGTTATTCCTAAAGTTCTCCCCCTGTAGCAGCTTTAATTTCCGAACTGCACATCTTTACTTATAAAAATCATTCAGTATAAGCAGACACTTATACTTATTTTCCTGTATCATTCCTAACAAGTTTAACATTTCTTTACGAACCATTCACATATTTTTTGACTTTTTGTGAATAATCGGCTACACTGACCTTGTTCTGTTCATTATGAATCCGGAACCATTCTAAAAAAGGAAGTGCATGTCCATGAAGCTGAAGAAACTGGAAAAAGTCCTTGCGGTAACTGCCCTGTCCCTGAGTTTCTCCCTGGGGATGGCCTATGATGTCCATGCCATGGTGGGAGGGAAACCGGTGATCGGGATTTCCTGGAAGAGCAACAAACAGGATTATGCGGCCTTCAAAAAGATCATCGAACTGGCCGGCGGGGTTCCAGTGGAACTGGGCCAGATCAAAAGCACGGATGTGAAATATGACAGCGACGGTGCCGTGGACAAATCTGCCCTGGAAAAATCCGGCATGCTGAAGCAGAAATACGCCAACAAGATCAAAGCCAAAGACTTTGCCAAAACCAACATCGCCACGGTGATGCAGGGTGTGGACGGGGTCTTCGGTACCGGCGGGGAGGACATCAGCCCGTCCCTGTACAAAGATGCGGAAAAGGAAAAGAACCACGGGGAAGGGATCAACGCCACCCGGGATATTTCCGACTATACCCTCCAGGCCTACTGCCTGGCCAACAACATCCCTACTTTGGATGTATGCCGCAGCGAACAGATGCTGGGGGTTGTCTCCGGAGCCAAAATGATCCAGGATTTGACGGATTACTACAAGGAACAGGGGAAGACCTATCATGACGACTTCCACCGGATGCCTCCGGGAACCCCCAACCGGGATTACGCCCGTCATGATGTGCACATCCTGCCGGCCCATTCCCATCTCCGGGAAATCGTGGGAGCTGACGAACTGAAGAACGTTTCTTCCTGGCACCATCAGGCCATCGGCAGCATCGCCGGAACGGATCTGGTCCAGACGGCAGAAACCACCTACAACGGCATTTCCATCATCGAAGGGGTGGAATATCCCAAGAACACCTTTACGGTGGCTCTCCAGTTCCATCCGGAAAACGACCTGAAACAGGTGCTGATCAACAAAAAAGACGCCAAAGACTACTGCGACACCAAAGTGTCCCTGAAATTTTTCCAGGCCCTGGTGAAAGCGGCAGCGGATAAGGCGACGAAATAAAAAAAGGGGCGCAGGCCCCTTTTTTTGTCAGCGGTCAATGGTCAATTGTCAATGGACGGTTGAAAAAAACAAGGTGTGCTGCAGTTTTTTCTGCAGCACACCTTATTTTTTATACCCGAAATTCCCGTCTTACCATCCCCGGTATTTCTACTTCATACCCGGTGACTTTGGATTTCGCTTTACTGGTAGCCAGGACACCCAATGTCAGGATATCCAGCAGCCCTTCCACTTTTTTCGTCATTTCGTAACCGCTTTTCGCTGTCATTCCCATGATCCATCCCTCCTACTTTCTTGCCATCATGCCAGGGACCGGTTCCGTTTACTCGAAATCGAAATACCCCATGGGATCCCAGTCTTTCAGGCTGGGGACATCGCTTCCGGACAGGCTGGGAGCGAACAGTTCCAGGATCTTCTCTTCTACGCTTCCGGCTTCCGTGCGAGCCATTGTTTCCATTTTACCATTCATTCCCATAAGAACCCCTCCTTTTTTGTTTGGCTATTTCCGAACTATCTTTATTATAACTCGTATATCGTTTATGTATATTACTTCACATTCAGTTCACATTTAGATGTTTTGTTCAGAGGTAAATTGTAAACAATTTTGCGGAATTTGAGATAATTTAAGGAAGACTGCTGCCCATACAGCAGCCCCTGCCACTCACCACTCCCTTCTGGCACTTTTATCCCCGATTTCCATCTTTATCCGGTATTTGTTTACGGTCCGGCGTGCCACCTGGATGCCCTGTCGTTCCAGAGCCCTGCAGAGAGCCTGGTCGCTGAGGGGGTGGTGCTTGTCTTCTCTGTCAATCTGTTCCCGGATCAGCTGTTGGAGCTTTTCTTCCGTCACCTGGCCCTCTTCCCGGGCGGCCGCCTGACCCTGGAGGAAACTGCCGGCGGTGAAGCTGCCCCACCGGCACCCCAGGATCTTGTGCTGAAGTGCCCGGCTCACCGTGGACAGGGACAGTCCTGTATCTTCCGCCAGATCCGCCAGCTTCAAAGGCTTCCGGTGGCCGGGACCCAGCCGGAAAAAGTCTTCCTGGTGAGTCACCAGAGCCTGGAACACCAGGAGCAGGGTCTGATGCCGTTCCTTCAGCAGCTGCTGAAGCTGCCGGGCTTTTGTCAGCTGTTCCTTCAAATAGGATTTCACCTGAGTTCCCTGGTTCCGGCCCCAGTCCATGTACGCCTGGTTCAGGATGAATTTCCGGCCCCAGGGATCATGGACGGTGACCTGGAGCCCTGTTCCCGTATCTTCCACCCATACGTCTTCCCGCTGATAGACCACCGGTCCACTGGCAGCATACCGGCTGCCGGGCTTGGGATCCAGAGCCCGGATCCGTTCCCGGGCTTTGAGGACTTCTTCCTGGGTGCAGCGGAATTTCCGGGCCAGAGCCGGGATCTGGTTCTGCCCCAGGAGATCCAGTCCTTCCCGGACGATTTTCCGGGCCAGGTCCGCCTCTTTCCCCTGGTTTTCCAGCTGGAGCAGCAGGTACTGGGACAGATCCCGGGCTCCCACCCCCGCCGGTTCCAGCTGCTGGATCAGCCCCAGCACCTTCCGGACCTTTTCTTCCGTGACTCCGAAGGCCCGGGCAGTATCCGGGATGCTTTCCGTCCACCAGCCCCGGCTGTCCAGCGTCCCGGCCATGTAAAAGGCCAGTTGCCGTTCTGCTCCGGAAAGCCGCAGACACCCCACCTGTTCCTCCACCACCTGCTGGAGAGTCTTTTCCTGCCGGCCTGCATTGGCTACCGGGTCCGGCAGGGGATCATCCTCCCGGTCCCGGACGGTCCGGTTCCGCCTCTGTTCTCCCGCCGTCTCCCGCCAGTCCGGATCCGTCCCTTCCCCGGGAAATTCCAGCAGAGGGTTGGTTTCCACCGCCTCCTGGATGTACTGTTCCATTTCCAGAGCTCCCAGCTGGAGCAGCTTCATCTGCTGGACCAGATGCAGGTTCAGCTGCTGTTTCTGCTGGGGAGCCAGAGTGAGTTTTGTCATGTTCATAATAGGTTTTTTTCCTCCTTTCTGCCCTGCTTTTTATCCTGTTTATAAAAAAATAATATACTCTAGAGTATAATACTTTAGAGTATATTATTTTACAAGACAGAGAATTTTCTTTTTTAAAGCCCCTTTTCCTCCAGTGCGTCTTTCAGCTGGTGGAAGGCCTTTTCCACGGTGGCACGGGGACAAGCCATGTTGAACCGTTCGAACTGGGAGGTAGCCGGTCCGAAGATCTTCCCGGAATCCAGCCACAGTTTGGCTTCATCCACCACCAGGTGCTCCAGTTCCTCATCGGAGAGCCCGTAGCCGGAAAAGTCGATCCACACCAGATAGGTGCCTTCCGGTTCCACAAAGGTGGCCTTGGGAAGGTTTTCCTTCACAAAATTCCGTACCCAGGCAATGTTCCCGGCGATGTATTCCACCAGTTCCTTCACCCAGGCATCTCCCTTGGTGTAACAACTCTTCACTGCCACTTGTCCCATGATGCTGCCCTGGCTGTAGCCGGCGGCGGCGTTGGCCTTCCGGTATCTCCGGCGGAGTTCTTTATTGGGGATGATGATATTCCCGGGCTGGAGTCCCGCCACATTGAAGGTTTTGCTGGGGGAGTTGAAAACAACCAGATTGTCTCTGTACTTTTCATCCAGGGCCAGGAAGCTGGTGAAATGGTGGGGCGCATAGACAAAGTCGCAGTGGATCTCGTCGTCCAGGATGATCACCCTGTGCTTCAGGCAGATATCTCCCAGCCGGGTCAGTTCTTCTTTGGTCCACACCCTTCCTGCCGGGTTGTGGGGACTGCACAGCAGGAATACCTTTACCTGGTTCTCTAGGATTTTCTGCTCGAAATCAGCGAAGTCAATGGTATATTTTCCGTTTTCGTAACGGAGCTGACTGTTGATGAATTTCCGTCCATTGTCTTCAATCACTTCCCGGAAGGGGTAGTACACCGGCTGCTGGATCAGCACGGCATCCCCCGGTTCGGTAAAGGCCTTGACCCCGGTGGCCAGGCCAAAGACCACTCCGCAGCCCAGGGTTACCCATTCCGGCTGGATGTGATACCCGTGATGAAGGGAGAACCACCGGTCCAGGGCGGCGAAATATTCGGCGTCCGGGTCCGTGTAGCCAAAGATCCCATGATCGATCCGTTTGTGGAAGTCTGCCAGGATTTCTTCCGGCAGGGCGAAATCCATGTCCGCCACCCACATGGGCAAAAGATCCGTCCGCCCCTTCCGTTTCATCCCAAAATCATATTTCAGGCAGCTGGTGCCCTTCCGGTCGATGATCCGGTCAAAGTTGTATTTTCCCATACGATCGCTCCTTTTCCCAGTTGTTTTCTATATTATATTACCGGATGAAAAGGAAGTTAGCAACAAAAACGGGGGAGGTGGGGCGATTTTCACCCCACCTCTTTACAACTTCGCCACCAGTGCGTAGATGGTCATGCCCAGAGCGAACAGATAGCAGATGGTCATGGAAATCTGGAGGAGCCGGGGCGGTTTCAGCCCTTCGTTCACATCCTTCCGCCAGATCATCCGGGTAACGAAGAACCCAGCGGTGGGTGTACCGATGGCAGTGGCCAGGTTGGCAATGAAGATCAGCTGGGTGGGGGACCCGTTGTACAAAAAGCAGATCACACAGCCGAACACGATGCAGGCGGTACAGCTCCACCGGACCAGTCTGCTTTCCAGGCTCACATCCTTGTCCAGCCCTGCGTTCAGCAGCACCACGCCCCGCTGGGTATTCCCCAGCAGGCTGGAGAAAGCGGCTCCCAACAGAGCCAGTCCCATGACCAGGTTGGCATAGCTGCCCAGGAAGGGCCGGAGCATATCCGCCAGCTGGACAGGGGATTTGATCCGCAGTCCCTGAGGATGGAGGACGATGGCCCCTACCAGCACCACAGCCCCGGAAATCAGGATCACCGTCACCACATGGGCAATGGCGTCCGCCAGCATGGTGCCGTTGAACATGTCCTTTTTGTTCCATTTCTTTTCCGCTCCCAGGTAGGTGCCGTAGACCCCGGCGGTAATGGCCGCATGGGTGCTGATAAACGCCAGCGAGTGGCGGATGCTGCCGTTGGGGAAGCCCCAGTGGGTAACACCCCGGAAGAACCCGCCCCATTCCGGTCCCCCGGCTACATACAGGGTGGCGTAGAAGGCGGCGATCATGGCCAGGATGCACAGCAGGATTCCCTTTTCCACTTTGGAATAGGTATTCTTGGCAAAATACATGGCCAGCAGGATGGCAATCATGATCAGGGATCCGATCTTCCAGTTGATGCCGAAAAGCAGGTTCATGCCGGCGCCGCTGCCGGAAATGTTCCCAAAAGTGAAAAACAGGCAGGCCAGGAACAGACAGCAGCCTACAAAAGCAGCTGCGGCTTTTCCGTAAAAATGCCGGATGGCGTGGATGATGGGCAGTCCGGTGAGCATGGTGATCCGGTAGCAGGTCAGCATGAAGGTGATGCCCATGATGAAAATGGGGATGAACAGCCACAGCATGTCATAGCCATAGTTGGCCCCCAGCATGGAGGCGGTGGTAATGGCTCCCGGGCCTATGACCACCCCGGTCAGCACGATGCCGGGACCGATCCGCTTCAGCATCTGCAGAAAAGTCAATTTGGGAACCGTCTCCGGGTCAAAGCCCAAATGTTCAATGTACATAATACCTTCTCCTTGTCCATGTCCGCTGCTGCCGGTTCCCGGCCGACAGCAGCGGGTAATTTGGGATTGTTTGGGGCAGCTGCTTGCAATCGTTTGCACTATTTCTGGTTATTTTATAGCATTTTCCTCCTGTTTCCGTCAATGTTTTCTGATACTTCTGCAATTTCTTGCAGGGTGAGCAGCACTATATAATCAGTATTCACGGGCTTTTTCAGCTTTTTATTGACTTTTTTCACCAGGTATGATATGTATTTCTTATCTGCAAACGTTTTCAGAAATCAGCGGAAATAGAAAAAAATCCAGACGCAGTCCGAAAACGTCCGTCCGGAAAGGAGGGAAACCCATGCCAACCCTGAAAGACGTGGCCAGGCTGGCCTGTGTGGACGTAAGCACGGTCTCCCGGGCCCTGAATAACAATCCCTGTGTCCACGCGGAAACCAAAGCCCGGATCATGGCCGCCGTGGAAAAGCTCAGCTACCGGCCCAACCTGCTGGCCAAAGGTCTGCGCCAGGGCAAACGCCACACCATCGGAGTGGTGGTTCCCCGGCTCCACTTGACAGTGTTCTCCACCGTGGCCCAGGCCATCGAGGAGGCGGCCCGTGACCAGGGATACGCCACACTGCTGTGCAGCACGGAAGATGACCCTCAGATGGAAAAAGACGGCCTCAGCCGGCTGCGGAACGGTCTGGTGGACGGGATCCTGCTGGCAGGCACCGGCAAGAACAAAAAACTGGTCCGGGACATCCAGGCATCCGGGATCCCGGTGACCCAGGTGATCCGGATCCAGGACGATACCCTGTCCAGTGTTACCGTGGACTATGTGAAATGCGGCTACGAAGCGGTAAAGTACCTGTATGCCAAAGGCAGCCGCCATCCCGGTCTCATAACCGGTTCTTTGAAACTGTCTCCCTATAAATTCCGGTATCAGGGCTATAAGGAGGCCCTGGAGGAATTGGGATTGAAAGAGATCACCTCCGAAGCCAAAGGCTTCACCAATTCCCTGGAATATGGCTACCAGGCCACCCGGCAGATGCTCCAGGAGCATCCGGAACTGGACGCCATCCTGGCGGCCATGGATGCCCAGGGGATCGGAGCCATGCGGGCCCTGAAGGAAGCAGGGAAAAAGGTCCCCAGAAATGTGCGGATCATCAGTCTGACCGGTCACGAAATCGGCAGTATGCTGGAAACCACCATGACCACTCTGGAAATGCCCGCCCGGGAAATCGGCCGGAAAGCCGCCCAGCTGGTGCTGGAACAGATCGAAGCCAAGGATCGGAGTGCCGTGGCCATCCAGCATGTGGTCTATGATTCGGTACTGATCGAGCGGGAAAGCACCTGATACAACTGTTGTGCAACCATTGTAGGACATGGGTTGGATGAAAAAAGGTGTTGCACGTTGTGTGCAACACCCCTGTCACTGGCCTCTTCTCACTGGTCACTGGATGCGGGCGGACCAAGGGAGCTGTGAAAAAATGAGAAATCTTTTTTCACAGCTCCCTTTTTTACATAAATTTTGAACCGAAGCTGTATACTGTCAAGGCTGTGGTGAACAGATAGCATACAGTCATGGCAATCTGGAGCAGCCGGGGCGGCTTCAGGCCGGCCTGGACGTCTTTCCGCCAGATCATCAACGTAACGAACAGACCGGCTGTAGGCGTACCGATACTGGTGGCCAGGTTGGCCAGAAAAATCAGCTGGGTGGGAGACCCGCTGTAGGCAAAGCACACAGCCACTCCCAGCAGCAGGCAGGCCACGCAGCTCCACCGGACCCGTTTGCTTTCCAGGCTCACTTCCCAGTCCATTCCGGCGTTCAGCAGCACCACTCCCCGCTGGGTGTTCCCCATAAGAGCGGAAAACGCAGATCCCAGCAGCGCTGCTCCCATCACATAGCGGGCTTTGCTTCCCAGGACCGGTTCCAGCATCCCGGCCATCTGTACCGGACTGCTGATCTGAAGGCCCCTGGGGTGGAGCACAATGGCTCCCACGGTCACAATGGCCCCGGAAATCAGGATGACCGTCAGGACATGGGCGCAGGCATCGGACAGCATGGTCCCATTGAACAGATCCTGCTTCTTCCATTTTTTCTCTGCCCCCAGATACGTTCCATAAATCCCGGCGGTAATGGACGCATGGGTGCTGAGAAAGGCCAGAGAGCTTAGGACACTCCCTTCCGGAAATCCCCAGTGGATGATTCCCTGGAAAAAGCCCTGGGGATCCGGTCCCCCGGAAGCGTACAGCGTGGCATAAAACGCCACGATCATGCCCAGGATACAGACCATCACCCCTTTTTCGATTTTGGAATAGGTGTCCTTGGAAAAATACAGCCCCAGCAATAGTGCCAGCATAATCAGCGCCCCCACCTTCCAGTCCACCCCAAACAGCAGATTCATCCCTGCCCCGCTGCCGGAAATGTTCCCAAAAGTGAAAAACAGGCAGGAAAAGAACAGGCAGATGCCTACAAAGGCCGCCGCTCCTTTGCCATAATAATGCCGGATGCCGTGGAGCAGAGGCATCCCGGTAAGCATGGCCAGCCTGTAACAGGTAAGCATAAAGGTAATGCTCATGATGAAAATGGGAATGAACAGCCACAGAATACTGTACCCATAGCTGGAACCCAGCATGGCTGCGGTGGTAATGGCTCCCGGCCCCACCACCACCCCGGCCAGGATGATCCCGGGGCCGATCCGTTTGAGGATTTCCAGGGCAGTCAGCCGTTTGACCGTCGCCGGGTCGAATCCAAGTTGTTTGTTGATTGTTGTTTCCATTGTGTATTCCTTTGCTGATAATAAAGCGGCTGCCCGTCATTGGATGAGCAGCCGCTTTGCAGTTTCCTTTATAGAAGGTAAGAAGGGTGGATTGAATCAATCCGTTAAAAGGGATTGTTTTCGCCTGTTTTAGGAGGATGGGTTTGTTTATTTTTCAAACGGTTTCATATCCACTTTAGGCAGGCCGCTCTTTTTCAGACCTTCTGCCACCCAGTCTTTTTCTTCCTGGTCCAGAGGCAGCACCGGTTTCCGCATGAGGCCGCTGGTGAATACGCCCCGCTGTACCAGAGCTTCCTTCAGGCGGGCATGGGCTTCACCAGAAGGCTGGCCGCCGCCGTAAATGGCCTGGCTGATGGGGTAGATGTTGTTGGAAGCATCCTGGGCTTCCTTCAGGGTGTGGTTGGCCGGATCCTTGAAGACGTTCCAGGCTGCGGTAATCAGTTCAGGCACGCAGCCGGCAAACCCGATGAGAGCGCCGTCCATGCCAGGGAACCAGGATACGCACAGGGTTTCGTCATGGCAGGTGATCAGAGATACATCCGGGCAGGCTTTCCGCAGTTCACGGACATCATGTTCGTAGATGGCGGTGACACGGGTGCCCATCTTGATGGCCTTTACATGGGGGATTTCCTTGACCATCTTGATCAGGGTTTCCACCGGATAGAAGGCTTTGCTGGTGGCCGGATACAGATGGATGATAATGTCGATGTCGGCACCGTCAGCCACGTCTTTCACGAACTGGAAGGGAGCTTTGGGGTTCATCCCGAAACGCAGCCACATATGAGGAGGCATCAGCAGGATCCCGTCAGCCCCGGCGTCTTTGGCATCTTTAGCCATTTCGATGGCGCCTTCGGTATTTTCACAGTTGACCCCGGAGATGATGGTCATCACATCCCCGCATTCTTCCGCACAGATTTCCGTAACCCGTTTCCGTTCTTCCCGGGTCAGGCCGGTGACTTCGCCGGTATGGCCGTTGCAGACCAGGCCTTCGATGCCTTTGTTGTAGAAGGATTTGATCCAGCGCAGGTACGCTCTGAATTCCGGTTCGTTGATGGAATAATCAGCATTCAGAGGAACGGATACCGCCGGGAAAATGGTCTTGAAGTTCTTTACTTTTGCCATGGTGAAAACCTCCTGAAAATGATCTTATATTTTTCGCTTGTCTCTGCAATCGTTTGCATCAACCTTGGCTATTTTATATCATGTTTTCCGGTTCCCCGTCAATATTTTCTGACAGTTCCGCAATTTTTTGCATTGCAATTTTCAGGACTTACCTAGTATTGATGCGCTCCTTCGGCTTTTTTCCATTTTTTATCTTTTTCCGTTTTTCTCCTGCAAACGATTTCACGCCATGCCTGTGCTGCTCTGCAGCATCCTGGAAAACTGCTATAATGGGTCCTGTCTGAAAGGAGTGTTCCCCATGTATAAAAAATTTTGGCTTTCGATGACCGCCTTGCTGACGGTCCTGGCCTGTCTGCTGCCCATGGAGGTCCTGGCCCCCACCGCGGAGGCCCGCCGGTACCAGCGGGTGGTGATCCTCAGTGACATCCATTATGGGAGCAAATCCCAAAAGCCGGACGTCCGGACCCGGAAGATCCACAACAAGGAACAGGCGGTCCGGGACATCAACCGCTGGCAGGATGTGGACCTGTGCGTCTTTACCGGGGATATGGTCCAGAAAACCGGCAGCCCGGCAGATTACAAACTGGCCCGGAAGCTGACGGATCATCTGAAAAAGCCCAAGGAATTCCTGGCCGGGAACCACGAAATCATCTACCACCGGGATCTGTCCAGCACCGGAAAACTGGTTCCGGCAGATTCCTACGAACGGAGTCTCCATATGCAACAGTATGAAAAGGACTTTGGTCCCCTGTATCATTCCCGGAAACTGGGACCCTACTTTCTGCTGTTCCTGTCCCCGGATACCCTGGAAAGCAAATATGCAGTGGAACTGTCCAAAGAACAGCTGGACTGGCTGAAAAAGGAACTGAAAGACCACCGGCAGGAACCCACCCTGATCTTCTGTCATGCCCCTGTCACCGGAACCATGGTCCCCGGCAGCAAACTGGACAAACCCCGGAATTATGTCCAGCCGGCCAAAGTTATAGGCAAACTGCTCCGGGCCAATCCCCAGATCCTCCTGTGGGTTTCCGGCCATACCCATACTTCTCCCAAAAATCCCAGTTTCTCCAATCCAGTGAACCAGATTGCCGGTACAGCCATCCTGGATGTGTACAACCCCACCTGGGACGGAAAACAGGTATGGACCAATTCCCTGTACCTGTACCCGGAAAAGATCCAGATCCGCACCTACAGCCACAAAACCCATCAGTGGCAGCCCCAGTTTGACCGGACGGTATGGGTTCCCAGGGAATTGAGAAAAGGGGGGATGTGAATTTTTCACACCCCCCCTTTTTTACAAACTGCTGTAAATGGATTTCTTTTCGTTTTTCTCTGGATTCTTTTCCATGGAGATGAAATAGTGTTCCGTATCTTCCACCAGGCTGTTGGCCAGGAGGCTGCGGAAGGCTGCCGGTTCCATCCCCTCTCCCTGGACAGCGAACACATAGTTCCCGGTTTCCCAGCGGGCTGCGTAGGATTGGGGGCCCAGCTGGGCGATTTCCGCATTTGTCTCATTTATGCGTTGCTTATGCCATTCTTTTCCGTATATTCCACTTAATTCTTCTTTTTTTATCTCTTTTTTCAAGCCTGTGCGGATCCTCACCTTGGTCTCCGGCTGTCCCAGACGAAGAAAAGACAAGTCTGCGAGCCGTCCTCCGATTACGGAAAATCCATCTGGAGCGTACCCCGAATCCAGGCTAAGGGTCAGTGGTGCAAACCCCAGGACACGGGCGGCGGATCCATAGGTTCCATAACTGACAATGGGGTTGGGGATCTGGACGGATCCTTCGTCAGCAGGAGCGGCAGCCCCCAGGCCGGCAGTGCCCAGGACCAGTACAGCCGCCCCGACAGCCAGGGAATGTTTCAGGTGAGAAGTGTACATGGCAAGACCTCATTTCCGATAGAGTAAAAAACTGTGTTTCCAGAAGGAGTGTAACACCGAAAGGCCCGTGGAACAAGAGGAAAAACGGTTTTGGAATGGGGAAAGCAACCCTTCCGGGGAAAGTGCATAAAAAAAGTGCAGGAGTTTGCAGAAAAAAGGGGAGGAGGGAGAAACCCACCACCGTTGCCCAAGGGCAACGGTCCCCCGCCCTTGAAAAGGGCGGATATACGCGGGTGCTGCGCCCCGCTTTGGGGATCAGGGGACGACCTGCACAGCTTCAGCTGTCCCGCTGCCGGGAAAACGGTCCCCCGCCCTTGTGACGGAGGATACTTACTGAAACTGACCCTTTCTGCACTGTTATCCGCCCTTTTCCTCTTTTTTCTTTTGGCACAAATAAAAAAAGAAGCTGTTGCCGGAGCAACAGCTTCTTTTCATTTTCAATTGGTGGGATTATGCGGATTCGAACCGTAGACCTCATCGATGTGAGCGATGCGCTCTAACCAACTGAGCTATAATCCCGATAAATTGTATTATACGCTACTTATCCAAATAATGCAAGGGTTTTTAGAAAAAAATTCCGGCAGCCACGCCCGCCACCAACAGCCCCGGCAGCATGTTTCCCACCCGGATTTTCAACAGTTTAGTCATGTTGATGCCGATCCCCAGGATCATCAGTCCGCCGCAGGCGGCAACTTCCTGGACCACAAGCTGGCTCATCCAGGGCCCCAGGAATCCTGCCAAAGCGGTTAGGATTCCCTGATAAACCCCAACGGACAGAGCCGAGAACAGGACACCGACCCCAAAATTGGAAGCATAGATAATGCCGCTGAGACCGTCGATCAGCGCCTTGGTGTAAAGAGTGGTGGGATCCCCGGACAGCCCGTCCTGGATGGACCCCACAATGGCCATGGCCCCTACACAGTACAGCAGACTGGCGTTCAGGAACCCTTCCACAAAGGCATCCGTCCCGGCATCCCCCTTCTTCCGGGATTTTTGGAATTTTTCAGCCAGGAGGGTTCCCACCTGTTCCAGTTTTTCCTCAATACCCAGGGCTTCTCCCAGGATGGAACCCACCACCAGACTGATGATGGTCAGCAGGATGTGCTGCCCCTGGAGAGCCATCTGGATCCCCAGGACAATGACGCACAGTGCCAGTCCGTAGATCACGGTTTCCTGGTATTTTTCCTTGATTCCCCGGCCCACCAGAAGGCCGAGCAGACTGCCTCCTGCAATGGCGGCCACATTCACAACCGTTCCCATTCCCACCATAGCCGCCTCCTACACGGTAAAGAGGCCAGGCTTTTTCCGTCCGACGTTTTTTTCCGGCCCTTTCAGCAGATCATAGAGCCGTTCCAAATCTTCCGGCCCGTAGTATTCGATGAGGATCCGTCCTCCTCTGTCCTTTTTGGACGGTTCTATCTTCACCCGGGTCCCCAGATACTGGATCAGTTTTTCCTGGAAGGCATGGGTATCCGTATCCTGGGGCTGGCTTTCCCTGCCGGCGGCTTTCTTACCGCCCTTCTTCTGTTTTTCCGGTTTTTCCGGAGGAATCAGGTCCTCTTCCGTCTGGAAATACAGATGCCAGGGCTTCCCTTCCCGTTCCGCCTTGGCCACTTCTTCCACCACCCGGGCGGACCAGCCTCCTTCCGCTGCCTTCCGGGCCAGTTCCGTGATTTTCTCCGGCGCATCCAGTCCCAGGAGCGGCCGTACCTGGCCGGGGGTAAGTTTGCCTGCAGAGACCATTTCCGCCGCCTCAGGAGGCAGTTTCAGCAGCCTCAGGGCATTGGCCACCGCAGCCCGGCTCTTCCCCAGCTTGGCCGCAGCCTCCTCCTGGGTGAGCCCCAGGCTTTCCATCAGGTTCTGGATGCCCCGTGCCTCTTCCATGGGATCCAGATCGCTGCGCTGCATGTTTTCCACCAGAGCCACTTCCATCATGGCACTGTCATCGTATTCCCGGACCACCACCGGCACTTTGGTGAGCCCGGCGGCTTTGGCCGCCCGCCAGCGCCGTTCTCCGGCCACGATTTCATACTGCCGGCCTTTTTTCCGGACGATGAGAGGCTGGATCACCCCGCTTTGCCGGATGCTTTCCTCCAGTTCCCGGAGCTTGTCCGGATCGAAGGTCTTCCGGGGCTGGTAGGGATTGGGCTTCAGATTCTTCAGGGCCACTTCCCCTACGGTTTCCCCGGCTTTCTTTTCTTCCACAACCGGTTTGGGAGCCGGTGCCTTGGTCCTGCGCCCTCCAAACATCTTATCCAGGCCCGTCATGCCCAGACCGCCTTTCTTACCGGCCACGGCGCTTCACCTCCCTTGCCAGGCTCCTGTAAGCTTCTGCCGCCTTCCCGTGGGGATCGTACACCGTAATGGGCTGGCCGTAGCTGGGCGCCTCTCCCAGCCGTACGGAACGGGGGATCATGGTCTTGAACAGAAGATCCGGAAAATGTTCCTTCACCTGGGCCACCACATCATTGGACAGGTTGGTCCGGCTGTCGGTCATGGTCATGACGATCCCTTCAATGGCTAGGTCCGGATTGGTGGACTGGCGGATCCGGTCCACCGTGGCCAGCAGCTGGGTCACCCCTTCCAGAGCGTAGAATTCGCACTGGATGGGAACCAGCACTCCATCCGCTGCCGTCAGGGCATTCACCGTCAGGAAACTGAGGGAAGGAGGACAGTCGATGATTACGTATTCATAATTGTCTTTTATTTTGGACAGATGCTTCTTCAGGGCATTGGCGGGATTCTTCTTTTCGATCAGATCGATTTCCGCCCCTGCCAGGTTCATGGTGGCGGGAGCCACCCACAGGTTCTTCCAGGCAGTGGGCTGGATGATGCTGTCCAGCTCCGTATTGTTGATCAGCACATCGTACATGCAGCAGGCCAGGCTGCTTTTATCGATACCCAGACCGCTGGTGGCGTTTCCCTGGGCATCCAGGTCCACCAGCAGGGTCTTTTTCCGGCTTTCCGCCAGACAGGCCGCCAGGCTGATGCTGGTGGTGGTCTTCCCCACCCCGCCCTTCTGGTTGGCCACGGCAATGACTCGGGTCATAGGGTCCACTCCTTTCGTTTCTTTTTGGGACACTGTAGGATATTGTAACATAGAAAAGCGGGTCTGTGAAAATTCTTTTCACAGACCCGGTCAACGGTCAGCAGCCAAATGGAAAAATTTGCCAGCAAATTTTTCTGAATGGAAACGCAGCTGCCGCTGCTAACCCACCACCAGCCTAACGGCTGGTCCCCCGCCCTTGAAAAGGGCGGATAAATGGCACATCGGGCTTACGCCCTTGTGCCGCAAGCAAGGGCCAGAGGCCCAAGCGTATATCCGCCCTTTCCAAGGGCGGGGGTATCCATGCGCAGCATGGGTGGTGGGTTAGCAGCGTGAGCTGCGTTTTATTTTCAGGAAACCTGCTGCACAGGTTTCCTCTTTCGGCCGCTGACCATCAAATCCTGTACCCTCTCTTCCCGATTTCCACCACCGTCTCACAGGCTTTCACCAGGCTGGGGATGGGGAGGTATTCGAACCGGCCGTGGAAATTGGCTCCTCCGGTGAACAGGTTGGGGCAGGGCAGACCCCGCCAGGACAGCCGGGCTCCATCGGTGCCGCCCCGGATGGGTTCCACCACTGGTTTGACCCCCACGGCCTCCATGGCCTCTTTGGCCAGTTCCACCACAGCCATATGACCGTCCCGGATCTTTTCCCCCATGTTGAAGTACATGTCCCGGTGCTCCACTTCCACGCTGCCGGCCCCGTACTTTTCATTCAGGAAAGCGGCCAGACGGTCCAGGAAGGCTTTCCGTTCCTCAAAATGCTTTTTGTCATGGTCCCGGATCAGCATGTGGATTTTGCAGGTCTCCACATCCCCGGTGATCTTGTGTACATGGAAGAATCCTTCGTACCCTTCGGTATATTCCGGCTTTTCCCCGGCAGGCAGGGCCTGCTGCCATTCCATGGCCAGGGTCAGGGCATTCTTCATCTTCCCTTTGGCGGAGCCGGTGTGGACGCTGCGTCCGTGGAAGGTGATCACCGGGTTGTCCGCGTTGAAGTTCTCATATTCCAGGCCTCCCAGTTCTCCCCCGTCCACGGTATAAGCAAAGTCCGCCCCGAATTTTGCCACATCGAAGGCAGAGGAGCTCCGGCCGGTTTCCTCATCAGGGGTAAAGCCCACCCGGAGAGTCCCGTGGGGAATTTCCGGATGGTCCCGGAAATATTCCAGAGCTGTCACAATGGCCGCCACCCCGGCTTTGTCGTCCGCCCCCAAAAGGGTGGTGCCATCGGTGAACAGGATATCCTGGCCCCGGTACTTTTTGACCTCCGGGAAATCTTCCGTGGAAAACAGGATCTGTTTGTCCCGATTCAGCAGGATGTCTTTCCCATCATAATTCCGGACCAGGAGCGGTTTCACGTCCTTGCCGGAAGCTTCCGGGCTGGTATCCATATGGGCGATGAATCCCACGGTGGAACCGGTGATCCCTGCTGTGGCCGGCAGGGTGCCCATTACATACCCCTGAGCATCCAGGGACACATCCGTAAGCCCCAGGCTTTTCAGTTCTTCCGCCAGGAATCTGGCCAGCACCATCTGTCCCGGAGTGCTGGGCAGTTCCCGGTCATTTTCCTCACTGGATTGGGTATCGAAAGAAACGTAGTTCAGGAAACGGTTGGTGATTTTTTGGGAGTCGATCATGGTATCATTCCTTTCCGATTTTTTTGGGGGGACAAAAAGCTGTCCCCATGTCAATTGTCAATGGTCAATTGCCGAAGGAAGGAACCTGCATAGCGGGTTCCTTCGAACAAAGGCGCAGCCAACGACTGGGTTTTATTTAGTGCCAAACGGCCACGTTTGGCCTCCATCAGCCCTTGACCATTGACCATTGACTATTGACGGTGTGAAAAGCCTGCTTTTCACACCTTATCACAGCTTAAAATCCACAATGGCTCCCACGCCCACTCCGTCAACCCGGTTGATGTTGGTGATGCTGGTGGCGTCGATGGGGATCATGGCCTTGACCCGGGCCACGCTGAGGAATTTTCCTTCCAGCTGTCCCACGGCTTTTACCTTGTCCACTTGAGCTTTGGGGCCCACGACCTGGACGGCCCCGATATAGCTTCCGCTGCCCATACTGAGAATGGGCACCACTTTGGTGGCATAATGGGTATCCAGGCCTTTCTGGAGAGTCAGTTTGTTGATGAAGGTGTTGATCTCCCCGCCGAACCGGCTGACCAGGTAGCTGATGCCTCCCAGTTTCAGCACGGATCCCAGGTCAAAGGCCTGAGCCGGCAGGGCAGCGGTACCTGCCCCCAGCAGATAGGCGGAAAGCACCGCAGCTGCAATTTTTTTGTTCATGATGGAGCCTCCTTCCGGTTGTATCTCCCCTAGGATATCATAAAGAAGTTACGTTTGTGTGACAAATGGGATTGTTGCACGTTCTGTGCAACAATCCCAAGCTGTAGAGCCGCATGGCGGCTCAAGTCCGAAGTCTGAAGTCAGGAGCCGAAGGATAAATTTGCAGGCAAATTTTTGAATGTGTAGAACCTTTGGGCAAAATGATATCCCGGGTCGATTTCGAGTCCGGTTCTATATAATCGAAAGGATCCGCCCAACCAGGCAGATCCTTTCCTGAGGCTCCAGACTTCAGACTTCCGACTCTCGACTATAAAAAAGGCAATGTTTCACGTGAAACATTGCCTTTTTGGGGCTGCTTACAACGGCTTCTTCACCGCCGTCCCCGCTTTTCTGGGATACTGTTTCGGGGTGGAACGGACTTTTTCTATGGTGATAATGGCCCGTTTGTCCGTGAGCCCCGGCAGCTGCACCGGCCGGATCTCCCGGATCTTTCCGCCCAGCACTTCCACCGCATGGCGGGCGGCATCCGCCTCTTCCTGATATTTGCTGCCCTTCATGGCGTAGAACACCCCGCCTACCCGGACCAGGGGCAGACAGTATTCTGCCAGCACCGGCAGGGCCGCCACCGCCCGGGCCACGGCCACGTCGAATTTTTCCCGGAGGGCGGGGTCCTTCCCCGCATCCTCTGCCCGGGCATGGACGCACCGGACCTGCCCCAGGCCCAGGGTCTCCACCACCTGACCCAGGAAGTTCAGCCGTTTCTGGAGGGAATCGATAAGGGTCACCCGCATCCCCGGATCATAGATCTTCAGGGGCAGTCCCGGAAAACCGGCCCCTGTTCCCACGTCCACAATGGTGTGGTTGTGGAAGGCTTCCCGGTTGTACACCAGCAGGGAGTCCACCATATGCTTCACCGCCACTTCCTCCGGATCCGTAATGGCGGTCAGGTTCAGGCTTTTGTTGGTTTCCAGCAGCAGGTCCCCATACTGCTGGAACTGGTCCAGCTGCCCTTCCGTAAGAGGGAAGCCGGCGGCCTCCGCCGCCTGTTTCAGGGTTTCCCGGTAACTCATGCTTCTTCTCCCTTCCGCCGCTGGGTCTCCAGATACACCATCAGCACGCTGATGTCCGCCGGGGATACCCCGGAGATCCGGCTGGCCTGGCCGATGGATACCGGCCGCTGTTTGGTGAGCTTCTCCATGGCTTCCGAAGAGAGTTCCTGGATCCGGCTGTAGTCCAGGTCCTCCGGCAGCAGCTTGTCTTCCAGTTTCAGGGCCCGTTCCACTTCCTGTTTCTGTTTCCGGATATAGCCCTGGTACTTCACCTGCACATCCACCTGTTCCGCCGCATCCACCGGCAGTTTTTCCAGGCCGAAGGCGTCCGCCAGTTTTTCATAGGTCACTTCCGGCCGCCGGAGGAGATCCAGCATGTTGATGGAACTCCGGAGGGCCGTGGATCCCAGGCCAGTGATCTTTTCCTGGTTTTCCTCGCTGGGGGCCAGGTTGATCTTGGACAGACTGGTCAGGGTCCGTTCAATGATGTCCCGCTTCTTCGTAAAGGCGTCATACCGCTCATCGGTGACCAGCCCCACATCCCGGCCCTTCTGGGTCAGCCGCAGGTCCGCATTGTCCTGGCGGAGGAGCAGCCGGTATTCCGCCCGGCTGGTCATCATCCGGTAGGGTTCCGTGGTCCCCTTGGTCACTAGGTCATCGATGAGCACCCCGATGTAGGCATCGCTCCGTTTCAGGATCAGGGGCTTCTTCCCCTGGAGCTTCAGGGCTGCGTTGATCCCGGCCATAAGGCCCTGGGCAGCGGCTTCTTCATACCCGCTGGTGCCGTTGGCCTGGCCGGCACTGAACAGGCCGCTGATGGCCTTGTGTTCCAGGTTGGCTTTCAGCTGGAGAGGATCCAGGCAGTCATATTCGATGGCATAGCCGGCCCGCATCATCTTGCAGTGTTCCAGACCCGGGATGGTCTGCATGAAGGCCACCTGGATCTCCGCCGGCAGGGAAGAGCTCATGCCCTGGACATACACTTCGTTGGTCCGGAGCCCTTCCGGTTCCAGGAACAGCTGGTGCCGGTCCTTGTCGGCGAACCGGATGATCTTGGATTCGATGCTGGGGCAGTACCGGGGCCCCACCCCTTCGATCATGCCGTTGAACATGCAGCTCCGGTCCAGGTTGTCCCGGATGATCTGATGGGTCCGGGGATTGGTGTAGGTCAGATAGCAGGGCACCTGGTTCCGGGTGGTGATGGTGCTCATGAAGGAGAAGTTCCGGACCCGTTCATCCCCGTACTGAGGTTCCATCTTGGTGTAGTCCAGGGTCCGGGCATCCACCCGGGCAGGGGTGCCGGTCTTGAACCGCATGAGCTGGAGTCCCGCTTCCTGGAGGGACCCAGTAAGCTTCATGGCGGACCGCTGGCCGATGGGGCCGGACATGTAGGCCACTTCCCCGTAGAGGATCTTCCCCCGGAGATAGGTGCCGGTGCACAGGATCACCGCATCCGCTTCGAACACTTCCCCGGTTTCCGCTTCCACCCCCTGGACCTGGCCGTTCTTCACCAGCAGCTTGTCGATCATCAGCTGCTTCACATCCAGGTTGTCCTGGTTTTCCACCACTTCCTTCATGATGGTGTGATACAAAGGCTTGTCCGCCTGGGCCCGGAGCGCCTGGACCGCATACCCTTTCCCGGTGTTCAGCATCCGCATCTGGATGCAGGCCTCATCTGCCGCCAGGCCCATCTGCCCGCCCAGGGCGTCGATTTCCCGGACCAGGTGTCCCTTGGCCGGTCCCCCTACGGAAGGGTTGCAGGGCATCAGGGCGATATTGTCCATGGACAGGGTAGCCAGAAGGGTCTTCTGTCCCATCCGGGCTGCTGCCAGAGCCGCTTCGCACCCTGCATGGCCGGCTCCCACAACAACCACATCATAATGATCCACTACGATCATGCTGTTTTCCTCCGCTTTTACTTGCCCACACAGAACTGGGCAAAAATCTCATCGATGATTTCATCCGGCACATCTTCCCCGGTGATCTCCCCCAGGTCATGGAGGGCCTGGGTCAGGTCGATGGTAAGACAGTCATAGGGCAGGTGCTGCCGGGCCCCTGTCAGGGCATCCTCCAGGCTCTGGAGGGCCTTTTCCAGCAGGTTCTGCTGCCGGGCGTTCTGGGTCATGCTGCTGCTTTCGCTGTCAGAGCCTTCCCCGTACACGAAATCCCGGAGCCACTGTTCCACCTGGTCCAGGCCCCGGCCTTCCTTCACGGACAGGACGATCACATCCCTGTCCCCACAGGCTTTCCGGAGGGCTTCCACGTCCAGGGCCAGAGGCAGGTCCGCCTTGTTCACCAGGATCAGTTTCTTCCGGTCCCGGAGGCTGTCCAGCAGCTGCCGGTCCTCCGGATCCAGCGGCTGGGAGCCGTCCAGCACCACCAGGGCCAGCTGGGCATCTTCCAGGGCCGCCCGGGACCGTTCCACCCCGATCTTTTCCACCAGGTCGCTGGTGTCCCGGAGCCCGGCAGTATCGGTGAGCACCAGAGGGATCCCTCCGATGGTCATCTGTTCTTCAATGATGTCCCGGGTGGTGCCGGGGATGTTGGAAACAATGGCCCGGTCCGCCTGGAGCAGGCTGTTCAGCAGGCTGGATTTCCCCACATTGGGCCGGCCCACAATGGCAGTCCGCAGCCCTTCCCGGAGGATCCGTCCGGCAGTGCCCCGGCGTACCAGGGTCTCCACCGCCTGTTTTCCTTCTTCCAGGATGGACACAGTCCGGTCATAGGTCACTTCTTCAATATCGTCTTCCGGATAGTCGATGCAGGCTTCCAGCTGGACCACCAGATCCCGGAGCTTCTTCCGCAGGGCCTTCACCTGCCGGGACAGACCGCCCTGATGGCCCCGGTTGGCTGCCGCCAGGGCCTGCCGGCTCCGGGCGTTGATGATGTCCATGACGCTTTCCGCTTCCGCCAGGTCCAGACGGCCGTTCAAAAAGGCCCGTTTGGTGAATTCCCCCGGTTCCGCCGGCCGGGCCCCTGCCTGGAAGGTCAGGGACAGGATCTCCTGGAGGGCTTCCCGTCCTCCGTGGCACTGGATCTCGCACACATCCTCCCCGGTATAGGAATGGGGGCCGGGCATGTACACTGCCAGCACCTCATCCACCACCTGGCCTTTGCCGTCCCGGATATGGCCGTACAGCAACTTCCGAGCGTTTTCCTTCCCCAGCTTTTCCCGGCCGTCGAACAGCCGGTCTGCAATGGCCAGGCTGTGGGGCCCGCTGATCCGGATCACCCCGATGGAGCCCACCCCCAGGGCAGTGGCAATGGCACTGATTGTATCATCCATCTTTTTTCCTCCAAAAAAAGGGGTTGTTGCCTGAGCAACAACCCCGTCAACAGTCAGCTGTCAACTGACAACCGCTTCTCTTATTTCAAATCAATGACCACTTTCCGGTAGGGTTCTTCCCCTTCGCTGTAGGTGGTCACCGCCGGATCGTTCTGCAGACTCATGTGTACGATCTTCCGTTCGTAGGGATTCATGGGTTCCAGCATGGCTTTTTTCCGGGTCCGTTTCACCCGGTCCGCCAGGTTCCGGGCCAGCCGTTCCAGGGTTTCCCGCCGGCGTTCCCGGTAGTTTTCCGCATCCAGGATGATCCGGTTCCAGTTCTTCCGTCCCCGGTTCCCGGCCAGGTTGGTCAGGTACTGGAGGGCATCCAGGGTCTGGCCGTGTTTGCCGATCAGCACGCCGATGCCGTCCCCGTGGATCTTCAGGATGATTTCCTCATCCTTCCGGCTGATGAATTTTTCGATGAGCAGGTCCATGCCCATGGCCCGGAAGATTTCTTCCAGGAAGGCCTTGGCTGCCGCTGCTGCCGCCTGCCGTTCCTCTTCCCGGTCCGCCGGAGCCTTGGCATTCTCCTGGGGAGCCGCTTCCGTCTTCTCCACAGGGGCTTCCGCCGGTTCCGGAACCGCCGGAGCTTCCGGTCCCGCTTCCTTCACCGTTACCCGGACTTTGGCATCCCGGCCTCCGAACAGGCCCAGGAGGGAAGGTTTGGATTCTTCCAGGACTTCCACCTCCGCCTGGTCCCGGCTGACGCCCAGTTCGGCCAGCGCTGCCTTCACTGCATCCTCGACGGTTTTGCCCGTCTTTTCCACCATGTTCATCTTCAAGCCTCCTTACAGGCCCCGAGGCACCTGTTTTGTCTTCTTATTTCTTCCGGTCCAGCAGGAACTGCTGTCCAATCTGCATAATGTTCATGACTACCCAGTACAGCACCAGGCCCGCCGGGAACTTGAAGCTGATGTACCCGATGAACAGGGGCATGAAATACAGCATGACCTTCCCCTGGGGATTGTCAGAGGCCGGCATGGTCTGTTTGGACTGGATAAAAGTGGTCAGTGCGGACAGGATGGGCAGGATGTAATAGGGATCCGGATCCGCAATGCTCTGCATCCACAGGAAGGAACTGGGGCCTGCATACTGAAAATCCCGGATGCCGTAGAAAATCCCGATCATGATGGGCATCTGGATCAGGAGAGGCAGGCAGCCTGCCAGGGGGTTCACCCCTTCGGCCTTGTACAGTTCGGACATTTTCTGGTTCAGGGTCACCTTGTCATCTTTGTACCGGGCCTGCAGCTCCTTCATCTTGGGCTGGATCCGGCTCATGGCCCGGGTGGACGAAATCTGTTTGGCGGTAAGGGGCCACAGGATCAGTTTGATCAGGATGGTCATGATGATGATGGCCAGGCCGTAGCTGGGTTCACCGATAAGACGGGTCAGTTCATAGATGTGGGCCACAACCTGTTGGACAAACGAGCTTAAAATTTCCAAAGTTCGACTCCTTTTCTTCCTGTCCGTTACGGTACAGGATCATATCCTCCCTTGTGGAAAGGATGACATTTGAGTATTCTCTTCACAGCCAGAAAGGATCCCTTCAGGAACCCGTATTTCCGGACTGCCTCCAGCGCATATTGGGAACAGGTGGGTACAAACCTGCACCGGGGCGGAAAACAGGGAGAAATCCATACCTGATAAAAACGGATCAGGGCAATGGCAATTGTTTTCATAGACCCTCCGGGGTTTTACAGCAGCCCGGCCTTTCTGGCCAGCCGCCGGAAAACTTCCTCGTAAACTTCATAGGGAGCGTGTGCCAGACGATGACGGGCTACCCAGACAATGGCGTGTTTCCCCTTCAGACGGGCCTGTTCCTTCCGGAACACCTCCCGCATCCGGCGCTTTACCTGGTTCCGCAGCACAGCATGTCCCAGCTTTTTGCCCACAGCCGTCCCCAGCTGGTTCTCTCCGTTTTCGGAAGGGAGCACGTAAAAGACCCCGTACCGGTCCGCAAAGGAACGGCCTTTTTCATAGACCTCCTGGAACCGCTGGTGGGACTTGACCCGGTTGGCCTGGGTATATTTCATTGGAGGAACATTCTGTTCCAAAGTCCTGCACCTGCCTTGTAGTAAAATAGGCCGCGAAGAGCGGCCTATCTTGATCTTTATGCAGACAATCTCTTTCTGCCTTTTGCACGTCTTCTTTTCAAGACTTGTTTACCACCCAGAGTCTTCATTCTTTCTCTGAAGCCATGAGTCTTTTTTCTCCGATTGTTATTCGGTTGAAAAGTTCTCTTCATGTTCCTAACCCTCCCTTGCCTCCAAAGATACGTCAAGATCTATAATAAGTAAATCGTTTGACAGCTCATATCATTATAAGAGGAAAAAGGGAGGGTGTCAATATATTTACAAAGAAAAGAGGAGAAAATGACTGATTTTTTTACTTTTCATGGACCCGTTTCCCGGTAATGTGTTCCGGCACCAGTTCCAGCATGGTCACCCGGCTGGCCGCCCGGGCCATCACCTGGTCCACTTCCTCCGCCGAAGGGTAGTATTTCAGGCCGATCTGCCGCAAAAGGGCCATGGCCCGTTCCGGATCCTCCAGCACATGGAGCCGGCCGAATACGATCACCGACCGGACTGTGTAAGCCCAGTCCCCCGGGAGCTTCACTCCGGCATCGTGGACGCAGAAAGACACTTTGTCACAGCGCCGGATGGCATCGATCTTGTGGCCTTCCCCGGCTCCGTGGAAATAGATCCGGCCGGTTTCCCGGTGGTAATAATAGTTGATGGGCAGGGCATAGGGATACCCCTCATCCCCGGCCAGAGCCAGGGTCCCCCGTTTTTCCTCCTCCAGCACTTTCCGGCATTCCTCTTCCGGAAGGGCCTGTTTGAATCGCCGCATGGGACGAAACATGGTATCAGCCTCCTTTGTGTATGGGGCTGCTGTCTCTGCAGCAGCCCCCTTATTTTCCATACCCTCTAGGCATCACGTCCGGAGGGATGGGACACTGGTAAGTGCGGCCGGCCATGCGCTTTTCCAGTTCGGCCCGGGCTTCCTGCAGCACCGCCGGCTGTTCATAAAGGGTCCGGGCCCCTTCCGCCAGCACCCGGGCAGCGAAGAAGCAGCCCTTCAGGGCCACGGTGCCCTTGTCCTGGGCCACCCACTGCCAGGAATGGGCACTGGTGCCGATGGCAAAGCAGGCGGCGGCAAACTGGGCCAGAGGAGTCACATAACTTACATCCCCGGTATCCGAAGACCCCATGGCCACCGCGTTGGTGGGCTGGTAGGGCAGGATATAAGCTCCGGTGGGGTCCTTCCGGATCAGTTCCTCCCGGAGTTCCGGATCCGGGAAAGGCGCCATCCCGGGATCCTGCCACACCCGTTCCGGAGCCAGCTGGTCCTGGAACTTCTTCAGGAAAGCTTTTTCCGCTTCCGTACGGAGGGGAGCGCCCACCTGGACCATGGCATCATGCAGCACTTTTCCCAGGGTCCGGTTGGGCACCAGGTTGGACACGGCCTTGTCGAACCGGACGGACAGCTCCGTTTCCGTCATGAGAGCCGCCCCCCGGGCAATGTTCACCACCCGGTCATACAGCCGTTTGGTCTCTTCATTGGTCCGGGAGCGGACCAGATACAGCACTTCCGCCTTGGGTTGTACAACGTTGGGTGAAACCCCGCCGGTATCCAGGATGGCATAGTGGACCCGATCATAATCCGCCATATGCTCCCGCATATAGTTGACTCCCACATCCATAAGTTCCACCGCGTCCAGGGCGCTCCGGCCGTTCTGGGGAGCAGCCGCCGCATGGGCCGCCCGGCCCCGGAAGGTGAAGGCCGCCTGGATGTTGGCCTGGTTGGATCCCACCATCACTTCGTTCTGGGTCCCGGGATGCCAGGTAAGGGCTGCATCCACGTCAGCAAAAGCTCCTTCCCGGGTCAGGTAGGTTTTGCCGCTGCCCCCTTCTTCCGCCGGGCATCCATAGACCCGTACGGTTCCCCGGCCGGGATGGGCGGCCAGGTAATCCTTCAGAAGAAGGCCTGCCCCCACTGCCGCCGTGCCCAGAAGGCAGTGGCCGCAGCCGTGGCCGTTGGGATTCCCTTCCCGGGGCTTCTCCTCCCAGATCCCGTCTTCCTGGCTGAGACCGCTCAAGGCATCATATTCTCCCAGGATGGCGATCACCGGCTTCCCGCTGCCGTATTCCGCCACAAAGGCGGTGGGCATGTGGGCCAGTCCCCGGGTCACCTGGAAGCCGTGACGCTCCAGCAGGTCCTCCATAGCCTGGGCGGACTGGAATTCCTGGAATTTCAGTTCCGCAAAGTCCCAGATACAGGCATTCAGTTTCTCCAGTTCCTTTTCATAGGGTTCCAGATTCATAGGTTTCGACCTCCCTTTTTCTTAAACAACTATTGTACAACCATTGCCGGACACAGGTTGTTTTACTTCTTCCCCGGCTTGTCCCGTCGGGCGTCCAGCTCGTCCAGAAGCCGTTCCCGGGCCAGTTCATAGCAGGCATCGATATAGGTGAGCCCTGCCTGGCGCACCAGCTGGTACCCCAGGAGAGCCGAAGCTGCCTGGCCCACCACCGGTACCGCCTTCAAGAAACTCCGGGCGGCGAATTTCCGGCCTAGGGTCTTGATGATCACCTTGATCCCTTCCTTGCTCATGCCCCCCAGGACCATGGCCTTGTCCCGGAGGGACACCTTCCGGCTGCCGTGGATCAGTTCCGGGGTGATCCCGAAGGCATCCCGGATGCATCCGTACATCTGGTACAGGATCAGAAGGTCCACTGCCGCATCCACCCCGATGATGGGATTGATCCCGTTGTAGGCGGCGTAGGTGGAACTCCGGCGCACATAGCTCCGGGCCGCTTCCCGTTTGGCATCCAGCTGCTGCCGGGTCCGGGCCTCTGCGGTGAGGATGTACTTCTCCCGCCGGGCCGCAGGAATTTTCCGGATGATGGCGTCATTCAGTTCATCCAGCCCCGAAGGGGCATCCTTCCGGGCACACACAAAGACCAGTTCAAAGTCTTCCCGGCCCAGCTGTCCGGACACATCCCGGCGGATGGCCTCTTCGCTTTCCTCCAGGCTCAGCCCCTCCTCATAGATCAGGTCCGTCTTGTTCCGGACAAAGATACAGGGCTTGCCCTGGGCGGTCAGCTGCCGGAACAGTTCCGTATCCCCCTGGTGGAGCTTGTCGGAGAATACGCACAGGAACATATCATACTTGAAAAGATGGAATTGTTCTATGAACTCATTCCAGGGAAAGGATTTTGTTCCATAGCCCGGCAGATCGATAAAGGTGGCATCCCCGTGCTCCACCAACAACGGCTCCCGGGTGGTGTCCGTTTCCACCCCCACCGGGGCTGCCTGGTAGCCGCAGATGGCATTGATCAGGCTGGACTTCCCGGAGCCCGGCTGTCCGAACAGCACAATGGTCACATTCTCCTGATCCAGGTTCTTCAGTTTTTCTCTGATGGCATTTCCGTCTTTTGTCATGGTTCCCCCATCTGGATTTCCGCCTGGAGCCGTTCCAGGGCGTACTCCCAGCAGGCATCGATGTATTTTTCACCTAAAAAGTACATGCTTCCGGCGTTGAAGCCCATTACTGCCGCGCCTCCCACCACCGGGATCACTTTGGCCACTTTCCCGGAGGCCTTTTTCCGCAGGAGCCAGGTCAGCCCCTTGGTCACCCGTTCTCCGGTGACTCCTTCCGCCAGTTTCTTCACCACCTGGGAACTGGGCCCTTCCGGCTGGACTTCCTTTTCGCTGACCCCGAAGGCTTCCCGGATGGCCCGGTACAGGCTTTTCAGGATCTGGCTGTCAAGGGCCGCGTCCATGCCGATCACCGGGTTCAGGCCGTTGGCCGCCGCCAGGACCATGAATTTCTTCAGGGACCGTTCCGCCGCCTTCCGCTTCACCAGCAGGGCTTCTTCCGTATAGGCTTTGGCATGGCGGAAGAACCGGTCCCGCTGGGCTTCCGGCAAAAGCGCCCCCATGGCCCGTTCCAGTTCCGGGATCCCCCGTTCCGCCGCCAGCCGGTTCCGCCGGCAGCTGGTGAATACCACCTGTTCCCGGGGTCCCACCAGATGGTGGACATCCCGGGTGATCTTCTCCTCCAGCTCTTCCCGGCTGCAGGAAGGATCGTAGAGCCCGTCGCATTTGTTCCGGACAAACAGACACACCCGGCCGGTCCGGGCGATCTTCCCGAAAAATTCCACATCCGCCTCATGGAGCTTTCCGGCGAACACGCACAGGAACAGGTCGTACTGGAGAGGATTAAAAGCGCTGAAATAGGCATTTTCCGGGAACAGGCTGGTGTCATAGCCGGGCAGGTCCACATAGATCACATCCGGACACTCCACGATCTGGGCCTGACGGGTGGTGTCCGTGGCCTGGCTCACCCGGGCCACCCGCTGGCCGGCCAGTTCATTGATCAGAGAGCTTTTCCCGGCTCCCGGCTGCCCGAAGAGGCAGATCTTGATTTTATGGTCCCGTTCCCGCTGCCAGGCCTGCAGGAACTGGGACACCAGGGCTTTGGCATCTCCGGCCATACGCTTCCCTCCTTTATGCTTCTTCCGTTTCGTTGGCCAGGCTCCACATAAGCCGGGTCACGGCCGCTTCCAGGGTCATGGGGCCCCCGGATTCCACTCCGGCCTGGGCCGCCAGGATCCCCATGGGATACAGGGACAGATCCACCCCGTCAAAAAGGCACTGGCTGACGCACACCACCCGGACGCCTTTTTTGATGGCCCGGCGGATGGCCGGCAGGAAGTTCTGCTGGTCCGTGTTCACCCCGCCGGCTCCGTAGCACTCCAGCACCAGGCCCTTGTAGCCCCGGTCCACCGCATAATCGATGATATCCGGTTTCAGCCCGGGAGTCATGGTCACCGCCATCACCCGGGGTTCCAGTTTCTCTTCCACCCGGAAGCCACCCACGTTTTCCCGGCTGGGCAGGTTCTTTTTGACCCCCTCCTTGCCGAAATACAGTACGGGAGCTTCATTGACACTTTCAAAGGCATTGGGGTTCCGGGTGAAGATCTTCTTGGCACAGTCCCCTTTGATCACCTTGTTCCCGAAGGCCACGAACACCCCGGGCAGACCGCTGGCCGCCACGGAAAAAGCCAGTTCCAGGTTGCTCCGGGCATCGCTGTTGGTAAGACTGAGGGGGACCTGGGCCCCGGTGAGCACCACAGGCTTCCCCAGATTGATCAGCATCCGGCACAGGGCGCTGGAGGTATAGGCCAGGGTATCGGTGCCGTGGGTGAGCACAAAAGCGTCATAATCGCCGTAATTGTCCCCGATCAGCCGGGCCCAGGCGCTCCAGTGGGCCGGTTCCAGATTGCTGCTGTCCAGGAGGGTCAGATCCCGGACGGTGATCTCTCCCAGGGTCCGGAGTTCCGGCACCTGTTTCAGGATGTCCTCTCCCTTCAGGGTAGGTTCCAGGCCTTCATCGGTTACCGTACAGGCAATGGTGCCGCCAGTGGTCAGAAAGAGTATTTTTTTCATGGATTTCTGGTTCTCCTTGTTCTATAATCTATAGAAACAATTATATCATATGTGGGTCATCCAGACAGAGGAAGTGACAGGTTTCCCAGATTTTTCAAGGTTGTATATGGTTGTTTTGATATAAAACAATGGTTGTTTTATGGTTGTTTATATATTTTCTGTTACCTTTGGAGGGGGAATTTCCATGATCTGTCTGCACACCCGAAATCTGAAGAAAAAGCTGGCCCTGGCCCTGTCCGGCCTGGTCCTGACCACATCCCTGACCCTGTCCGCCCTGCCGGCAGCGGAAGCTTTTGACTGGAGCAATGCCATCGGCTCCATCGTCCTGGTGTCCGCCCAGTACAGCATGCTGAACAAGCAGGTGGCCTACCTGGACGGCAAGGGCCGGGGAGAATACCTGGACCAGATCAAGCAGCAGGAAGGAGTCAATGAGGATCCGGAAGCCAATGCCATGCTGGACCGGGTCATGGGCCGGCTGTCCGCCGCCATTGCCAAGACCGATCCTTCCATCGAAAAGAATCCCTATCATTATTTTGTCAACAACAGCACCAAATTCAATGCTTACTGCACCCTGGGCCACAATGTATCCGTAAACATGGGCCTGTTCACCACCCTGAACTACAACGAGGACGAACTGGCCTTTGTATTGGGCCATGAACTGGGTCACGGGGAGCAGCACGACCCGGCCAACGGAGTGAAGCGTACCTTCCCCATTGCCCTTCTGGCAGCCGTAGCCGGCAGCCAGAGCAATATGCTGGAAGCAGTGGGCACCAACCTGCTGGCCAACCTGGGCAGTGCCAAGCTGGTGACCCTGCCTATGGAAAAGAAAGCGGATGAGCTGGGCTTCACCTACGCCACGGAAGCCGGGTACAACCCGGGAGCCGGCAGTGCCCTGTGGCAGCGGGTAATGGAAAAGATGGGCAACAACCGGGAAACCTTCCTGGGCACCATCTTCATGCCCAGCGACCATCCCAACAACGGATCCCGCCGGGACAAGTATACCCAGCGGCTGTATGAATACAGCGGAAAACATGTGAATGTGGACAAAAAGACCGGAGCCATCCTGGTGAACAAAAAGAACCTGGGGCTGGTCCAGCCCGGAGGGGACATGAGCAGCCGGGAGCGGACCTACCTGGTGGCCGGCAGCCTGGCCAAAGTCTACCACGAACAACCCAATACACAACCTTCTGCTGAACAGGATGGCAGCAATCTCTACTTCGGCGGCCAGCGGATCATGAGCCTCCAGTATGGGGACAACGGAGCCCAATGGGTGGAAAAGCTGAACCAGGCGGCGAATAAAGGAAAACAACCGGTTAAACAACCGGTTGTTTCGAATAAAAAAGAAGGCTCCTCACGCTAACGTGAGGAGCCTTCTGGTCGCGGGCCGCGACCGGGCTGCTGCACGCTGCGTGCAGCAGCCCTTATTTCATCTCATCCGGCAGGATCAGATTCAGCACTACGGCCACCACGAACACTACCGCCACGCAGTTTTCTGCGAAGACGCTTTTCATCAGGTCCGGGAAAATCTTAAAAATGGAGGGATTCTGGGTGAAGCCGATGCCGATGGACAGGCTCAGGGCAGCGATGATCATGTTCCGCTGGCTGTAGCCGCAGCTGCCCAGCATCCGGACCCCGCTGACCACAATGGACCCGAACATCATCAGGGTGCAGCCTCCCAGCACCGCTTCCGGCAGGGAAGCCAGGATCACTCCCAGCACCGGGAACAGTCCGGCCAGGATCATAATGGCGGCCCCGCTGGCCACGGCCTTCCGGTTCACCACATGGGTCATGGCAATGAGCCCCACGTTCTGGCTGAAGGACGTAATGGGCAGACAGCCGAACAGGGAGGACAGGGCACTGATGAACCCGTCCACTCCGATGGACCCTTCGATTTCCTTATCCGTGGCATTCCGGCCGAAGCCCATCACCGTCAGGGCAGAGGTATCCCCCAGGGTTTCCGTGGCAGACACCAGGAAAATCAGGAATACGGAAAAAATGGCATCCGGATGGAATTCCAACCCATAGGGCAGAGGCTGGGGCAGGGAAAACAGCCCGGCGGAACTGATCTTGGACAGATCCACCATACCGTAGAAAAAAGCGGTGATGTACCCTACCACCAGGCCAAACAGCACGGACAGCTGCTTGTAGAAGGATTTGGCCTTGATGTTGAACAGCAGACAGGAAACCAGGGTCACGGTACCCACGATCATGTAGGGAGCTTCCCCGAAATGGGGATTCCCGAACCCGCCTCCGAAGGAATTGGCCCCGATCCCCAGCAGGGAGAACCCGATGGAGGTCACCACGCTGGCGGACACAATGGGAGGGATGAACCGGCGCCACCACCGGGCAATGAGCCCCAGGCACCCTTCCAGACAGCCCCCTACCAGAGCCGCCCCCAGGATGGCCCCATAGCCGTATTTGGCTCCGATGACGCAGAAGGTGGACACAAAGGTGAAGCTGATCCCCATGATAATGGGCAGCCGGCTGCCCAGAGGCCCGACCGGGAACATCTGGAACAGGGACCCTACCCCGGCCATGATCATGGCCGCCTGGATCAGGGCCGCCGCCTGTTCCGTAGGCATCTTTACCGCCCCGGTGACAATCAGGATGGGAGCGATGTTGGCCACGAACATGGCCAGTACATGCTGGAGTCCGAAAGGCGCCGCTTTCTTCAGGGAGATTTTTCCATCAAACTGGTAAATCGGGTCAGTGCCAGTCTGGGCCGGTTCCTGGATCTTTTCTTCTTCCATGGCGCCCCCTTACCGGAATACGATGGTGCCGGTGGCCGCATCCATCTTTTCGATGATGGCCAGGCTCTTTACATCATAACCTTTCTTCCGCAGGGCGTCCCCGCCTCCCTGGAAACCTTTTTCGATGGCGATGCCCACCCCTTCCACTTCGGCGCCGGCCTGGTGGACCAGGTCGATAAGGCCTTCCACCGCGCAGCCGTTGGCCAGGAAGTCATCGATGATCAGCACATGGTCTCCTGCATTGAGATACTTCTTGGAAACGATTACATGGTTCACCTTGTTGTGGGTAAAGGATCTGATTTCCGTGCTGTACACTTCTTTGTCCATGTTGCTGCCGGCGCTTTTCTTGGCAAACACCACCGGCACCCGGAAATGGACTGCCGTCAGGCAGGCAATGCCGATGCCGGAAGCCTCGATGGTCAGGATCTTGCTGATGGGCCGGTCCTTGAACAGCTGATAGAATTCTTCTCCCAGCTTGCTGATGAAGGGCACATCGATCTGGTGGTTCAGGAAACTGTCCACCTTCAGCACATCCCCGCTTTTGATAATGCCGTCCGCCAGGATCTTTTTCTGCAGTAAATTGTACTCCGCCATGTCTTCCTCCCGTTTCTTCCAGACAAATCAAATTCGTTTTCTGTAAAAGATTATTATATCATACCCTGGCTCCTGAGAAAACAAAAAAAGGCTGTTGCCTCAGCAACAGCCTTCCGTCTTTCAATATGGAGCGGGCAATGGGAATCGAACCCACCTCTAAAGCTTGGGAAGCTTTCATTCTACCAATGAACTATGCCCGCATCAGATAAATTGTATTTTAGCAAATTTTTTCTTTTTTGTAAAGGGTGATCAGAATTTTTTCTTTCCGCTGGCAATTAACTTCCCCCAGTTAACTTTTTCTGGCAGAACCCCCCAGATGGGGTATAATAAAGGATATGATTATGGACATATGACCGGACACACTGCTTCCACAGCGGTTTCCGGATCTGTCACAGGCAAAGAGGGGGATTTTTTTGAATACACCGGGCAAATTCCAGGAACTCCACAGTTTTTACGATACCCTGCCCAGCGGGATTTGTCTTTTTACCACCCAGGGATCAGAACAGATCCTTTTTGTGAACCCGGGCTTCCTGTCCCTGTATTCCTGCACCACTGAAGAGGAATTCCAGGTCCTTACCGGAGGCACCTTCCAGGGCATGGTGGATCCGGAAGACTACCAGCCCCTGGAAACCCTGGGCCAGAAGGCCGCCGCTGTCTCTCACCAGGAAACCGGCATGACCCAGATTTACCTGACCTTCCGGATCAAGACCCGGGAAGGCCATTTCCGGCGGATAGAAGGGACCCTGTCCAAAGGCACCCTGCCCCAGGTGGGTACCGTATGGATCATGAACCTGGTGAGCAGCTCCCAGAAAGTGCTGGTCCGGAAACAGGATCCGGTCACCGGGCTTATGGGGGTCCGTGCCTTCTACCAGACTGCCCTGAACCTGTCCCTGGAAAAAAAGGCCCAGGGCAGACTGAAATCCTACAACCCGGTATACCTGAACCTGACCAACTTCAAATTGTACAATGCCACCTGGGGGATCCAGGCCGGGGACAACCTGCTCCGGTCCGTGGCCAGCATTCTCCAGTCCCTGTTCCCGGGCCAGCTGATGACCCGGCTTACCGGGGACGGATTTGTGCTCCTGGCTCCGGCGGAAAAGCTCCGGGACAAACTCCAGGAAGCCGCCCGGCAGGTGGACCAGTGCACCGGCAACCCCACCATCCAGCTGAAGGCAGGAATCTATCCCCCCAATGAAAAAACTTCCCTGACGGATCTGCGCCATGCCTTCGACATGGCCAAATTCGCCTGCGATTCCATCAAGAAAAACGCCATCCAGTCCTGGGCTGTCTATACCCCGGAACTGGCCGCCCAGCAGGAGACCCGGGTCTTTGTGCTGGAAAACTTCTCCCGGGCACTCCAGTCCGGCCAGATCCAGGTGTACTACCAGCCCATTATCCGGAGCCTTACGGGCAAACTGTGCAGCCTGGAGGCCCTGGCCCGATGGATCGATCCGGAACGGGGGATGATCTCTCCGGGGATCTTTGTGCCCATCCTGGAAGAAGCCCGGCTGATCCACCAGCTGGATCAGTATGTACTGAGCCAGGCCGGCAAACTGCTCCGGGAACAGCGGCGGAACCACCAGCCCATGATCCCCATTTCCGTGAACTTCTCCCGGGTGGATTTCCTGGTCACCGACCCCTTCCAGCTGGTGGAAAAAGTGGTACGAAAATACGGGCTCCAGCGGAACTTCCTGTGCATTGAAGTGACGGAAAGCGCTCTGGTCCAGCATTCCTCCCACATTTTCCAGACCCTCCAGAAATTCCACAACAGCGGCTACAAAATCTGGCTGGACGATTTCGGCAGTGCCTACTCCTCCCTGAACGTGCTCCACAACTACCATTTCGATGAGCTGAAGATCGATCAGGCCTTCCTGAAGAACCTGAACGACAAGGGGAAGGAAATCATCACCTCCATCGTGCTCATGGCCAAGACCCTGGGAGTCCATACCCTGGCAGAAGGCGTGGAAACGGAAGAACAGCTGGCCTTCCTGAAAAAGATCGGCTGTGAAAAGATCCAGGGATTCTACTACAGCCGTCCCCTGCCCTACGAAAAGCTCCTGACCCATCTGATGAAAATGCACATCAAGCCGGAAAACAGCCTGGAAAACCAGTGCTATGAACAGGCCGGTCTCATGAACGTGGTGTCCGAAGCCCCCCTGGGCCTGTTCCGATATACCCGGAAATACGCCACCCTGCTGTACATCAACGAGGCCTACCAGAAGGTTCTGGCCAGTGTGGGCACCCATTCCCTGGAAGAAGCCAATGAGAACCTGCTGGATCCCGCCTATCCCTTCCGGGACAAGTTCCGGATGTTCCTGGACCAGGTGGCGGACAGCACCGCCACCCATTCCCTGGTATATGTGGACAACGGCCAGTACATCCGGATCAAGGCCCGGAAAATCATGGGCAATCCCCAGTTCTGTCTGGGCCGGCTGGAAATCCAGAACATCACCTTTGACAAAAACACCCGGCTCCACCACAAACTGGACAAACTGTTCCGGAACCTGGTGCTCATGTACGACTCCCTGATGTATCTGGATATCGGGAAAGACCAGGTCCAGGTGCTCCAAAGCTCCGTGCCTTCCCTGAACAGTGACGCCGTTTATCCGGACATTGCCGGCTTCCTGGCCCGCTACGCCAAGAAATTCGTCCATCCGGACGACCGGGAAAAATTTCTCCAGTTCACAGATCCGGACAGTCTCCACGCCCAGGGCCGGGAACAGGGCCGGGTGGATGCCAAGGACCAGTTCCGGATCCGCCGGCCTGACGGAAACTACCGGTGGATGATTTTCCATGCCATGTTCCTGTACAAAGATCCCACCCGGAACATCCTGCTGACCGTCCAGGACAATGTGTGGGAAGGGAAGGATCTGACCACCCGCCGGAAAGAACTGCCTCTGTTCAACATGTCCCTGGGAGTCCCTCTGGAAAAGATACCCCAGACGGAACACGACTACCAGACCCTGCTGTGGAATGCGGTGCGCACCTCCCCCCTGAAATTCTTCTGGAAGGACAGCCAGCGCCGGTTCCGGGGTGCCAGCCGCTCCTTCCTGAAATTCTACGGTCTGGAAGAAAAGGACATCCTGGGGAAAACCGACGAGGAAATGGGCTGGCACCCCATGCCCGGCACCTTTCAGAACGATGAGGAAGAGGTGGTGCATCAGGGCCGGACCATTACCCAGCACCTGGGGACCTGCATTGTCCGGGGAGTCCCCCATCCCATTGTAGCCACCAAATCCCCTCTGTACAAAGGGAATCAGATTGTGGGACTTTTGGGCTATTTTGACGATCTGGAGAACTATCCCGCCCAGGCGGAACTGATCCGGGACCTGAATCTGAAAGATCCGGAAACCGGCTTTCTCAGCTACCGGGGCATGCTGGAAGCCGGCCTCCAATATACGGATTCCTGGCGGTACCAGCAGGATGACTATGCCGCCTTCCTGCTGGACATCCCGGAATTCGACCAGTTCCGCCGGACCTACGGGCCGGAAGCGGGCCGGAAACTGCTGACCAAAGTGGTAGAAACCTTCCAGCATCTCCATCTTCCCACCATTTCCCTGGCTCACATCGGCAGCTGCTGCTTCCTGGGCTTTACCAAGACCACCCTGAAGGACCAGCTGGACAGCCAGATCCAAAAGCTGACCCAGGCCATCCACAGCATTACGGAAGTGGACGGCTACAGCTGCACCCTGTACCTCCAGTATGCCCTGGCCCGGGGATCGGAAGTGGACAACCTGGACAACCTGCTGGCCCTTCTCACGGAACGGCTGAAGGAATCCCGGGATCAGCGGTACGGGGAATCGGTGTTCATCGGAGACCGGATCGTCTTTGACCGGGAAAAATTCGACACCATGGACGAACTGGTGATGATCAGCGATCCGGAAACCTATGAGATGGTCTACATGAACCAGGCTGCCCAAAAGGCCTACCACGTGGACGGGCCCCGGGAGTATAAAGAGAAAAAATGCTACGAACTGCTGGAAGGACAGAAGGCCCCCTGTGCCTACTGTCCCCTGTCCATCCTCCGGCAGGACCGGTTCCACACCGCCACCCATCACAGTGTGAAATCCGGCCTGGACCTTCTGGTCCGGGATACTCTGGTACCCTGGCGGGGGCGGGTGCTCCACTTCTCCATGGCCCTGAACCTGAAGGAATATGTGGATATGGACATTGCCCGGAACGATCTGATCTTCCGGGAAGCCGCCGCCAATGACGCGATTGCCATCGGTCTCCGGGAAGAAGATCCGGACCTGGGGATCCAAAAAATGATCATCCAACTGGCGGAAAACATGGGAGCGGAACGGTTCTACATTTTTGAGGAAGGCCCCGATGACACGGTGAGCGCCACCTATGAATGGGTCCGGAAAGGGCTGGAACCCATGAAGGATCAGCTCCAGCACGTACCCAAAAAAGACGTACAACTGTTGTATAACTCCTTTGACAAGGAACAACTGGCCTTGATCCCGGATATGCCCCAGCTGCTGGCCAAACAACCGGATTTCCATCTCCGGATTCCCGGGATCCGCAGCATTGTGTCCGGCCATCTCACCCAGGGGGAACGGTCCCTGGGGTATACGGAAGTGGTGAACCCCACCCCGGATACCTTCCGGTCCGCCAGCCTGCTGTTGGCCACCCTGACCCGGTTCTTTGCCATTATGCTCCGGATCCGGAACAACCGGCGGACTCTCCAGGCCAACAGCCGGACGGACCAGCTCACCGGCCTGGGGAACCGGTATGCCTTCCACGACACCATAGCCTCCCTGCCTAGTGGACAGGATCTGGTCTTTGTGTTCGGGGACATCAATGGCCTGAAGCGGGTCAACGACACCCAGGGCCATGAAGCGGGAGACCGGCTGATCCGTTCCACCGCCCAGGTACTGGACGAAATGAAGGGCCTGGGAAAGGTGTTCCGGATGGGAGGCGATGAATTCCTCCTGATCCGGAAAATCGACGCTCCAGAAGAGGCTGAGGAGCTGATCCACAGCCTGAAGGACCGGTACAAAGCCCGGGGCATCAGCGTGGCCCTGGGGGCCGTCACCTGCCGGACCCCCATCCCCGACGTGGACCAGATCATCACCCAGGTGGACCGGAAGATGTACAAGGACAAGGGCGTGATGTACGGAAGGAGAAGTACGGATAGATAAACAGGGCTGCTGGGTACGCAGCAGCCCTGTCAGCGGTCAGCGGCCATTGACCGCTGACAAGAAAAGGTGTGAAGCAGCGCTTCACACCTTTTCTTTTACCCGTGCCAGGAAATCCTCGAACAGCTTCAGCTGTTCCGGATGCTCCTGCCACATGTTTTCCGGATGCCACTGGACGGCTACTACCTGCTTGTGGTCGTGGGATTCCACGCTTTCCTGGACCCCGTCAGGAGCCACAGCGGTAACTTCCAGGGCCTCTGCGACCCGGTGGATGGCCTGATGATGCCGGGAGTTGAGATAAGCCTTTTCTCCCAGGGACCCAAACAGGCTACTGCCGGGAACCAAAGTCACATGATGGGTGGGATACCCTCCCGGTGCCCCCTGGGAATGACGGATGGTGCACTGGGGATCCTCACTGGGCAGGTCCTGGTACACATTCCCTCCCAGAGCGATGTTGATCAGCTGGCAGCCCCGGCAGATGCCGAAAATGGGTTTTCCGGCCTGGTAGAAGGCCCGGAACAGCTCCAGTTCGAACAGATCCCGTTTGTAGTTGGTCCGGCCGATCTTCCACTTGGGTTCCTCCCCGAACAGAGTGGGATCCACGTCCGGCCCTCCGGGGATGATCAGCCCGTCAAACAGGTCCACATAGTCCTCCCCCCGGGCTCCGGGCACATCTGGAAGCACCACCGGGATGGCCCCCAGCCGGGCGATTACTTCCACCAGTCCCCGGGGGGCAAAAGGCGCCTCCACCAGGTTGGTCACCTCCGATGCATAAGGATAGGTATCCGCCGTAATGGCAATGCGGCATTTGCTCATAAGTTTCCTCCTTCCGCCGGTTTCCCGGCGCTGCAGTTGGTTCCATTATAGGAAATTGCGAAAGGAGATGCAAGGCTGCGGCTTCCCAGCATCCCTTTTCCACAGAACGCACGTTCACAAATCCCCCATCCGGCCTGTATTTCCGGGGTTTTCCCCAAAGTTGTCCACACCTGTGGATAACTTTCTGTGGAAAACTCCCTTTCCTGTGGAAAAGTCCCTGGAGCCAGGTTTTCTGCGGGTTCCCCCCTCTTGCTCCCGGCACTTATCCACATGCCGGGGAATATGGTATAATGAAAAATATCCCTTACAGGAGAAAGGAGGTTTGTCATGGCCAAGAAAAAACTGGTGGAACTGGACCTGTTCGCCGAGCAGGAACCGGCAGCGGAACATCCGTCCCCCCGGCCCCCGGCCCGGAAAAGACCGGCTCCCCCGGTCCTGAAAAAGCCCTTTGTCACCAACCTTTCTCCCCGGTACACCTTCGACAATTTCGTGGTGGGAAATTCCAACCGGTTTGCCAAGGCAGCCGCCATGGCCGTGGCCAACAACCCGGCCTTTGCCTACAACCCCTTTTTCCTGTTCAGCGACTCCGGCCTGGGGAAAACCCATCTGATGAACGCCATCGGCAACCAGATCCGGAAGAACCACCCGGACATGAAAGTGCTGTACATTTCCAGCGAAACCTTCACCAATGAGCTGATCGAAAGCGTGGAACACAACCGGCTGGAAGCCTTCCGGGAAAAATACCGGAACATCGACGTGCTCCTCATCGACGACATCCAGTTCCTCCGGAACCGGGAATCCACCCAGGAGGAGTTTTTCCACACCTTCAACACCCTGGAAAAGGCCAACAAGCAGATCATCATTTCCAGCGACCGTCCCCCCGGGGAACTGGACACCCTGGAAGAACGGATGATCAGCCGGTTCAATTCCGGCCTTACCGCCGACATCCAGCACCCGGATCTGGAAACCCGGATGGCCATCCTCCAGAACCTGGCCCATACAGAGCAGGTTCTCTTTCCCAACGATGTGATCCTGCTGATTGCCAGCAGCATCACCAGCAATATCCGGGAACTGGAGGGAGCCTACAACCGGGTCTGCGCTTATTCCACCGTGACCCGGGAACCCATTACCCTGGATCTGTGCCGCCGGGCCCTGAAAGAACTGGCCCTGCTGGACACCCCCCAGTTCGTTACCGTGGACGCCATCCAGCAGCAGGTGGCGGACCATTTCCGGCTCCACCGGTCGGAACTGATCGAAAAGAAACGGACCAAACGGGTGGCAGTGCCTCGGATGATCGCCATTTACCTGACTAAGGAAATGGCCGGCCTTTCCCTGAAGAAAATCGGAGAATGTTTCGGGGGCCGGGACCACAGCACCATCATCCACGCCTGCGAAAAGATCCAGAAAGACCGGCAGAAAGATCCGGAGCTGAACAAGGAAATCGAGGCCCTGACAGCTGCGTTGAAAAAGGGAGTGTGAAAACTTCACACCCCCGTTCCCGGGCCGAGAGTCCCGGGGCGCACCCGGGACTGGGATGTTGCATTTTCCATGGAACATCCCCTATTTCATCCCAGTTCTCTGTAACCCCTGTCCCTGCTCTTTGCACAGGGACAGGGGTGTTTTTTGCCCGGTGGGAAGCAGTTTTCCACAGGGAAAATCCCTGTCTCACAGCCGGGAAGCCCCATAAAAAGGGATTATCCACATACTTATCCACACCTGTGGATAACTTTCAGTGGAAAACTCTCCGGCTTGTGGAAAACCCCTGGAGCCACAGCCCATGCCGGATCCGGGACTTTATCCCCAGATTTATCCACATGTCCACTGGAGGTGTTGTACAAAACCTGCAACACCTCCTAGCTGTAGAGCCGCATAGCGGCTCAAGTCTGGAGTCGGAAGTCTGGAGCCGAAGGTTAAATTTGCAGGCAAATTTTTTGAATGTGTAGAACCTTTGGACGAAATGATCTCTCAGATTGATTTTGATTCTGGTTCTACAGAATCAAAAGGATCCGTCCAGCCAGACGGATCCTGTCCTGAGGCTTCCGACTTCAGACTCCTGACTCCTGACTTAAGTTATCCACACCCCCTCCTCCCTCTCCGCCCCCATGAAATGGGCTTATCCCCAAAGTTATCCACATCTGTGGATAACTTCCGGTGGAAAACTTTTTACCCTGTGGAAAACCCGGGGACCCCTGGCTGGCCGGGCTTTTTCCGGTTTCTTTCCTCCAGTTATGCACAGGGGCCGGACAAACGGGCCGGAATATGCTATACTATACTCATACAACCTTTGGAACCGGCCGGCTCCTTTTCCATACAACGTTGTGGGAACATTGCAGGACGCCGGTTGTCTGGAAAGCCGCCGGGCCCCTGGCGGTTTTCTTCCTGTTCTGGAAATCTATATCATATTGAGGGATGTCCGCCATGATCACCATTAAAGACTATGCCAAACAAAAGGGAGTTTCCTACGAAGCCATCCGCAAACAGATCAAACGGTATGAAGAAGAACTGGAAGGCCACCTGGTCAAACAGAACCGTTTCCTGATGCTGGATGACGAAGCCGTCCAGTTCCTGGACAGCAAACGGTCGGAAAACCCCGTGATCGTCTATGAACAGAACAAGGATGAGGAACTGGAACAGCTCCGCCACGAAAACAAAGTGCTGCTGATCCAGATGAATACGGTCCAGGACCAGCTGGGAAAAGTCCAGCAGAAGCTCATTGCGGAAATGAACGCCACCAAGCTGCTGACCCAGGAAAAGGTCCAGTATCTGGAATACAAGGCCCAGTCGGAACAGAAGGAAGTCCAGCTGAAGGATCTGGCCCGGGCCCGGGACGCCGCCCAGGCCAAAGCGGACCAGCAGGAAGCGGTGCTGCGGCTGAAGGAACAGCAGATCGGCGCCCTTACCGCCGCCAAGGAAACCGCCGCCGCCAGTCTGAAGGCCGCCGATGAAAAAATCGCCGCGGCGGAAGCCCGGGCCAAAGCCGCGGAAGAAGAAGCCTCCCGACTGAAGAACCGGAGTTTCTGGGACCGTCTGTTCAACCGCTGACCATGCTTTTCAACAGGGAGTTATCCACATCTGTGGATAACTCCCTGTGTATAACTCTGGATTTGTGGATAACCGGAACCCGGCCCCCTGCCCCGTTCTTCCGGCGGCCCGGGAAAAAAGTTATCCACATTGTCCACAGGTTTTTCCACAGGACCGGCCTGTTTCGTGATATAATGAAGTCTCTATTAAAAGGATAAAGGATGGATCGGATATGACGACGAAAAACCTGGCCCAGGTCTGGGCCGAAATGCTTGCAGCCCTCTCCGCCAGCATGGAGGGCCGGAGCTGGAAAATCTGGATGGATGCGGCACATCCCCGGACTCTGGAGGGCAATACCCTGTCCCTGGATGTATCCAACCAGTTCACCAAGGATACCCTCCAGGGAAAATACCTGCCCATGATGGAAGAAAGCCTCTCCCAGATCTGCGGCCAGCCCATGGAGATCCAGATCGACGTAGTGGAACCTCCCAAAGAGGAACAAAACCTGTTTCCGGACACCCCTGCCCAGCCGGAAGAAGCCCCGGCTCCCGCAGCCTACCAGCCGGAACCCCAGCCAGCGGCCAAACCGGCCCAGGAATTCGATTCCCATCTGTCCCCCAAATACACCTTTGACAATTTCATCCGGGGCAAATCAAATGAAGAAGCCTTCAACTTTTCCATGGGGGTGGCCAACGCACCGGCCAAAAGCTACAACCCCCTGTTCCTGTACAGCGACCCGGGCCTGGGGAAAACCCACCTGATGAATGCCATCGGCAACTATATCCACAAGAAATTCCCCCAGATGAAGATCCTCTACACTTCCAGTGAAACCTTCACCAATGAACTGATCGGCGCCATCCAGCACAACACCAACGAAGCCTTCCGGAACAAATACCGGAACATCGACGTGCTGCTCATCGACGATATCCAGTTCCTGCGGAAAAAAGAATCCACCCAGGAAGAATTCTTCCACACCTTCGAAGCCCTGAAACAGGCGGACAAACAGATCATCATCTCCAGCGACCGGCCTCCCAAGGAACTGGACACCCTGGAAGAGCGGCTCACCAGCCGGTTCATGCAGGGACTGATCATCGAGATCAACCACCCGGACTTCGAAACCCGCAGTGCCATTTTGCGGAGCATGGCGGAAAAGGACCATCTGGAATTCCCTCTGGAAGTGATCCAGCTGATCGCCACCAATGTAAAGACCAACATCCGTGAGCTGGAAGGCGCCTACACCAAGGTCCACGCCTTTGCCAACCTGAACCACCAGCCGGTGACCATGGAACTGGCCCGGAAAGCCCTGAAGGACCTGGATATGGGAAGCACTGTGGACAAGGTGATCACCGTGGAAGCCATCCAGGAACTGGTGGCCGCCCGGTACAAGATCCGGGTGGAAGACCTGAAAGCCAAGAAACGGACCCGCTCCATCGCCTATCCCCGGCAGATCGCCATGTATCTTACCCGGGAACTGACGGACCTGTCCCTGCCCCGGATCGGAGAATGTTTCGGCGGCCGGGACCACACCACAGTCCTCCATGCCTGTGACAAGATCGCTGACGACAAAGCGAAAAATGACAATCTGGAACGGCAGCTGGCCAAACTGGTGGAAGATCTGAAGAAATGATCCCTGAGTTATCCACAACTTGTGGATAATCTTGTGTATAACTTGTTGGTAATTTTGTGGATAACCCGGAAAGTCCCTGAAAAAGTGGATATGTGGATAAGTGAAAACCGGTTATCCACAGAGTTATCCCAATGGTTCCAACAGCCTGGAATGGGGCTGGAGCGACTTTTCCACATACCCACAGGCCCTACTACGAAGACTACGAATTTTTATAATTTCATCGTTTTAGAAACAAGGAGGTACTGCCATGCAGTTTTCATGTGAAAGCAAAGAACTGGCTCAGAGCGTCAATATCGTAAAAAGAGCCATTTCATCCAGCAATAACGCACCGATTTTTTCCGGGATCCATGCCATTCTCCAGGGAAACACCCTTCAGTTGATTGCCATGGACAATACCTACATGATGAACAAGAAAATGGACGTGAACGGACAGGAGGACGGAGAGCTTCTCATCCCCGCCAAAGCCATCGGGGATCTGCTGGCCCGTTTCGATCCGGACGAAGTGCTCACCCTTCAGCAGCTGCCCGGTGAAAAAGAAATGACCCTGAAAGCAGCCAAGGCCAGAGGCCAGTACCACATTCCCCTGATGGACCCGGAAGAATATCCGGCCATGCCCTCTTTTGAAGGGGACCGGGTGCTCCGGCTTTCCGAAGAAGTGATGGGGAAACTGATCTCCACCACGGTGTACGCCTGTTCCACTGATGCCAGCCGGCCGCTGTACACCGGGGTCTACCTGGAAAAATCCGGTCAGCGGCTCACTGCCGTGGGCACCAATACCCACCGTCTGGCCATCAAGGATCTGGAACTGCCGGAAGGGGATGACAGCGAATTTTCCCTGCTGATCCCTGCCCGTCTCCTGAAGGAAATCGGCAGCAATCTGAACGGAGAACTGCCGGAACCGGTGACCCTGACTCTGAAAGAACGGCAGATCATGGCCCAGGTGGGAAATCTCACCATTATTTCAAGCCTGATTGAAGGAAAATTTCCTGATTACAGACGACCCATCCCTCCTTCCTTCAGCAACCGGACGGTTTTCAACCGGGTGGACATGGAAAAGGCCATCCAGCGGGTATCCCTGTTTTCCCAGTCCGACTACAACATTGTCCGGCTGGCCATTGATGCAGACGGGATCGTGCTGTCTTCCGCCGTCAGCGACATGGGCCAGGGGAAGGAAATCATCGCCTGCCAGACCGTGGGGGAATCCCTGCCGCTGAACATCGCTTTCAATTCCCGGTACATGACCGACTTTTTCAAGAACTGCGGCACGGACCGGGTGAGCCTGGAAACCAACGCCTCTCTGTCTCCGGCCCGGCTCATGCCGGAAGGGGATGAAAGCTACACCTACATCCTGACCCCGGTGCGGGTCATCTTCTGATGCGCCTGGAAAACCTGCGGCTGCTCCATTTCCGGAACTACAGCCAGGTGTCCCTTCCTCTTGCACATGATATAACCATCTTTTATGGGGACAACGCCCAGGGGAAAACCAACCTGCTGGAAGGGATCTATACTGCCGCCCGGGGGTTTTCCTTTCGGACCCGCCACGAGGAAGAGCTGCCCAGCTTCGGAGCGGAAGAATGGGCGGCAGAACTGCAGTACCGGGACCGGTACGGGTCCAACCGGCTGCTGGTGAAACGGTACCCGGTCCGGGGCCGGACCAAAAAAGAGAATCTCTTGAACGGGAACCCGGTAAGCCCCCGGGAACAGTACGGCCTGGTGAACCTGGTGCTCTTTACCCCCGATGACCTTCAGCTGGTGAAAGGGGATCCTGCCCTCCGGCGGAAATTCCTGAATATGGAGATCGCCCAGACCAGCCCGGTGTACTATGACCTTCTGACCAAATATAACCGGGTGCTCCAGCAGCGGAACCGGTTCCTGAAACAGTGCCGGGACCGGGAACAGCTGGAGGAAGCCCAGCTGCTGGTGTGGGACGGAGCCCTGGCCCGGCTGGCGGCGGGAATCCTGGACCTGCGGCTCCAGGCCCTGGCGGGAATCGTCCAGGCGGCCCAACAGGTTTATGACGGGATCACCGGCACCCAGGGTGCCCTGACCCTTTCCTATGTGCAGAAGCGCAGCGAAGGGGAGCAGGGGATCACGGAAAACCCCGGGCCGGCAGCCTGGGAAACTTTTTACCGGCAGCAGCTCCAGCTGCGCCACCGGCTGGACTATGTCCGGGGCTACACCAGCCTGGGGCCCCACCGGGACGATCTGGAGATTTTCCATGAGGGAAGGCCTCTCCGGGCCTACGGATCCCAGGGTCAGCAGCGGACCGCCGCGCTGGCCCTGAAACTGTCGGAACTGGAATTCATCCGGTCCGTCCGGGAAGAATATCCGGTGCTGCTTCTGGACGATGTGCTCAGTGAACTGGACCAGCACCGGCGGGAGAAGCTCCTGGGCTTCATCAACGGAACGGTCCAGACCTTCCTGACCGTCAACGACCGTCATCTGGCTCCGGTGGAAGGAGATGTGGCGGCTTACCGGGTGGAAGAGGGAATCCTGGAGGAACAGCCATGAAAGATTCGGAACTTCTCATCCTGAAAGTGCTCCGGACTCCCCGGGCCCGGCAGCAGTTCCTGCTCCACTGGCTGAAAAGCCACTGGCCGGAGATCCTGGGCCACACCGGGGCCAGCCATTCCCAGCCTTACCGGCTGGAAGAGGGAGTCCTGTACGTCCATACGGACAATCCCATGTGGTCCAACCAGTTCCACATGATGCAGGGGAAACTGCTGAATCAGCTGAACCGGCTCCTGGTGCCGGCTCTCCAGGGACGGAAACGGCTGATCCGGGAACTGAAGTTCTACCACGGGGTCATTGAGGAAGAACCCCAGCCCCGGCAGGAGGCAAAACCCTTCATGCCCCGGCGGGACGACAGCCGGAAATGTCCTCTGTGCGGAGTGCCCCTTATCGGAGATGAGGAAATCTGCTCCGGCTGCCGCCGGAAACAGCAGGAAGAACTGCGCCGGGAAATCCGGAAACAGCTGGATCTGCGGCCCTGGCTCCGGTACGAAGATTGCCGGGAGCTGGTGAAGTGTGATAGAATAACATTTACTGACGTGAAGGCAGTACTGGAGGAATGGGCCCTGAACCGGGCTCTGGACCCCCGTGCCACTGCCGGGGAAAAGGCTTTTGCCGTCATGGTGGAAACAGGCCTCCGGCCGGAAGCCCTTTCGGAGGAAACCATCCGGCAGACCCTGGAAAAAGCCAGAAGGAGACGGACTTATGTACCTGCACGTAGGAAATAATTATGTGGTGCGCTGCGACGAGATCATCGGGATCTTCGACATCCGGAACAAACGGACCAACATCTACCGGTTTTTCCTGAAGCCCAGACTGGGCGGGGACAATGTGGTGGACCTGACCGAGGACTACCCGCCGGCCAGCTGTGTGGTCACCCGGGACAAGATCATCCTGTCGGGGATTTCCAGCAGGACCCTGCGCAAGCGATAAAATCGGGAGGTTTGTATGGCGAAAAAGAAACAGACGATTGAAGAAGAGATTGCCGTCCACGGGGATTACGGGGCGGAACAGATCCAGGTCCTGGAAGGCCTGGAAGCCGTGCGGAAACGTCCCAGCATGTACATCGGCAGCATCAGCGGCCGGGGGCTTCACCATCTGGTGTACGAAGTCATCGACAACAGTATCGACGAAGCCCTGGCAGGCTACTGTGACCATATCCGGGTGATCATCCACCAGGACAACAGCATCACTGTTACGGACAACGGCCGGGGGATCCCGGTGGAAATGCACAAGGTGGGGAAACCGGCCATCGAAGTGGTCATGACGGTCCTCCATGCCGGGGGCAAATTCGGCGACGGCGGCTACAAGGTCTCCGGCGGGCTCCATGGCGTTGGGGTTTCCTGCGTCAACGCCCTGAGCAAGAAGATGGTGGTGGAGGTCAAGAAGAACGGGAAGATCTACGGCATCGAATTTTCCAAAGGCAAGACCACCCGTCCCCTGTATGTGAAGGGAGAATGCCCGGAAAACGAAACCGGCACCAGCGTCACCTTCTGGCCGGATGACACCATTTTCACGGAAACCGTCTACAGCTATGACACCCTGAAGCACCGGATCCGGGAACTGGCTTTCCTGAACAAAGGGGTCAAGATCCAGCTCACCGACGAACGGAGCGGCCAGGATGAGGTGTTCCACTACGAAGGGGGCATCATTTCCTTTGTGGAATTCGTCAACAAAGGGAAGGAACCCCTCCATGCCAAACCCATCTACGTGGAAGGGGAACGGCAGGACACCATTGTGGAAGTGGCCATGCAGTACACCGACGCCTACACGGAAAACATCTACACCTTCGTGAACAACATCAACACGGAGGAAGGGGGCACCCATCTGGCCGGGCTGAAACAGGCCCTGACCCGGTGCATCAACGACTATGCCCGGAAAAACGGTCTCTTGAAGGACAACGAGGACAACCTGTCCGGGGACGATGTCCGGGAAGGGCTCACCTGTGTCATGAGCCTGAAGGTCCGGGAACCCCAGTTCGAAGGCCAGACCAAGACCAAGCTGGGGAACAGCGAAGTCCGGGGCATTGTGGACAATATGGTGACGGAAGCCCTCACCGAATACTTCGAAGAAAACGCGCCGGTGGCCAAGAAAATCGTGGAAAAAGCCATTATGGCCAGCCGGGCCCGGTCTGCCGCCAGAAAAGCAAGGGACCTGACCCGCCGGAAATCAGCTTTGGAAGTGAGCAGCCTGCCTGGGAAGCTGGCGGACTGTTCCAGCAAAAACGCGGAAGAAACGGAAATCTACCTGGTGGAAGGGGATTCCGCAGGGGGCAGTGCCAAACAGGGCCGGGACCGGAACTTCCAGGCCATCCTGCCCCTCCGGGGCAAGATCCTGAACGTGGAAAAGGCCCGTCTGGACAAAATGCTCAACAGCCAGGAAATCCGGGCCATGATCACCGCCTTCGGCTGCGGCATCGGGGATGAATTCGACATTTCCAAAGCCCGGTACGGGAAGATCATCATCATGACCGATGCGGATGTGGACGGGGCCCATATCCGGACCCTGCTGCTCACTTTCTTCTACCGGTACATGAAGCCCCTTATCATCCACGGGAACGTGTTCATTGCCCAGCCTCCTCTGTACCTGATCCGCACGGGCAAGAAGCACACCTATGCCTACAGCGATGAGGAACTCCAGAAGAAACTGGACGAAGTGGGACGCCAGAACAACCCCTATGTCCAGCGGTACAAAGGCCTGGGGGAAATGAACCCGGAACAGCTGTGGGAAACCACCATGGATCCCAGCAAGCGGACAGTGCTCCAGGTGCAGCTGGAGGATGCGGCCACGGCGGATTCCGTGTTCTCCGTGCTCATGGGGGACAAGGTGGAACCCCGCCGGCAGTTCATCGAGGAAAACGCCGGCAAGGTTACCAACCTGGACTTCTAAGGAGCGTTTCATGACCATGGAAATCCAGCTTCCCCAGGGGAAGCTCCAGTGCAGCCGGACGGGAGGACCGCTCCTGATGGTGGTGGCCGGGGGCCGGCGCCCGGATCCCCAGTGGC
>ERZ791858.189-NODE-189-length-70308-cov-9.332968_pt1 | contig 70308 bp, 67 predicted proteins | sample MGYA00510284_ERZ791858 | MGnify/ENA primary metagenome ERZ791858 (study PRJEB30046, sample SAMN00792077) | human gut metagenome | study: EMG produced TPA metagenomics assembly of the A metagenome-wide association study of gut microbiota in type 2... | reverse complement strand
AAACGTAAGTATGTACTGCGGGCTATCGCAGGAATTTACGACTGTGGAGTGTACACGAACTTGTGAGTAGCGTATTGTTTACAATCGCCAAAGCATACACATCGAAGCAGTAAGAAGTATCCGCAAGGACTTTAATTTCTCGATGTGTTTGAGTATATTTGAACACATTTTGAGTGGCAGAATAGATCAGTGTTTGGGAACAGAGCAAAAGTATCCGCTGAGGAATTAGCGTATATGAAGGAACAATTGGATAATGACAGGGGATTTTTCGAGAACGTAAATGCAAAGTCAAAGCTTATAGAGGCTGATTTTGATGAGCTGGAGAAATCAAGACAGCTTGAGGAGTCATCCCTTAAGCAGCTGAATGATAATGCAAATAATGTTGTGGAATTTTCAAAGGACAGCATGGATGCCATATCGGCCTTAAACGACAGCTTTACAGAGTGTGTAAAGGCGGCTGCGGACAATCTTACAAGCCTTGAGAGTGCGGCAAAGGCAATTGCCACACAGCATGAGGATACATGTGCGCTTGTCGAAAACAATAAGCATTTTACAGCTCCGGCTAAGAGCTTGTCAGAGACATCGGACAGGCTTGAGGAGCATGTGGATAGCTGTGCGGATATAGCTGCGCAGATGAAGGAGCAGAATAAGCAGATGAGTGTTCTCTCACTCAATGCTGCTATAGAGGCGGGCATGCTTGGAGAGCAGGGAAAGCTGTTCGTAGAGGCTGCTGAGAGTATAAGGGAGGCATCTGTTTCATATGACAGTGCAATCGATGCTGTGAAACAGGAACTTTCAGAGGCAAAAGCTGAGATTAGTGCACTTAAAGAGCAGGTGAGCCACCTTGTAGGGCTTCTAAAGGACAACAATGTTGCCACAACAAAACTCATGAAGCAGGGAGTAGAACTCAATCATGTGTTTTCACAGTGTGATGAGATTTCAGTTGACATGATAGAAGCGTGCAGACAGCAGATTGTGTCAATCCGCAATACACAGGAGGAGATTATCAAGTTTGAGGAGCGCAATAAGCTGCAGATAGAAGATGCATACGCAGAAATTTCGACTCAGAGGAAAAATTCAGTAGAAATAAAATCTACTGTGGACAAGGTGCTCGACTATAGCAGGGAGAGAGTAAGATAATAGGACAGATATGCAGACTGTGAGTGAAATGTAAAAAGACATCAACCGGTGTAAAAACCGGCTGATGTCTTTTTGAGTTGAAAGCTGCAATCATTAAATCAAACACGAACCTTGCGGTTTGCCGTATCCTGGAAGCTTCCGCTCTTCTGTGGCAGATGCATCCAGTTTTTGATGTAGACCACATTGTACATTACGAAAGCAAGCATAAAGGCTGTAGAAACGTCAAATACTGAGTGCTGCTTGATAAACATGGTAGACAGTATAATCAGAACACAAAGCACTAAGGATGCGTGCTGAACGTGCTTTTTATCTTTGAAATAGCTGCTGTGCATCACCGCAAAATGAATGCCAAGCGAATTGTATACGTGAATGCTCGGAAACAGGTTCGTCGGTGTGTCAGTGGAGTAAAGCCACTCGCAAAGCGCTGTAAACATATTGTGGTGCGTGAAATAATAAGGCCTTAAATTGTGACCATTTGGATAGAGAGTTGATATAACCAAAAATACGGTCATACCGGTGTATAAAAACGCACACAGTCTGTAAAATTCTTTTTTGTCATGTAATGCCGTGAAAGCAATTCCAAAGGCCACATAGCCAAACCACATGATATAAGGAATAACAAAGTATTCACAAAACGGTATATAATCATCTATCGGAAGATGAATCAAGTGATAATGTGTGGTAACAGTGCGCTCTAAATATCCAAACCAGGTCAGATATATGATAAAGTATGATAAAATCCACACATGCTTGTAGCGGTTGAAAAGCTCTATAAGCTTATTCTGTATTTTCTTCATAAAACCACCTTTTTAATCCGCTTGAAATTATAACACTGAAAAATAATTCAAACAACACCAAAACAAAAGACTTAATAAATTTTATGAAAAAATTAATAATTAAGACCTTATATAGTAAGCTTTTTGTGAAATATTTATCTGCAGCAAAAAGCATAGGATAAAACAGCACTGTTAAAGGGCCACTTTAAGCTGTGGGCTAATCTGCATAAAGAATGCTAAAATCCCATGGTGCAAGAGTTATACAATCGCCTGCTGATACTGTACTGTCATCGCAAAGCTTCTTGAGATCGTCTGCATGGTAGGTAACAGTCTGCTCATCATCCGAGTAGTTAAGCAGATAAATGATTTAATATACGTTAGTAAATGAATGGTGTAAACATTAAATCATCAGAAAACAAAATGTTGAGCGAATATGCGTGGAAGAATGAGTCAGTTGCGCAAAAATTGCATGTCTAGGATGACAAGTGTATGAAGATAGGTTATAATGAAAAACAATAGAGTTGCGCAACAAATAAAAGTTGCTCAGTGATTAATCACATTTAGATGAAAGAGGCGGCAGAATGAGTAACAATATCACGATATCAGATGTAGCAGAGGCACTTGGCGTTTCAAAGACAACAGTAAGCAGGGCTATATCGGGAAAGGGCAGGATAGGCGCTGCAACAAGAAAAAGAGTGCTTGAATATATACAGGAGCATGATTATAAACCTAATGTAATAGCCAGAGGGCTTGCACAGTCAAAGACATTTAATATATGTGTGGTGATGCCGGGGGATTATGCACTTGTCGATCTGCCATTTTTCCAGGAAGCTATAATGGGAATTCAGGAGATAGCAGGTATGATGGAATACGACCTTTTGCTTTGTATAGGCTCAGGCAATGATATGGCGGGGCTTAGGCGTATCATACAGAATCATAAGGTGGATGGAGTGGTGCTGCTTCGCACGATGGTAGATGATCCACAGGTGACATTCTTGCAGGAGCGCAGGATACCGTTTGTTACAGCTGGCTCATGCAAATATAAGGATGTAAAGCAGATTGACCATGACCATAGAAGTGCCTGCAGGGAGCTGACATCAATTATGCTCATGCGTGGCATGAAAAATATGGCGCTTCTCGGAGGAAGCGAGGATATTGTTGTAAATCAGACCAGATACGCAGGCGTAGTGGATGCCCATGAGCAGTTTGGAAAGAAAATAAATGACAATCTTGTATTTTTAAACCTTGAAGGCAAAGCATATGTCGAAAAGGCTGTAGATGATGCAATTGACAGAGGCTGCGACTGTCTGCTGTGTATGGATGATGCAGTCTGTGCGCAGGCCATGAGACGGCTCCGCGAAAGGCATATAAAGGTGCCGCAGCAGGTGAAGGTGGCTTCATTTTACAACAGCTCAGTGCTGGAAAATAATGTGCCGTCCATTACATCACTTTCATTTGATTCAAAGGAGCTTGGAGCAAGAGCCTGCAAGAATCTGCTCAGACAGATAGAAGGTGAAGAGACTGAGAACAGGACACTTCTGCCGTATGAGGTAGTGTTAAAGGAGTCCACACAGTAAATTATATAAGTACGTAACTGTTTGGTACATTCACAGTTACGAGCCGAAAGAAGTAAAAGCCGGAGCCGACAAATTGTCAGACTCCGGCTTTTGCTTTATATAGTTTTAAAACTGTTAAATCATCGCCAGATAAACCGTTGCGAGTGACACAACAATCTGGATAATTGCAAATCTGAAAACGACCTGTGCATTTGACCAGCCGAGCTTCTTTCTGACGTGGTCATGGATAGGAGTTGTGGTATTCTTTAAAATATGTATCTTCAAAAATCTAAGAAGAGAAACCTTTACGAGTCCAAGTCCACCGTCGATGATAAGCACGAGACCTGCCAGTATGTAGATGAATGGGCTTTGAGATTTAAGAGCACAAATAGCTATGAATATACCCATGGCTCTTGAGCCTGCATCACCCATCAAAAGCTTGCTTGGTGTGGCATTGTACCACAGATATCCGAGCAGACATACCGCAAATAATAAAATACAATAGTTGAAGCTGTCAGCTATTTTGAGCACTGAATCAAGCACGAAGAAGGTCATTATGGTAATGATGGTAAGTGTTCCGGAAAGACCATCAACACCGTCTGAACAGTTTGTAACATTGATTGATACCCAGACTAAGATGACTGTAAGTATTCCAAACACAACAGGTGGAATATTTACAGAGCCACCAAATATGGCAAAGGTGATTGTGCTTGAGTTGAAATGCAGATACACAACTGCCACAACAATTGCAACCGCAAAATCAAGTGCGCCCTTTAAATACTCGCCCCATGGCTTTTCAGCCGCATCGTCAAAGTAGCCTGTGAGCATCTCAATAACTATAAGCACAAGATAAATGGCAATCTCCGCATTGATTTTTGAGAAAAGCACTGCTGATATCACAAATGTGAATATAAAGATAATACCGGCGCCTCTCGGCTTCCCGGCTGAAAGCTTTCCGTCCACAGCAAACTGTCTGCCGAGGTCCTTTGGTAAAAATTTATTTAATTTTGCAATAGCAATACATGTGAGTGCGAATGCAAAAATCACTCCGATGAAAGCTATTATCGACATATCTGCCGAAGTCAAATAAGAAATCATATAGTCCTCCTTTGATATTGTATTACAACCTCATTCATTATATTAGTCTGACAAAAAAAAGTAAAGTTTTACTTGCAATTTTAAATAATTGTGTTATTATACTTATATACTTTAAAGCGTTGAAGTATTAAAACTTTAAATTGTAACATCAAGCTACAGTAATATTTATATTTGTTACAATAATATTTATACTTGGAGGAAACAAAAATGGCTCAGAAAGGTGATTTAATGACAGCACGCCCTGATATCCGCGTGCTTGACGCTACCATTAGGGATGGAGGACTGGTAAACAACTTTATGTTTACAGATGATTTTATCAATGCTCTTTATCGTGCAAACGTAAAGGCAGGCATCGACTATATGGAGTTTGGTTATAAAGCATCTAAGGAGCTTTTTGATGTAAATAAATTCGGCAAATGGAAGTTCTGTGATGAGGCAGCTATCCGTGAGATAGTCGGGGACAACAACTCGGATATGAAGATTTCTGTCATGGCGGATGTCGGCAGATGTGACTACAAGAAGGATATTCTCCCTCGCGAGGACAGTGTGATTGACATGGTGCGTGTGGCTACATATGTACATCAGATGCCTGCAGCAATCGAGATGATTGAGGATGCCAAGTCCAAGGGCTACGAGGTAACCTGTAACATCATGGCCATCTCAAATACACAGGAATCAGACCTTGATCAGGCACTTGACATGGTTGCCAAGAGCTCTGCAGACGGCATATACATCGTAGACAGCTACGGAGCTCTCTACCCTGAGCAGATTCGCCGCACTGCCGATAAATACACAGAAATTGCTGAGGCAAACGGAAAGTTCGTAGGAATGCATGCGCACAATAATCAGCAGCTTGCATTTGCAAACACCATAGAGGCAGCAGCCCAGGGAGTCAGCCTGTTGGATGCAACAATGATGGGCATGGGACGAGGCGCAGGAAACTGTGCTATGGAGCTTTTACTCAGCTTCCTAAAAAATCCAAAATACAATGTATTCCCTGTACTCAAATTCATTGAAGAGCATATGCTTCCGCTCAAGGAGAGCGGTGCTGTATGGGGCTACGATATTCCATACCTGCTCACAGGACGCTTAAATCAGCATCCATCAGCAGCCATTGACTACATCAAGTCAGGCGAGACACATTACGCTGATTTCTACACAGATTTGCTTGATAAATAAAAATAGATAGATGTATATAAAACAATCCGCTATGCCAGATTTTGGTGTAGCGGATTGTTTTTATGCGCGTGAAAACCAAAGAGTAATGCGAAACTCGGTATTATTATGTGAAACAATAGCCCGCCCATTCATCTGCTTCATCATAAGGGTAATATTTCTGATACCCATGCCGGTGGTATTAAACAGAGAGCTTTTATCTGCGATATGGTTTGTTATCTCGATACCTGCATCTTTATTCCGGTAGATACAGCTTATGCAGACAGGAGCTTTGTTATCTGCATATTTGCATATATTGTTTGTTATATTGTTAAAAATCCGTCCGAGAAAGTTTGAGTTCACAGTGATTTTAAAATCCTTCCATATGAGCTTTTCTATATCAAGTGAAAAGCTGTTTTCACGTAGGACAAAAGCCATCTCAGAGAGATAGTCACCTATTGCACTTTCCATATTGCATGGAGCGTCAAGCTCAAGAGCTTCTTCATTGCAGGCAAGTGAATAGTCAAAAAGCTGGTCGGTAAGGCCTTTTATTTCGCATATTTTATTGAAAATCACATCTATGTGTTCAGTGGGAATCGCACCCTTTTCATTTTCCATTCTGATAATTTCAGCGTATGATTGCAGCCCTGCGAGAGGAGTGCGGATATCGTGAGCCATGCTTCTTATCAGCATATTTTTTTCATTGATCAATTCGGTTTCAGACTGCTCGACAACGTTTAAAGTGCCATGTATTTGTGTGAGAATATGTCTGGAAATGAAAAACAAAATCATTATTACTGTAATTAAAGTGAAGAAAGCATCACAAATAAGCAAAGTTTTGAGATATTTTTCCTGATAGTTATTATATACAAAAATTTTAGCTGTCCTGTCATTAAAGTTTACAGCTTTAAGATAAACAGATATTTTCTGATTATGTAATGATAGATTTTGGGGCTTTTTGAGACTTAAATATTCTGTTGAAGCGTAATATGTTTCATTGTCAATGGATATGAGAAAAAATTCGGGCTTTTCTCTTTGAATCCATGCTTCAATACTTTTAAAATCGTTTGACGAAATTTTATTGTCAGACACATATTTTTGAAAGTCTGTAATATACGCAGCTTGTGTATTGTAAATATAGCTGTCGGAGTTTACATATTCATTTATTATTTTTTTCCCGCAAAGGTATATAGCTGTAAATACAGTAATTGAAATCAATAAAGCTATTAAAAATGAAATCAATAAGCTCCTTGTGTATTCCTTATATCCGTTAAATTTATTCTTCAAATTTATATCCCTTTCCCCACACTGTTTTAATCAGGTGGGCACAGCCACAGCCGGCTTCAAGTTTATTGCGGAGATTTTTAATATGAACCATAATGGTGTTATTGGAAAACTGTGTATACGGTTCATTCCAGACGCTTTCAAATATATTCTGTGTTGAAAATGTCTTTGTCGGATGAGAAATTAACAGCAGAAGAATCTGATATTCTTTATCCGTGAGAGCAAGCTGTCTGCCATCGTAACTGACAGTGCTACATTTTGTGTCTAAGGTTAAACCACATCGTTCAATAGTGGATGAAGCTGTGTTGTCTGATGCATCTGCATTGTCGTAGACGCGGCATCTTCTGATAAGAGCCTGAATACGCGCTATCAGCTCCACGTAGGAGAATGGTTTTACAAGATAATCGTCCCCTCCGGCGGAAAGGGCTTCCATTTTATCGGTTTCAAGAGATTTGGCTGTCAAAAAGAGAATCGGAACATATGATTTTTCCCTGATTTTACGGCATACATCAATGCCGGAAATATTTGGCATCATTATGTCAATAATCAGCAGATCAAAGGTTGAGTCAAATTTTTGGAGCCCTTCTTCACCGTCATGCGCTTCTTCGATGAAGTAACCTTGATTTTCAAGCAAAATTCTAAGTGCATTTCTGATTGTTTCGTCATCCTCGATAATGAGTAGTTTATCCATACAAGCTGCTCCTCATATAAGTGAATAAGATTTATTGTAAAAACAAAAGTGATGTAAATATAATAGCACATAAAAACACAATATGCGCTTAATAAAATCTGAAAAATTCTGAAGAAATCTGAAGTGTGGATGTACATGACAAGGAAAAATTCAGAAATTTTCATAACAAATTAAGTCGATTTTTCAGAAATATGAGATACTATATAAACATAGACGTCTATGGTAACAATACGGTAGTAAAAAATTACAAGGAAAGGGAAATATGAGACAGCAATTAAACAGAATTATAAGTGATAAAAAAAGTATAGGAATGATAATTTTTATGCTCGTAATTCCAATTTTGGATATTGTACAGATTTATTATCAGGATATTATTATATGTAATGGAGAAATGGGAAAACCATATCCGTTATATGTCACATTTTTATCATGCTATTCACAAGGGCACATATTTCAAATGATTTATCTGTGGTTTTTACCATTATATTTGCTGGTAATAGTGGGAGAAGAGTGTATTGTTGATTACATTACAGGATATAAGAATATATTGATATGTAAAATGGGAAAAAATAAATATATTTTACAAAAAATGAAATCAGCCTTTATTGTCTCATTTGCAATTGTATTTGTAGGACTGGGATTAAATCTTATACTTTCACAAATAGTATTTAATGGGGGAACTAAAACACGGTTTGATTCAGAACCATTGAAATATGACAGTTTTGTCATGGCAGAAACATTTCTTTTTGAAATAAGCTATACACATCCATTGACAACGAATATAGTCTACATTCTTATAACGGCAATATTTGCCGGTGTTTTGGGAATGATGGGAGCTGCGTTGGCAATATCTATACACGAAAGAAAGATGGTATATGCGTTGACCTTTGCAATTTGGTTCATACCAATTTTGTTTAAAAATTCATCAATGCATATTTTTCAACCGTTTATGGAATATGGTTTTAATGTTGTTGTTCCAATGGCGATATGGTGTATAGTACTTTACATTTTAGTGATTATAACAGCTGTTATATGGGAGAAAAAAATTGTTGAAGTATAAATATTTAGTATGCGCTTTAATATATGTGGGATTGTGTAGTATAGATTGTTATTTTTCAAATGTACCTATGCTTAATTCAATAGGGCAGATGGGGATAACGGAGGATGTAATTTTCCTGAATATCCACAATTCAGGCAGTAATTTCTGTGGAATTAAAGAAATATTGGTTGCAGATACAATTCCTGTCTTATTGGGAATATACTATGCATTGGACAAAGAAAAAACATATATATTACTTAGATATAAAACGCGGGAAAAATATAATAATAGCCAGATCAGGATAATTATTGTAATGGCGGCAATATTTTCGGCAGTTCGTCAGATAGTTGATTATATTTTTACGGTGTATAGTTTTAATGGTGCAACAATTAAGAAATATCCATTTGTGCTGTATTCTCTTATGGAATTTGTTGTTATTTGGATTTTCTTTGTCGCGACAGGTCTTTTTTACAAAATACTTAGAGATTGTTTACAAAATGAACTTATTGCTCTTATAGGAGCTTTTGGAGTTAATTTTGTACAATTCTTTTTGATAAAATTTTGGCTCGTTAAGTTTTGGATACCTGGGTTAGATGTTGCTGCAGCATATGATTTTTTGGAAGGAAATAAATCGCCGGTAAGCTGTTTGGGTATTCTTGCAAAAAATATAGTAATGGCAATAGTTCTGTACATAGCAGGAATAGTAACGTTTGCAAAAAGGGATATTTTAAGAAATGAAAAATAAGTGGTTAAACATAATATTGATCATATGCATGATTATTATGCAAAGAGTTGTAATACAAATGAGTGACTATGAGGTATATCAATTACCGTTTGCCAGTACACTTTTTATTTTTGACAACCAAACAAGTAATTTAGTGCAAATTTTATATGCATATATACCATTGCCATTTGTACTTTTTTACTTTTCGGGTAATGCAAGAGAAATTACAACCGGATATGGTAAGCTTTGGCTGATCAGATCGTATAGCAGAGAGAGGTTATACTTAAAAAATGCTATATTATCAGCATCGAAATTAGCCTGTATAGTAATAGGTCAGACGATTATTTTTTTAATATGTGATGGGACATGGAATAATTTATCAAGTATAAAATTAATACAGGTAATAGTTACATATTTTGTTGGAGTATGGACATTGGTACAATTACAATTTTTACTTGAATTATTTATGGATGCCAGTATTTCAAATATATTTGTAAATATTTTTTGTGTGGTATCACTGATAATTGGAAATAACGTACTGATAAATCGTGATCTAAGCCGGATTGGAGTTATGCTTTTTCCCAATATGCTATTTGGAACGCGTAGTGGGATAATTTATCAAAAAAACATATATGTGAGATACGAAGCTTCAATTACATATGTGATTATATTATTAGTGATTTTAAATATTATTTCAATAATAAAATATAAGAAAACAGACATTTACTGAGGAGATGATATAGTATGATACAATTACAAAATGTAACAAAGAGGATAAAGGAAAATACGGTATTGGATAATGTATCGTATACGTTTAAAAGTGGTTTTGTTTATGGTTTATATGGGCAAAATGGTTCAGGAAAGACTATGCTGCTAAGAGCTATAAGTGGTTTGATAAATCTGGATAGTGGAAGTATTTTCATTGATGGGGAAAAGCTGCATGATAAAATTGAGTTTCCACCTGAGACCGGTATTGTTATAGAAAATATGGAATTGCTGCCGGAATGTTCCGCAAAGAGAAATCTTCAGATGCTTGCAAAGATAAAAAATATTGCTGATGAAAAAGATATAATCTTTTCTCTGGAAAGAGTGGGTCTGGATCCCGACTCTGATAAAAAAGTAAAAAAATTCTCATTGGGAATGAAACAGCGATTAAATATTGCACAGGCAATTTTTGAAAATCAGAAAATTATATTGCTTGATGAACCGACAAATGCATTGGATGAAGATGCAGTGCAGCTTATATATAAAATAATAAGAGAGGAGAAGTCAAGAGGAGCAACGATTATTGTAGCCACTCATCATAAAGAAGATTTAAAGGAAGTGTGTGATGTGATATTAAAAATTGCGGAGGGAAAAATTGTTGAGGAAAATGAAAATAAATAAGTATTTTCTTGGAATTGTTCTTATAATCATAATAATTATGTACTTTATGGCTGGAGTTCTTTTCCTGGGAAATACAAGAGAAGATAATAATATGAAAGTTAGTACTGAACAACAGGAAATAGCATATCAGACTTTTAAGTCTGAAACAGAAGGCTATAGTCTTGCATCAAAATATGCAGAAAATCTGCAGAATAATTCTTTGGACGAAGAAGCTATTGATTTACAATTCCAGGAGGCAAAGAAATTTTTACAGGATAATATTAAAGGAATAAGCAGGGAAAGTGATAATTTTGCGCAGATGTTTTATTATTGTGGGATCATATATGGGTTAGATAGAATTTACAATTGTGGAGATTATGAATTTGTAAAGGTTGGAATGGAAGTCAGAGAGTATATTATTAAAGTTCAAAATGGTGATATGGATGATGAGCTTGAAGCTGACTTATATGATAAGCTGACAAAACTCACTGCTGATGATATACAGGAGGTTGTCGAAGCAATTGATAATTAAAACAAGATAAAAATAGCAAAAATCTCTGGACACTGCAACAAATGGGATATGTACAGTTCTAAATTAACCCATTCTTTTGTAGTGCATTGTAAAACATAGCACGTCCAGAATAGTTCCAATACGCACAATTTTGACGAGGAAGATTACTTGAATAAAAGCAGATAAAAATCAGTTGTAGAAAATCCAAATAATGGATATAATAATAATATAGGAAAAGAGACGAACATAGATTTCTAACAGAAAGGACGTGATATTATGGTAACAACAGAATCTGTAACTATTAAAGTTCCGGTAGGAATGTCAAAATATCTGGTAACTATGAATCCGGAAACAGAGCTTACTCGAAATGCACTGTTGCTGTATCCATATATACTGAATCAGACGATATCCCATGGTCGTGCGGCTGAAATTCTGGGAATCAGAAAATCCGAGTTGATTGATCTGTATGATAAGCTGGGATATTCCTATTTTGATATGACGATGGATGATCTGGATGATGAACTGAATACTTTCAGAGAACTCAAAAAGAAGGAGGCTGCGGTATGATTGTTGTATCAGATACAACACCGCTGATATCACTTCTTAAAATCAATCGTATAGATTTGCTGGAAAAACTGTTTGGCGATGTTTTGATTCCGCAGGCAGTATTTGATGAGCTGACAGTTGATGAACGATTTCGGCTGGAAGCCGATGAGATTAGGCAGAAGAAATTTATCGTAGTGAAGCCTGTCAATAATCCGGAATCAGCCAGTATATTAAAAAGAGCGGCAGGTCTTGACCAGGGCGAGAGTGAAGCGATTGTCCTGTCAGATGAATTAAAAGCAGATCTGTTATTGATGGATGAAGCAAAGGGAAGAAATGTATCAGCTCAGATGGGACTTAGAATCATGGGGACGATAGGGATTCTTATGGCAGCCTATGAGGAACACGAACTGACATCGGATGAAGTCAGAGAATGCGTGAATGGTCTGCAACGTGCCGGACGACATATCGGACAGCGGCATTATCAGATGCTGTTAAGCAGATTGAAAGACTAAATATACTCTGGTTCTATAATAGTATCGTGGTTCTGGATTGGTTCTAAAAAGTTCTGAAACGAGATGCAGGATGGAAAAATTGAAAATAGTAGTAAATCTGACGTCTGTACCATTTGTTCTGGGGCTGATTGTAGAACTGGAGGATTGTTATATTGTGACTTCGAACCGGGAGAGTGGATTCGGAAGATACGATGTGATGTTGGAGCCAAGAGATAAGTGCGATGATGCATTTATTATTGAGTTCAAGGTTCAGGATTCGGAAATAGAGAAAGATCTGGAAGATACAGTGAAAGCCGGGCTGGAGCAGATTGAATATAAGAAGTATGCTGCAACGTTGGAGGCAAGAGGAATTCCGGAGGAAAAGATTCATAAATATGCGTTTGCGTTTTGCGGGAAACATGTTTTGATAGGGAAGTCAACAACAGGAGATAAATAGCAAAAATCTCTGGACACTGCATAAAACAGGAGCCTCGCAGGAGAACTTGCTACAAAATTCGCTGTACGAAGCGGCTTAGCAGCTGTTGGAATTATGTCAAGATACAGCAATGGGGCTGTAAAAAAACTCCCCTAGAAAAAAATCGCCCAGGCCGTGAGGTCTGAGCGATTTTTTGGTATAATTAATTATGCTACTAACAGACTATACTAATGGTAATTATACTATGCGTCAGCTGAAATTACCATTAGAAATCGCAAAATTGATCGATATTTCTGATCCGGTATATACTTTTTGTGTCCAATGTATTGACATAGATCCAATGCTTTGTACCATTGATGGAAAAATTCAATCGCACATATGGTCATTATCCGAAATATCAGGTTGCTGATGCCGGATACGGTTCTTACAATAATTATCTTTATTGCGAAGAACACGGCATGGAAAAACACATGAAATTTCCCATGTACAAAAAAGCAACGACAGACGAAAGCTGAATAAAACTCAAGCGTGATTAGCTGAGCTTTATTAAATTCACCATTTTTTATACCCAAAGATGCAGACCTGTTCAAAAATAGAAAAATTCATACAAAGAAACAACAAAACCGACATTTGCCGGAGTTGGCGTTTCTTAATTAGGGACTTATTTTACAGCCCCATTAAATTATAGCTGAATCATTATAATATATGAGATGATACCTATAACACTATAAAAGCAATGAATGAGAGTATGACAGCAAAATCTATGCCTGTTATGGTTGGAAAGAAACGATAAGAAGATATTCCTTGAATTGAACTTTGGTTTGATTCAAGGGAATTTTATATTTGGAGTGTCATTTCCTGCAATTAGGAGTCACTTTCTGCAAGAACAATTGAACAATACAATTTATTTGATATATTTAAAGAAGAAAGTGATATTTAATTTGACAAGAGTATAATCGTTTGTTAAAGAAGAAAATGGATTTCAGAGTAATTTATCAAGGAGAGAAAATTATGCTTATAGTAAGAGAGTTTAGCAATAGATTTCAGCAAATGTCTGGAATGCCTATCAATAGTAACGAAACAAAGGAAAGACTTAAAGCGGCTGGAATAGATATAAATAGTAAACAATATCGAGCTGTTATGAGTGAGATGTCCAGAGATGGTGGCGGTGGATATACTACAATCTCAGCCATTAAGAAACGAATGAGCCGATATGATAAAGATGGAGACTGGATTAATCCACGCACAGGATTGGCGGGGTTACTCGTTACAGATAAAAATTGTGCTAGCAAAAATAGAATTGTTTCAATTTCAGAAAGCATTATGGATGAGATGTTTGAAAGCACTAAAAAAGAATTTTTTATGGAAAATGGGGTGCATAACGGCGATACAACAAACAGATCAGAGATATATCAAAAGTTGTATCAGCAAACTGAGAAAAACGACAGATTAGCAGCAGGGTATACATTAGAGGAGTATGAGCGACAGTATTGGCAGGCATTCACAGATGCCGTAAAAGTAGCAGACCCTAAATGGGAGGCTGGAAAACCTATCATGCCGGGAGTTTTAGATAGAATTACAAGTAAATCCATTGATGCTTTATTAGTAAAATCTGGTAGTCAACTGATTAGAAAGTCATTTGAACGAATGATATAAAAAGTATCCATTTTGCGGGAGAACATTCTGTTTGATAATATTTATGTTTTGACTTAAGGAGGATTTTTTATGAATACTATTAAGAAGAGAGCTTTAACATCAATTGCAGTATGTTTTATGGCATGTTTAATGTTTTCAATGCCGGTATTAGCAGCTTCAAATTCATTTTCGAAGACCACTGTAAAGTTAAATGCGATAGATGGTGGGGTATCTCAAATAGCAAAAGTTTCTTCAGGAAGTGTTTTAGGAACCAATCCTAAAATCACTCAGGTGAAAGTATACTTAAATGTAGCAAGTGGTACAGATCCGTTTGACCTTTATATTGAGAGTCCAGAAGGAACAGTAGCAAGGTTGACACCTTCTACAAAGTCAAGGACATATTATGTAACCGATTTTGTGTGTGAAAATCCCAAAGGAGATTGGTATCTTCAAATTGAAAATTTAGGCAAAACCTATGATCCCAATAAACTATATCCTGCATCAACGGTAACGGCAACAATAACAGTCACATACAGTTACTGATTTAATATCAATAGGATGACATTCTCGCAAGTAAATAATGATTTGTTCATTTGCAACATGTTAAACACGATACTTTTTTAGAGGATAAAGGTTTTGGGTTTTACAAAAAAAGGCACCATTTACAAAGCCAATTGACCCTTGAATTGTTGTCAATTATAGTTGTCAAAAAATACGGAGGTGAGATAAAAAATTTATAGTTGCATTATGTTTTAGCTTTTTTATGTTCATGTGTAGTGTGTCAACTGTGTATGCGTATAATACATATAATCAGCACAAATTGACATATGGTGTGGGAAATTATGGAAAAGATACACAACATTACTTTATTACATCAAGTGCAAGCGGCTATGCATCTTATATTAATACGGCAATGAGCGAATGGGTAAATACAACTAGTAGCATGGGAGTAACAACCCCTATTTCTTATACAAAAACCACAACACAATCAAGTAGTAGAATGGATATATATCAAGTAAGTACTGTTAATGAATGGTGGGGGTTAACAACTATGTATAATGGAAGTACAGAGGTTGATCCATTCAGTAGCAATTGGGCTTGGGGAAAAATACAATTAGATGCGGATTTTTCGGATTTAAGTGAAAATAAAAGATTGGCTGTTATAGCTCATGAAATGGGGCATGTTATGGGGTTGGCACATTCAGACTTTAGTAATGTTTTGATGAGGGCAGATATTGCTTATAATTCAAGTAGTACCTCGAGAGCACAAACTAATGATTTAGGTGGAATAAATTATTTATATAAGTAGGAGGAAGTAAAATGAAAAAAATTGGTATTAGAATATTAGGGTGTATGGCATTATTGTCAATGGTTGGTTGTGGAAGGATAGAAGGTGCAAGTGTTCAGGATTTAAGCAATACTAAAGATGCAATTGTTGAAAGTGAAACCACTTTGGCAGAAAATAATAATGAATATTCAAATAAAAATTCCCTATTTTATAGTGATATTTCTAGTTATGAAATTTTTACAGATGTAAATAGTGAAGCTGCGTTAAAAAATCTTTACTATAATATTGATGAATTTATTGATAGTGACTCATCAGATGTCATTGTAAAAGGAAATATTATAGAAATAGAATATGTGTATATTGATGGATGTTCTTATTCTGTGCTTACCGTTGATGTGGAGAGAGCATATAAAGGCGAGGTGCAGGAAACCATCACTGTGTATGAGGATGGAGGATATACTCGGCTGAGCGATGAAAAGGAACAAATTGAAGCACATGCCGATTTGTCACAATACACAGAAGAAGAAATGGAAAATTTGCTAATTAACCATACTTTTATGGGTGCGGAACATTCAAATGTTGGAGATACTGTTATTCTATTTCTGAAAACAAATGAAGGCAGTATTCTGGGTGACAGTTATCGAATTAACTGTTCAGTCTTTGGACGGTACACTTTGAATAAAGATAGCTATATTAGACCAGAATTTATTGTTGAGAATGATAATCCAGAGAAAATAACAACATATAGTAATATGGATACATTCGAGTTTTCGGTGTCTAAATCAATGCTTGAAGATAAACTTTCACAGCAGTAAAATGTCTATATTGAAAATATTGGAAAAAAGTAAATGTTTGATATAACAGACTATCAAAGAAAATTATGCATTTTTTCTATGGGGTATTCTTGCAACAGTGATGTAATTTAATAGGCACAGGAATATGTCAAAAGACCAAAACAGAAAGTGTTAATGATAATAGGTGTTTACTGTTATAACATTTGTTATTTAAAGGGACTGTCGCTTTAACGATTTAGCATGACAGCCCCTTTTTCGAATCTCTTTTTTAAAATATTATAGGGAAGAAACAAGATGGACTAGAACAAGTCCCTTTTCATCATGCATATTGCATAAAATAATGCAAAAAGAACCAAAATGGGTTCATAGGCATGGTGAAAAGGGATGGAACAGAAAATAAAGCAAGATGAGATATTTATTGGTAAGAATATCCGGCGTATAAGGAAAGAAAGAGGAAGAACATTTGCTAAAGAGATATAATTATATTCTTTAAGTTCGGAGACAGTAGTAATGCCGGCATATGTTAATGCAAATTTGGTAATAGAAGAAAGATTAAGCTGTTCAAAATGTTGATTTTGGTCATTTTCTACAAATATAGGTCGATTTCTGCCTTTTATTTGATTGTTCGGGTGAGAAATAGTAATATATGACTGTAAAATGGTTTTATATTATTCTAATTGAACGAGGGAAAATAAGCTATGTTTATATGGAAGTAAATAAAGTTTTTGTTGGAAGGTGCCAAAATATAAAAATATGTACAAAATTAAAAAAACACAACCAACCAAACGAGGAAATATGCAAAATTTAGAGAGGGGGGAAAAACGTATGTTTAGAATTGCTATATGCGATGATGAAAAGATTTTTAGAGATGACCTAAAGGAAATACTTATACGTTATATGACTGACAGAGGAATAATGCTTGAAATTGATACTTTTAGTTCAGGAAAAGAATTTGTTGAACTGGGAATTGAAATGGTAAAATATAAGATTGTTTTTCTGGATATCAACATGGATGAACTGGATGGAATTATGACAGCAAAAAAGATCCGGGAAAACAGCAAGGATATGTTTATTGTTTTTGTTACAGCCTTTGTAAACTATACGATAGAAGGATATAAGGTAGATGCAGTAAGATATATTTTAAAGGACAATAAAAATCTGGTTGCCAGTGTTTATGAGTGCATGGATGCAATTCATGAAAAAATGGATTATAAGATTACTTGGGCTGAATTTGATTTCTGCGAAGGTACAAGGAAAGTTTCATTGAATCGCATATTGTATATTGAGAGTAAATTACATAAATTGGAGTTTCATGTAATGGAGGATTGTCTGCAAAAATATACATTACAAGGGACGCTAAATGAAATAGATGATAAGTTTGCCGGAAATGATTTTCTGCGGATACATCAGAGCTTTCTGGTTAATATGAAATTCATTAAAAATATAAGCAGATACAGAGTATTGCTGAATAATGGAATTCTATTAGATATAGCTAGAGCGAGATATAAATATGTAGAAGAAAAGTTTATCGCTTATAGAGGTGAAGTATAAATGTTTGTTTACATTCAGAGTCTTTTGATTATGATGTTGGAAATATTATGCTGCAAAATTTTTTTTGAAGCATTTGGAATAAAAAGAGAGGAAAATAATTGTTGGAAAAATTATAGTATAGTTATCGGATTGACAGTGCTTTGCTATTTTATTGCAATGATTTTTCGAGACTATTTTATTGTAAAGCAGGTATTTTCAATTATTCTCATAACATTCTTTATGTTGCTTTATCTTAAACTGAGTTTTGGTAAGGCGATGATTTTATCAGCATTATTTGAGAGTCTTTTGCTCGTGATGGATTATTTCGCGTTACTTATGAATATTTATATTTTTCATAACATGGAAGAAGTATGGGAATCACATGTTATACAGGGTTCATTGGTCGTTGTTTTAGGAAAGGCATTGTTACTTTTTGCTGTATTAATTATTAGAAATCATATGGAGAAAAAATCTTTGGCTATGCTGGCAGATACAGAATGGCTTCGGTTTATTTTTTTCCCTATTTTCACAATATGTGTTATTACAGCTATGATAAAAATGTCTGAAGATATAAAAAATAAAGCCCAGGAGAATTTATTTTTTGTTATAGCGTGTGGATTGGCGGGAATGAACATAGTTGTATTTTATTTAATATATGATATTTTAAAACGAGAAAATAAATTGCAGGAGGAACGTATTTATAGGATACAGGTTAAAAACCAAATAGGTATGTATCGTTCTATTTCTGAAAATTTTGATAAACAAAAGAAAATGACACATGAATATAAAAATCAGATTATGTGCATTGATTCTTTGATAAAAAAGAAGAAATATGATTCATTGGAAAGCTTTGTAAATAAAATCAGTGGTCAAATTAGTAAAGAATTGGATTTTATTTGTACAAATAATGTGATTGTGGATGCGGTATTGAATACTAAATATCAGGAAATAAGGGATAAAGGTATTGTTTTTGTATTTAAAATTAATGATTTATCATCTTTGAATATTAGCGATGAGGATGTTGTGGTTATTATGTCCAATTTATTAAACAATGCGATTGAAGCATGTGAAAAGTGCAGAGGGGATAAAATAATAAAATTGAAAATTGTTATAGAGGACAATAATGCGATTATATCGGTGAAAAATACTTATGAGAATGCTGTTATTTATGAAAATGGAGAGATACAGACTACAAAGATTCTGGATACAGATGAACATGGAATAGGAATAAAAAATATAGCTGAAACAATAAGGAAGTACGGGGGCTCTTATGTGATTCAAAACGATGAACGAGAGTTTTATTTTTCCATTATGATTCCTCTAGTGAAAAGTGATTTCTGAGAACAAATCACTTTTTTGTCGTTTTCTGCAAAATAAGTACACTTTCTGCAATAGACCTTGTTAAGAAATTGTGTATTGTTATACTTACAGTAGAAGGAGGCGTTGATATGATTGAGAAGATGGCAATGGGGTTGGTTGACCAAATGGCTGAGGAAAAAATGATTGACAAGGAAGCGGAAGAATATTATGTCTATACGCTTGTTTCGTTAATGGAAAAATTTATAACCATTGGAACTATTTTGCTAATAAGTGTACTGATTGAGAAATTAGTTCCAACAGCATTCTTTTTGTTATTCTTTTTGTCATTAAGAAAAAGAACAGGCGGATATCATATGAATACCTTTTTTCAATGTTATTTGGGTACAGTGGTTACTTATATGCTTGTCTTAGGTTTATGTATGGTTCTGGTTGACTATCCGCAGCTGGTTTTTGGATTATTATTAGTTGCAATTTGCATAGTTGAAGTTATAGGGACTGTTAATCATCCCAACATACATATGGATGCGGTAGAACTGTCAGAATCAAAGAGGGCGGCAAGAATTTTGTGTGCAGTTGAAGTGTGTGTTATTTACACTTTTACTTTGCTCGGAGCCGATATGATGTATGTTTGCCATATGGCAGTTGCTGTTATATTATGTGCGGTTCTGTTGCTGATAGCTAAAATATTAAAACAGGAGGTAAAGAGAAATGAAGAAAATTAACAAAAAGGTATTGAAGGTTGTGGAGAGGGTGATAAGAAATGAGATTAAGAGAGCCAGTGGTGATCCTCCGTTTTGTTTGGGGATATTTCATCAACCGAAAAGACCGGTAGAACATAAATGTAATAGAGAAAATAAATAAAGAAATAAATGGTAGTATATTTCTTCACAGACTCCTTAAATCCTATAATTTCAAGCTTTTGCGATACTTTGTTGTTCATATCATTATTCACCCACCAGGTGAAGAAAATATATGGTAAAATAGACGTAACAAAACCTATAGATTGGAGTCTTTTACCATGAATAACAACCACCGAATCACACTGAGCACCAATAAGAACATTATTGTTGAGTTTACAAATGATACAATAAATCGTTCTGAATAAAGTGTTTTTCAGGAAACATCCAATTTAGGAATTTTGATTAAGAGAGAGATAATAAAATGAAAATATGTTATATAGTTGTTTCAGCTTTTTTGATTATTTTCTATCCAAGACAATTAACACATCTTATGTGCTTTGGGAGACATCGTGATAAGAATATTGTCAAAAGCAAAGCTGCTTATTGGGGAATATATTTGTTTTGGACAATTATTTTTTTGATTGGTTGTCTGATGATGGGTTCAGCGATGAAAGTAAATTCTACAATGGATAAATTAGTGTATTATTTCATTTTAGGAAGTGATAATAGGGATTGTGTTGAATTGGGAAGTGAAGAGAATGATGAGGCATATATTTCTACATATTATACACGAAAGGAAATCAATGAGAGCTTTTTATTTGAGGTTGTCCAAAAACATGAATATGCATATGAGATGTGTCAATTACAGGAGTTGATAATTAAGAAACAGGATGAAAGATGGATACTTTATTTGAATGATGAGGTGATGGGATATGTAGAAGTAAAAAAAGGTTTTTTAATTAAGGAGTTTTGTTTTGTGTGGGATAGGCAAAAAATAGACCAAAGGAGGCAGTTATATGAGTAAAAAAATGTGCAAGAGGATATTTTCAGTAATTTTATCATTAGGTCTTGTTATGGTTCAATCCATGAATGTTAATGCAGCAGGTAATGAAATTGGTAAATATTCAGTATTCGTTTAGTGGCAGATATGCGGTGCGGACAGGCATCTATTTGGGATTTTAAAAAATAGCAAAAATCTCTGGACACTGCAACAAACAGGAGCCTCGCAGGAACACTGCTGTAAAATCCGCTTAGTATGAGCGTATTTTGCAGCAAGTGCTCCTGCGAGGCTTTGTCATTTAATCCAATAAACTTAAAACGCTTTATTTCTTCTTCCACGCAAGAAGCCTCTCAATATGCAGCGGTTTCCCCTGAACAGCCTGCACCTTCAATCTGTTTTCCTCACTGAAACCAACCAGAATATCATGATTAGCCTCAGCCAGATAATCGATGATACCATCGATATCAGACTTCGTGTTCTTCGGACAATGAATATACAGATGCTTATTTGCGGAAATATGCAGTGTATATGAGATGCTGAAATGATACCACAGAATCTTGTGCAGGGTAGAGTATTTGTAAATCCATAAAATCTCTTTGATAGGCACGATGGCATTGCCATAAGGCGAGGTCATGATAAAATAGTGCTCTGTGATAAACATGTCCTCGGTGGCAAGCTGTGGCAGTGTCGCAAGCTCCTCCTCAGCCTCGGCAAGCAGCTTGTGCGGATTGCCAAATACAACAAGATTCTGACATGCCGGTGCCAAAACAGGAAACCTGATGCATAGGATGTAGAATATCAGGCTGATAACAGCATAGATGAGAGTGCCAAAATAAAAAACAAACATAAAAATAGTAGTTTTCAAATGGTACTCAGGCTCATTAAGATAGTAGCCTGTTATGGTATCGGAGAGTCCCTTGGAATCCCAACTCAGATCCTTAGACAGTTTATTTACAAACTGTGTGTAGGTGCCCTTTCCCTTTACGATTTTACCGACCACCGTGAGTTTGTCGATAGAGGGCAGACCCTCCTCACAGGTGGATGGTGCAAGCAGTACAATAGAGCAGTGCTTATCACGCATGCAGTAGTAGTAATAGCCCTTGATATCGTTGCCGTCCTTCATGGTGTAGCCGGTAAAGTAAAGCTTTTTAAGGGTGGTTTTTACATATCTGTCCGAATCCTTGTATGCAGCTTCAAAGCTGACAGAATCGTCAATGTGTATGGGCGATAAAATATCTCCGAGTGAAAATGCAAACCATAGCACGGTAAGCAGAATGATGTATACAATCGGAGAGAAAAGACGCCTTTTGTAAAATGCTTTGATGTTTTTTGTTATGTAGTGTTCGTAATTATCAATCATATGCTTAGTATAATGGTTTTTGTGCCTTATATCAACCTTGATTTTGAGACATTTAATTGTTATTATATAATCAATAGTAACTATTCAGAACCACTGAGAACAAAAAAGCTGATGCGTCATGCTCGCATGTAAGCAGCAGGTTTTCTTGTTCTCAAGGTGGCTCGAATAGAGCCACCCCCCACACATATGAGCAAAATTAGCTGCAAAGCAGCGGGAAAGCACGAGTATCGTGCGTTTTTGCGAATGTGCGTGGGATGGTTCTGAATAGTTACGGTAAATAGAAACACGAAATGAGGTAATTATGGAAGCATACACGAGTTTTGCCCGGGTGTATGACATGTTCATGGACAATGTGCCATATGAGGTGTGGAGCAGATATATTGTCGAAAAACTGCGTGCAAATGGCATAGACAGTGGATATGTCGTGGACTTAGGCTGTGGTACGGGAAAGCTTACCACGCTTCTTGCAGATGCAGGCTATGATATGATAGGCATTGACAATTCTTTTGACATGCTTGATATGGCACTTGAGAGAGAGGATGACAGAATCCTTTATCTGATGCAGGATATGAGAGAGTTTGAACCGGGAGAAAAGGTGAGTGCCGTCGTAAGCGCATGTGACAGCATCAATTACATTCTTGAGCCTGAGGATCTGCAGGCAGTTTTTTTCTGCGTGAGCGAAAGTCTCAAAGAGGGTGGCATTTTTATATTTGATATCAATACTCCATACAAATATGAGGTGCTCATGGCTGATAATACCATAGCTGAAAACCGTGATGAGGGCAGCTTTATATGGGACAATTATTATGATGCCGATGAGAAAATAAACGAGTATGACCTGACACTTTTTATAAAGGAGCAGTCAGAGGATGAGGATGACATCTACAAGAAGTTTGAGGAAACTCATTTCCAGAGATGCTATGAGATTTCAGAGCTTAAGGAGCTTCTTGAGCAGTCGGGACTTGTGTTTGATGCGGTGTATGATGCGTACACAGACGATCAGGTGAAGTGTGACAGTGAGAAGGTCACTGTAATTGCACATAAAGCATAGAATTAGATAATGAGAGGTAAATTATGTCAGATTATATAGTAAGAGCAACAGCGGCGGATGCTAATATCAGAGCATTTGCTGTAACATCAAGGGAGATGGTGGAGACCGCCAGAGAGGATCACATGACAACACCTGTCATGACGGCGGCACTTGGCAGACTTCTTTCTGCGGGAGCCATGATGGGAGCTATGATGAAGGGCGATAAGGATATCATAACTCTTCAGATACAGTGCAGCGGACCTGCAAAGGGACTTACCGTCACAGCAGATTCGCACGGCAATGTAAAGGGCTTTGCCATAAATCCACAGGTTGAGCTGCCACTCAATGCGGCAGGCAAGCTTGATGTGGGTGGAGCGCTTGATCTTGGAATACTTACAGTCATAAAGGATATGGGCTTAAAGGAGCCGTATTCAGGTCAGTGTGAGCTTAAAACAGGTGAGATAGCTGAGGATCTGACTTATTATTTTGCCACATCTGAGCAGATTCCGTCGGCGGTTGGTCTTGGCGTGCTGGTGGATAAGGACCAGAGCGTAAAGCAGGCCGGTGGATTTATCATCCAGCTTATGCCGTTTACACCGGATGAGGTTGTGGACAGGCTTGAAAAGAAAATCACAGAGATTGATTCGGTGACACAGATGCTTGACAGGGGGCTGACTCCGGAGCAGATACTTGAGGAAATTTTAGGGGATTTCGGGCTTGAAATCACAGATACGACTGAGACACGTTTCCACTGTGATTGTTCAAAGGAGCGTGTGAGCAGAGCACTTTCCACACTTAGCAAAAAGGATCTTGATTCCATTATCGCAGATGGTGAGAGCATTGAGGTAAAGTGCCAGTTCTGTAATAAGGCATATGAGTTTACGGTGGATGAGTTGAAGGAGATGCGCTAATTGAAGGACGGATATATAAAGGTCGCTGCAGCGACACCAAAGGTAAAGGTGGCTGATACTGTATACAACGGACAGCTTATTAAAGCTCTTATGAAGGAGTGCACTGACAACGGGGCAAAGGTGGTTGTTTTCCCGGAGCTTTGCATTACCGGATACACCTGTCAGGATCTTTTCTGGCAGGATAAGCTCATTGCTGCAGCAGAGGATGAGCTTATAGGAATAGCTGATTACAGCAGGAGCCTTGACGGCATATTTTTCATAGGGCTTCCATATGAGATAAACGGCATGCTTTATAATATGGCGGCAGTTGTATCGCACGGAGAGGTGCTTGCCATGGTGCCAAAGACATTTCTGCCAAATTACAATGAGTTTTATGAGGCAAGGCATTTTGCATCGGGAGAAAACCTTAGCACATATGTCACACTGAAAAATGGACAGCAGGTGTCTGTAGATACTGATTTTATTTTTAGCTGCAAGCAGCTGCCAAAGCTTAAGATAGCGGTGGAGCTTTGTGAGGATCTTTGGACTCCGAACCCGCCGAGCATCAGACACGCGATGTCGGGTGCCACTGTGATTGTAAATCTGTCTGCATCAGATGAGGTGACAGGCAAGGCAATATACAGGAGAGAGCTTGTGAGCGGACAGTCTGCCAGATTAATCTGTGGATATATTTATGCGTCAGCGGGAGACGGTGAGTCCACACAGGATGTGGTCTACTCAGGACACAATCTCATCTGTGAAAACGGAAATGTGCTTGCCGAGTCAAAGCGCTTTACAAATGAGACTATATACAGCGAGTTTGATGTGGAAAGAATAGAGACTGAGAGGCGCAGGATGACAACATTTGTTGTCGAGGATGATCACAGATGGGCTGAGTTTGATCTTGAGGTAAAGGATACCACTCTTAGCCGCTATGTAAATCCGGCTCCTTTTGTTCCTGCAGACAAGACAGACAGGGACAGACGCTGTGATGAGATTCTTATGATTCAGGCTATGGGGCTTAAAAAGAGATTAGAGCATACCAACTGCAAGACAGCGGTTATCGGTATTTCAGGAGGACTCGACTCCACACTGGCACTGCTTGTCACAGTAAGGGCATTTGACCTTTTGGGAAAGGATCACAAGGATATAGCGGCAGTTACTATGCCGGGCTTTGGAACAACAGACCGCACATATGACAATGCGGTAAATCTCATTAAATGCCTTGGAGCTACATTTATCGAGGTGGATATAAAGGATGCCGTAAATATACATTTCAGGGATATCGGACAGGATCCGTCTGTGCATGATGTCACCTACGAGAATGGACAGGCACGCGAGCGCACACAGATACTTATGGATATCGCAAACAAGGAAAACGGAATGGTTATAGGTACAGGAGATTTGTCAGAGCTGGCACTCGGCTGGGCTACCTACAACGGAGACCATATGTCCATGTATGCGGTAAATGCTTCGGTTCCAAAGACTCTGGTGCGTCATCTGGTAAAATACTATGCAGATACCTGCGGCAGCGATTTGCTGGAAAGTACACTTCTTGATGTGCTTGATACACCTGTTTCTCCTGAGCTTTTACCACCTGAAAACGGTAAGATTTCACAGAAGACAGAGGATCTTGTGGGCCCTTATGAGCTGCATGACTTCTTCCTTTACAATATGCTGCGCTGCGGCTATGCTCCTGCCAAGGTTTACCGCCTTGCAAGGATAGCATTTGAAGGAAAATATGATGATGAGTTTATTCTCAAATGGCTTAAGAACTTCTATCGCAGATTTTTCGCACAGCAGTTCAAGCGCTCATGTCTGCCGGATGGACCAAAGGTAGGAACAGTGGCGGTCTCACCGAGAGGAGACCTAAGGATGCCTTCTGATGCGTGTGGACGTATCTGGATGGATGAAGTTGATAAGCTGTAATAGTAAGAGGAAAACAATGGGAAAGACACATAAGAAAACTCATAGAAGGCAGGGAAGCATAAAACGTGCAAGGCACCGCGACAGGCGCATGAAAATAGGCGCAATAGTTCTTTGTGCAGCGATAATCATAACAACATTTCTGGCGTGTGGCATGCAGCTTTTAGTTCCCGTAGCTGATGCAGTGGTAGGTGCTGATAATAAGACGCAATCAAGAGATGTTGATGTGCAGAAGAATAATAATTCACTTACCGCATCTAAAATGGATTCAGAAAAAAATCAAAACAGCTCAGAGGCTGATGTAAACGCTGCGGAGCAAGACAGCGAGCCTGACAAGGAAACGAAGCTTGATGAGATACTTCACAGTGCAAAGTATCCGGGGCAGCTAAAGGAGCTTGCCAAGAGAAATGATGAGGCAATTGACTTCATATATGAGTATCCTAAGGAGCACTCGAAAGAGCATGATATTGATCTGACGGCAGAGGCCTCGCAGGATACAGTACCTCTTTTGCAGCAGTGGGATAAGAGATGGGGCTATGAAAAGTACAGTGGCAATTATTTTGCGGCGAGTGGCTGCGGTCCGACTGCACTTTCGATGGTTGTATTATATCTGACACATGATGCACAGGCATCCCCTCTTGCGGTGGCAGAGTATGCAAAGGAGGCCGGATACAGTGTGGATGGCTCCGGAAGTGCATGGAATCTTATGAGCAAGGGCTGCAGGCACTACGGGGTAAATGCAAAGACTATAAAGGTGGATGAGGATACATTTAAAGAAAGGCTTGATGAGGGCAATCTGATAGTCGTAAATGTCGGTCCGGGAGATTTCACAGACAATGGACATTTTATGGTGATCACAGGCTATGATGATGAGGGCTTTACTATAAATGATCCAAACAGTATCATAAAGAGCAATACCCACTGGCAGTTTGAGAGGCTGGGTTCGCAGATCAGGGCTGCATGGAGGATGTTTGTGTAGATAATAGCAGCAATACATGCATTTATGCTGATGTTTGTGATGCATATGGAAAAATTAAAAATAAGAAATAAAAAACCTGCTGTGTCATGATTGTCTGACACAGCAGGTTTTTAATAACAAACAGTAAAGTATGGTATGCAGATTATAGCAATTGAATACCATGCTCCTCACATTCCTTAATTGTCTCATCAGGCCACAGTGAGCTCTGTACCTCACCGATATGAGCCTTTCTGAGGAAGAACATACAGATTCGTGACTGTCCGATTCCGCCTCCGATAGTGTACGGAAGCTCCTTGTTGAGGATAGCCTTCTGGAATGGAAGCTTAGCACGCTCAGGACATCCGGCCTTGTCAAGCTGTTCCTTTAGGGCTTTTTCATCTACACGGATACCCATTGATGAAAGCTCAAGTGCGATATCAAGAACAGGATAGTACACGATGATATCAGCGTTTAAAGCCCAGTCGTCATAGTCAGGGGCACGTCCGTCGTGAGGCTCTCCGTTTGCAAGCTTGTCACCAATCTGCATTACACAGATTGCACCCTTTGCCTTTGCAAAATAATACTCGCGCTCCTTTGGAGTATTGTCCGGGAACATTTCCTCAAGCTCTGATGTGGTGATAAAGGTGATATCCTTTGGCAGAATCAAATCTATGTAGTCGTACTGTATAGCCATGTACTGCTCGGTCTTGCGCAGGCATTTGTATACTGTCTTTACTGTTTCCTTAAGGAAATCTAAGTTTCTGTCCTCCTTGCGGATGACCTTTTCCCAGTCCCACTGGTCAACAAATATAGAGTGGATATTGTCAGTCTCCTCATCACGTCTTATGGCGTTCATATCTGTGTAGATGCCCTCGCCGAGAGAAAAGCCGTATTTCTTTAATGCATATCTCTTCCACTTGGCAAGAGAGTGAACGACCTCAGCCTCCTTGTCACCCTGCTCAAGGATGCCGAAGGTAACAGGTCTTTCATATCCGTTTAAGTTATCGTTTAAGCCTGTGGTAGGATCAACGAAAAGCGGTGCTGAAACACGTGTCAGGGAAAGACGCTGTGCGAGCATGCCCTGGAAGAAATCCTTAACAGTCTTGATGGCAAGCTGTGTATCGTGAAGATTCAGTGCCGAAGAATAGTTCTTTGGTATTTTTAATTTGCTCATTTTCGATTAAACCTCGTTGTATTATTAATTTTTAAATAAAATTCCTTTAACCTGATTATTATATCACAATTTTTCTAGAAAGATAGTCCATAATATGATAAAATTAGATAGTTTAAAGAAAAACAATATCGTTTTACCTTATTTTTACGTGTTTAAGGTGTTAATGAAAGGTAGTAGATTTATATGAGAAAAAGAGATATGACCTTTGCTTCGGCGGTACTTGAGGCAATAGATGCGCTTTTAGCTCTTGCGTATATAGGCTTACAGATTTATTATGGAGTGTGCTATCACATACAGGTATTTAAGTTTGTGGCCAATATACTTGTGCTTTTGCTTGTATACATTGCAATCACATGGCTGCAGCATTATCCGGAAAAGCTAAATCACATAGCAGCGGAGCTGTGTGTGGGCAATATCAGAAAGTATTCACTCAGGCTTTTGACGTTTGTAAAGCTTGTTTTTACTGCGGGGCTTCTGGTGCCATGCGTGTGTGATGCGTTTGGAATAGCAATACGCGATGTATACAGCCTTATTATGATAGGGCTCATCCTTGTGGTGACGGCATATTATGAGTACAGGATATTTCAGGAAATAAAGTCATTGCGGAAATAATATAGGAGAAATAAAATGCAGCTTAGTATAGAAGAAGTTAAAAAGCTGGATAGTAACAGCTATCAGATAATAGATATAAGAAGTGAGGAAGAGGTGGCGCACGGTGCCATAAAGGGAGCACTCAATATTCAGGCAGAGGAAATAGAGTCAGATGAGAGGGTGTTGCATGATAAGAAGCTTGTCATAGTCTGCAGCCGTGGTAAGACGAGTGTGGATGTGGCAGAGTATCTCACAGAAAAAGGTTTTGATGCGGCAAGCTTAAAGGGCGGCTATATAAGCTGGCTGCTTGATGCCATGAAAGAGGATGAGGTGGCAGAGCGCGATATAAAGGCAGATGTGGAGCAAAGCATCAGAAAGAAATTTAAGAAATCCATCTGGCGCAAGTTTACAAAGGCGATAAACACCTATGAGCTTGTAAAACCGGGGGATAAGATTGCAGTGTGTATCTCGGGAGGCAAGGATTCCATGCTTATGGCAAAGCTGTTTCAGGAGCTTAAGCATCACAACAAGTTTGATTTTGATGTGAAGTTTCTCGTCATGGACCCGGGCTACAATGAGGCAAACAGACATGTCATAGAGGAAAACTGCAGGAACCTTGGCATCCCTGCCACTATTTTTGAGTCAGATATATTTGATGCTGTATATGATATCGAAAAATCGCCATGCTATTTATGTGCGAGGATGAGAAGAGGACACCTGTATGCATTTGCAAAGGAGCTGGGCTGCAACAAAATTGCGCTCGGACATCACTATGATGATGTTATCGAGACGATACTCATGGGCATGCTCTACGGTGCACAGGTACAGACCATGATGCCTAAGCTTCACAGCACAAACTTTGAGGGCATGGAGCTTATCAGGCCTCTTTACCTGGTCAGGGAGGACGATATAAAGGCATGGCGTGATTACAACGGTCTGCATTTCATACAGTGTGCCTGCAAGTTTACAGATACCTGTACCACCTGCAATAATGAGGAAAACCGCTCAAAGCGTGTTGAGATAAAGCAGCTCATCGCTAATCTTAAAAAGGTGAATCCTTTTGTCGAGGCAAATATATTTAAGAGCGTGGAGAATGTAAATCTGGCTACGGTTGTAGCATATAAAAAGGATGGCATAAAGCACAGCTTCCTAGATCACTATGATGAATAAGACAGATATATTTCAGGAGGGCATTGTATGGCAGATATCATGGATTATATTGACTGGCGTGGAGATATAGGCTTTGATGAGGTGCATGTAAATGAGGTGGACGGACTGATTTTTTCACAGCTTATTTATGTGCAGATGAAGCCATATATGCCGGATGCAAAGAAGTCATACCTTACGATAAAACAGCTTTCAAGCCTTTACTGCGCGGATCACAGTGATGATGAGATTGAGCAGATGCCTAATCTTTTCCGCCACTCCGCGAGGCTGCTTCAAAAGCTGGCGCACTCAAGGCGCTATGCTGACTGCATTTTGAGATATTATATATACGATATAAGTGAAAAAGAGGAGTCGCAGTTTTCTGCGGTTACGATAGAACTGCCTGACGGCACATATTTCATTTCCTACAGTGGTACAGACCATTCCGTGGTCGGCTGGAAGGAAAACTTTAATCTAAGCTATCTCGATGAGACACCGGGACAGAACAAGGCGAAAAAATATTTAAAGCAGGTGGCAGCATATATATGCAATGATGATAGGGGCATAAATGAAAAAGCCATAAATGATAAAGCTTTAGATGATGAAAATATCAACAATAAAAGCATCAATACAAGAAAGCTGTGGATAGGCGGGCACTCAAAGGGTGGAAATCTGGCAGTGTTTGCCGCCATGCATGTGGATAAAGAGGTGCAGGATGTCATTATTAAGGTGTTTAATTTTGACGGGCCGGGCTTCAATCACAAGATGATATATACGGCAGGCTACAAAAGAATTTTTGACAGAATAGAGACATTTCTGCCACAGTCGTCTATTGTTGGCTTATTGCTTGAGCATGTGGACAATTATGAGGTGGTAAGAAGCCATAATTCGGGGCCGCTGCAGCATGATGCTTTTTCATGGGAGATAATGGGCGGAAGTATCATAAAGGCGGATGGGCTGGACAAAAACAGTGTGCGCCTTGACAAGACACTCAGAAACTGGATAGGCAGCATGGATGAGGCGCAGCGAAAGCAGTTTGTAAATGTGCTTTTTTCAATAGCATCGGACTCCAATTTTGAGAACCTTGACCAGATGTCATTTAAGCAGCTCATTGAGATGATAAAGGCTGCCGATGAGCTGTCAAAGGCTGACTGGAGTATGCTTAAGGATACAGTAAGACTCCTGATTTCTGCCGGTGTCGGCGTGGTCAGGGATGAAAAGGAGAAATAAATGTTAAATCAGTTTTCAAGAACACAGCTTTTGCTTGGAAAAGAGGCGATGGATAGGCTAAAGGGCGCAAGAGTCGCAGTATTTGGAATAGGAGGAGTGGGCGGATATGTCTGCGAGGCACTAGTCAGAAGCGGAGTGGGAGCGATTGACCTTATCGATGATGACAAGGTGTGTCTTACAAACCTAAACAGGCAGATAATCGCAACCCGAAAGACCATAGGAAAATACAAGACAGATGTGATGGAGGAGAGGATTCATGATATTAATCCTGATGTCAGTGTCGTGACGCACAGGTGCTTCTTTTTGCCGGAAAATGCTGATGAATTTCCGTTTGAAGAGTATGATTATATAGTTGACGCGGTTGATACGGTCACAGCAAAGATTGCGCTTGTAATGAAGGCACAGGAGAAAAATGTCCCTATCATAAGCAGTATGGGAGCGGGAAATAAGCTGGATGCAAGTGCATTTAAGGTGGCTGATATATATAAGACCAGCATGTGTCCTCTTGCAAAGGTCATGCGCCGTGAGCTTAAAAAACGTGGCGTGAAAAAGCTCAAGGTGGTATACTCTGAGGAGAAGCCTACAAGACCGATAGAGGATATGTCAATAAGCTGCAGAACCAATTGCATCTGCCCGCCGGGTGCCGAACACAAGTGCACAGAGCGCAGGGATATTCCCGGAAGCCTTGCATTTGTACCATCAGTGGCAGGACTTATCATCGCGGGCGAGGTGGTACAGGACATAGCCTTTGACAGGGTATGATGAAGAATACAATTACGAAAAGAGAGGAATAAAAATGCCAGTATTTGATTTTAGCGATACACCGGTAGTAAATGAGCATCCGGAGTGTACATATGAGACATTTCATTCGACAGAGACCAAGGCATCGGCCGATAAACCGATTGTTGTGATAGACAATAAGCAAAAGGAGTGGGCGCATCATGCGCTCGGTATGTTTACAAATCCGATAAAGCGTACATCCTTTGAATTTGAGGATGGTGACGGGGTGACCAGTGCAGATATCCTGTGCATTGATTCCCGCTTCGTTAGCCTTTTTAAGTGGCTTGGCGAAAATCACATAAAGGTACAGCTTTCAGGAGCCAATACACCTGACGGATACGCAGTATACAGGGTGAGGGAGGTGTCTCTCGGCAGAGGCACAAAGCTGTCTGCAGAGGACGGATTCCTGCAGTATATGATGGAAAGGCTCTTTGCCAGCACCATGCCTGAGGATGAGCCTGACCTCGATGATTACGAGGAAGAGGGCGACAGCATGAAGCTCACCAGTATACAGAGCATCACAGATTTCATGACCTGTGCAGGCCGTACACTGCCTGACAATATACTGCTGTGGGCCAGAAGAAATCTGGCAGTTGCGCGTTCAAGCGAGGTATCACCTGAGGAGAGACGCCATGCACAGAGAGCACTTTCCATCATGATGAATATCCAGTGGAAGGGAAATTACTTTGAGGCAATTGACCCTGTGGAGGCAAGGCGCATACTCGATGAGGAGCTCTATGGCATGGAGAGCGTGAAGCAGAGAATCATTGAGACCATTATCCAGATAAACAGGACTCATACACTTCCTGCCTACGGACTGCTGCTCTGTGGACCGGCAGGAACCGGAAAGTCACAGATTGCATATGCTGTTGCACGAATACTCAAGCTTCCATGGACCACACTCGATATGAGCTCAATAAATGATGCAGAGCAGCTCACAGGAAGCTCAAGAATCTATTCAAACGCAAAGCCGGGAATCATTATGGAGGCATTTTCACAGGCGGGAGAGTCAAATCTTGTATTTATCATCAATGAGCTAGACAAGGCCTCAAGCAAAAACGGCAACGGAAATCCGGCAGATGTGCTTTTGACACTGCTTGACAATCTGGGTTTTACAGACAACTATATGGAGTGTATGGTGCCGACCGTCGGAGTATATCCGATTGCAACAGCCAATGATAAATCCCAGATTTCTGCACCGCTTATGTCACGTTTTGCGGTGATTGATATTCCGGACTATACCGATGAAGAGAAGAAGGTCATCTTCCAGAGATTTGCCTTGCGCAAGGTATTTGAGCGAATGGGAATGAAGGAGGAGGAGTGCGTTCTCACAGAGGACGGACTTGATGCAGTGATTAAGCTTCACGAGAACACATCGGGCATAAGAGATCTCGAGCAGGCTGCAGAGCATCTGGCAGCAAATGCACTTTATCAGATAGAGGTTGATAAGGTAAAGCAGGTTGTATTTGATGCTGAGGCTGTTTTTGAGCTTTTAGGCTAGCAGGATATGATTACGGATACAGGAATTGTTACGAAAATAAAAGGAGATTGTCAGGATGAGAGAATTTGGAAAATCCAGAAAATTAGATAATGTGCTTTATGATGTTAGAGGACCGGTGGTGGATGAGGCGGCCCGCATGGAGGAAAACGGCACAAATGTGTTGAAGCTCAATATAGGAAATCCTGCGCCGTTTGGCTTCAGGACACCTGATGAGGTGATATATGATATGTCTCGCCAGCTCACGGACTGTGAGGGGTATTCCAACTCCAAGGGACTTTTTTCTGCAAGAAAAGCAATCATGCAATATGCGCAGCTCAAAAAGCTTCCTAATGTGACGGTTGAGGATATCTACACCGGAAACGGAGTCAGCGAGCTTATAAACTTAAGCATGTCAGCACTTCTTGACAATGGTGATGAGGTGCTGGTACCGGCACCGGACTATCCGCTTTGGACAGCCTGCGTTACACTTGCGGGAGGTACGGCAGTGCACTATATCTGTGATGAGCAGTCAGAGTGGTATCCGGACATAGAGGATATCAAAAAGAAGATTACAGACAAGACAAAGGCAATCGTAATAATAAACCCTAACAACCCTACGGGAGCGCTCTATCCAAGGGAGGTGCTGCAGCAGATAGTTGATGTGGCAAGAGAGCACGAGCTTATGATTTTTTCGGATGAGATATATGACAGGCTGGTGATGGATGACTATGAGCATGTGTCTATTGCGTCGCTTGCACCGGACCTCTTCTGTGTGACCTTCAGCGGTCTTTCTAAGTCACATATGATAGCAGGCTATCGTATCGGATGGATGGTTTTAAGCGGCAACAAGGCGCTCGGAAAGGACTATATCGAGGGTCTCAACATGCTCTCAAACATGCGTCTTTGCTCGAATGTTCCGGCGCAGTCGATAGTGCAGACAGCTTTAGGCGGATATCAGAGTGTAGGCGAGTATATTGTGCCGGGCGGACGAATCTATGAGCAGAGAGAGTTCGTCTACAAGGCATTAAACGATATACCGGGAATTTCGGCAGTAAAGCCAAAGGCAGCATTTTACATATTCCCAAAGATTGATACTGCAAGGTTCAACATCACAAACGATGAACAGTTTGCACTGGATCTGCTTCGTGAGAAGAAGATACTCATCATCCACGGCGGCGGCTTCAACTGGGATAAGCCGGATCACTTCAGAGTGGTATATCTGCCTCGAACAGAGATATTAAAGGATGCTACAGGCAAGCTTGCAGACTTTTTGTCTTCATATAAGCAGAAATAATTATTGGCATAGATAATTATAAAACATATGATATAAAACATATAATATATAAGCTCCGGCACAGGAAACTTTTTGTCCTGACCGGAGTTTTTATATTATGCTGTAATATTTTTTAAAAGTAACCTACCTGTAACTTTACATAATGTATTATACACTTGTATCGCGGGGTGGCTGCACTTTAAAGGACAGACCGCACAGCACTCAAAAATGCATAGAGAAGAAAAGGAGAATTAAATGGAACTGCTTAGAGTAGAACACTTATCAAAAATATACGGAGCCGGAGAAAATCAGGTAAAGGCTTTGGACGATGTGTCATTGAGCGTGGAAAAGGGAGAGTTTGTGGCAATAGTCGGTGCGAGCGGCTCCGGAAAATCCACACTGCTTCATCTGCTTGGAGGTGTTGACAGGCCAACAAGCGGAAAGGTGTATATAAACGGCACTGATATTTTTGCAATGAATGATGATGAGCTTGCCATATTCAGAAGAAGACAGGTAGGCATCATTTATCAGTTTTATAATCTGATACCTATATTAAATGTGGAGGAAAACATGGCAATCCCGATGGAGCTTGATGGAAGAAAGGTGGAAAAAGCACAGATGGATGACATGCTTTTGCGCCTTGGACTTACAGAGAGACGCACTCATCTGCCAAATGAGCTTTCAGGAGGCCAGCAGCAGCGCACATCTATAGGAAGAGCCCTGATTACGAGACCGTCTATAGTGCTCGCGGATGAGCCGACCGGAAACCTGGATACCAAGGCAAGCAACGAGATTATGCATCTCTTAAAGACCTCAAACCGTGAGCTCAACCAGACAATCATTATGATTACACACAATATGGAGCTTGCAAAGGCGGCTGACCGCACAATAATGATAGAGGATGGTAAAATCAGATGAATTTGATGAAGACACTCACATTAAAAAACTTAAGGCTCAACAGGAAAAGAACTATTGTCACGATAGTCGGAATAATTCTTGCAACAGCGCTTTTGTCGGCGCTTGTCACACTTGTGTCAAGCTTTCAGTACAGTATGATTGAATACCAGAAGCAAAAAGACGGTGACTTTCATGTGAAATTTTCGAATGTGAAAATGTCTGAGCTTTCGGAGTTTAAAAACAACAGAAATATTGAAAGCACATTTGAGACAATGGGAATGGGCTTTGCAAAGCTAGACGGCTGCAAGAATGAGGATAAGCCGTATGCATATGTCATGGCAACAGATGAGGCCGGCTTTGAGAGAGGCTGCTTTAAACTGATAGAGGGCCGCATGGCAAAAAATGAGGATGAGATAGTCATTCCAAGGCACTTAAAGACAAACGGACGAATCGACATAAAGGTGGGAGATGAGATAACACTGGATGTCGGAAAGCGATATGATTCAAACACCGAAGGTGTCATATGGGAAAACAGCGCATATGAGAATGAGGCAGAGACACTTACCGATACTGTGACAAAGCACTACAAGGTGGTAGGCATCATGGAAAGACCGGGCTATGGAATGGAGGACTATAGTGCCGCCGGATATACATTTGTCACATACTCTGATGAACTGGCAGCAATTGATAACGGCACAAAGAGTGAGGAAAGCGAAGCTGACAATACACTCACAGTGTACAGCAGATACACTCAAAAGGCTTTAAGAAACAAGGATGCTGTGACTGCAGATATAATTGGTGTGGATGAAAAGCTGTTTGAGAAAGCAAATAATTCATCTGTTGAAATGTCTGCTGAGGAGAGTGACAGGTTTCTTAAAGAGATGGAAAATGCAAAATATGATATATATATAAATGGCTATCTTATAAGCTATGAGTGCGTTTTCCCGATTGACGGTTCATTTAAAGCACTGTTTACAGTGGCCGCTGTTGTGGCTTTGATAATCATACTGACATCAGTGTACTGTATCAAAAACAGCTTCAACATATCAATCACTGAAAAAATCAGGCAGTATGGCATGCTTGCAAGCGTGGGTGCGACGAGGCGCCAGATAAAAAGCAGTGTAAAGACAGAGGCAGCAATGCTTGGAGTGGTTGGTATTCCTGTAGGTACCATGAGTGGTATTTTGGCATCGCTTATACTTGTCAAGGTAGTAAATGTACTGTCAGCAGGCTGGCTTAACGTTGCTTTGAGCTTTCACACATCACTGCCTGCACTTATTCTTGCTGTGATACTGAGTATAGCAACCATTTATTTCTCAGCAACAGGCAGTGCAAGAAGGGCTGCAAAGGTCACACCGCTTGAAGCAATAAGAAACACAAAGGAGATTAAAATAAAGTCATCAAAGCTTAAGACACCGGCGATTATAGGCAGAATCTGGGGAATTGGAGGCGTTATCTCATATAAGAATATAAAGAGAAACAATAAAAAGTACAGAACCACAGTGACATCTATTGTCATCTGCTCAGTAACCTTTATTGTGATATCATACTTTATGTCTATGGCCTTTAGCGTTGTTGGGATGTCATATGCATCAGCAGATTACAATATCGGAATAAATATGTCATATAAAAAAGACATTCATATTGATATCGAAAAGCTCTCTAAGCTTGTGAGCGGTATTGAAGGAGTTGATGATTATCTGGTTGGAGCCGGCTATGATTTCGATGTCAGGGAGCCTAAGTATACAAAGGAATATGGAGAGTATTGCAGGCAGGTTTATGACAACAGTGAGGATGTCTCACAAATGTTTTTAATCACGGTTTTGGATGACAAATCGTATGATAAGTATGCGTCCGACGCAGGCATAAAAAATGCAGCTGCAGGAGCAATTCTTGTGAATAAAGGCACATTTGATGTGTATAATGAGAACAGCTTGAAATACGTCAAAAAAGAGATGGAGCTGTACAAATATAAAGCAGGAGATACAATCGAGTGTGGCTACAATGTGTATGATGATGCTTCTTCTGATGACAATGCAGCAGAAAGCGATACTGAAAGCAGCACGGATGATAATAATGCAGTGGAAGGTGATACTGAAAGCGGCACAGAGGATAACAGTGGATACGTTGACGAGGAAACAATAAATAACGGAGTCAGAAAGACTCTGGATGTAACTATTGCAGGTGTCACAGACAAGGTACCAATCGGTTATAAGAGCTATAGCTATGCAACACTTTTGTTTATGAACCAAAAGGGCTTTGAAAGCCTATGGGCTGACGGCAAAAGTAATGAGCTCAAACAGAGATATGTGTCATATTCGGCATATGTGGTTGCAGAAAATGCAGATGAATATCAGGATACATTCGAAAAGGAGACGGAAGGAAATCCTGAGTATTCGCAGATTAGTTTTTCTGTCAGCAATCTGGATAAGCAGATGCGCGATGAAAAGTCACTCTTTACACTGCTTGGAGTATTTGCATACGGACTTATTGTGGTCATTGCCTTAATAGGAATCACAAATATCATCAATACCTTAAGCACCGGAATGGAGCTTAGAAGCCGCGAGTTTGCAACACTAAGAAGCATTGGAATGACAGATAAGCAGTTTGTGGGAATGGTCAGACTCGAGAGTGTGTTTATATCTGTGAAGGCACTTGTAATAGGTGTACCGCTTGGTATTTTAATCAGCTATCTCTTATGTGTTATTATGAACAGGATGGATGGCGCAATCATTTATGAGCCGCCGTATAAAGCAATTATATTGTGTATAGTGGTTGTAATAATGCTGATTTATGCTATCATGAAACTATCAATGACGAAGCTTAGACACAATAACATTATTGAGACGATCAAAAATGAAAATCTGTAGAAAATGCGGGAGCTGATATGAAAAAAATACTTCTCATAGAGGACAACAAAGGAATAACAGAGGGACTGTGTGATACCTTTACAGAACCGGAATATGAGCTTTTGACAGCAGGCAATTTAAAGGAGGCTGGGGCACTTTTGAGTGAGCACCCCGGCCTTGTGCTGCTTGATGTGTCGCTTCCGGATGGGAACGGCTTTGATTTTTACAGCGAACGGCTGGAAAAAGAAAAAACACCGGTGATTTTTCTTACCGCAAGGGATGAGGAAAATGATATAGTAAAGGGACTTGAGCTTGGAGCGGAGGATTACATCACAAAGCCTTTTTCCGTAAGAGAGCTTGTGGCGAGGGTAAACCGCGTATTTTTACGAAGGAAAAATGATGACAGCTCATCTGTCATACACGCAGGAAGCATAAGCTATGATTTGGACAAAAAGGAAGCAAGAAGGGATGGACAGTTGATTGCTCTTTCAAGTCTTGAAAACCGCATACTTGATTTGCTTTTTACCAATCACGACAAGGCTGTGTCCAGAAATGCCGTGCTTGACTGTATCTGGGAGGCAACAGGCAACGATGTCTATGACCATACAGTGACTGTCTATATGAAGCGCATTAGGGCAAAGCTTGGTGAGGATGTGATAAAGACTGTGAAGGGAATCGGGTATCGTGTTGATTCAGATGAAGCTCTTTAAACAGTATCGGTCGACAGAGACAGTTCCCGGGGGAAAGCATGAGAAAGAAGAAATATAATTTAGAGAACAGAAAACATTTTGTGTATTTTGCAATAATATATACATGTATATGTGTGACGGTTATGGCTTTTACCGTCTTTTTTCAGTACAGGGCGTATACAAAAAACTATAACGTCACAGTGGCTAAGCTATGTGCGCTTATTCATGAAAAATATCCCGATGTATCAGATGGCAGTGTAGCCGCGATTCTAAATGACAGCAGCTTAGGCAGCGATTATACAAATTTAAAAAGCGCAGAGCCGCTCTTTAAAAAATACGGCATTGATATGGAAAAGGATTCTGCGGTTTTGTCAAATGAAAAAGCGCTTAAAGGAGCGCTTTGGCTAGACATATTTCTTGTCGTGCTTTTTGCAGGGGGCTTTTGCCTTTACATTGTGCTTATAAGATTTAGCTTTAAAAGACAGGTCAGACAGGCTGCGGATTATCTGCGCCGCATAAATCAGGGAGACTACAGACTTGTTATGGCAGATAGCACAGAGGGAGAGATTTCTATACTTAAGGGAGAGCTTTACAAGACAGCAATCTATTTGAGGGAGTCTGCGGAAAATGCTAAGGCAGACAAGCTTTTGCTAAAGGATGCGCTTTCTGACATATCACATCAGCTTAAGACACCGCTCACATCACTTTCGATAAATCTGGAAAATCTGGAAGGAAATCCTGATATGGCATCTGAAAACAGAAACAGGATAATGCGCAGGGCAAAGCGCGATGTGGACAATATATCGCATATGGTGCAGGCTATCTTAAAGCTTTCAAGGCTTGAAGCGGATGTTGTGGAGTTTGATGAGAAGGATACGCTGCTGTCTGAAATTGTGTCTGAGGCAGCTGATAATGTTATGGCACTTTGCGATTTGAGAGACATAAGGCTGTCCATAGATGAAGGCTCTGATAAGGATGCCTGTATACATGCTGATGCATACTGGCAGTGTGAGGCCATTACAAACATAGTAAAAAATGCAGTGGAGCACGCAGAGAGTGAGGTAAAGATAGGCTTTTACAGGTATGAGATGTATGCAGAGATAACAGTGCAAAACGATGGAGAAGCCATAAGTGATGAGGACAAAAAACATATTTTTACGCGTTTTTACAGTGGCAGCGGACAGTCGGCAGACAGCATCGGCATAGGACTTTCGCTCGCGGAAGCAATTGTGCGTCATGACAATGGATATATCCTTGTGGAGGATTGTAAAAAAGATGTATTAAATGAAAAAAATGAATGCAGTGGCACACGCTTTGTGGTAAGATATCTGTGATAAGTTGAGAAAATTTATCAATAAATACACTAGGAAGAGATAAAATGACACTAAAAGAACTTGGCATAGGACAGAGTGCCAGAATACTTACAGTAGGCGGTGAGGGCGCACTGCGCCAGCATTTCCTGGATATGGGAGTAATCCCAAAGGCCGAAGTAACAGTAATCAAATTTGCACCGATGGGAGACCCGATGGAGCTTCAGGTGCACGGCTATGAGCTCACATTGAGGCTTGATGATGCGGCACATATTGAGGTAGAATTAATTGACAGCCGTTCAAGAAAACATGAGGGGCCTAAAAAGATAAGCAACACAGCCCATCCCGGACTTGGTGAGGAGGGCAAATATCATGTGAAGGGCAGTGGCAATCCCCTTCCGGATGGTGAGAAGCTCACATACGCACTTGTGGGAAACCAAAACTGCGGCAAGACAACACTTTTCAACCAGCTTACAGGCTCAAACCAGCATGTCGGCAATTTCCCGGGAGTGACGGTGGACAGAAAGGATGGCTCTATTAAAGAACATCCGGATACATCAATCACAGATTTACCGGGCATTTACTCAATGAGCCCATATACGAATGAGGAGATTGTGTCGAGAAACTTTGTGCTCGATAACAAGCCAAAGGCCATAATAAATATCGTAGATGCGACAAATATCGAGAGAAACCTGTATCTGACCATGCAGCTTCTTGAGATGGATATACCGATGGTTATCGCACTCAATATGATGGATGAGGTGACGGCAAACTCAGGCTCAATCGATGTAAATAAAATCGAGGGACTGTTAGGAGTGCCTGTTGTACCGATTTCTGCCGCAAAGAATCAGGGTGTTGATGAGCTGGTGCGCCATGCGATACACATTGCAAAGTATCAGGAGCGCCCGGGCAGACAGGATTTCTGTGATGAGAATGATTTTGGCGGTGCTGTGCACAGATGTATACACGCGGTCAGTCACCTGATTGAGGATCATGCAAAGCTCGCCGGAGTTCCGATTCGCTTTGCTGCTACCAAAATTATCGAGGGAGATGCGCTTATATTAGAGCAGCTTCATCTTGATGAGAATGAGAAAGAGGCAATAGAGCATCTGATTGTCCAGATGGAGAAGGAGCGAGGCCTTGACAGAAGCGCTGCAATTGCGGATATGCGCTTTACATTTATTGAGAAAATATGCGAGAGCACCGTGGTAAAACCGAAGGAGAGCAGGGAGCGTATCAGAAGTGAGCGTATCGACCGTGTTCTTACAGGCAAATACACGGCAATACCGTGCTTTATAGTGATAATGCTTGCTGTATTTTATCTCACCTTCAACGTAATCGGAGCTGGTCTTCAGTGGCTTTTGGAGCAGGGCATAGGAGCACTGACCGCACTGACGGATAAGGCACTCACAGCGGCAGGCGTGAATGAGGTGCTGCACGGACTGGTAATAGACGGCATCTTTCAGGGTGTCGGAAGCGTATTAAGCTTTTTGCCGATTATCGTGACACTGTTCTTTTTCTTATCCCTCATGGAGGACAGCGGATACATAGCGAGGGTTGCATTCTTCATGGACAAGCTCCTTCGTAAGATAGGACTTTCCGGACGAAGCATAGTACCAATGCTCATAGGCTTCGGCTGTACGGTGCCAGCTGTCATGGCGACACGTACACTGCCAAGTGAGAGAGACCGTCGAATGACTATACTCCTCACACCGTTTATGAGCTGTTCGGCAAAATTGCCAATTTATGCATTCTTTGTTAGTGCATTTTTCCCGAAGCATGGCGGACTTGTCATGGGAGGACTGTACTTCCTTGGAATAATTGTCGGAATACTTTTCGCATTTATCTACAGAAAGACTTTGTTCAGGGGTGACGCAGTGCCATTTGTCATGGAACTGCCAAACTACAGGATGCCGGGCGCCAAGAATGTGTGCCAGCTGCTCTGGGAAAAGGCAAAGGACTTTTTGCAGAAGGCATTTACAGTAATACTTATTGCCACAATGCTTATATGGTTCTTACAGAGCTTTGACATACACTTTAACATGGTAACAGACTCAAAGGACAGCATGCTTGCTGCTATTTCAAGTATTATCGTGCCTGTCTTTAAGCCTCTGGGACTCGGAGACTGGCGTATATGCACGTCACTTATCAGCGGACTCATGGCAAAGGAGAGCGTGGTATCAACACTGGAGATACTGTTTGGAGGAACTGTTACGACAGCACTCACAACACTTTCAGCTGCATCTCTTCTGGTGTTCTCGCTGCTCTACAGCCCTTGCGTGGCTGCTATAGCATCCATAAAGAGAGAGCTGGGGGCAAAGTGGGCAGTCAGCGTGGTGCTTTTGCAGTGTGCGATTGCATGGGTGGCAGCATTTATTGTAAGAGTAATTGGACTGCTTGTGATGTAAAAAACTGACTACAAAAAATATAAAAGGAGATATTTGATGGAGATTAAACTGGAAAATGAATCACTTGAGCTCACGATAAACAGCTTCGGAGCAGAGCTTAAAAGCATCACCGGCAAGGAAACAGGTACACAGTATCTGTGGGATGCCGATGAGAAATACTGGAAGAGAAGCGCACCGGTGCTTTTCCCGTTTGTCGGCAGCTTAAAGGACAAGAAGTTTACCGTTGATGGGACAGATTATCCGATGGGACAGCACGGCTTTGCAAGGGATATGGAGTTTGAGCTTGTGTCACAGACAAAGGATGAGGCATGGTTTTCACTTAAATCAAATGATGAGACTCTTGCAAAATATCCGTTTGAGTTTGTGCTCGAAATCGGCTATAAGCTCTCAGGCAGTGAGATAAAAGTGACCTGGAGGGTGACTAATCCTGCGAAAAAGGATTTACTTTTCTCAATAGGTGGTCATCCGGCATTTATGTGTCCGGTCGCAGAGCAGGGAAAGCAGTCAGACTATTATCTGAAGCTTGACACAGACAAAGCAATCACCTACGGACTTATCTGCGACGGAGGACTTTTAGACAAGGAGGACAATCTGCTTAAGGTGGATGCGGATGGATACTGTCAGATAGATGAGCACATGTTTGATAAGGATGCGCTCATAATAGAAAACAGACAGGCTTCAAAGGTGAGCCTGTGTACACCGGATAAGAAGCCATATCTTACGGTGTACTTTGATGCGCCTTTATTTGGTCTGTGGTCACCGGCAGGAATGGGAGCACCGTTTATCTGTATTGAACCGTGGTACGGCCGATGTGACAGAGCAGGCTTTGCCGGAGAATTAAAGGACAGGGAGTATGGTAATTCGCTGGCACAGGGTGAGAAATTTGAGAAGTCATATACGATTGCAATTGAGATGTAGATTTTCTTGTTCTCGGGTGGCTTAAATAGTTACAAACTAATAATATAAGATATAATCAGAATCATGGGACTGCAATATATCGCAGTCCCATGATTTTTGTATTGACAAAATGCAAGATATGAAATATATTATACTTAGCTAGTGACTAATAAACAGTAGAGTATTAATCAGTAGAGAGGGTGTTATAATGCAAAAGCAAAATTCAAAAAAGAAATTTTTGGAGAAACTTTATATTAGCTTATCATTTTATTTTGGGGATGATGACTGTGATAGTATAATTAAAGACTATGAAGAATGGTTCGAAAATGAAGAAATGGCTGAAAAAAGTGAGCACGAAATATGTTCAGGCTTAGGAAAACCGTTTGATATCGCGAGAAATTTATACAAAGATTCAAAAGAAGGAAAAGAGCATACGTTTCCATTGAAGAGTAGTGTTTTATTACAGACAATTGCCACGCTGGTTATATATTATGTGCTATGCATCAGTTTGTTAAGATACTTTGATAAAAACGGCTGGAATTTTTATCCGGTTGCTCTGATAGCTAATGTTCTAGTATTTGTTGCAGGTTTGTTTATTCTTAAAAAATCAAAATTAACATGTGATATGCAATTTAAAAACCATCTGTTATTAATCGGATTATTCTTTTTTATTTTATTAACAGAAGTATTTCTGGTAATGAAAAAGAATGAGGCTGGCTTAGGGAGTTATTATGTGGTATTAGTTACAACAGCTATAATTATTCTGAGTTGTATTATTATTTACATCATCTTAAAGAAATATATAATAAACAGGGAATTGGGTTTTATAACGATATTTCATATACTTGGTATTATTACCTGTTTAATGTATTTTATAAATCAGTTACATATGTTTTATATAGAAAGAACGCTTGGGCTTGAAAAAATAATAGCATATAGTAGTTTATTATATATTCAGACACTGATTTTGGGGACAATTTTATTGTTAAAATTAAAATTTGAGAGGAAATCATAAATGGATTCACAGCTAAAAAGAGGAATCTTAAATATATGTATTTTACAGCTTTTAAAACAAGAAGACAGATATGGATACGATATAATTAAAATATTGCAGGGACTTTTCCCGGATACAGATGAAAGCACTATTTATGCCATTCTAAGAAGAATGAATAAAGGAGGGGTGACGGAAGTATATTACAGTGAAAAATCATTGGGACCACAGAGAAAATATTATAAAATAGTAGAAAAGGGGGAATTATATTTAAAAGAAAACATAGCTTCCTGGAATGAGATAGTAAGGATTTTTCACGAACTTGAAATAATGTAATTGATGAAACATTTAAAATTACTTGTTCAGATGAAGGAACAATAAGCGATAATAATTAACTACACATGTATTTGAAAAGCAGGTGCATCGGCATATATAGCATAACGCTATATGTGCCTTGGTGCACCTGCCTTTTTCATGCCGGCCTGAAGCAGCCATTTTTGATCAATTTTCTTAAGATCTTCACCGAATCTGACATGCAGCCGAACTGAGCCTTCGAGCTGCTCGATATGTTCAATGGTGCCCTTGCCGAACTTTGGATGATTGACATCGTCATTGATATTAAATTTTACAGTACTGTTTTTCTTTTTGCGGTATTCCTGCTCGCGTGAATATGTGTCGCGGATAGGAATACTCTTGTCAGTAATTTTCTTTTTGAGAACCTTATCATAATCGTGCTTAATAAGTCCTTCACCGGCTTTGTAGTAAGGAGTGGGAGCTGCTCCGATAAGTGAGCAGCAGTATTTCCACGCACTTCCGTGGATGCCGGGCTGCCAGTTGTATTTGTCTGGGATGTCCATATTGTACTGCATATAGTGGGCATATTCGTGCTTATATAAATCAATCCTGTCATCCTTTGACAAGGGCTTTGTCACACAGTAGCCGATGAAAAGCAGCGAAAAATGAAATTCTTCTTCATCCTGCCCAAAGCCCGGAGTGTATGCACCGAGTCTGTCAGTATCAAAGCCAAAGGTGATAGGAACCCTTGCACCGTTAAGCCCAAGCTGTCTGTCGAGCTTCTGGTAGAGAAAGCGGATTTCCGCGAGATGTATTTTTGTTTCGTTTTCGAGTAGGTGTCGTAAATTGTTGTCTATGTTCATAAGTATATTTCTCTAAAAAATCAGTTTGTTTTCAATACAGTAATGATATATTCCGTCATCCTCAACCGATTTGCATACAAAATCAGCATTAGCCTTGACTTCGTCCTTTGCATTGCCCATGGCAACACCCATGCCTACGGCCTCAAGCATTTCAATATCGTTATGTCCGTCACCGAAAGCAATTGCTTCATCCTTTGAGAAGCCATAATGCCTAAGCACTGCTGCAACAGCATTGCCTTTGCCACTGTTAAGCGGAATAATATCAACGGCCTTATCCCACCATGCAGTTATCTGTGAGTGGGGCGCGCCGGATAGAATCTGTGAGTGCTCATCTTTTTGGCAGGAGCACATAATCTGATAGATATCTGTTTTGCTTATGTCGTCAAAATTGTCAGCAATTTTAAGCTTTTCACTGCCAAAGGCAAAGTACTGCTCTAAATCAGGGTCGGTACCGTTTGTGACAATCATATGCTCGTTGCTGATTGCAATGGCGCGGTTCATTTGCTTTAGATTGGAAATTATCTGATATTTGTCGTGCTCATTAATAGGATTTTTGAAGATGATATCATTGCCTTTGGTGACGAATGAGCCGTTAAAGGTGAGCAGGACATCAAAATCAATTCCATCAAAATGAGGCACACCTGTGTAGCTTCTTCCGGTAGCCATACAAAGGATGATGCCATTTTGGTGGAGCTGCCTAAGTGCAGCAGCAGTGTTTGCCGATAATTCTTTATGTCCCAGCCGAAGCAGGGTGCCATCCACATCAAAGAATGCTATTTTAATCATAATTCACCTACCTGTTTTAATGCTAGTTTAATGATATTTTCATTTATATAGAATCCGTTTGATTGAATTTTGGTTATTGCATTTTTTACAGAAGAAATAATCCCTGATTGTTTAGCTTTTATAAGAACACCTAAGGTGCCCGTTACGGTTAATCCAAGATATTTTGCTGTTTTTTTTGCTGCATTATCATCGATGATAACTAAGTCTGCTTTGGGGTCAGCTTGTGCCAATATCATAACATCAACTTCACCGGCATGAAGCTTTGCTTTGTACATTTTGCGGTCTTCAATGTTAGTGATTGTTTCGACTGTAATCCAATCAAGATTTTGTTTGATTTGTAAACAGGCAGAATCCTTTTTTGCTGTAACTTCGTCGAATACTGCTTTAGGAATAATGATTGAACCATATATTTCTTTTAAAATGTTAAGTAAGTCTGCATTGCACAATGCAATTAATGGTGTTGAATTGACAATTACCCTACGCATTATTCATCTCCTCTATAAATTCTGCTTCATCATCAAAACTGAAGATAGATATATTATTATTGCCTAGATATTTGATGAAATCTTCCTCACTCATTCCGGCTATCTGTGCACAATATCCAATAGAAATATGGTTTTTTAAATAAAGCATTAGAGCAGTAGCTTTCTTGGCAAAAGCATTAGCTTCGTCTTTGGTCATTTTGGTATCGTATAATACTTCATCTGGTATTTTTATTGCAATACTACACATATAAACACCTCTTTCTATTTATAATGAATCATTAATTATATCTCAGTTACATGATAACATAATAAGCGCAAGATTAAAAACATTTATTTAAATTTCTGTCACAACGTAAGGTACGTAAGCCGGGGACTGTTGGGGAGACACGCGCTTTAGCAGGAGCGCATAGCGAAGAGACTTAGATACTGTAGAAATTATGCCCATGAAGCACAGAAACGCACCTGCATGGACGCAGGTGCGAGGAGAATCGCGCCATGGAGGGCGCGTTTCGACGGTTTCGTCGTGTATAGAAAACCTAAGAGTATAATTTCGTACAGAATCTTAGTCGCGAAGCGTAGCGAGGGCGAAAGTGCGTGTCTCCCCAACAGTCCCCGGCTTACGTACCGACCTACGACTGATGCGCAAAAGTTGCGCGTAAAAACGCGCACCTAATCCCTCGTTTGTGAAAAATACTTGAAAACAAAAGCTAAAAAATGTCGAAATTGCACATTGACATAATCGCAATGCTGTAATATACTAAGTTTAGGACAATCGATTGCGCGAAAAAACGCACCTAAGAAATAAATTGAATTACAAGCAAATAGAGGAAGTTATTGATGGCAAGAAGACAAGAATCCTTACACTTGATCCTGCAGATATTGAGTTTTATGACGTTAAGCTTACTCTTCAGACAAAGGAATACTTTGAGGAGGGCTCATCAAACATCAAGATTGAGCGTAATATCCTTAGCATGAGTGATCCAAATGCAGAGGTTTATCTCGATGAGTATATCACAGCATGCTACGGAACAACAGAGTATCCTGATGATATGACAGGCATCACACTTACATGTGAGGGAGAAAACCCACAGAGCATCAATTATGAGTACAAGTGTCGTGATGCAAAGCTTGACGGAGCAACTGCAGTAAGCGCAGTAATTCCTGCAATTTAGACAAAGGTTTCACTCACACCATCTGCAAAGGCAGAGGGATACATTGAGGAAGGATATGCATTCTCTCCAATGTTCAAGCTTGGTTACAAGAAACAGATTAAAGACAAGGAGGTATTTGCAACATGGCTCAACTTGGAAAAGGCAAATTAAATTACAGATGTCCTTTATGTTTTATGAGGAATCTTGATATGTTCTATAATAAGGAAACAGATATTTATAGCTGCATCCGCTGTCAGTTCAGAGGTACAGAGAAAGAGGTACTTTAGGGTAACGAGGATGTCCGCAAGAAGTACAAGGCTATGTACAAGAGATTCGACAAGTTCGATTTTGATTAAAGTAGTGATTGGTACGTTGCTGTTATAATAGCAGCAGCGTATTTTGCATTTTGCTACAAAGGAGAGTATATATGGCGAAAAGAAAAAAAGACACGATGGAATTTAGATTTTATGAGCTGCCACAGGGAGAATCTGCACTTGTGCTGTGTGGAGAATCATGGAAGAGAGTGTATGGTCATGAGGAATTACACATGCATTTTCATAATCTGCTTGAAATCGGCATCTGCCGCGAGGGCGACGGAAATATGTATCTGGATGAGGATATTTACCAGTATCATGACGGCGATATCACATTTATACCTGAGAATTTTCCACATGTTACAGTCAGCTATGGTGAGGTGGTAAATTTCTGGGAGTATATTTTTATTGACATACGCTCTGTGATAGAAGAGATGTTTCCAAACAATGCGGCATTCCAGAACGAGGCAGTTACGACTATATCAAAAAAAGCGTTTATGACCAACGTATACCAGAGCCCGGCTGTAGCTGAGTATATAAATGCCATAATCAGGGAAACCTGTGAGCACAAGGTTTATTGCCAAAGGACGATAAAGCTCCTTGTGCAGGGAATTGTAATAGAGCTGCTGCGCAGGTATGATGAGCTTCCGGAGGAGGATAATAATATAGTAAAGGGTACAAATATGTCACAGATAGCCACAGCACTTGACTACATGAATAAGCATTACAGCGAATCGATAAAGGCAGGGGAGCTTTCGGAACTATGCAACATGAGCGAGACTCATTTCAGGAGACTGTTTGAATCATATATCAATATGCCGCCTATGGAGTATCTGAATCTGATAAGAGTACAGAAGGCGTGCGAGCTTATGAAAAAAACAAATGAGTCTATGGAGCTTATTGCACAAAAGTGTGGATTCACAACCCAGTCAACTTTTAACCGTAATTTCCGCAAATTTTTGGACACTTCGCCATATCAGTGGAAGATAAATCCTGAAAATTATGAGCATAAGCTGCTGAATTTTAGGATATCTGCACTAAAGGGATGGTAGAAAATACATGTTTTCATATGATTTTGTACATTTATGATTGAATATGCATATAATTGTGTGGAATATGTTAACACAAAGGTACTATATATGGATATAATGACTATATAATCAAGAAACGGACAAATATTCGTAGTCAAAATGCCCAATTTAAATAATATGATTATAAATCAACATATGCAGCAGGATATACAGTAGATTACGGTGTACTGATGATGGGCGTTCTTTTCTGCTCCATCCCTACAATGATCGTATTCTTTGTACTCCAGAAGCAGTTTGCAGAGGGAATTACAGGATCTGTTAAATAAAAGTAAAATAATAATGTTAAAAATCAAGAAGGCAAATAATGTTTATTATTTGCCTTCGTCTTATAAGAGGCTTTGTGTTTAAAACAGACATGTATCAAATAATAAATACAGTAGATAGGAGTGTAAAAATATGAGTAATTTTGATTCAAATATCATTAAAAATCCGGAAATATTTGAGCAGAACAGACTTGCGGCTCATTCGGATCATGTGTGCTATAAAAATGAACTGGAGAAAATTAAAGGAAAATCAAGCCTGAGATATGATATGAACGGCTTATGGAAGTTTGCATATGCAAAGAATCAGTCCCTGGCTCCTTGTGGCTTTGAGGCAGCTGATTATGATTGCAAAGGCTGGGATGAAATCAGGGTTCCGGCACATATCCAGCTGGAAGGCTATGACGTGCCAATCTATACGAATACCACATATCCGTGGGAGGCTGATGAGTTTATCAAGCCGGGCGAGGTACCTGAGATTTTTAATCCGGTTGCAAGCTATGTGAAGTATTTCACAATCCCTGAGAATATGAAGAACAAGAGGGTGTGTATTTCATTTCAGGGAGTGGAGAGCGGTTTTGCACTCTGGCTGAATGGACACTATGTCGGCTACAGTGAGGACACATTTGATCCGTCTGATTTCGAGCTGACTGATTATATTGTCGAGGGTGAGAACAAGCTTGCGGTCAGAGTATGGAAATGGACATCAAGCAGCTGGTGTGAAGATCAGGATTTTTACAGATTTTCAGGCATTTTCAGAGATGTATTTTTGTATGCCGTTCCTTGTGCACATGTGGAGGATCTGTCAGTTGTTCCTACACTTAATGATACCTTTGACGAGGGCACACTTAGTGTGTCAATAAAGGCAGATGGTGATGGTATTGCAAGTGTAAAGCTTTATGAGCTGGGCGATTTGTCTGTGGAAAAATATGACAGGGCTAAGCTTTTACTGGAAGAGTTTGATATAGAGCTTAGGAATAAGGAAATTTGCGAGGGCTCATGTAATGTGAAAAATCCTCTGTTATGGAGCGCTGAAAAGCCGAATCTGTATGAGGTTAAAATTATAGTTAAAGATACGCATGGAAATGAGACCGAGTTTATCAGCCAGCTGGCGGGCTTCAGACGATTTGAGATGGTAGACGGACTCATGAAGCTAAACGGTAAGCGTATTGTATTTAAGGGTGTAAACCGCCATGAGTTCAGCTCAATAACAGGCCGTGTGCCAAACCGTGATGAGGTGATAAAGGATATTGTCACAATGAAAAAGAACAATATCAATGCTATAAGAACAAGCCATTATCCTGATGATTCCATGCTCTATGAGCTTTGCGATATTTATGGAATCTATATGATAGCGGAGAACAATCTTGAGAGTCATGGCACATGGGAGGCATATAATAAGGGCTATGTTGACCTTGACTTTGTTGTGCCAAAGGACAAGCCACAGTGGAGAGAAATGATGCTCGACCGTGCCAACTCATGCTATCAGAGAGATAAAAATCATCCGGCAATCCTTATCTGGTCATGCGGCAATGAGTCGTTTGGCGGCAAGACAATATATGAGATGTCACAGCTTTTCAGACAGCTTGATAAGCATCGTCTGGTGCATTATGAGGGAGTATTTAACGATAGAAGCTATAATGACACAAGCGACATGGAAAGCCAGATGTATACTCCGGCTGCAGGCATTGAAAAATTCCTGGCAGAGCATCCTGAGAAACCGTTTATATGCTGCGAATATACACATGCAATGGGAAATTCCTGCGGTGCTATGCACAAATATACAGAGCTTACAGACCGCGAGCCTAGATATCAGGGCGGATTTATCTGGGATTATATTGACCAGTCAATCTATAAAAAGGACAGATACGGCAAGTGGTTCCTCACATATGGTGGAGATTTCGGCGACAGGCCTACTGATGGTGATTTCAGCGGAAACGGCATCTGCTACGGCGGAGAGAGAGAGGCTTCTCCAAAGATGCAGGAGGTGAAGTTCAATTATCAGAATATCTCGGTTGATTTTGACAGCGACTACATCTTTACAGTCACAAACAAAAATCTCTTTGTAAATACATCGGTTTTTGATGCTTTTGCCATTCTTCTTGCAGACGGTGAGGAGGTTTACAGGACAAAGCTTCAGATATCTGTTCCACCGATGGATAGGGCAAGCTATGAGGTGCCGGTGACTCTTAAAAATTCCATGATAGATGTGGAAAAAGAGTACTGTATTGTCGTATCATTTGTATTGAAGGAAAACACCATCTGGGAAAAGGCAGGATATGAGATTGCATTCGGACAGCATATGATAAAGAAGCCTGTAAGTGAGTATTCATGCGACAAATCAGTTGAGCTTGTTGTTGGAAACGGAAATATCCTTGTAAGAGGTGAGAACTTTAAGGCACTTTTCTCAAGAATGAATCTGGGAATGGTTTCATATGTATACGGTGGCGTCGAGATGCTTCCAAATACTATCCCACTGCCGAATTTCTGGAGAACACCTACCAACAATGATTCCGGCAACATGATGCCACAGCGCTATGCACAGTGGAAGATTGCCAGCATGTATGTGACCACCAGACAGGATCAGCGCTTTGCAGATACATCACCAAGGGTAGAAAAAAATGATAACAATATCGCCATCACATATACTTATTTCATGCCTACCACACCGCAGAGCTCATGCGAGGTGACATACAGAGTTTTTGGTGATGGAACAATAGAGACAACTCTGTCATATGACCCTGTAAAGGAACTTGGCGATATGCCGGAGTTTGGCATGATGTTCAAGCTGGATGCCGATTATGATACAGTGAAATGGTACGGACTCGGACCACAGGAGACATACGAGGACAGACAGCATGGCGGAAAGTATGGTGTATACGAGAATAAAGTGGCAGACAATGTCGCAGAGTATCTCGTTCCGCAGGAGAGCGGCAACAAGTGCAGAGTAAGATATGCAAAGGTAATGGATAAGAAGGGCAGAGGCATGCTGTTCTTTGGTGATGAGCTTTCGTTCTCGGCACTGCCATATACACCACATGAGCTGGAAAATGCTGCACATCACTTTGAGCTTCCACCTGTACACTATACTGTTGTACGTGTGGCAAAGAAGCAGATGGGTGTAGGCGGAGACGACAGCTGGGGAGCACATACTCATCCAGAGTACCTGCTTGATGCCTCAGAGAAAATGGAATTCACATTCTGTTTCCGTGGAATCTAGCATTTTAAGGTTGTCAGGAATATTATTACGCATTTTGAGAGCAGGGACTACTATTGGGACTGCTCTCATGGTGTAAATAAATGATATAAGGATAAATTATATAAGAATTAATGAGGATTAAAATGTCAAAATTTATTAAGGATATGGATTTATCAACCTTGCTCGAGCTGGAACGCTGCGGAGCAAAATACTACGAGGATGGTGAGCCTTACGGTGCGGGTAACAATGACCTGGCTGAGACTATTGCTATCGGAAAAAAGGTTACAGATGCAGGCTTTGAAGTGCTTTTGAATTTCCATTACAGTGAATAGATTATCCTATGACTATTGAGGGGCAGGCTGACTTTACAAAAGATTTTTTAAACAGGGTGGCAGCGGCAATGAGTGGGCAAACCAGGCGCTCTTTGACTATGATGGAAATGTGCTGCCGGCACTTGATGTTATTAAGAATTTTAAAAAATAAAATAATAACATATGTAATTTTGTTGCATGATTTGATTTGTTATGTTGCATTTTCAGTCGGATGTATTGCAATGTAAAAATGTGCAGTTATAATAGGGCTATAAAGAAAAAACGAATTATTTTAACTATCAATTTAACGCAAATACAATCAGCAAAGGAGAAGAAAAAATGATACAGCAGAACGTATTAGACAAATTCAAGGAGCTTTTTGGAGCAGATGGGGATATCAGAGTATATTTTGCTCCGGGACGTGTAAATCTGATCGGTGAGCACACTGACTACAATGGAGGACATGTGTTCCCTTGTGCACTGACCATAGGCACATATATGGCAGCAAGAAAGCGCGATGACAGGAAGCTTCGTTTCTACTCTATGAATTTTGACAATCTGGGGGTGGTTGAGTCATCACTTGATGAGTTTACACCTGATCCGGACGGACTTTGGATAAACTATCCAATGGGCGTTATGTGGGCCTTCGAGGGACGCGGAATGAAACTTGAAAGCGGTCTTGATATTGTTTTATTCGGAAATATTCCAAACGGCTCAGGACTTTCTTCATCAGCATCTCTTGAGGTGGTTACAGGATATATGTTAAAGGATATTTACGGCTTTGACGTGACAAATCAGGATATTGCACTTATCGGTCAGTATTCAGAGAACAACTACAACGGCTGTAATTGCGGTATCATGGATCAGTTTGCATCTGCAATGGGCAAAAAGGACAATGCAATTTTCCTTGACTGCAATACTCTTGATTTTGAGTATGCACCAATCGTTTTGGACGGTGCAAAGATCGTGGTTACAAACAGCATGGTTAAGCACAGCCTTGTAACAAGTGCTTACAATGACAGAAGAAATGAGAGTGCACAGGCTCTTAAGGATTTACAGACAGTGTGTGACATCAAGACTCTCGGTGACCTGACAGATGAAGAGTTCGAGGCTCATAAGGATGCGATTAAGGATGAGGTTGCACGTAAGAGAGGCAAGCATGCGGTTTATGAGAACCAGCGTACCATCAAGGCTGTTAAGGCACTGAAGGAAAATGATATCGAGACATTTGGAAAGCTCATGAATGCTTCACATGTATCACTTCGTGATGATTATGAGACATCATGTCCTGAGGTTGACGTACTTGTTGATGAGGCATGGAAGATTCCGGGTGTTATCGGATCACGAATCACAGGCGGCGGCTTTGGCGGCTGCACAGTCAGCATAGTAAAGGACGAGGCTATTGATCAGTTTAAGGCAAACCTGACAAAGGCCTATGAAGAGAAGGTTGGAAAGACACCTGAGTTTTATGTTGTTTCAATCGGAGACGGACCTAGCCGTCTGGCATAAAATTAGCAATATGAAATAACAGTAACGGATAAATAGGTTTTTCCCGACAATGATTAAGGAGCATGACATGATTCAGGAGAGAATATTAGAATTAGTAAAATATGGTCTTACAACAGGACTTGTTGACCCTGCTGATGAGGTATACACAGTAAACAGACTTCTCGAGGTACTCGGAGTGGACGACATCGAAGATGAGACATTTGAAAAGGTAGAGGCTCAGCCTGCATGGACACAGGAAGAGGCAGAGGAGAAGCTTGAGGGTATACTCGAGGATATGATGACATATGCATATGACAATGGCATCATGAAAGAAAACAGCATTGTATACAAGGATCTTTTTGATACAAAGCTGATGGGCTGCCTTGTAAATGCACCAAGCGTGATCAGAGCCCGCTTTAAGGATTTATACGACAATGAGTCTTCACTTGCGGCAACCGATTATTTTTACAAATTAAGCTGTGACAGCAATTATATCAGAAGACAGCGCATAAAGAAGGATATGAAATGGACCACAGACACAGAGTATGGCACACTTGATGTGACAATCAATCTCTCAAAGCCAGAGAAGGATCCAAAGGCAATTGCTGCCGCTAAAAATGCTAAGCAGAGCGCATATCCAAAGTGCCAGCTTTGTAAGGAAAATGAGGGCTATGCAGGCCGCGTAAACCATCCTGCAAGAGAAAACCACAGAATTATCCCTGTTACAATAAACAACAGCCAGTGGTTTTTCCAGTACTCACCATATGTATACTACAATGAGCACTGTATCGTGTTCAATTCAAAGCATACACCGATGAAAATCGAGCGTGCCACATTTGGAAAGCTGCTTGATTTTGTGACACAGTTTCCACACTATTTTGTAGGCTCAAATGCAGATCTGCCAATCGTTGGAGGCTCTATCTTAAGTCACGACCATTTCCAGGGCGGACACTATACCTTCGCTATGGCAAAGGCTCCGATAGAGAAAGAAATCACATTCAAGGGCTACGAGGATGTCGAGGCAGGTATCGTAAAATGGCCTATGTCTGTTATCAGAATCAAGTCGGCAGACAGGGATAAGCTTATTGATCTTGCAGATAAGATTCTTCTTGCATGGAGAGGCTATACAGATGAAGAAGCATTTATTTTTGCAGAGACAGATGGAGAGCCACACAACACTATCACACCTATAGCAAGACGTCGTGACGGAGACTATGAGCTTGACCTTGTGCTCAGAAACAACATCACCACAGAGGAGCATCCGCTTGGCGTATACCATCCGCATGCCCACCTTCATCACATAAAGAAGGAGAATATCGGACTTATCGAGGTAATGGGACTTGCAGTGCTTCCGGCCAGATTAAAAGGTGAGATGGCAGAGCTTAGGAATGCAATCCTTACAGGAAAGGATCTGTATTCGACTGAGACTCTTGCATCACATGCTGACTGGGCTCTTAAGTTTATGTCTAAGTATGATAAGATTGATGAGTCTAATATTGATGATATCATCAATGAGGAGATTGGACTTGTATTTAAAGAGGTGCTTGAGTGTGCAGGAGTGTACAAGTGCACTGATGAGGGACGTGCAGCGTTCCAAAAATTTATAGATGCGGTAAATGCATAAGATTTTCAATTATCTTTTTATAATGCGGAAAGCACCGGCGAACCATACTATATATTTCGCGAGTACTACGCAGCTAAGAAGCAGTAAGAATTATGATTTAGGGTGTTTAGACCATGACACAACCGGCTTTTATGTGCCGTCCATGGCACATAACGCCTTGCCCCAGCGTCCATGCTGGGGCATTGTTGTATGTGGACATAATTCTAACTGCTTCTAAGCTGCTTCGTAAAGCTCAATATATAGTATGATTCGCCGGTGCTTTCCTCAGCTGTGAGATAAATTTACCGTTTTTGCAGCTCATGCAGGCAGTGGATGAATGCAGGCACCAGGAAGGCATCTGCGAGAATCCATGCGAGTGGGCTTGCAAAGCAGGCGGCAGAAAAGCCGAATATCGGTACAAATACAAGTCCGGTGAGCGAACGCGCAATCATTTCTGCTACTCCTGCAAACATTGCAAAACCTGAAAAGCCCATGCCCTGTATGGTGAAACGGACTGTGTTTACCAGAACGAGCGGGATGTAGAAAAATGCATTTGTCAGCAGAAACTGATGAGCCTGTGCGACAACCTCTGTTTCGCTTGGTGATACAAACAGGTAAATCAGATAGTTGGCTATAAACAGCAGTGCCACAAAAATCAAAACCGAATAGATCGATCCTATAACTGAGGCTGAAATAAGCCCCTTCTTTACACGTTCAAATTTGGCTGCGCCGACATTTTGTCCACTGTAGGTGGCCATTGTGGAGCCGAGTGCGTCAAATGGACACATCACAAACATTGAAATACGGCTTGCAGCGGTCATTGAGGCAACTGCGATGGAGCCTAAGCCGTTTACGGCAGTCTGCAGTATGACGCTGCCTATAGCGGTTATCGAATACTGAAAGCCCATAGGAAGTCCCATGACCATCAGATTTCTGACATATGAAGAGTCAAGCTCCAGATCATTTCTGCTTACATGCAGCAGAGGTACCTTTTTTGCTATGTAAATGATGCACAGCACTCCTGATATACACTGTGACAGTACGGTTGCAAAAGCCGCTCCAAACACGCCCATGTTAAATACCAGAATGAAAAGTAAATCAAAACCGATATTTAGAACAGCCGCGATTATAAGGAAAATAACAGGTATGACCGAGTTGCCGAGAGATCTCAGATATCCTGACAGCAGATTGTACAGTATTGTGGCAGGAATGCCTGCAAATATGACAATCAGATACTGGTAGGCGAGGTCGTAAATGTCGCTTGGCGTATTCATCCAGGTCAGAATCTGACCGCAGAGAAGCACAGTGAGTGCTGTCATGATTATTGCGATAATTACAGACACAATTCCTGCATTTCCTACATATTTTTTAAGTCCTTTTTCATCCTTGGCACCAAAGCGCTGGGCTATTGGAAGCGAAAAGCCGGCACACACACCCTGGCAGAAGCCGATGATGAGAAAGCAGATGCTTCCGGTAGAGCCGACGGCGGCTAAGGCCGAAACACTTAGAAAACGGCCGACGATTATAGTATCCATAAGGCTGTAAACCTGCTGGAAAAGCATTCCGAGAAGCAACGGAAGGGAAAAGCCCAGAATGAGCTTGGTAGGAGAACCTACAGTGAGGTCCTTTGAATTATTTTTAGTCATTATTTATAATCCCCCTTGATTAAAAAATAGATAAAAAAATATATATAAAATAGTGATTAAGTGTAATATACAACCTTTACAAACATAAGTAAATGAGGTAAAGTAAAATTGTTAGCATTTTTTTTGGTGCATATTTTAAAGTGAATAAAAACGCTGTTTTTATGTTTGATATCATGTTTTTTTGAGAAGAAAATTGAATAATCAGTAAATATGTATGTGCTGACATATAATTAAATTTGGAGGAAAAGAATGAGAGACTGGGAAAATAACATTCGAAAGGTTGTACCTTATACACCGGGAGAACAGCCAAAGAATACCTGTGTTATTAAGTTAAATACAAATGAGAATCCATATCCGCCAGCGCCGGGAGTGAAGGAGGTTTTAAGTAATTTCAATACAGATGATTTAAGACTGTATCCTGACCCAAAGGTTGATAAGCTGGTAAATGCAATTGCGGATTTCTATAAGATAGACAGCTCGAAGGTGTTTGTCGGAGTTGGCTCTGATGATGTACTTGCCATGATTTTCATGACATTTTTCAATTCGAAAAAACCTATACTGTTTCCTGATATTACATATTCATTTTATGATGTGTGGGCAGATATGCTTCGAATCCCTTATGAGCAGCTTCCATTGTCTGATGATTTTTCAATAGTACCGTCAGATTACTATAAGGCAAACGGCGGAGTAGTATTTCCAAACCCTAATGCTCCGACAGGAAAGCTCATGCCTCTTGATGAGATAGAGGATATAATAGAGCACAATCAGGATGTAATTGTTGTAGTAGATGAGGCATATGTAGATTTTGGCGGGGAGAGTGCGCTTCCACTCATTGACAAATATGATAATGTCATTGTGGTACAGACATTCTCGAAATCACGCTCGCTGGCAGGCTCAAGAGTTGGTTTTGCAATGGCAAGTCCTGTGCTTATCAAGTATCTGAATGATGTGAAATATTCGTTCAACTCATATACAATGGACAGAATCACAATCGAAGCAGCTACAGCAGCGGTAAAAGACAGAGCATACTTTGAAGAGACCACAGCAAAGGTCATAAAGACACGTGAGTGGACAAAGAAAGAGCTTAAGAGACTTGGCTTTACATTCTGTGACTCAAAGAGCAACTTTATATTTGCAAAGCCTGCAAATGTTTCTGCAACAAAGCTTTTTGAGGACCTTAAGGCAGACAATATATTTGTCAGACATTTCAGCTCACCTGAGCGAATCAACGACTATCTGCGCATATCCATAGGAACTGATGAGCAGATGCATACACTAATTAAATTTTTGGAGAATTATTCATGTTAAAAAAATATATTTACATCTTTTTAATTTCAATGGTACCACTTATTGAACTCAGAGGAGCGGTTCCGGTTTCACAGGTGATGGGGCTGCCGATAGTGCCATCATTTATCGTTTGTATCATTGCAAATATGCTTCCGGTACCGATTATTTATCTTTTTGCAAGAAAGGTTCTCATCTGGGGAGCAGACAAACCAATTATTGGAAGGTTCTTCAGCTTCTGCCTTGAAAAAGGAGAGAAGGGCGGCAAGAAGCTTCAGGCAAAGGCCGGAAGAGGTCTGTTTGTTGCACTTTTACTTTTCGTAGGTATCCCACTTCCGGGAACAGGTGCATGGACAGGAACACTTGCGGCAAGTATCCTTGATATGGATTTCAAGTCAACAGTTGCCGCTGTCATGCTTGGAGTACTGCTTGCCGGCATGATTATGATGATAGTAAGTCTGGCGGGCGTGTCTATATTCCTGTAGAATTTATGGGGAGCTTTCTTCGTCCTTTGTTAAACAGTACAAATCCGGCCACCAGTGAAACAATTGTAACAGCAATCACAACCACAAAGACCACTACACTATTACCGGGATCAGGGAAAAATCCTGAAAGTGTGCCCCAAAGGTTGAAAAGCAGATGAAGCCCCATAGAGTAGTAAATAGAGCCACCGCGTTCGCACACATATCCGAGCACTATGCCAAGTGCAAAGGCATATATGCCCTGAATCCAGTTGAGATGGAACAGTCCGAAAAGTGCAGCCTGCATCAGATTGGCAAGAGCAAATGGCAAAGCCTTTCTGGCACAGCGCATGGTTACACCGCGGAATATAAGCTCCTCACAGATTGGCGCCAGTATTACAGAATAAAGTACTGTCACAAAGGTGGTATCTGTGATGCCTGATGTCTCAAAAAGCTTATTGTACTGTTGCAGCCAGTCGGGACGGATGTAGCCGGTTAAGTTAGCGATGAAATTGGCAGCAAACTGTGTACCCGGCACGAGTATGACGATTGCCACTAGCATCATGGGATTGAAGGTTTTCTTAGGGGATGGAAGAAAATTACCTTCGTATCTGGCATAGTACCACATGCCAAAAATCGCAATGGTAATGAGTGCATAGATGACCATAATCATCATGTTAAAATTTACAGAGGTAAATGTCTTTTCAAGGCGGTCCGATACGTTTGCAGACGGAAAAGCAAGTTTTCCGACAAAACCCTGTCCAAACACTCCCATGCCCATCATAAAGAATAAGGCGATAGTCTGAATTGCCTCAACTGCAAGCAGTGGGACAAATGTGTAAAAGAAATATCCTACTTTTTTCATTTTCAATTTACTCCATTCTGATTTATTAGGCGATAGTAACATTAGTATAACATATCATAATTTAATTGCAAGAAAGCTGTTTACTTTAAAACTTTAATATGTTAAAATTAAATGTAAATAAATCGCATGAAAAAGGAGAACACGATGAGCAAGAATCTTAAAACAGAAGCAGTAGACCATTTGTTTGATGCTATTTTGTGTCTCAAGGATAGAGCAGAGTGTTATACATTTTTTGAGGATGTTTGTACTGTAAATGAGCTTTTTTCTCTATCACAGAGATTTGAAGTGGCAAAGATGCTTAGAGAGCAGAAGACATATCTTGATATAGCAGAAAAGACCGGGGCTTCCACAGCCACAATCAGCCGTGTGAACAGATCCTTAAACTACGGCAACGATGGATATGATATGGTTTTTTCACGCATGGAGGATGGCTCTGACAAGGAGGATTAGTTTATCATAGGGGGAAAAAACAGGCTCATTAATTTGAGCCTGTTTTTTTACTTTCTTTTCCTGAATGTGTATTTTCATGGGAAGAAGCCTCTTTTTCTTCATTTAGATTGTCAATCATGCGCTCAATCAGCATTTTCTTGATGTAGACATCAAAGCTCAGCATGCAGATAAAGCTGAATGTGTGAAGAAATTTCTGATCCTCATCAGGAAAATCCTCAAATGTCTCACCGGCAATCTTGTATTTCTTGCCGAGATCCTTTAGGAGCTTCTGCGATTCCTCCGCCTCTAAGCTGAAAACCTCAGTATAGACATCCTGCATCGTAAATCCGTCATCATTACCGAAATACTTCTCGGTAAGCGGATTAAGAATCGAGCGTATATCGTTGATGCTCAATATATTTTTGAAATAATATATAAAAAGCAGTGTGAGCACATGCTCCTTAGAATACTTTTTCTTGTCCGGAGAAGGGAGCAGATTGTTTTTGGCATAGTTGTTTATCATTGTCTTGGTAAGGATTTTGTCGCTTTCATAGCGCTTTGATGCAGCGAGCTGCTCGTCCATGAAGGTTGTGACCTGATCCATGTACAGATCAATATTTGGTATATCCTCCGGCTTTATGTAATCTATTGATTTAAGCTGTTTTAATAATTCTGATAAAAATTCTTTAACGTCATTCTCCATATCATCACCTCAGACTTTTATTATATAGTATTGAAAACTATATGACAAGTTTTTTTTGAATTTTCTCATATTGGGTTGTGCAAAACATATGTTTGTGGTATGCTGTAGATAAATTATTTTTGTATTTATGGTTTGTGTGCCTGTAATAAGACTGGAGAATTGAGAGGAAAACAGATGAACTTAGATATGTTGAATGAACAGCAAAGGGAGGCCGTTTTGACCACGGAGGGACCGCTTCTTATTTTAGCGGGGGCAGGCAGTGGCAAGACCAGGGTTCTTACATACAGGACTGCCTACCTGATAGATGAGTGTGGCGTCAATCCTTACAATATCATGGCAATCACCTTTACAAACAAGGCTGCGGGAGAGATGCGTGAGCGAATTGATGATATGGTGGGCTATGGTTCGGAAAGCATATGGGTTTCTACATTCCATTCGACATGTGTGCGTATACTGCGCAGGTATATTGACAGGCTGGGATATGACACGAATTTTACCATATATGATGCTGACGACCAGAAGGCTCTGATGAAGGACATCTGCAAGCGTCTTGAGATAGATACCAAGATGTATAAGGAAAAGATGTTCTTAAATGTCATTTCATCTGCAAAGGATGAGATGATTGATCCGATAGAGTTTGAAAACCGCTTCACAGGTGACTTTGTGAAGCGCAAGCAGGCACTTGTATACAAGGAGTATCAGAATGCACTAAAGCAGAATAACGCACTCGATTTTGATGATTTGCTTGTGAAGACAGTAGAGCTTTTTAAGCTGGATAAAGAGGTGCTGGATTACTATCAGGAGCGCTTCAGATATATCATGGTGGATGAGTATCAGGATACAAACACCGTGCAGTTTGAGCTTATCAGGCTTCTTGCCATGAAGTATAAGAATCTGTGTGTGGTGGGTGATGATGATCAGTCCATTTACAAGTTCAGAGGTGCCAATATCTACAATATCTTAAACTTTGAGAAGCATTTTGAAGATGCAAAGGTCATAAAGCTTGAGCAGAATTACAGGTCTACCCAGAATATCCTAGATGCCGCCAACAGCGTCATTTCCAACAACGTGGGTAGAAAGGACAAGCGCCTTTGGACTGACAACGGAGCCGGAGACAGGATTACCTTTGAACAGCTTGAGAGTGGCTTCGAGGAAGCGGATTATGTGGCGCGTTCGATAGCGAGACTCGTGAGAAAGGGTGAGGCGCGCTATAAGGACTGTGCTGTGCTTTACCGAACCAACGCACAGTCGCGTCTTTTCGAGGAGAAATTTATTGCAGCCAACATCCCATACAAGATTGTCGGCGGCGTGAATTTCTATGCCAGAAAAGAGATAAAGGATATCCTTGCATATTTAAAGACTATTGACAATGGCCATGATGACCTTGCGGTAAAGCGAATAATAAATGTGCCAAAGCGCGGCATCGGAGCTACAAGCATCAATAAGGTGACAGACTATGCTCTTGAGAAGGGGATAGATTTCTATACGGCACTGCGCTACGTCGATGAGGTGCCGGGCATGGCGAGGTCAGCAGGCAAGATAAAGCCATTTGTGATGTTTATACAGTCGCTTCGGGCGAGAGCTGAGATGGATTCGGTTTCGCAGCTCATACAGGCAATAATCGATGAGACCGGCTATGTCGATGAGCTGAAGGCTGAGGGCACGGATGAAGCAGAGCAGCGTATTGAGAATATTGATGAGCTTATAAACAAGGCTGTTGATTACGAGCAGGGGGAGGAGAATCCTACTCTCAGTGGCTTTTTGGAGGAGGTAGCGCTTGTAGCCGATATAGACGGTCTTGACGAAAACAGCGACTATGTGGTTCTTATGACTCTGCACAGTGCTAAGGGACTTGAGTTTCCGAATGTGTATCTGGCGGGTATGGAGGATGGTCTTTTCCCAAGCTATATGTCAATCACGAGTGATGATGCGACAAGCGAGATAGAGGAGGAAAGGCGTCTTGCTTATGTTGGCATCACGAGAGCCAAGGAGCATCTGACCATCACATCTGCACGCATGCGCATGGTGCGTGGAGAGACACAGTTCAACAAGGTATCGCGATTTGTGAAGGAGATTCCGCGCGAGCTTATGGCAGGCGAGGTTTATGAGCAAAAGCGCCGAGATGATGACCTTGAAAGAAATTCGCAGAGCACGTACAGAAAGGCTAAGGAGGCCTTCAAAAAGACACCTACATACGGCACAGAATATGCGACCACCTTTAATACACAGCGTACAAGGACACCTGTCTATACACCTGTGAGCAACCAGAAGTCATTTGCCAGTGCCAATACCACCGGTGGCCTTTCATATAAGGTAGGAGACAGAGTATCGCACATCAAGTTTGGTGCGGGCGAGGTCATGGCAATCGTAGAAGGTGGCAGGGATTATGAGGTTACAGTGGATTTTGACAAGGCCGGTACCAAAAAGATGTTTGCTTCATTTGCTAAATTGAAAAAAATTGACTAAAATTATTGTAATTTTTATAGGAAAATTGGATATAATATGCTATAATGGATTTAACAAATAGCATTTGACAATTACTTTTGGAAAAGGAGCGGATTGAATTATGAGTAAAGTTGAAGAATTATTAAAAGACAACAAGCTTACAGAGAAGCTCAGCATGGCAAAGCTTAATGACCTTCTCAAAAAAGAAGAGGAAGACAAGAAGCCTTCCAAGGCTGTTATCATATTTGCCATCATTGGTGTATTAGTTGCAGTTGCAGCAGCGGCATATGGTATCTACAGATTTTTCACACCGGATTATTTAGATGATTTCGATGATGAGTACGATGATGAATTCGATGATGATTTCTTCGAGGATGAAGACGATGATGATGCTGAAGAGGAAAAAGAGGCACCAAAGACTAAAGAAGAGAAATAATCGTTTTTAGATAATGGGGGCTACATATGTAGTCCTCATTTTTCTTTATGTGTGAAGCAAGGCATTTGCAGTCAGGCATACAAAGGAATAATAAAGTATAAAGAGAGATAAGAATTACATGAAAAAAGGATTTAGAGGAACAGGAACCGTAGAAAGAGTAGACTTCCCAAACAAGGGAATAGCCGTTACAGATGACGGCGACAGAGTAATTGTGAAAAATACAATTCCGGGACAGAAGGTGGAATTTGTTGTAAATAAAGTAAAGCATCAAAGGGCAGAGGGCAGACTCATGGAGGTAATTGAGAAATCGCCTCTGGAGACAGAAGAGCCATGCACTCACTTTGGAATGTGCGGGGGCTGTACATATCAGACAGTGCCTTACGAAAAGCAGCTTGATATGAAGCTTACCCAGGTGAAAAAGCTCATTTCGGATGCCATCGGCACTGAGGAAGAGTCAGGATATGAGTTTATAGGGATACATGGAAGTCCGAAAAAGAGCGAATACAGAAACAAGATGGAATTTTCCTTCGGTGATGAGTACAAGGATGGCCCTCTTGCGCTTGGCATGCACAAAAGAGGAAGCTTTTATGACCTTGTGACAGTATCGGACTGTCAGATAGTGGATGAGGATTTCAGGACAATATTAAAGGCAACACTTGATTATTTTTCAAAAAACAATATCCCATATTTCCACAGAGCAACACACAAGGGCTATCTGCGGCATCTACTTGTCAGAAAGGCAACAAAAACCGGTGAAATCATAGTTGACCTTGTCACCACCACACAGACAGAGGGCTTCAACGAGGAGGAGCTGCTCGCAGGCTTTAGATATGCACTTTTGACCAGGCACTATGATGGCAGATTCAAGGGCGTTTTACACACAAAAAATGACAGCGTGGCAGATGTGGTCAAAAACGAGGGCACAGAGGTGCTCTACGGAGATTCATATTTCTACGAGGAGCTCTTAGGTCTGAAATTCAAAATCACACCATTCTCATTTTTCCAGACCAACTCACTCGGAGCGGAGGTGCTCTATGAGACAGCGAGAGAGTTTATTCTGGGAGATGACAAGGATTCGCTAAACGGTAAAACAGTCTACGACCTCTACAGCGGAACCGGCACCATCGCGCAGCTTATGGCACCGGTGTGTAAGGAAGTAGTAGGTGTCGAAATAGTTGAGGAGGCAGTTTGCGCTGCAAAGGAAAATGCAGCTCTTAATGGTCTTGATAACTGTAAATTTATCGCAGGTGATGTCCTCAAGGTGCTTGATGAGATAGAGGAAAAACCGGATTATATAATTCTTGATCCACCACGAGACGGTATCCATCCGAAGGCTATTGGTAAAATCATAGAGTATGGTGTTGAAAATATGGTTTATATTTCATGTAAACCGACAAGCCTGGCAAGGGATTTGCAGATATTTATGGGCAGAGGGTATAGAGTGGAGAAGATATGCTGCGTGGATATGTTTCCGAATACTTATCATATAGAGACGGTTGTTCTTTTGTCCCAACAAAAACCAGATGACACGATAGAGATCGACTTAGACCTGGACGAGCTGGATGCCACCAGTGCCGAGTTGAAAGCAACCTATCAGGAAATCAAAGATTATGTGCTGAAAGAATTTGGCTTGAAGGTTTCAAGTTTATATATTTCTCAGGTAAAACGCAAATGTGGAATTGAAGTGGGAGAAAACTATAATCTTCCAAAATCAGAAAATGCAAGAGTTCCACAATGCCCGAAAGAGAAAGAAGATGCTATCAAGGCTGCCCTGAAATATTTTGCGATGATTTAAGGACATCGCTGATTTCAAGGAGGAATAACACATGAAAAGCACATTTGAAAAAATGGGTGGAACCTACACACTGGGAGCAGACGGAATTTACTATCCGAATCTTGTCAGTACAGATGAAGAACCGCATTATGGAAAATATGGAATAATGCGGAAAACGTATCTGAAAGAGCATTGTCCGGCAATGTATTCACTGTATATGTTGGAAGACAGACTGGTGGAACATCTGAATCTTGTGGATGATGAAGCGCAGGAGAGAATGGAAGTTCTGGTGCATCAGATGATGGAGAGGCAGGGCATTACGGAAGAAATGAAAGCTCGTGACCAGATGGAATGGGTTAGGGCGGTAAATGGTATTCGTAATATGGCAGAAGAGATTGTGTTAAAAGAATTGATTTACAGGTAAATAAAGAGCTGAACAGGTAGGAAGAAAACTCCTATTTGTTCAGCTTCTGCATTTGTAAGGGTTCAAAGAAGAATCAAATTACAATTCCATATCAGGTGACCATTTCTAAGTTCCGGAAGGTTGTTTTTTTCTGCCATGGTTATAAGTTACACAGATTTAATTACTTCATAGTATGGCTTAAAAAATATCCGAATATAACTTCACAGAAATAATTATAATGGGGAGATTATTTGATATATTTGTGCTAATATTCTGCAATTCTACTGCTAGTCGATTGATTTATGCGTACTCCCATTATAATATGTGTGCAGGAGGTGGATGTATGTATCAAATTAGTAATGAAAAATTCGGTTTATTTGTAACCGAATTAAGAAAGAAAAAGAATTTAACTCAAAAGGATTTGGCTGAAAAATTATATGTATCAGATAAAACAGTTAGCAAATGGGAACGTGGTCTTAGTATGCCCAATGTCGTATTACTCATACCAATAGCTGATATATTAGATGTTACCGTTACAGAATTGTTACGTGGAGAAAAAATAGATACACAGAAAAATATTGATACAAAAGAAGTCGAGGAATTGGTAGTAGGCTCTCTCGATATGGCTGTTAGGAATTCTATTCATCAGCATAGAAAAAACTGGATATTAGCATATTTGCTATGCTTTTTAATATCTATTACAGAAATTATTATGTTAGTCGTATCTGGGAATTCAATAGCTGAGATGAAAGATGATATATTGCTGGTTACAGGGTTAATGCTTTTATTTGGTGCATGGTTTTGTTTCTTTGCCAAAGACATATTACCAACATATTATGATGCAAACAAGATAAATTATGTTTCACAAGGAATTTTTAGAATACATCTAGTTGGTTTATCCTTTAACAACGGAAATTGGATGTACATCTGTACAACTTTAAAAATTTGGACACTTGCAACGGTTGTTCTATATCCTCTTGCAGGTATTATAATAATCAATTGTTTCAATATAGCTTTATGGGATATTTTGAATAAAATTTTCTTAATTATGATATTAGGCGGTATGGTAGTTTCGATTTACATTATCGGGAAAAAATACGAATAATTAAATTACCTGTTATCGTTGTGGATATTACTAATTTACAACATTCTTCATGGGAAATAAGAAATGATGCAGAAGAGATTGTGTTAAGCGAATTAGCATACATTTAGAACGTGGAAAGCTCCTTCGGGAGCTTTTTTCTGGTTTTTGCTGGGTATCAAGAAAGTATATAGAAAATGCATTAATCATATGGTATGATTTGAACAGAAGATAGAATCTTAGGAAGCAAGAAGATTTTTGAGGAATGTAACTTAGAAGTTATAGAATTAAGTTAATCGTGCCATATGGCTTGATTATAAACGCAAAGATAAAAACGCAACGTACATCTTTGATGTGCCAGAGCCGGTAGGTAGCCCGGCCGTCCTATATAAATAGGGTAAGTAACCTGCCCCTCCGGGTTGTCCATTCTTTGTTCAATCAATTTTAGGAGGGATTCTTATGGACAAAGTAAATGGAAAGCTGACAGTATTTTTTGAAGAGCCGTTTTGGGTGGGAATCTTTGAACGCATCGAAGATGGTAAACTATCTGTGGCAAAGGTAACATTTGGTGCAGAGCCAAAAGATTATGAAGTACAGGAATATATTCAAAAGTGCTATTTCAGTTTGAAATTCAGTTCGGTTGTTGAAACTGTTGTAAAGGATATCAAAAGAAATCCGAAACGGATGCAGCGGGAAGTAAAGAAGCAGATGCTGGAAATAGGCATTGGTACAAAATCGCAACAGGCGTTGAAATTACAGCAGGAACAGAACAAGCAGGAACGCAAAGAGAAAAGACGCAAGAAAAAAGAGGCAGAAGAGCAGCGAATGTTTGAACTGAAACAGCGAAAGAAAAGAGAAAAGCATAAGGGACATTAAAGTCCCTTGGCCTTTTACTCAAATCGAAAAGTGTTGAATAAAGCTTTCGGGAGGTGTTTCTATGAAGAAAAAAGTACTTGCAATTATGTTAGTCGCCATGTCAATCATGTTGATTTCAGCGTGCGGAAAAAAAGAAAAATTGTACGAAATTCCTGATTTATCGCAGTATAAGACAGATTATGTAGGAGATTCTTCAAATGTTATAAATATTGTAAGCGGTCAAGAGTATCCAGAGGGATACTCATATGACAGTATAGAGATACAGTCTGAAACAGAGCCTTATGGATTAACAGTTTTTCTAAAAGATGAGCCGTCGGCAGTCAAACTTGAAGATCAATTGCAGGTTAATGCAGATATGACATTTGACTTGATTGGTAATTTGGGAACAATTGATTATAAAACAGCAGATAGCAAAGAAATTATTGCATCATATGAACGGTGATATATTTTTAGTCAACTTTTAGACAATTTGAAGAACGGAATATAAAAAGGCGTATGGAAGTTTTAAATCCATACGCTTTTTTGAAAAAAACTCATTTTTGAACAAGAGATTTGTAAGAACATATTATCTATTCAAAGACGGTTACAATTCCATATCATGTGATTTTTTCTTAGATTGAGCAGGCTGATTTCGCCGTATTTCCCGTTTCCTCTGATATTTCAGTTCCCATGCACGATGGGAGAAGACATCAGGATCTTCCACATTGAGATAATCCACCTCATTGGCTGCAATATCACGACGGTGATAGTCATAATATTTACCGAAAGTACCTTTAAGCTGTTCGATCAGCTTATCCCGAAAATCAGGACGTATCTGGATTCTGGTGTCCAGCAATTCTGTGTATTGTTCTGGATCAGGACGAAATTTTTCTTCCCGGAAAGCAACGGCGTCTTTTTCAAGCTGTTTTTTAAGGGAGATGTCCTGAGAATCAAGAATATCAAGATTGTTATTCATCTGGTCATATTTCTTGGATAGATTCATCATATCTTTATCAGTAGAGCATTGTGCCTGGAAGATTAGCTGCTCTTTCCTTGATTTCAGTTCTTCAATTTCTTCGGTAACAGTTGTAAGCTGCTGATTCAATTTTATATGCTGGATGGGATTCAAAATACTGGTTTTCT
>ERZ791858.188-NODE-188-length-70467-cov-38.770621_pt1 | contig 70467 bp, 79 predicted proteins | sample MGYA00510284_ERZ791858 | MGnify/ENA primary metagenome ERZ791858 (study PRJEB30046, sample SAMN00792077) | human gut metagenome | study: EMG produced TPA metagenomics assembly of the A metagenome-wide association study of gut microbiota in type 2... | reverse complement strand
CTGTCATGCTTCGTTTTGCACCGCCGGAAAGAGGATCCGCACAAGGCGCACCGGACACGTGTCGTAAAGGCGGAGAACCGTGTTCCCTTGCCATTGGCCATGTAGTTTTTCATCCATGCCCTCTGGCGATCCTTATACTCATCGGTCCAGCAATCCTTTTTCGCCGTTGATACCCAGTGCCGGATAAGCTTCTGTCCGTTTTTCATACAGAAAACCATCACGTGGTATTCTGGCACTACTATCTTTTCGACCTGGTCAAGGAAGGCCTGCTCATCGAAATCATCCAGGCCTAGGACTTCTGTACTCTCCTTTACAAGGACTGCATGCGGGATACTTCCTTTTGCGCCGCAATTCCGGCCTTTCAGCTTATGGGAGCCACAATCCCAGAATTCTTCAAAGCCCCGGTCTGTGCGGCGATTGTGCATATAACTCCGACCGCAGATGCCGCATTTGATTTTCCCCGTGAAGCAGGTCGTATTCAAGGACTTATTGGCCAGCGCCCCCAGTTCCTTTCGCCGCGCCATCTCCTGCTGCACGTAATCAAAGGTTTCCTTGTCGATGATAGGCTCATGCGTATTTTCAACATAATACCTAGGCAGTTCGCCCCGGTTCTTCTTCCGCTTCTTGAGGATTGGATCCGTCACATATTCTTTCTGGAAAAGCATATTGCCGGTATAGGTAACATTGGTCAGGACAACCCTGATGTTGGAATCCATCCAGCGGCAGCCATTCCGGGTCGTGATGCCTTCGGCAGCAAATTCCCGTTCGGTTTCAAGACGTGACTTGCCATCCAGGAAATTCTGGAAAATGCGCCTGACAACAGCTGCTTCCTCGGGAACTACCACCAGGTTATCCCCTTCCCAGCGATACCCGTAGACACGGAACCGCCCGTTAGGATTCCCCTGCTCAAATTGTTTCTTGATGCGCCACCGGATATTTTCACTAATGGAGCGGCTCTCTTCCTGGGCGAAGGAGGCCAGGATGGTCATCATCAGCTCGCCGTCCCCGCTCATGGTATGGATATTCTCTTTTTCAAACCAGACTTCGACGCCTAGCTCTTTCAAATGCCGGACGGTACGCAGAAGGTCTACGGTGTTGCGTGCGAAGCGCTGGATGGACTTGGTCAGGATGATGTCTATCTTCCCGGCTTCGGCATCTTCCAGCATCCGCAGGAATTCCTGCCTCTTCTTCATCCCCGTCCCAGAGATGCCATAGTCGGCATAGACCCCGGCGTATTCCCAGTCCGGGTTCTTCTGGATGAGGCTGCTGTAATAACTGACCTGCGCCGAAAGGGAATGGTGCATCCGCTCCGATTCCATGGATACGCGGGCATAGGCTGCGACTTTCTTTCGCTGCTTCAAATTTGGTATGCTTCGTTCAATCTTACGGATAGTCCGCATAGAATCAGCTCCTTTCGACACTATATATCACTCTGTTTGATACAATTATCAAGTGTATAAGTCCCCGGAAAACGGCTGATAGCGGCGGATCATCTCCTGTTCGAAGTCCCGGTACTCCTTCCCGGTGATGAGCTTTTCGGCCAGCATCCGCCTTGCCAGATGCATCACCACCTGGAAGGCTGTTTCATTTTGAAACGACCTCTTATCCATGGCGGACACCTCCGAACCGGTATGCAATATAGCAGGCATGGGAGCAGAACTTCCGATGGCTGTTGCCGTAGACAGTGAATTTCTTCCCGCAAGCCGGACAGGTATAGGTGTAGACTGCTTTCCGCTTCACCAGCTCCAGATGTGCATTCCACCACTTATTCCGGCAGACATCGCAGCAGAACCTTTTCCGCTTCCGTCCCGGATTCTGTTCAATCGGCTTTCCACACTGCTCACAGACTGCCCCCGCTGTACTGGCAGCAAGACTGTGCCGTCGGCAGAACGACTTCACCGTGTTGATGGAAATCTGGAGCCGCGCCGCAATCCTGCCATACCCCGCCCCATCCCGGCGCAGGGCAATGATCTGTTGTTTCTGTTCGTCCGTCATCGAGGACACCTCCTGAAAATTTAGCTTTTAGGAGTAATAGGACAGAACAGCTATCGTTAAGTACTTTGATGGCAAAAAAATACGGATGCCCATGTGAGCATCCGATTTTTCATTACTCGTACTAAATAATAAGTACGGCTGTGCTGTACCTATAGTAGCTGTCGTTTCAGTGTGTTATAATTAAAGAAACTCAATATAAACACACCACGGCTTAGAAAATTTACAGACGGTGTGTACACAAGGAGCTTCTATGGCCGCTATCGTCACCTTGAATCAAGACAGCCCTTCTGTCCAATATTTATGCAAAAAAGATAAACGACTGACAAAAGTCATCAGCATGGTTGGCCCGATTACCTATGAACCACACACTGATAATCCCTTTCCTTTTCTGATCCATGAAATCATCGAGCAGATGCTGTCGATAAAAGCCGGAGCCAAAATCTATGGGCGGTTTGAAGAATTATGTGCTGGTCAGATAACCCCGGAGTCTATTTCAAAGCTCTCCGTTGAGGAAATCAAGGCAATCGGTACTTCTACTGCGAAGGCTAACTATATAAAAAACGCAGCTTCAGCCGTCTTGACAGGAGAACTTGATTTTACGAAGTTTCCTGATATGACAGATGAAGCTGCGCTCAAAGAATTAGTCAGTCTTCGCGGCATTGGTACTTGGACTGCAAAGATGTATTTGATCTTCGTCCTGGACAGACAGGATATCCTGCCATTCGAAGACGTTGCTTTTTTACAAAGCTACAAATGGCTTTATAAAACAGAAGATGTGTCGAGAGCATCCATAGAAAAGAAATGTAAAAAGTGGAAGCCCTACTCCTCCATTGCTGCCCGGTTTCTTTACCGGGCTTTGGACATGGGATTTACAAAAAAAGAATTTCATCTATTTAAAAGGAATGATTAATTATGGGAATGCGAGAAGAAGCAGAAAAAATACTAAAAAAAGCATATGCTGTTGCGAGTTATAATCCAGAGTCAACTTGTACACATGAAGAGTTAATTGATTATGTTATTGACAACACCCATCTGACTTATAAATATGTACTGTTTACAGCTCTTTTATCTAAAGCTACTGATGAAAAAATAAATCCTCTTTGTCTTCAAAAGAAATCAACGCTTCCAGGAGCCTATGACGCAAGAACAATTTGTCATAAAGTAATTGTGCCTTTTGAGATGGAAGTCTTAAAAAAAGCGATGGGTGGCTCTAATGAACCTTTTTTAAACAAACCGGCCCGGTTCCCTGAACTAAGCAAAACCAACGCAGTTCGCAGAGGAAATGACCAAAATATATTAAATGCATTATGTGATAATTTACCTACAATAAAAACATCACAAGATGCATTTGATTGTTTGGTGTACTTACTCTGTAAATTAATCAAATTACGAGATGCACAAAAAAAATCTTTGAATTTCTATGTACGTGAAACTTCGAATACCCCAGCTTTGTTATGGACATACATCATAAAAGCGCTGAAAGAAAGCTTCGAAGGTGAAATTCTTACTTTAATGGTTGCAGGAACGTATCATTTAATTTATAAAGACCGTCCTGGTGCAAGAGTCGAAGTCCATCCCGTTAATCAAAGCGGTGCGTCAGGACGAGAAGTCAGCGATTTAGATATCTACGTCGATAATGAGTTAATTTCTTCTAACGAATTAAAAGATAAAAATTTCTCTGAACCAGATGTTCGACATGCTGCAGATAAAGTTATTACTGCAGGCGGAAATCATATGTTATTTATTTTTGGTCCTCGAGCATGTCCTGAATCAGATTTCATTAATGATATTCAGCAAGAATATCTAAGTAAAAATTTTTTCTTACGTGTAGTACCCTATAACGAATTCTTTTCTAGCTTACTGAACTGTATCGCCGAACCAGACACTAAAGAATTTATGAAGTTCATTCTAAAAGTTGCGCATGACACTAAATTCAAAGAAGAAGTCATCGCATACCTAGACGCCTTAGGTCAACAAATTTTTGGGTTGAAGCATATTTGACTAATAAAGATGGAGAAATATGAGTTCCTTACTCATACTTCTCCATGTACTTCAATGTAGCTTTAGCTACAGCCTCGGCTAGATTGCAAGGTACAGCATTACCAATTTGTGTATATATTTTCCCTTTATTTCCACAAAAAATATAGTCATCAGGGAAAGTCTGTATACGAATAGCTTCATTGATTGTCAAACGACGTAATCGTTTTGGAGCTTCTTCGAATTGGGGAGTTATTGATCCATCAAGTAATCCTTTATGGTATTTTACTACCCAGTCTTCATCAGCCTTTCCGTACAAATATTCTTCATCTACAAAAGGAGTTTTGTTTCCTCCCATAGAAGCTGGCAGCGTATTTGCATATCCATCGATATTGATTGGTCTTCCCTGGCCATTGAAGTACATTCCTGCATATGGTGATTTTCTCATAATTGGATGAGTTGCGAATGTAATTTTGGCCGTACATGTATTTGGGTTTTTATCCGTACCAGCCTTTCCTAAATCTTTTAATAAGTCTCTAATGATAGGGGCTTTTTTCTTTTCCTCATCTAAAAGCTCATTCATATGGTACTCGAAAAAGATGTCTGAATTATCCCTAACCCCAACAAAAAATACACGTTCCCTTTTTTGCGAAACATTAAACTCAGTTGCATTCAAAACAAAGGGTAAGCATTGGTAGCCTAACATTGCGGCTGTATCTAAATATCGTTTTCTGACGTCCCCCCACTTTTCTAACTTTGCCAAAGCTTTTACATTTTCCATCACGAATGCCTTGGGCCGTACTTTTTTTATAACATCCAGAAATGTAAAAATCAATTTACTTCGACTATCATCAGGGTCCATTTTACCCGCTACAGAAAACCCTTGGCAAGGCGGCCCCCCAAAAACAAAATCTACTCCAGAATACTTATCAAGCTCATTAATGACATTGTTGATGTCATCATTAATCATTCTGCTTTCCTGATGATTGGCTTTATAAGTTTCTGATGCTTCTGGCATAATTTCGTTTGCAACAAGAACTTGGATTCCCGCTTTTTCAAAGCCAACATCCATTCCTCCCGCACCTGAAAACAATGAAATCGCAGTTTTTTTCTTATCCATATGAACAACTCTACTTTCTTTATTTATTGGCTTTTATATATTTTCCTGTATGTATTCTTGCATCGATAGGTTTAAGTGCATCAATCGGAATTGCCCACACTCTACTGAAACGAAAAGCGCCTTCAATTCTTCCTTCGCTGCATAACACTTGAATACGTCGCATAGTAATATTCCACTTCTTAGAAGCTTCCTTAACCGTCATATATTCCATGATTACTTATCTCCAGAATTTACGTATGTCTGATTTTATACCATTAAGCGAACAATATCAAGTAAAAACAGGGCTTACGGCTATTCTTAATACCGATTTACAAAGACTTCATAAAAGTCACTACGTTTCTCTTCATCATCGAAATCTGCATCAATGAACATCTGCAGTTCTTTCTTCATTGATTCATACAGAGAAGATGAATCTTTGGCATCAGAATAAGCAGTGTGAACCATTTCGCCGTACACACCACAGGTGATGGCATCGTAACGAATGCATCGTTCTAAGGTAATACGGCATTGTCCTTTATATTCTTCATCTTTTAGAATCTTGCCGCCTTCAGAGCCGATTTGATTTAATTCTTCGGTGAGTACCTTCCACATGTTGCTTTCCTCTCAATCAGCCATTTACAGTCCAGACATTGAAAGTTCTTATTTTTCATTGTAACATAAAAAGCCAGTACAGAACATCCTTCCCGATGTCCCATACCGGCTCTTTTCATGCAATCTTCTGTTTTACATCAGCCACGATGGCTTTGACCGCCTGCTGCATCAAGGTGATATACAGCCTGTTCCGGATCTTCACCCACCAGCTTGTGGTGGTCTGGATTTCGGCTTCCAGCGGGTCTGTGAGGTTCTTCATCTGCGCTTCCACCAGCTTCTGGACATCATCCAGGTCGATGGACTTGATGGCCGCTTCGGCTTCGCTCCTGGCAAAGGATACGACGGCATCGGCGACGGCTTTCTTGATTTCATCACGATTCATAGTCACTTACCTCCTAGAATCAGCTGTTCGTAATCGGTGATGCCCCGTGCCACTGCTCTGGCCAAGGCATCCTGAGCATTGGCCAGGATTTCTTCATCACTAGGATTGGTGATGAAGGCCAGTTCGACCAGGACAGCGGGCATGTCCGTGTTCGTGAGGACATACAGGCCGTTGACGCCGGGCGTGGCAATCTTCACGCCCCGGTCTGTCGTATCCAGGGCATCGACAATCTGGTTCTGGATGCAACTAGCCAGCATGCTGCCACGGTAACTGCCGGCACAGGCCCAGGTTTCCGTGCCGTTGGCTTCTTCGGATTCAGCGGCATTGCAGTGGATGGACACGAAGATGTCCGCATCACTGGCATTGGTGGCCTCGCAGATTTCCTCCAGGCTGTCAGACTGGAGCAGTTCTGTTGCTACTCCTGCCGCATTCAGGTAACTTTCCGCAGATTGACCGACTGCCAAAGCGACATCGCACTCACGCAGACCGCTTTCACTATTGACGGCCCCCGGATCGGGATGGCCGCCCGGCGCATGGCCGGGATTCAGGAATACTTTCATGTTTTTCTTCTCCTTTCTGATGAACGGCGGACTTCACGGTGCCGCCGATGTAACCGAGAAGCCCTGACGCAATGGACATAGCCAGTTCGTTCAGGGCATAAAAAATCGCCAGGATTAGTGCTGTGACCAGACCGATAATGACGATACAGTCGGGGATATTCACTTTCTCAAACAAACTCATCCCACCACCTTAACTGTCAGTATGACTTCTGCATTTGTCTCTGAAGATTCTGCCAGATAAGAATATAAAGCATCTGATATTTCCCCAATCATTATGACCCCCAGATCATTATCTTTCTCATAGAACAATTCTGTGGTATCCGATATTCCTGTCCCTGTCGTAAGTTCAACTTTGCAACCTGCATATCGTTTTTCTTCATCCAACAGGAACAGCAGCCCTTTACGGCTTCCATTTTCCAGAGCCCCCACGCCGACTATCTTAGGGCTTTCCGGGGATTGCTTCGTCGTCATAAGCATATGGCCAGTCAGCCACTGCGTGCCCTGTCCCGTCATCGTAAGGCTTACATCTGTAAAAGGAACAGTGGGAATCGGGGCGGCGTCGGTTGCACTGACAATCATGCCATTACTGATGGGTGCCGATATATAAGCAAGTTGAGGATTGGTACTGCTGTTTTCCTGCTCTTCCCCGTTGATAGTGATTTTCCCCGCATAATAATCGGTATCTGCTTTCAAGTTGATGCTCAAGGTATCCTGATACGTTGTAGCATATACGGTATTTCCATCTGAGTCTGTTTGTGAGGATAACTCCGGATGGTTGCAGGTAAGCGTAATGGTCTGATGCTCTTTTTGAATCAGGGTTATCGTCTTTCGTGCATCTGCCTGTGACAGGTCAGCCGTCCCCGTCACCAGTTCACCCTCTGAAGTATAAAACTTTTTCCCCTTAGCCACATCGGCGGCTTTCGCCGTTGTGTCAGACACTTCGCAGAACCGTGCCCTGCCGCCTTTTTTTAGGGGAATCAGGATGGATGGCACTTCGCTGTAACTGGCTCCGGCTATCGTCACATTTACCTTCATGGCCTTCCCTCCTTACTCGACAGTCAGGATTTTCGTCAGGCTGTCCTGGGAAACGGAAACGGTCGTCAGACTGCCCGTCACCTTGGTACCATTGATGTAGGCCGTCTTACCGCTGACAATCGTCCCCGCGGCGGCGGTGGCATCACTGGTATCGACTACGCTGGACTTGCCGCTGATGCCGAGGACCGTCACCCCGGACTTGATGTTCCCGCTGACCAGCTTGGCCTGTTCCTCGCTGCTGATGCGGACTGCCCCTTTGCCGTTATGGAACCCGGCCGGGATGGTATACGTGCCATCGGCCTTGCTGATACTGCCGCTGATGGCTCCGTTATTGGGCATGGAACCCGCGACGAAGCCGTTCCCGATAAAAGCGGATTTTCCCGTCAGGATATCGCCCGATGCCGCCGCAGCCCCGGTCGTATCATAAAAGACAGCTGTCCCCTGCCCTTCTGCCAAAGGGATGGAAACCTGCGGCACTTCCGCATACACGACCGAATTGATTTTTACGTTTTTCGCCATGTTGATTGCTCCTTTACTCGACTTTCAACTCATAGCCATTAAAGCTGATTCTGCCATAGTTCGACGGGATGGCAGCTACCGTCACCCGGGAAAGGGCCGCATGACCGCTGTCAGCGGTGACGACCTGTTCCTCGTCGGATGGGACGATGCATCTTTCCTGAAAGTCCCCGGAAGGGGCCTGGGGCATGGAAAGAATGCCGACAAGGTTGTTCCCCTTATGTGCCATTGTCCGTCACGCCCCTTTCCAGGAAAAAAGGCCGGGGCGGAATAAGGGTATCGGTGTATCCGTTCTCCCGCACCAGCTCCACATCATAGATATAACGGCCGCAGGGAAGGTTCCGGGTATCGTCCGGCCAGAAAACCAGGAAGCACGCCGCCCCTTCCTGCCGGATGCCCTGTTCCAGTGTCTTGGTCAGGACAGGCTTTTCATCGGCAAAGTTTTGTTTCAGCGTGAACGCCAGCTCATCGTGCTTTCCAGGGATGAAAGGTTCCCCCGTCACACGGTCGCAAATGACCAGGCGGATTTCTGCCGAATCACCCCTCACAAGGCGGATCCGGTTCTGCACTACAGAGAAGCTCATTTCCATCCCCCCTGTTCCGGCTGCCGCTGTTCCATGGCATCCAGTCTGCGGTGGGCATGTTCTGCCAGGGCTTCCACCCGGGACAGCCGTTCCGCCATCTTCTGCCGCTTGGCTTCCGTATCCGACAGCTGGCGGCGAAGTTCTGCGATACAGTCCCGGAGGCTCCGCACCGATTCATTCAGCGGCTTGATGACGCTGAAATTAAAGATGACGCCGCAGAGCATCAGGACCGATACCAAGGATGCGGCCATCTGTAACCATTCAGCCATATTCCTCACCTCCTAGCCTGTCCGCTGGAACATGTACACGACGATGGACGGCTGCATGTTGTTGTGCGGCTGGCCACCACCCGTCCGGGAAAGGCTGTGGGAATGATTCCCATCCCAGGAGGTATGCCCGTCCACCTGATTCCCATGCCAGCAACCGTCGCCATAACCTACGGCAACAGGTGCATCATTGCCTTCACAGGCATCCCACTGGAAGTTGCGCGGCAATGACCCGCAGGACCAGTGACGATGATTTCCGCTGTCTCCGACTGTATGGCCATGAGCCGGAGTTTCTGGAATCGTAAGGTTGTGCTTCTCCTCACCCAGCTTGTCCCCGGCCTTGTACATGGTTCCGCTGTCTGCTGCTCCGGCCCCGATCAGGCAACGTCCCATGGCAAAGGCCACCCAGGTCGTCCCGGGCCAGTATGTCGCGGGATTCTTCCCGTCCGTAGAAATGTAGATGGCATTGACAGGGAACGGGCATGCCTGGATCTTGGCCACGGCTTCCTCGTCCATATCGGCGTAGGTGACCTTGCCCCAGCTGCCGTTGCTGTGCAGGACGGTATTCAGCTTCCCAGCAGAAGGTGACGGGACCATACCGCTCTGGCCTGCCGTCTTTTCGCCGCAGCCGCTGAAATCTGGCAGTGTAATATCCTTCGTGCCATCAAAGACAACCCGGTGAATCTTCCGCCCCGTCTGCAGCTTCGACGCACTGGCCGCATTGCCGCTGATGCCAGTCGCGTGGGCATTGGCGTCCGTCAGATGGGCATTGATGTCAGCTGCCGTAGCGGAAATCCGCTCATAGAGCCGGGCATCATTGCTGACCAGCTGGGACACAGTCTTGTTCTGCTGGTTGAATACAACCGGGTCTTCCGAAAGATACTGTGGGAAAAGCACATCATAATCCAGCGTATTCTCCACAGCTTCTGTGGGCCGGACTTCCTGTCCGGCACGGTCCGGGAAGTCGGCAGACCATTTCTCTTTGCTGTAATCATCCATTTGTCATCACTCCTTTCTTGGATACGATGGTCGCCGTCGAGAAGGTAGCTTCCCCGTTCCAGTGAATCTTGCCATTCCAGGAATAACCCAGGTAGATGGCGTATCCCAGATGGGCCGGCTTGTAGATGTTGAGCTGCGTGATGAGCTTCTGCAAGGTCGTGGTATCTTTGCCGTTCATGATGCAGTACACCTTGAAGTAGTATTCCTCATTGACTTCCTCGATATGGCCGACACTGTAGAGATTGATGATGGAGTTCATGAAATCTTTTGTAGACACATCCACGTGCTGCAGCTTGAAGAAAATCCGCTGCCTGCGGAATTCGTCACTATCTCCGTCACTGGGCTTGATGCCCAGGAACGATTCATAAAGCGGCAGCGCCCAGGTGGCGGTGTTCACGAAGAAGTTGTCCGCCAGATCCTGCAGAGCCAGGCGCAGACGGTCATGTTCCTCATTGCAGGTTTCTGCCGCGCAGTGGAACATCGGGTCTTTGGATAAGAAATTCGGCAAATACTTCAGGATATCCATCCGGCTCTGCCGCATCCAGTCATTGGCTGACAAGGTTCAGCACCACCTTCCCTGCCACGGGGATCTGCTCGTTCGTCAGTTCCACGTTGGCCGCTTTTCCATTAAGCTTCAAATCCTTATAATCCGTAATGCCACTGATGGAAAGGAGGAGTTTCCCCATCTGGGCCAGGCTGACATAAGAAAGCGTGAAGCCCGTCTGCTTGAGATAGGCTGTCATGGCTGCCTTTACGGCATCGGGGCTGGCTGTGCCATAGACATCTGCCGTCAAATCAATGGATAATGGCGCCGGCGAAACGACGGTCACGGTCGCACCGATAGGCCGCTGGCTTTCGATGTAGTCATAGACCTCCTGGATCAGTTCAGCCGATGCCGATTCATTCTCTGCCGTGACGATGATGACCTTCACCGTGCCATTGCCCTGCCAGAGCGGGATGACTTTGCAGTTCCCGACGCCATCGACAGACATGGCCCAGTCACGATAATGATTGGCATTGCCCGAGGTGATAGGCTGGCGCACCCGGAACAGGAGCCGGGCAAGGAGTGCGTCATCCGTTTCTTCATCCGCCCCATCGGTGCATTTCTTATGGTTAACGACTGCCGAGATATTCGGGATGGAATAGGGGATTTCTGTAATCGTTCCTTCGGCCACATTGCCACTCGCCCCGGCATCGGCAGCTTCCACGGGAATCGTAACCTCAGCGGCATCGGCAGGAATGGTGGCCGACTCCAGGGTATAAAATCGCTGGCCGTCTTTTGTCTGGAAGAGACTGCTGCGAATGATGTAGGCTCCTGCCATCCCCGTCACCGTAACTTCTCCTTTGGCCTTGACGGCTTTCTTGCGATCGACGCCAAATTCCGCTGCCCGCAGCGTCAGGTAGTCGCCCCAGGACGTTTCGGCAAAGGCCGCGTCGCGCAACATGGCCATCTCGGCATAGCTGCTCTCAAATTCCACGGCATTGGCGTCGATCAGGTCGCGGGCAAAGGTGCCTTCCATGGTACTTTGCTCTTTTTCCGTAATGGTGTGCAGGGTTTGGGCCATGCGGCTCTCAATCACATCTTTGGTTTGTGCATCAAATAAATTGCTCATGCCTCGCTCCTTCCTGCCGTCACGGTCAATGATTCGTCACTGTAAATGGAAGTGACGTCAACCGTAATGGCCAAATCATCCCGTTCCCGCTTCTCCACCTCGATATGGTTAATGCGGGCAATGTACGGATTCACCATCAATCCCTCACGGATATTCTGGCAAATCCTGTCTGCCGTATACTGGCTGTTTGGCGCTCTCCCCTGATACGGCTCGATGGTAATGCCATAGCTGTCATCATAGGCCAAGTAGCGATACCGCTCGGTGAGGATTGCCTTATAAATCCAGACCTTGAGGGCTTCATTTTCTGTCACCATCAGGTTCTGGCCTTTTTCATCGTAGCGGAAGCACTGCTTATCAAAGTCATAGCCGTATTCTACGAAAAGAGGCAGCGACTCATTCCGGTTCGCTGCCTGGATGCTGTTCATTGCTACAAAAGGATCAGCCATGGCCATCAATCCTCACAATCTCATCCAAAATAATGTACTGCTGAATCCGGTCGTTGATGAGCATGGGCATGATGGCCACGTACATGCCGGGCTTCAGCGTATCCGTATAGATGACGGAATCGGTGTAGGCATTATCGATATCATGATTATGGGACTGGTAAGCCGCATCGCCGCTGCCGCCGGCACGGTTCTGTGTCGCCGATACCAGATGGCCTTTAGCCGTGCGGCCATAACCTGCCAGGAGATAATGGGAAATCCACAGCTCCTCTTTCGTCAGGATGATGCCGTTGTAACGGACTTTAATCTCTGGCGGCGAAGCAAGGATCTGCCCGATTTGAATGTCCGGGCTATTGCTGCTGCGGCTGACCTGCTCCATCAGATTCAGCAGGCTGATATACGGATTTTTCTGCATCTCCTGTCACCCCCTCGATGTCTTGATGATGGTCGCCGGATAATAGTCGCTCCCCATATCGATGCTGCCTTCGTAGTGATGAAAACAGCCATAGACATTGGAGCTGTTGCCCCAGCAGCCGCCGCTTCCGTCATAGACGACGACATGCCAGTTCGGGTCCGGCTTGCTGTAGCGGTTGTACATGATGATGTCGCCCTTTTCGAGCTGCGACGGGTCATAAGGGATAGCCATACCCTGCGCTTCGGCATCGGCGCGCAGCTGGTCGCAGCCTTTCACGCCATTGTTATATTCCTGCGCTGCAAAAGGTGAATAGCCCGCCGCAGCGATGGTCGCCCGGTCGACACAGCCTTCTGAGCCATAGGGAGAAACGGTACCCTCGAAATTGGCCATACACGCATCGACCACACTGCTGCCAGCCATAGCGCCACCTGCAGAAACAGAAGATGTCGATTTCGTTTCCGCTGGCGGCACATAGTCCGGGTTGGCATTGTACGATGTACTATCCAGTTCCTGTTTCTGCTCATCCAGCAGTTTGTTGAATACCAGATGCAGTTCCATCAGGTGCTTGCTGCCTTCGATTTTATGGCTGTCCGACTTGATGAAGAACTGCCCCTTGAGCTGTTCTTCCTGGACTGAGACAGAAAAACCGGCGATGCACTGGATATGACCGATGGCCCGGATGGACATGTCATGGGCGACGGTCTTCAGCATGGCCCTTGCCTGCGAAGCATCGTCCTGCTTGGGGTCGGCCTTGCAAATGGCCTGGATGAGACCGAATCGGTCGATATCCGTCTGATTGGGCAGTTCGCCTTTCGTCTGCCCGGCACTGTCGACGACGATGACCTTAGAAACCATGTCTTCGACCGACTCCGACACGGAAGCGCCGGTCAGGTTTGTCACATCGCTGATCAGGAAATCTTCCACCACCTGGTCGTTCATGCAGACCACGTTGAGCTTCCCTTCGGTCATGTAGATATGGTATCCCTTGCCATCCTGTGCGGATTGATAGGATAATGCCTGCTTGATAGCCTCCGTAGCCGAGATATCATCGGCAATGAAATTGCAGGTGACGGACAGGTCGGGAATAGTCCCGGCCGGAATAGAAAAGTCATTGATGGTCTGGCGGATGGCGTCGGCCACTGTGACGTTCGTGTACTTCTTGGTTATGCGGGACTTGGCCAGATAGACGATATTGTCAAAGGCTGTAAAATGCATCACGGAAGAGCCGCTCTCCCGGCTGCGGCCAAAAATACGTCCCTGGAACAGGTGGACAGTCTGCTGCGTCTTATCGTCAATGTGGATAAACAGCACCTCGTCCCCCAGTTCCAGTTCCGGATTCTGCCAAGATTTATCCCGTGTCGTATAGGCCAGGTCGAATTCCAGCCTGCGTCCGGCCTGCTCGACGTCCCCGGACCAAGTTGCACAAATCAGCCAGCCCGTAAGGTCTGCGTTCTCGGGCTTTTTCTGGCCTTCCGTCTGAGCATCCTCGGTATTGCTTTTCTTATTGATTCTTTGCAACTGGAACATTTTCATCATTCCTTTTGAGGTTCATCGTCGTCAGGCGGATGATATCCCCGGGCGAAAGACCGCCGTTACGGACGATGCTGCGATAGATCTGGAACTTCGAGAACTGCTCATTGTTGAGCGTCACCGATTTCCCCACGGCCCGGCCGATGACGTTGCCGATGCTGTCACCGGGATAATAGGTGATGTTCTTCTTCATCTTCGACCAGAACGATTCCGGCCGCTTCTTCAGCCCTGTCGCAGCATCGGTCTTTCCCGTCTCCGGTGCTGTGACGTAGCGGTACTCCGTCAGGCCCAGCTCGTAATAGACATCGCCGCTGCCGTCCTTTTCACCAAACTTGAAGGACGAAATCAGGCAGGGCATGGAAAGCGGCGTATCCGACACCGTCAGCTGACAGACGCTGTCACCGGTACGCATCGTTTCCAGTTGGGCGATGTATGTATAAGGCGCAAGGCCCATCATGGCAAAGGGATAATCCTGTGCTGGGAAAAATCCGGAAAGGGTCAGTGTCCTGAGTCCCGTCTTTCCCATCATGAGGTAGTCGCCGAAGTTATTGATGTTCACCGTGCCATGATTCGTATTGACAGATACCATCAGCTCCGAAGGCAGGACGGGAAAGACCACCGCTGCCGATTCAGAAGAGAGAGAAATCGTGAGGGAAGATGCAGCCTGGCCGATGGCGTTCAACAGAGATGCTAAGAAAGAACTCATCAGAGGGTCGCTCCTTTCATGCGGTTCATGCCGTACAGTCTCATTTTTTCGACGAGTTTTTCAGCGACGGCGTCGATGTCCTGCTCGCTGCGGACGTTCATCGTATCAATGCAGATGGTGATGCCGCCGCTGCCGGCGTTCATGGCCTGACGGATGCTTTCATCATGAGGTATGACCGTACTGCCGTTGGGCAGGTGTACCAGCTCGCCCCGGCGGTCTTCATTGATGACGGCAAAGCCGCCACGAAAGTTCTCGACACCGCTTTCAAAGTGGCTGATACTTGGGATATCAAATCCCACATGGGTCGGCGCCCCTCCCGTCAGGGACGGAATGTCGATAGACAGGCCGTTGATGCTGGAAATCAGGCCGTTCACCTGGTCGATGACCCAGTTCACACCGCTGCGAAAGGTGTCCTTGATGCTTTCCCAGATACTGGAGGCCGTCTCGCTGATGCCGTTCATGGCTCCGTCCCAGGCAGAACTGATCCAGTTCATCCCTGCATCGACGGCGTCCGATACAGCCTGTATAGCCTGTTCGATATAATGCGACACGGTATCCCAGTTCCTCCACAGAAGGTACAAGGCAGCAATAATCGCGGCAATGATGATAATGATGGGATTGGCCATGGCTGCGGCGCCTACGGCACGGATGATGGTGATCATCATGCGTCCGGCAGTCAGAAAGGTACTGCCCATGCCCCTGGCCACGATGGCAATGCCCCGGCAGACCGGAATGAGTCCTTTGAACTGGGTCGAGAGATACTTCGAGACACTGCCGGCTTTGCTAATGCCCGTGGCAATAGAGTTGAAAGTACCAAAAGCCCTGCCGCCGACCGTCAGCACCCGCCCCAGGGTGGAACCGAAGAGCTGGAAGGTCACGATGCCAAAAGCCACCTGACCAATCAGCGTTTTCTGTTCCGGTGTAAGCGCACGAAACCAGGCAGCCAGTTCCTTGACGCGCATCGACATGGCCTTGAAGTACGGCGTAAACGACACTGCTAAATCCATGCCGGCATTCTTCAGCTGGTTCATGGTAATTTGCATCTGCTCCGACGGGGTCAGCATCTTCTCATAGGCTTCCCGGGTCATGCCGGCAGACTGGGCCATCTGGTCCATGACCTTATCGAAGTCCCCGGCTCCCTTGCCCGTCAGGACCAGGATGCTGTTCAGGCCCTCGACAGAGCCAAAGAGCTGGGCCATCTGTTCGGCATCGCCGCCTGTCGCCCGCTTCACTTCGTCCAGGAACTTCACCCAGCCCACGCTCTGCAGATGAGCCGCATTGAACTCAAGGCCAAGGGACTGAGCCAGTTTCGCCGCTTCGGCAGACGGCTTCAGGATGTTGCTGTAAGCCGCCTTGAGTCCGGTAATGGCCTCGCTGGTCCGGATACCGTTCTTGGTCAGGACGGCGATGGAACCGAACAGTTCCTGGGTACTGACATTGAGCTGTGCCGCAATGGGGATGACATTGCCCATGGACTGGGCCATCTCGCCAAAGGATGTCTTGCCGAAGTTCTGTGCCAGGAGCATCTGGTCCGTCACCGCCGTGGCTTCTTCTGCCGATTTTCCATAGGCATTGAGGACCGTGGTCACACCGTTAACGGCAGTCGTCGTGTCGGTGAAGCCGGCTTTCGCAGCAATTGTCATGTCTTTGACAAAGCCCACGGCATGGGCCGCATCGACACCAGCGGAAATGGCCTGGTAGACCGATTCCGAAAGATCAGCGACACCTGCGCCCGTTTCATCGCTGACAGCACGAATCTCATCACTGACCTTCTGCATGGAAACAACCGTCGTGTCGACCAAAGTCGAAATCTTGGCGATACCGTTGGCAAAGTCGCTGTGCAGCTTGAAGCCTGCCGTTGCGGCTGCCAGGATGGGGGCTGACAGCAGGGCTATCTTGTCTGATAAGCCGGAAATCTTGCTTCCCGTCTGCTCGATGCTCTTCGCCGTCCGTTTCTGGATGCGCTCATGCTCCGTCAGCTTGTCCGACAGTCCGCTGACCGATTGTTTCGCCGCCGCCATCTGGGTCTTCATGGTCCCCAGGCTGGCATTGACGCTATGCACGGTCGGCGTGAACAAATCCCGCAGCCGGATGGCGGCATCGATGACATTATTGGCCATGCTGTTTCACCTCTCAATGTTGTTACAGATATTAAAAATATAGTAAGATAAAAGAAATCTATCGTTACGGAGGAATTCCAATGCGCTATTTCAATGAAACAGAAAAAAGATTAGCTGAACGATATCACCATATGGAGCTTGGTACTTGCAAAATCTGTGAAGAATGTCACAAGAAAGAACATTTATCCTTACCGATTGGCTGCTGGTGCGTAGGTTCCGATTTTAATAAAACTTCCAAGAGAATTCTATTTGTCGGTAAAAATGCCAGAAACAATCCCGGCACGATTGAAGACGGCTTCCGCAATCCCTTTCAATATACCCGTGAATCTCTGTGGAACAAAAGCTGGCCATATTGGAGCTATACTCGTGCTATCACTCAGAGAATATTCGGTGACGATTCTATAGAACACATCGCATTTACCAATATTGTCAAATGCAACAATTCCGGAGGAAAGGATACTACCTCAGATTTTGTAAAATCCAACTGTATCCTAAACCTAAAAGTCCTTCAGCAGGAATTAAAGGTAATACATCCTACTCATATCATTTTTTATACATCTTGGTATTATGACGATTACATCCCTAACGTTTTTGACCGTTATAATATTCATTACAACGGTTTTAAAGACATTGGGAAAAGAAAAATGCCCTGGCAGGAAGCCATTTCCACCCTGGGCAATCAAACCTTTCATGTACTACGTGTCGGCCACCCACAATGCAAGAAAAAAAGCGACTTCGTCTATGAAATATCTAAGTGGCTTGAGCCTGCCTTATGACTTTATGGCAGATAGCCGTATTTTCAGCAGTTAATCCGATAATGCTGAAGATACTTTTTTATCGCGTTCTTCCATCTCATAGCGGATGAAAGCATACAGCACCTGCCGTTCGCCGTATCCCAGTTTCATGACCGCTGACGGCAGCAGGTGATGCTCCCGGAACAGGAGATACATTGCCTGCACTTCGCCATCGGTCCGGATCAGTTTTTTACGGCTTTGTCCGCCTTTTCCTGGGTCGTATAGCCGTTGAGTTCTGTGATCTGCGCTGTGAGATCAGCAATCTCACCTGCCAGGAAGAGCTTGCGGATGATGTCACCAGGAAGTACGGCCCCGAATTTTTCCAGCAGATCCTTGTTCTTGAGGTCCGGGTCGGCAATCCCCGCCAGGAGCGTCTGGGTCTGCATCTGATAAATGTCGATGTTATCGGCGCTGCCGTTGGTGAAGTCCACGGCCATCTTCTGGATATCGGCGTAGCGTTCTGGGTCGATAGCCCGGAGCGTGATGATAAAATCGAATCCGAACAACTTCGAGAGCCGTTCCATCTTCACTTTCTTTTCAGGCCGTTCGGCCAGCTTGTTCACTACATCTGCTTTCAGCAGTCGGTCTACCATATTCATGTGCTTGTTCTCCTTATGCTAAATCCAAGAGGTCCCAGTCCGAGAAAGTGAAGCTGTAGCTTTCCTCGCCCATCTTGTCCACTTCCCAGTCGGCCAGAATGAGGCTGTCAAAGGTCGCATCCTTGATGACGATGCGTTCGCTGCCTATGGCATCCTTGTCATCTAGGACGGAGACGATGGTCACGACGGTCTGCTTGCCCGCCTTAATGTTGTCGTTCATCTTCTTGATCATGTAGCTCGAGACTTTATGGAGCTTCAGCTGCCCTTTGCAGTCATAGCCCGTGACCTTGTAGCCCTTGCCGACATGGCGGAGCATCTTCACTTCTTCCTTGGTCAGGGTGACCTCGGCCTTGAAAGCCGTGGCTTCGGCCATGAGGTCGCCGTCGATATAGAGGTCGGCATACTTTCCGTTCATCACCCGTTTGGCTTCCATGCTGTTCACTGTACTTCACCTCCTCAGATATTGACGGCAATCGTGACATCTTCCATGGCATCCAGGAGCGAAGCATCTACGGCGATGAAGACATTGCTGCCGATGTTGGCCAGCTTGATGTCCATTTCCGACATGTCCGCCAGTTCCTCTTTCGTATATTTGCCATTGGATGCCAGCCAAATCTTCGTGGATTCCACATCGATATAAGCCGTGTTCTGCCCCTGTTCCAGCAGGCCCTCCTGGGCCAGCTGGTCAAGATACCCCTGGATAGCCGTCACCAGGAGGCATCGGTTGGCATAGCTGTTGGCATACTTGCCAAGGTAATGATCCTGGGCTGTGGTGCGGATATCGTCATACATCATGTCCATTAAATCGACGAGCTTGATTTTCTGGAACGATACGCCTTTTCCCTGGATTGTCGTGACCAGGGAGTTGATTCCGCGGCCCAGCTTGACCTTTTCCCCGTCAAAGAAAAAGAACAGCTTGCCGGCATCCGTCATGGTATCCATTTCTTCCTTCGTCCAGACGTCACAGCCGATGACTTCCGGCAGCGGCGCATACGTACAGGCAATGGTCATCGGCGTTCCTGCGATGATGCCCGCGATGCGCCCGCAGTACTGGGCCGTCGTGTAGGTCTTCGTTTTCGTACGGATGACTTGATTGACGAAGTTGATGACTCCTTCCGTATCCGCCGTGCAGTCCGGCAGGACGGCCTTGATGCGCTTATTCTTATTCGTCCGCATCCCCTTGATCCAGGTCGCGATAGTGTCGATGTGGTTTTCTTCGATGTCCGGGATGACTAGGTAATCGAAGCGCTTGTTCTCGATGGCCTTGAGGACATCGGTATAATCTTCTGCATCCTTGCTGATGATTTCGGCGATGACCTTCTTCGGACTGTTCACGTAGCCGCGAAGGGTCAGTTCCAGCTGCTCACGGTTGCTGTCTGAGAGTTCTTTGGGAATGTCATCTGCCGTGTACAGGTTCACTTCCGTCTGGGACGGCAGTGTCTCTTCTTTCAGAATCAGAAGGACAATACCGCGTTCGCTGCGTTCGACGGCACTGATGCCTTTTTCTTTGAACGCGATATTAATGGATGGCATTTTCATGGGTTACGTCTCCTTTCCCTGATACCGCTGATGCAGTACCTTCATGATTTCTGCCGTTTCTTCTTTTTCCCGGGCGTCATAGTACTGGAAGGTCAGCGTCAGACGCCCGCCGTCATTGTCCGTCCCCATCAGCTCCTCACTCATAGACACGACAGGGAGATAACGGTTGCCGACTTTCAGTCCGTCCCGGAATAAATTTTCCGCAGCAAAAAGCACGGCGTAGATGGCCGTGCTTTTTTCCTGCTTCTTCGGCAGATACGTAATGTAGAGGTCCGTATCCCGGTAGACCTCGTTTTCTTTCTGCGGCGTCGCTACCGTCATTGTCTTCAGGAAAAAGGCCGGCGGCGCAAAGCCTTCCTTGACTTCCTGCAAATAGACGGGGTACGGGAACCGCTCTTTGAGTTTCTGCTGCACCGCCTGCAAGATATCGATATCATGGATCATGTGCCGCCTGCTTTCTTGAGGAGCTTCTTCGTGAGTCTCTCCAGTCCCGGCTGCAAGTCGCTGGCTTCGAAGACCTTGACGGATTTCTCCGTATAGTGCTGGCCTTCATAATAGCCCACGGTCCTGCCGCCAGGTGTTTTCTTCGCATGGCCGTTATTTAAGAGGTGATGTACGGGATGCTTGTTGATCAGCTCATAGACCAGCTCGGAACCGTTGTAGCCTTCCACCTTATGCTTCCAGCCTTTCTTCAGCTTGCCCGTGCTGCCTTCCGGCGTGTTTTTTACGCACTCCTTCTTGAGCTTGTTGCCAAGCGTCACCAGGCCCTTTTCGGTAGTGCCGGGAAACTCTTCAATAGCAGAAAGCAGTTTTTCTGAAAGGTCATCCAATCCTTTGACCTCAAAGTCACTTCCGCTCATTGTCCGTCCCCCTCACTTCTTCCGTACAGTACAGTTCCAGAGCTTCATGGCGCATATACGGGTCAACTATGGTATCGATGTCGTAGAGGTGATCCTGATACTTCACCTTCATATCGTGGGTGACACCCGGACGCCAGCGAATGGTGATCTTGCTGTACTCCGTGTCCGCCTTGCGTTCCATCTCATAGAACACTTTGCCCCGGGCAGGCTCGATGGATGCCCAGCAGCGGTACACTACGACGTCGGCCTGGGTATCGAAACCATATTCATCCGTCACGGCCTGCTTTCCCAGAATCTCAATCCGTTTATTCAAAAGCCCCGTCTTCATGGGCATCCCCCTTTTCAAAAACAGCTCCGCCGGACCCCGAACAGCAGCCAGCGCAGACGTTTCAAAAGGCCTGCGTAGTCCGCTTCCTCCCGGTGCTCATATAAAAAAGCCGCAGCGAAGAGAATCGCTTCGTGAAAAACCACGGGATTCTCTTCGGCATCGGCTTCCTCGCAACGGGATATATCCAGGCAGAGGGCCTGGGCTGTTTCCAGGGAAGACTGGATGACGTCATCATTACTCGTGTCATCTTCATCAATCCGCAGGTATTCCCTGGCTTCTTCCAGCGTCACAATCATGGCTTATCCCTTCGCTTTCATCTCCAGGGCCTTGACCGCTTCCTTGAGCATCAGCATGCCATCGACGCGCTGGCTGGCAAGGAAGCCGATCTGGCCGTTGGCGGCATACAATTCGTTAAGCCGCTTGAAGGAGCGGTATTCCCTATCGGCAATCCAGTAGTAGCTGAAGTCCCCGAAGAGCATGGGACGGCTGCCCGCCGCCAGTTCCGGTGCAAAGGAAGTGCAGTAGCAGGGACGGTTCAGGATAGTATCCGGCGTACCTGCGGTGACAGACGGCTGCCAGATGTAGTTGCCGTTGTTGTCCTTCACCTTGCGCAAGGCCTTAATGGTTGCATCGTTCAGGAGCCATACGGCCTTGCGGCGGTACGGGATGCGCAGGGAGTGATACAGGTCGATGACATCATCAAAGGTGATGGATGCGCCATTGGCTATCACGCCCAGCTCCGCGGACGGGAACACGCCAGTCGGCTTGTTCTTCCCGTCACCGGTGAGGAAGGCTTCTTCTTCCTTCGTGCCGATACGGCGGGCAAATTCACCGGCAATGTAGCTTTCCAGGTCGAAAGCGCTGTCGTTCAGCAGTTCTTCCGACACACGGATAGCCGTCCCCAGCTTGTACGCCCCGATGGACTGCTGGCCGAAGGTATCCTGGCTGTCCGGGTAGAGGCCGTTCTCTTCCATCCAGGACGCTTCGCCATGACCCGTCACGATGGGAATCTTGCGGTCGCCGCTGGTGTGGATGACCGTGGCCAGGCCGCGGAAGAAATTCTCTTCCTGGAGCTTGTCGATGAGCTGGTGTTCGAATTCGTCCGGTACCAGATAGCCACCATCAGCATCGGTGCCTGCACTCAGGGCGTTCTGTACATCAATGAAGTTCTTATGGCGGATGCTGTCCCAGAAAGCCTTACGATAGGCATCGGACGCACGGCCTCTCTTTTCTGCTCCATTCTGGCCTGCGCCAGGGAGTTCAGTAATCGGCATCGTGGTCGGCTGGGACAGCTGGGCATCGAGCTGCTGCTGGCGTTCCAGGCGGTCGATTTCTTTGCCGAGGTTCACCACATCCGCTTCCATCTTGTCGTAGCGAGCCGCATCTTCTGCAGAGACCATGCCGTTTTCATCACGGACGGTATCCAGAAAATTCTTGGCGGCATCCCACAGATTCTTGCGTTTCTCACGCAGTGCTAAAATCGTATCCATTGTTGTCCTCCTTAATGAATGAGCAATGCCAGCCGGTTCTCCAGGGAAGCGGCTGGCACTTTATTGAAAGGTTCACGTGGTTTTAATTTCTGTACTAACGAATTGGTGACAGTAACAGGGGTGTAAATCATGGCTTCCGGCTGCTCCCCATCGTCTTTCTTCTGGTCGAAGAGGATTTCATCGGCAAAGCCAAGTTCCACGGCCTTCTTCGCGTTGAGCCAGGTCTCGTCATCCATCATGTGCGAAATCTTCGTGCGGGCCAGGCCGCTCTTGATTTCGTAAGCGTTGATGATGCTCTCCTTGACTTCGCTCAGCATGCCGATGGTCTTTTCCATCTCTGCCTGATCGCCATAGGCCAGGGTCGCCGGATTATGGATCATCAGCATGGCCACTGGCGACATGCAGACCTTGGTCCCGGCCATAGCGATGACGGACGCAGCCGAAGCGGCCAGGCCGTCAATCTTGACGGTGACGTTCCCCGGATAATCCATGAGCATGTTATAGATTTGGGCAGCGGCAAAACAGTCACCGCCCGGACTGTTGATCCAGAGTGTGATATCGCCGCTGCCCGCATTCAGTTCTTCTTTGAATGCCTTCGGTGTCACTTCATCGCCCCACCAGGTCTCATCCGAAATCTGGCCGTCCAGATACAGCGTCCGTTCACTGCCGAAAGAATCCGGTGCTTCGTTAGTCACCCACTTCCAAAATTTATGTTTCATTCGTATCTCCCTTCTGGGCAAAAGCCCCGGCATCCTTGAGCTTGGTCATGCTGCCATTGACAAGGTATAGATTACCGCCCTCTTCATCCGACACGGGATTCATGTCTTCCATCTCCCGGATATCGTTGGCGGACAGCCAGCCGTTCTGCCGGCCGATGCTGTACCCGGTCATGCGGCTCTCATAGTCGCCGCGCATGAGACCGTTCACGTTGAACTTCAGGAAATACTGTTTCTTCTCTTCCGGCAGGAACAGGGCTTTCTGCATGGCCTGTTCCCAGCGGATGACCCATGGATCCAGCGTGTACTTCACAAATTCCATGGACTGCTGCTCAATATTATTGAAGGAACTTTTCTCCAGGTCGCCAATCATGTGTGGCGGGATGCGGTAGAGCCGGGCAATCTCATCGAGCTGGAACTTCCGTGTTTCCAGGAACTGTGCTTCTTCCGGCGGGATGCCGATCTGCTGGTACTTCATGCCTTCTTCCAGCACAGCCACCTTGTGGGCATTGCCCGTCCCCCGGTAGACGGCATTCCACGAATCCCGGACTTTGGCCGGATCCTTCAGAACGCCTGGATGTTCCAGCACCCCGCTGGGGCTGGCCCCGTTCGCAAAGAAAGAGGCACCGTATTCCTCGCAGGCCATGGTCATGCCCACGGCATTGCGGGCCATGGCAATCGGCGAATAACCGACCAGGCCGTCAAACCCAAGGCCGGGGATATGCAGCACTTCTTCCTTCTGCAGGGCCACCTGCCCGTACGGCTTGATGTTCGGATTCTCGTCTCCCGTCTTGGTATACAGATAAAAAATCTTTCCCCGGTCATCCCGGCAGACGGTCATCTTGTCCGGCCTGAGCGGGTATAGTCCCTGTACCCGCCCTAATCGGTCGCGGATGATCTGGGCGTAAGCATTGCCCCAGATGAGCAGGTGGCTCATGAGCGTTTCCCGGAAGATAAACGAAGTCATCTCCGGATTCGGCTCATCATGGAGCAGATGGTACAGCGGATGGTCATAGACCCGCTCCTTGCCGCCAGGCGTGTAACGGTACAGCTGGAGCGGCAAGGCCGCCAGAGTTTCCGCCAGGATGCGGACGCAGGCATACACTGCCGTCGTCTGCATAGCCGTGAACTCGTTCACCGTCTTGCCACTGGCAGAGGGGCCGAACAGATAACGAAAATCCGTGCCGATATAATAGTTCTGAGGCTTGTCCCGGGTACGGAACAGGCTGGATAAAAAGGGGATTCTCATAAAATACCTCCAAAAACGGGCACAAAAAAGCACCTGCCATTTTTGCAAATGTCTTTAAAATGCAATAACACCTCGTTCGTCATAGACACTGCCACTGCCAGTCCCGTTGCGGATGCAGCGGTCTAGTGCCATGATGGACGCCACGATTCCGTCAATCTTTTCGACGGATTTTTCTTTGTCCGGCTTGATGTTTCCCGCAGGATCTTGGCGCATGACGACGTTGCTGGCCATCCATTTGAGAACGGGATTGCCGCCATGGATGATGTTCCCTTCCATCAGGAGCTTGAACAGCTCCTTCGACGGCGGCGACATATCCTTGAACCCCTGGCCGAAAGGCACCATGGTGAAGCCCATATCTTCCAGGTTCTGCACCATCTGGGTGGCGTTCCAGCGGTCATAGGCGATTTCCCGTATGTGGTACGTTTCCCCCAGGCGTTCGATAAACTTCTCGATGAAGCCGTAATGGATGACGTTCCCTTCCGTCGTCTGGATGAAGCCCTGCTTCTGCCAGACGTCGTAGAGAACATGGTCCCGGCGGCACCGCAGTTCCAGCGTGTCTTCCGGCAGCCAGAAGAAAGGCAACAGGATGTATTTCTCATCATCGCTCCGTGGCGGGAAAGCCAGTACCAGGGCCGTGATATCCGATGTACTGGACAAGTCCAGCCCGCCGTAGCACATCCGTCCCCGCAGGGAATCCAGGTCAATGGGAAGGCTCCCCTTGTCGTAGACCTGTTCCGGTATCCAGCGGATGCTGGCCGAAGTCCAGATATTGAGCCGGAGCTGCTTAAAGACATTCTCTTCCGCCGGATTTTCGACAGCATTCCGATAGGCTTCCCGGACGCGATCAATCTGAATGGTATGCCCCAGAGAAGGATTGGCTTTGTACCAATTGGCTTCATCCGTCCAGTCTTCCTCATGTTCCAGGCCATAGACCACGGGGTAAAAGGTGGAATCTTTCTTTCGGCCCGCCATCAAGTCAAGGGCCTTTGTGTGCAACTCATAGCAGATACTGTTCTTGTCGTTGCCCGCCGTCGTGATGATGAAGAAGAGCGGCTGCTCCCGGGCATCGCCGGAGCCTTTGGTCAGGACATCATAGAGCTTGCGGTTCGGCTGGGCGTGGATTTCGTCAAAGACCAGGCCCGACACATTGAGTCCGTGTTTGGTCCCGGTTTCCGCCGACAGCACCTGGTAGAACCCGGCGTTGCGATAATTGATGATGCGCTTGCCCGCCGTCCGTATCTTGGAGCGGCGCATCAGGGCCGGACTCATCTCGACCATCTGCCGTGCCACATCAAAGACAATGGAAGCCTGGTTGCGGTCACAGGCCGCACCATACACTTCGGCACTCGGCTCGTTATCGGCATAAAGAAGGTACAGGGCGATGGCTGCAGCCAGCTCGCTTTTCCCGTTCTTCTTTGGAATCTCTATATAGGCCGTCAGGAACTGCCGCTTCCCGTTTTCCTTGACGATGCCGAAGAGATCACGCACAATCTGTTCCTGCCACGGCAGGAGCAGGAACGGCTGCCCGGCCCATTTGCCTTTGGTATGACAGAGATGCTCGATGAAGGCAACCGCCCTGTCGGCCTTGTCCTTGTCGTAATGGGAATCCGGCAGCATGAACGCTGACGGCTTATATACAAATGCCAAACTTGTCACCCCCTTAACAGCAGTTCCATTTCATCCGTTTCTTTTTCTGCCCCGTTCTCTTCCCCAACTATGCGGCTCCGGGCTGACGGGGTCAGGCCAAACTGCTCACAGAATTTCAGCATGATCTTGAGGTTCGTCTGGGCAATGGCTACCTGCGGTACCTGCTGCAGGTAGCCGTTCGGCGTCCGCACCATATCCCCATGCTGGGTGATGAACTCTTCCGCTCCTTTCCATCGGGCATATGCCTGGCAGTACCCGGCAAAGGCCATCATATCCAGGTTGGTCAGCATCCCCATCTCAGCAAGGACTTTCCCCAGCCGCTTCCATTCTTTCTTGGCGTCATCTTCCAGCCAGTCCGGGCAGCGAGGGAGCCGTCCCTTTAGCATGGGTTCCTTCTTATTGAGGGGACGATGGCCGGGATTGCCTTCCAGCACCTTGAGCGCCGTCGGCTTCGGTTTTCTTCCTCGTACAGCCAATGGCGCTCACCTCCCAATAAAAAAGCCCTTGCGGGCTGTACGACAGAGGGGACCGCATCTGCGTTCCCCTCGGGTTCTCTTTTTTAATTCTTCATGACCCATTCGATGGCGTGGCCATTGTCTTCGAACAGTTCGACGCTGACTGCCTATCCGATATTTATGCATCTTATTCGATGACTTCCCATTCGTCGGTTCCGGGTATCAGCCCAAGACTGCTGCCTGTATCCCACTGTACATGGATGGTTCCAGCATCATCGACGAACTGGACGGTGCCTTCAGTTCCCTTGGGCGGAGCTTGCCTGTCATCCATGGCGATAAGCCGGAGCCGCGTTCCTTCCATCCGTTCCCGGCTGTGCCGCAGGCCGGCTCGCAGGATAGACAGGTCGAAACCGAACCTGCGGTAATCCCGCTCCATGTTCTGATAATACCAGTCCTCCGGAATACCGAACCGCCGGTCTTCGTGCATGATGTACACAAGACCGCTGATGATGCCGTCATCTGTTTCCACATCCACTTCTTTTTTATAATAGAACCGCGGGAAGCCTTCATAGGCATCGAGCCGCCGTTCATCCGCCGGAGAAATGCGCCAGAAAACAACCGGCACGAAGGCATCCGCCTTCTTCTCGATAGTGGCGTAACATCCTGTCAGAGAACCTTTGAAGAGGAGTTCATAGCCCCGGATTCGGCCCGTCCCTGAAAGAACGGCGTCAGGACACCGTCTTGCCATCTGTACTTCACTCATGTTGCTGCCGTAGGCAATGTAGATTCTTTGTTTCATCGCTCTCATCCTTTCTGAAGGGATTACCCTTCTACCACCCCAAGGGCAGCCGAAGCTGCCCGTAAGGCTATCCCCTTCAAGCGGCGGCATTGCGCCATGCGGAATTGCCCGTGAGGTGTTTCAGGAAGTGGAGCCGGCAGGTCTTGAACTCGTCACCGATGAGTCCGAGCCGGAGCATCCAGCACCGGAAAGCGTATTTCTCATTGTCCGTTTCGGTCTTTCGGGCCGAGGCTTTCTTCTGGGCCAGGGCCTGATGAGCGACGGCCAGGCAGAACTGAATGTATGCCTTGATTTCCCCAGCGTGGAGTGTCCCGTTGAAAAGCCGGAACTCGACGGTTCCTTTGGTGAAGGTGGCATGCAGGTTCAGCCCGTGGTAGCGGGTGCTGTTGTAATGATGGTTCCGTCCGTAGGGTGCTTCCTGATACCAGAGGTCGGCGATGCCGTCCAGCGTGTCCGGCTTTTTCCGGTTGAGATCCTTCAGGAAGGTGGTGTTCGTTTTCCGGCAGTATCGGTTTTCCCGCGAGGGGTTGATCTGGAGGGCGCGGTAAATCATGTCTTCTTTGCTCGCCATAATGTTCACCAGGTTCCGTAGGGTCTTTGCCGTGAAGCGTTCGGCCCCGACGTGAATGTGGATGCCGCAGGATTTATTGGCAAAGGCCCCGGCCTTGCGTAGCATCCGCACCAGTTCCTGCAGCTTCGGGATGTCTTCGTAGGAAAGAATGGGACTGACCACTTCCGTGCGGTAGAAGCTGGAAGCATCTGTAATGTTTCCGTTCACCTTCTTCTGTGGAACCAGGCTGGAGTCGTTCATGGCTTTCCATTTCCGTCCCTGTTCATCCCTTGCGGTGTAGGTATCGTAGGCTCCGCCTTCATGCCGACTTTCCGTCCCGAAGAAGCGGGCCATGAGGCTGGCGGCCCGGCTTCTTGTAATCCCTGTCATTTCCATTTCGATGCCAAAGTGCAGTGTTTTCATAATCCTCTCTGTCCTTTCTATGTGTGCGTGTGTTCTTTTGGTACACTATATATCACTCTAAAGGCACACAATAGCAAGTCATTTTGAGAATAATTATGAATTAAATTGAAAATTTATGGGTTCTGATGCCGGCGTTCCTTCTGCTTTCTGGCATGAGCCTTGGCTTCTTCTTCCGTGCGGAAGGCACTCCATCCCTTCAGGCCTTTCAGCAGGGCCATGCGCGATTCGTGGCTGGCCTTGGTCCCCATGCCGATGCGCAGGAGCCACATCCGCAGGTAGTACTTCTCGTTTTCAGGCTTCCGTGTGTCAGCCTGAACCCGTTTCGCTTTTTTCGCTGCGCTGACCATGAAGGCCGCTAGTTCAATCAGGGCGCGGTTCTTCACAGCATTGCCGGTTGCGGCAATGCAGAATGTCACCGTATCTGCCGCAATCCAGAAGCCCCGCCCTTCCTTGCGATAGTTCTGATAGATGGCAAAGAAGGAAGTCTGGTCGGTACCAGGTTCTTCTTTCAAGTCTTCCACCAGCCTGTCCGGCACATGGATGTTTTCATGTCCTGCCGCCCGGTTCAGCAGGTACTGCTGGGCGTAGAGCATGAAGACCAGGTTGCGGAGCTGCGCACCGTCCATGCCATCAATGGGAACCTTGATTTCCATCCTGTCCGGATGCGGCAGTGCGTCCAATCCTGGCGTTTCATCCTGCTCCAGCGGCTCTTGCGGCACTTCGGGTTCCGTTCCTTCTGCCGGTTCCGGATGCGGAAGGATTCCTGCTTCCTGCAGGAAAGCCGTGATGGCGGCTTCTGTCTTTTCATCATCGCATTCGATATCGCCGCTGCGAAGGATGCGGAACCCCCGCCCTTCGTAGGCAAAGGCCGGCGTCCCCGTATAGCGGAGCTTTTCGTTATGGTTGAAGGGAATCAGCCGTCTGGCCAGTTCCTTGCGGTCGTTCAGGTTCGTCTGGATTGTCATGGTCTATGTACCTCCTTGTTTTGCTAGTACATATATCACTCTGAACGCCGATAATAGCAAATCATTTTTGCATCTTTTTCTCAAAGAAGCAGGCAATGCCGGCCAAGACGAAATACACGCAGGGAAGGGCGACACCGTTGCCCCACATCTTGTATTCCGCAGAATCCCGGTACGGTTCCTTCAGCCATTTGATAATCTGGTTCCGGGTCTTGGGCTTTGTCTTTTTCCCCAGGGCTTTCCGATGGGTCTCAAAGACATCGCTCCAAAAGCGGATGTCTTCTTCAGACGGGTTCCCTGTTTCCAGATGGCTGCACCACCAGTCCGGGAATCCCTGGAGCCTTGCACATTCTGCCGGCATCAGGCGGCGGACACGAGCATGGCTGTTGATGAGCGGCGGATCTTTATAATCCGTAGCTACCAGGGAACTGGCCATTTCCTTCGCCGCCCGTGTGAAGTGGGAATTCTTGCTGGCACTATAGGTCAGCTCCACCACAGCGATGCCGCCCTGGTTGCTCCCCGGTACATTTCCCGAACGGTCGACGGTCCGGCAGGTATCGCTCTCATAGATATGGTTCCGCATATTGCGGGTGCCGTCCGAGGTCTGCCGTACATCATAGGTTTTCTTTTCTCTGTTGCCCCCGCCCTGCAGGATCAGCGGCTGGTTGTTGCCGCCCGTCCCGTACCGCGCCGTGAGTGATGGGTTCACAGAGAGCGGCCCCTTGTACCGGGCATCGGCTCCATGGTTCTCAAACACCGGACCCGGCAGATTGACGATGACCGGAGGATGATGGGCTTCTGCCCGTAAGGTGTTCGTCCGCTCTTCCGTCACATCCATTCGGATGCCGCCCTGGTCATTCAGGCAGATTGTGCCTGCCGTTCCAGGGCCAGGCGCAAGACGTCCGGCAGCACCCTGCCATGCTCGGAAGCCCTGCGCAGAATACCCTGACAGGCCCTCGGACTCAAATAGAACCTTTCCGGCACTTTGTCCATTAAAATCTGCGACAAGGTAGATGCGCTTTCTTCGCTGGGGGACGCCCCAGTATTGGGCATCGAGGACGCGCCAGGCCACAGAGTACCCGTTTCCCAGGATGCATCCCGCAGGCTGCCATCTGGCACAGCCAGCCACTGAAACCGCAGGGTCTTTGATGCGGCAGATTTCTTCAAGGACCGTCCGGAAGTCCTCTCCCTTGTTGCTGGAGAAAGCCCCAGGGACATTCTCCCACACGATATATCTTGGATATTGTCCATTCGTTTCTTCCCTCATTTCCTTCACGATGCGCACTGCCTGATAGAACAGCGAGGACTGCGAACCGCCAAGGCCATCCCTTTTTCCGGCAATCGACATATCCTGGCAGGGACTGCCGAAGGTAATGATGTCTACCGGCTCGATTTGTGCGCCGTTTATGGCACTCACATCGCCGTAATGCTTCACAGATGGCAGCCGTCTCGTCGTCACGCGGATGGGGAACGGCTCGATTTCCGAGTTCCATACAGGACGGATGCCCGCCAGGATGGCGCCCAGTTCAAAACCGCCGCTCCCGGAGAACAGGCTGCCCAGCTTAATCTGTTCCATCATCTGCCACCTCCGCATACGGGATTTTCTCGTCCCCGCGCAGGACAAACACACCCGCGTCCCCATATTCACTGATGTAGCGCCTGACGATGACGTCGACGAACTTCTCGTCCAGCTCGATGCCGTAACAGATGCGGCCCGTCTGCTGGCAGGCCATGAGCGTAGAACCGGAACCGAGGAACGGGTCCAGGATGATGCAGTGGCTCATGGATGAATTCTGTATAGGGTACGCCATCAGGGCTATAGGCTTCATGGTGGGATGCTCTTTGCTGGCTTTCGGCCGGTCGTATTCCCAGATGGTCGTCTGTTTGCGGTCAGAATACCATTGATGCCTGCCGTTCAGCTTCCAGCCAAAAAGGCACGGTTCATGCTGCCATTGATACGGGCTACGTCCCAGTACCAGGGCGTTCTTCTTCCAGATGCAGCAGCCAGACAAGTAGAATCCTGCGTCCTTGAATGCCTTGCGGAAGTTCAGCCCCTGGGTATCTGCGTGGAATACATAGATGGAAGCATCCTGCTCCATGTTCTGTTCCATATTGACAAAGGCCGCGAAAAGGAACTGGTAGAACTTGTCATCCGGCATATTGTCGTTCTTGATCTTGCCGGCTGTTTCTTCCACATCGACGTTATACGGCGGGTCCGTCAGCACCATGTTGGCCTTCTTCCCCGCCATCAGCCGTTCATAGGTTTCCGGCAGCGTCGCATCGCCACAGATGACGCGGTGGTCACCCAGGAGCCAGATATCTCCCGCACGGGCGACAGTCGGCTTTGCCAGTTCGCCGTCGACATCAAAGTCATCTTCCTTGATTTTCTTGTTGTACACTTTCGAGAAGAGCTGCTCGACTTCCGGTGCTTCAAAGCCCGTCAGGTCGACGTTGAAGTCGACGCTCTGCAAATCGACGATAAGGTCGGCCAGGAGCTGTTCGTTCCAGGCACCCGTGATTTTGTTGAGCGCAATGTTGAGCGCCTTGACCTTATGCTCATCCTCGATATGGACAACGACACACTGGACTTCTTCGTAGCCCAGGTTCTTCAGTACGGTCAGGCGCTGATGCCCGCCGATGACCGTCATGTCGTAATTGACGATGATGGGTTCCACATAGCCAAACTCCTGAATGGACTTCTTGATTTTCTCGTATTCCTTGTCGCCAGGCTTCAGCTGCTTCCTGGGGTTATATGCCGCAGGCTTCAGCTGGCCGATGGGCAGCATCTTCCATTCCATATCCGATGTCTTCACACGCTTGCTCCTCTCTGAAGGCAGCCGCCACCGCTCTGCCGTAACCGGCGAGGTGGTGCCACCTGCAATAATTCCGTACGCTGTCCCGTGACAGCTTGGTCTTTCTGGCGATGGCCTTGTAGCCCATCCCCTGCTTCCGCATGTCTTCTATCTGCCGGCGCTGGCAGTCGTTCATGACAGGCTCCTTTCACACAACAAAAAAGCTCCGGGCCAAATAGCCTGGAGCAGATGATTCGATTTTAGATGCCGGGTATCCCCCCTTATGAATTTCGCGTTTTTTCACGTTTGAGGGGGCGGCGGTCATGGACGGAAGGGCTGCAGAGATTTGCATCCCCCGCCCTACGGACGGATTCAGTACTTGTACTCGATGTTCCGGTCTTCGGTCATCGTCTTATGGTCATGACAGCTCTTGCAAAGGGGCTGCCAGTTCGTTTCGTCCCAGAACAGTTTCGCATCACCGCGATGCGGTTTGATATGGTCAACGACCGTTGCCGGGACGAGACGGCCTTTTGCTTTGCAGCGGATGCACCAGGGATGACGTTTCAGGAAAAACTTCCTGGCCTTCTGCCACTCCCATCCGTAGCCACGTGTTTCTGCATCAGCCCGGTCGCCCTGGCACTGCCGTTCATGTTCCTCACAATATTTTCTTCCATACGGCACCAGCCTGGGGCAGCCCGGATATTTGCAGGGCGTCTTCGGTCTTCTGGGCATTTACATCATCTCCGGCATCAAAAAAGGACCGATGGCGTTCAAGCCTCGGTCCTTCATTCTTTTCTTGCTGATTATAGTATATCTTACAGAAGCCTGTGACATCAAGTGCTGCTTTAGTGACATTCAGTGACATTCGCCAGGAATCTCGATGTGTTTCAGGGCTTCGTCATGCAGCCGATACACCTGGCGGATATGAAGTCCGAGAGTATCGGCAATGGATGCCCAGTCCTTGAAAGCCAGGTAGCGGAGTTCCAGGACGACCCGTTCCCGGGCATCTGGCACTCGGCTGACAGCCATCATGATGTCTGCCTTGAGTTCGACCAGGACGTCGATGGCTTCATCCACTTCCTGTTCCATATCCATCATACGGGCGATGGTTTCTTCCAGACGGTGCGGATTGGGTGTCCCGCTTGGCGGCACCGGGCTGAGTGTCGATGACGCCTTGATAGCCAGCTGCCGCAAAGACGATACCTGCTCCAGCTTGCTGTCTATCTGTATGTTGATGTTCCGTGCCTGTTCCAGGTACGCCTTGGCTTCCATACGCTTTTCTTCTCCTTCTGTTTCCGGTTTCATAGTATACCCCCATTTTCTGTTTCCGTCATGCCCAGGTCAGCCTTTACGGCTTCAATCAAAGCCGCCTGGGTTCCGTCTTTGTGTTTCAAGACGTTCAGGATGCGTTCATCAATCGTGTCCTTGGCTACGATGTGCTGTATGATGACCGTCTCGTCCGCCTGCCCCTGCCGCCAGAGCCGGGCGTTGGTCTGCTGGTACAGCTCCAGACTCCAGGTCAGGCCAAACCAGATCAAGATGGAACCGCCCTGCTGCAGGTTCAGGCCGTGTCCGGCAGAGGCCGGATGGATGAGGGCCACAGGAATCTTTCCCGCATTCCAGTCGGCGAAATCCTGCGGCTCCTTCAGCTCCCGGGCTTCCATCCGCTGCTGGATACGGTCTTTATCATGCTTGAACCAATAGGCCACCAGGACCGGTTTCCCGTTGGCGCTTTCCACCAGGTCTTCTAAGGCATCCAGTTTCCGGTCATGGATGGCCGCCACGTCCTTGCCATCGGTATAAATCGCGCCATTCGCCATCTGCGAAAGCTTCAGGGTAAGCGATGCGGCATTAGCAGAGGTGACCTCGCCGCCTGGAAGCTCCAGTACCAGGGACTTCTTCAGCTTATCGTACCGTTTCTTTTCCGTTTCACTCAAGCAGACCTCTTTCGCTACGCTCACCAGTTCCGGCATCTCCAGATAATCTGTTGCCTTCATGGACACGGTGATGTCGGAAATCTGGTGATAGATGGCTTCTTCCGCTCCCGGCAGTGGCTTGTAGGAATACACCACCATGCCGTTGCGTTTGTCTGGCTGGAAGTAGAGGTTCCGGTACTGGCTGATATATCTTCCCAGACGCTCTCCCATATCCAGGATGCGGAACTCAGCCCAGAGGTCCATCAAGCCATTGCCGCTGGGCGTCCCTGTAAGGCCGACGATGCGTTTCACTTTAGGACGCAGGGCCTTCATGGCACGGAACCGCTTCGACTGGTGGTTCTTGAAACTCGACAGCTCGTCCAGAACGACCATATCGAAATCCAGGCGGCTGTTCTCATAGAGCCAGGCCAGGTTCTCGCGGTTCACGATATAGATATCCGCATCCTGCTGCAAAGCCCGCCGCCGTTCTGCCACGGTTCCCACGACCACACTGCAGGTCAGCTCTTTCAGGTGATCCCACTTCCTGAGTTCATCCGGCCAGGTGTCTCTCGCCACCCGCAGCGGAGCTATCACCAGCACCCGCTTAACTTCAAAGGCATCATACATGAGGTCACGGATGGCCGTCAGCGTTGTCACCGTCTTGCCAAGGCCCATGTCTAGGAACAGGGCTGTAATGGGATGGGACTTGATGTATTCGATGGCGTATTTCTGATAATCATGCGGCATGAACTTCATGCACCTCCGCCCCCTTTCCCATCAGGCATGTGGGCGATAGCCTTCAGGACTGCGGGAATATCCTCCATGGCATCCAGGACGAATACCTGGTAGCCCAGCCGTCGCAACATGGCATGGCGCTTCAGCTGCAGCGGCCTTGGCTTCTGCCCCGGCGCCTTTACTTCCACAAAGCCCATCTTCCCATCAGCCAATAGAATCAAGCGGTCCGGCATACCTGCAAATGATGGCGAAACAAGCTTCACTGCCTTACCGCCAGCCTTCTCCGTTTCCATCACCAGGTGGTGTTCGATTACTTTTTCTCGCATATTACTCACCTCTTTTTTATAGGGGTGCAGGTCGGTGAAGGTCGTTTCATAAACTTCCCTTAAAGACATTTTTTCTATTTTTCAGCCCTAAAGGGGGTTTATATATTGACCTGCACCGACCTGCACCCTTCCCTTTTTCTTACAGGAAATCTGTGACTTTCAGCTTCAGCCCATAAATGAAATACCCGGCTTTCCGCTTACGCCTGTCAAACCCAGTTTTCTCTAATGCTCCGTAAAAATCCGTCGTACTGCGGGTATACTCGTTCATCTGCTGGCAGTACAGCCGATAGGCCGTATAAAGTTCCCCGGACTTCTCGCTGAAAGAGGCATCTTCTTCACAGCAGTCATCCAAGAAATGCCGAAGCCAGTCATTCTGCCCGCGGTATTCATTGATGGCAGATGCGACGCAATCAGGCGTATCCAGGTGATAGTTCTTGGCAATGACCCTCTCCGCCCCTTCGATAATCCACTGCAGGATGGCAGGACCGGCTTTCTCCACCAGGTAGTCTGCGTAGTTCTTGATGTCGCTCTTCCCTTCGAACTGGGCCTTGAAGGGCATGACGATAAGACGCCGCCATGTCCCTTCGTCATTGGCTCCCACCCTGGGCAGGTGGTTCGTGTAGAGAACCAGCGTGTGTGTCGGTACGAACTTAAAAGGATCCTTATACTTCTTTTCGCCGCTCACTTCATCCGTTGAGCAGAGCTGTTTCAGGATGGACGTAGAAAGCCGGACGCCTTCTTCCATTTCGGCGGCAATGATCATGCGCTTCCCCTTCAGCTCCGCCATTTCCGGACGGACGTTCCGCTTGCAGCCTGCCGTCAGGGCATCGGCAGAGATGCCGCCGCAGTAGCTGCCAAGGACGCGGGCCAGGGAATTCCAGTAGGTCGACTTGCCGTTGCGGCCGTCGCCGTACGCGATGACCAGGGCTTCTACATAGACTTTGCCGATAGCCATGAGACCGCTGATTTCCTGGGCGTAGTCGATGAGCGCCGTATCGCCGATAAAGAACTGCCGGACGGCCTGTTCCCAAATAGCTTTCCCTTCGATGCCCGGGTCTACAGAGGTACATTTCGTGATGAAGTCCGTCGCTCGGTGTTCCTGCCGTCCCCGCATCCCCTTCCTCAGATCATACGTATAGGACGGGGTGTTCAGCAAAAACTCATCTGCATCCAGTGCCTGGATAGGCATCTGGACCATGGGCTTCAGTGCCTGCAGCGCCGACAGGATATAGCGCATATCGCGGCGTTTCAGGACAAACTTCCGGTACGCTTCTGCGGCAAGGTAGGCGGCGTAGGCTTTGGCCTGCTTTTCCTCGATCATCTTTTCCAGGTTCCGTCCGCCCTTACGGATGATATCTTCCGAAATCCCTGTCCCTGCTAATTCCCTGAGTGCCTGCTCGGACTGTTCATTAGCATCAGCCAGCTGCAAATCCAGGAATTCTTCCGCTGCACCGACCGCTGCCTGCCGCGATTCTTCCCAGCAGATGCCATCGTAGCGGATGAAATCCGTGCTGTCGGTGTAGCGCAGCTCGTTGCCGTATTCTCTGGCGATGACCTTGGCCTGGCCGATATCCGAATAATCCTCCGGCCGCAAGGAGTCCCGGGTGCCGAAATCGTTGTTGTATTCATCCGGGCTGACGTAACCTTCCTGCTTTGCGATGCGCTTGCCGAACCGTACGGCACTGCCCCAGATAGTGTTCAGCTCGGTGTCGGGAAGCGGCGGGTCGCACTTTTCCGCTTCGTCGAGGAAAATCTGGTACGCCTTTTCCGTCGCCCCGTAACGTTTGATGACGCGGCCGGCAAAACGGCTCATGGTGCTGTTCCGGCGTCCGGCCGGGATACTGCGTGACTCGGTATCTCCCACTTTGAGTACCTGGTCGATTGTCGTTTCCCCGTCCTGCCACAATACTTTCTCGACAGGGCAGCCATAAATGAACCGGGCTGCATCGAGAGCCGCTTCATCAAAGAAGGGATAGGCACGGTGGATTGCCCGTTTCAGTTCTGCATAGTGCTGTTCATCCGTGATATCCGGAATCCCGAAATAGGCATGGAAGCGTGGTCTGGCACACTTGCCGTCCTTGGGTTTCATGTGATTCCTTGACGGCACGATGGCCACCGAGACTTTTGGCAGCATGGCCAGGAGGTTTTCCATGGTAATCCAGTCAGCAGGATTCTCCGAGTGAGTGTTGTCACAATCCATGACCAGGACGTCGGCGGAGAGAAAATTCTCCCGCTTCCGATAACAATCTTCGAAGGCTACGCAGACATGATCGAAGGCGGCTGCCGCCTTCAGGTCCTCGGCACAGCTGATTTTCTGCTGCCTGGGATAGCGGCAATTCGCTTCCACGCCAGCAAAGTCTGACCTATAAAGTGTAAAATCCATCTTATTTCACCTCGTTAATATACCGAATTGGTTTTCCTTTTCTTTGGGCGTACTGGATTTCTTTTTCCATTCCCGCCGAAATCACATCGCCAAAGACCCAGAGTTCGACGCAACGGGACAATAGTGCGATATCCATAAAGAGTGCCAGTTCCCGTTCCGATTCTTCGTCGAGGAACTGCGGCAGATACAGATGCGGTGCCAGAGGGATATATCCCTGGTCTACCGTATAGCGGCAGTAGGCACAGGCTTTCCGGATATTTTCTTCCACATCCCCGGCATAGGGCGAACACACGTACACAACAGGCATGAACGGGAACCTTTGTGGTTCCACGTTCCTGATTGCCTGATACGCTGTCGGGTCCGGATAGTACTCTGCATTACGTTTCGGATTGTTTTCCATGCAGTTCCATCCACCCCTCCGCACATTCATCGCACAATACTGCCGTTCCCACCAGGTCAGCGTCACTGTCTGACAGGACATCCTTCAGATTGACAGGTACTTCCCTGCCACAGACCGGGCAACGGCAGAAAACGTTTTCGTCGTTGATTTCGACCGTCACATCGACACCATCCTTAAGTGGTTCTTTTACGTAAAACATGTTTCATCCCTCCAGTTCCGTCTTGTAATAGGTCATGAGCATCTGCTTGCGCTGCTGGAAATCCGGGCAGGAATACAGCAGGCCGTAATCCAGGTGCTGCAGCCGGTCCAGAGCATGGATCTGCTGTGCAGTCAGATAAGGCCGGATGCTCTGCCCTTTTTCGATGCCGTTGGCCAGCCGGAACTGCTTGGCAGACATCCCCAGGACGATGCGGTTCAGCATGTCGGCTTCATTGCTGAAGTGATATGCCTTCGGGCTTTCATGCAGCCGGCAGATCATGTCCGTCAGCATCGGGAATTCCTGCCGGGCAGACAGGAGCGACCGGATGCACTGCTCCATCTCGTTGAAACGCTGGATATAGAGTTCCTTGAAGTGCATCGCCTTCGAGCCTGTGTAACCCATGACCAGCATGGTGAACCCATCGCGGGTCAGCAGGTAACGTGGCAGTTTTCTTCCCCTGGCATCACGATATGTATTGCCCTCAAAATTGAGTGCAATGAATTCCGGGCTTAATCCAGAATTGGATGCAGTGATTCGTCCGATATCACGCAGAACGTTATAATGCTGTTTTTCAAAAGTCGCTGCAACAAACAGGCTGTCGACCCTTGGTACACCTCTCTGATCAGCAAACACGCCAAATTCATCTTCCGGAATCAAAAACTTCATAGCGAATCCCGCCTTTCTAAAAATAAACATCCGAGGAAATTCCCTCTGATAGTGAAAGGACAGGAATCACTATGTTAAGTACCGGGAAATCAATCTTTTTTATAAAATTCGCACTCATACCCGTCTGCCCGGAGCAACAGCCCTTCAGCCCACGACGGCGTCCGGCCCATCTGCTCACAGATGGCATCGACGCTAGTGTCTTTGGGACACTCGATAATCAGTTCATCATGGACATGGCCGACGATGGCGCAGCACCGCAGCGTCTGCATGGCATAGCAGAGGATGTCCCGGCTGATGCCCTGGACGATGTTCTCCACGAACTTCGGGCCATAGCTTTCGAGCCGTTCCCACTTCTTCGTTGCGCCGATGCCTTCATAGGTGACGGATTCCCCGCCGAAGCGGTTCTCGCCTATCCGGGGCTTTACGTAGGAAAGCCGCCGTCCGCTGGGGAGCTGTATGAACAGCATGCCGCTCTGATACAGAAAGCGGATGCAGCCAGTCCGCATGGGGATACGTTCCTTGATGGCTGTCTTCACAGCGGCGTCCACCTGCCACCAGAAATCGACGATGTGCGGATTGGCTGACCGCCAGGACTGCACCAGAGGATACAGCTCATTTTCCGTAAGTCCCATGTCCAGGGCGCCCATGGCCTTCAGCGCTCCTACGGAGCCGCCATAGCCAAGGGCCAGTTCTGCGATTTTCCCTTTCTGCCGGAGATGCCCGTTGACGCCATGCTTTTCTACGGGAACGCCGAACATGGAGCTGGCCGAGGCGCAGTAAATGTCGCCATTCCTGGCAAAGACATCCGAACGCCATGTTTCTCCTGCCAGCCACGAAAGCACCCTGGCTTCAATGGCCGAAAAGTCCGCTACGGCAAACTTCAGTCCCTGCCGGGGCACAAAGGCCGTACGGATCAGCTGGGAAAGGACATCGGGGATGGAATCATACAGGAGTTCCAGGGCTTCGTAATTTCCCTGGCGTACCAGTTCCCGGGCTTCCGAAAGATCCGGCAGATGATTCTGGGGAAGATTCTGCAGCTGGATGTGCCGGCCGGCAAACCGCCCGGTCCGGTTGGCCCCATAGAACTGGAACATCCCTCTGGCCCGGCCATCCTCGCAGGCCGTCATCTCCATGGACTGGTATTTACGTACTGATGATTTGGCCAGTTTCTGCCGAATCATCAGTACGCTGCGCAGCGGTTCTTCTGCCGTCTTCAGCAGCTTTTGTACCTGCTTCTTGCCCAAGGAATCGGTCTTCATCCCATGCTGTTCCAGCCAGCCGATCATCTGTATGACGGAGTTCGGGTTCTCCAGGCCCGTCTTTTCCTTCAGCACAGCCATCAGGCTGTCCCGGCTGCGGGCATCGATGACGATGGCATTTTTAGCCAGCGTCCGGTCGATGGCGATGCCCCGGTCATTGATTTCCTGGTCGAGATGATATTCATCCCATATCGGTTCCGGGACGGGATACTTCTTCAGCCGCTCCTGGATGTCCATTTCCACTTCCACATCCCTTTTGTTGTAGGACTTGAACAGTGTCCATTTATCCAGTGCATGCTGAGGAAGGTTTCTTGTCCTGCCGCCATTCGATTTGGTTTCCTTACAGGGAACGCAAAAATAGCGGATCAGGTCTTTGCCTTCCTTCATCTTCTGGCTGTCCAGCTTCAGCACGGCTCCTGCGCCTTCCAGGGAAAGGGGCAGGCCCATATAGGCCGACCAGATCATGGAGCATTTCCATCCTGCCGGATTGAGGAACCTGGCACAGTCCTGGGAAAGCGGATGATGGTCACGGAACGGATCCAGGCTCATTCCCAGGTCACACAGGTAGCGCGACAGGCAGACCCGTTCAAAGCTGGCATTGAACGCCCACTTGGTAACGGATTCATCGGTCAGGGCATCCAGGATATCGTCCGGGATGCACTCTCCCTGCGCCAGGTCAACGACCTGCACTTTGCCGCCGTCCACCGAATATCCAAAAAGAAGGATTTCAAAGGCTGGCGATTCGGCATATTTGTACACGCCGCATTTTGCCAGATTGATATCGCTGAATGTTTCAATATCGATACTGATGGTTTTCATACGCTTCACCTCGAAAAAACGGCGAGGCACAAGGCCCCGCCGCTATTCACTACTACTTATTTCCGGAAGGATTCCATCTGCTTGCGGTGGTACTCTTCTTCCCGTTCATCCCGGTGCCGAGCCATTTCTGCATCCCGCTGGTCCTTTTTGATATCCGTATAGATCATAGCCACGAAGAATCCTCCGGCGCACAGTGCAACCAGGCAGTACAGGCCATCCAGAATCAGTCTCATCATAGTTTCCATAATCACGCCTCCTTATGCCAGGAAATCATCATCGTCAGCCGTAGCGAAGTCATCTTCTGCACGCGGCTTGCCGCCAAGGGGTTCACCATCACGGATTTTCTGCAGGTTGTTCAGGCCGCAGGCGATGCCCTTGTTGCCATTGCTGTTGAAGGCATAGAAGTTGATGGATGCACGGCCATAGACGCCGGAGTAGACTTCAGAGCGTTCCAGGATATGCTGGCAGTCAGCATCAACGATGCCCGGCTTGGTCGCCGAGTTGGCATTGACGAAGAAGCTGTCTTTATAGGCATCATCGCCCGGGCGTTCCAGGTCGCCGTCACGGAGCGGCGTTTTGATGGCTTCGAGAGCCGGTACAGTGCGGCCATTGCCCTTGAGCTTGCTTTCGCCTTCTTCGTAAGCAGCCTTGATGGCAGCGCGGATTTTTTCTACGGTCTTTGTATCCGACTTAGGGATGATCAGGCTGACGCTGTATTTCGGCGTACCGCCGTTGATGGACTTCGGTTCCCAGACGTTGGCGTAAGACCAGCGCGTATTGACTCCGGTGATTACCTTGCACGGATTGACGTAGTTGTTAGACATAGTAGTTTCCTCCTTAATTTGCAGCGTTAAAATCATCAGCCGCCGTATGCATCGCCGGACGCTTGTCCGATTCTGGTACCAGGACCGGTTTTCCCTGCGGCTTTTCGACTAAATTTGACAGCAGTTCTTCGAACCGCTTCTTGCCGAGCTGTTTTGTCATTGCCGTGATGCCGAGCAGCTTCTTTTCATATGGGTCGAAGCCCGCTTCTTCCACTTTGGCGGCGACTGCTTCTTCACTTACGTAACGGCGGTTCGACCGGCCTTCGACCAGTTTCCATCCGTCCCACTGCTTGCCGGAAAGGGCTTGCTGCAATGCGTATTCCTTGACATCCCCGGCCCAGTTCACCAGTTCATCGGCTCTCTCCAGGACGGCTTCGATTTCTTCATCCTGCAGCGTGGACGGGACGGCAAAATCATACCGGGCCAGTTCCAGGTTATATTCGGCCCGCTTGCGGCAGGTTGCCTTGATCTTACAGAAGCGGCAGTGGTCACCGGCTTTATATTCGCCCTCACCTTTCGCCGCCAGTTCTGCCGCAGGCTTCAGCACCGTTTCGGCCCACTGGAGCAGTTCTCCCTTGCTCATAGTGCAGGTACCGACGTTATTCCGGCGGGGCTGGAAGATAGTCATGGACACCTGGCGGATATCATAGATCCCATCAAACAGGTTCAGCGCACCGAGGGCATAGCACATCATCTGCGGATTCTTCTCGGAATCCACCAGGACTCCCAAGCCATGCTTGTAATCGATGACTGTCAGGGTATCGTCGGCTACGATGAGGCAGTCGCCTGTTCCAAACCCGCCTGGCACCCACTGGGAAAAGTCCAGCCGCTGTTCGATCATGATCAGCGGGTCCTTGCAGGATGCTTTGGCTGTGGCCAGGCATTCCATGACAAACTGCGCGTATTCATCAGTGCATTCCGCCATCTCCTCATCAAAGAACGTGAGTCCCTTCGTCGGGTCTTCCAGTTTCTGGCCCAAGGCCGTCTTCACCTTGAATTCACAGAGCGTATGGGCATCCGTCCCCTGCCGGGCGAATTCACTGGAGGTATCCGGCAGCTTGGCACATTCCTTTGCAGATGGTGGGCAGGCCAGCCAGCGGTAGCAGGAAGATGCGGACAGCACCGCGTGTTTATCCGGCATGTCCAATCACCTCTAGTTCCTTCAGGAAAGCTTCGTACTGCGCCGCGTCAATGCCGGAGAGCTTGTCCGCCCCGTACTTCTGAATAAGGCTGCGGACTTCTTCCGTGAATCCCTTGCGGGCCTTGTCGGCAGCGACTTTGCGGACATCTTCCAGTGCCAGCGGCTTTTCCGCTTTTTTTGATTTTGCTTCTGAATCTGGCGGATTATCTTCTTTCACCGCCATGGCCTCGGAAATCTTCAGCAGCGCCTTGCCGCAATCGCCCAGGGCCGCTGCCAGTTTCTGCAGTTCATCGTTTGTCATACGGATTGACTCCTTTCACATGTCTTTGCATTGATAAGAGATGGATGTTCCTGGCAATACTGCGGGTCGTGACGCTGATGGCCATCAGCACCGCCGCCAGTTCCCTGTCCAGCTTTTGCCGCTGTGCCAGTTTTTCAGGTGTCTGTGTGTGAATCATCTGTCTGCCTCCTTCCTGAAGAGCTTCTTCGTTCGCCCTTCACCAGTAATAGGACAACCGCGTTATCGTTAAGTACCGATTCCGAAAAAAATCCGGCCACATTTTTTGTGACCGGGGCTTTTTTCTTCTTAACGGAAGTCTTTGAGATGTTCCTTCAGGAGTGCATACAGCTTGTGTTTGCGCTTGTTCACCGCTTTCTGGCTCAAGCCGACGGCCTTCCCGGTCGCCGCTTCGCTAGAACCATCGGCAATCATCAGCAGGATGGTCCGGTCGATATCCTGCAGAGCTGCCAGTTCATGGCGCAGTGCTGCCAGCAACTCTTCCTTCACGACTTCTTCCTCTAGGTTGAAGTCATCAGGCACCTCCACCTCGTAGTCATCCCGCACTTTGTCCGCCGATACCTCATCGGCACCATGCCGCTGCTGGCGCTTATCTTCCCGCCAGAGCGGACGCATGTATTCACGATACTGTTCTTCAGTTGCCGGAATCAGGACAGTACGTACCTTACGGCAGCCGATTTTTGACCAGCGGACTTCACAGTCCTTGTACGCCTCGGTGATGACGGTTTCTGGCGTGAGTTCCAGAGGAATGTAGTATTGCTTCTGTTTGTTTGTCTGTAGATTGGCCATCGTTTAACTCGCTTTCATAAACGAACGAAGCGAGTTTTCGCACAGGGCCGCCCATCTTGACCATTTGGATGCTCCTCGCTCCGCATGGTCAACCGTCCTGGTGGGTTGACACAGAAATCTAATATCCATCTCTCGGCTCCAGGCATCTTCCCGTCGAAAGATGAACCTCGAAACGGATTTTTTAACTACAGATTGAGGACTTCAGGAGTACGACAATCATGCCATCACGTGATATAATGATGGAAAGGCAACTATGTCGGCCCCATTGCCCCATCTGTGATTTCAGAATATTGTTTATCGGGTTTATTGCAATGGGACAACGAGTTTATTGAGTTTATTTTGAAAATCAGAGGCAATCATGGAAAAAACAACTATTCCCTTCCTTTGCGGCGGTACGTTCTTTGCCCAGATTCTTAGGGCACGAAGACACAGAAAGTCACCTGCCGAGCTTGCAAAAGGACAAAAAGAAAGCCTCTCTGAACCAGAACTGTTCAGGAGGCTTATTTCAATTTATCACCTAAATAATGATTTTAAACCAGAAGGCAGCAGCCTTAAGACCAATGCCAGCCGTTTTAAACAATGTAAAGACAATTTTATTCTCTTTATTGAGTTTAATGATTATGACAAACGCAGAAACTTTAAGGAAGATATCCAGAAAGAGGATTCTAAAGCTTTTTCCGCAATGGTACAATTTGTCCGGGATTTCATTGATGAATCAGCATACAAACAACTAGTCCGTAATTTACTCGGGCTGATACAGGAAGATTCCTCAATTCCAACGAATGAAAAATTTTTCATTTGGCCTAAATGGGTCGAAAAGCAGAGTCTGATAACCCGTACAGAGATAAATCTTCCTGATCTCCTTTTGGGCATTTGGCATTATATCGCCATAAATCGTTCTAATGAAAATATAAAAGGCGCTGACACCTACAGTTCCTGGTATCCCGTCAACCCTAAAGAATATAAGGGACGTGTAGGAGCCGATATTAAACAGGAGCTGCAAGTTACTTGCAGCAACACATCCCATCAGTCGGCATCCGCATCTGTACTTGACGGAGAAAACAATCAAAGTTCAGAAAAGGCTTATGAAGCCGACGATTCGTCTACCATCGAAGAAAACAACTATTCAAAAACACAAATCATTCAAAATGCGACTATAGTCAACCAGCATGGTGAAAAAAACATCCATATCACTCATGTCGATACGCTAAATATCTGATGGCAAAAGGGGCGGTTAAGATGTCAAACAAATTCCCAGCTAAGGGCCAAATAAAGCCAACAGATGTTTCTGTTGATGCAGTAACTGATAAAAGCATCAATCAGTATGGGGAAAAAAACACAGTCATACAGCATGCTGACACGGTCAACATCAATATAAAGCCAGGCAGAAACTCATCTACATTCCCTAGTACTATATTTGGTGATATAAAAATTTCCAATAACGATGCAAAATTATTGGCAGAATTTAAAAATTCTTATAAAAATATTCTGAAATACTGCATACACATCGATCCGACAGGCGATGCTTTTGATATCCATTGTATTGAATTGATTGAACGTAACTACAATAAATGGCAGTTTGATTGGAGAGATTTCGAATCTGAAAAAATACAGGAAATCGTCTGCCATACGTTAAACAATTTCAATGAATATTTGTACTATCTCTCTGATAAATATATGCGGCTACTCCCCTCTAACCCTGATTTTTTAATCTGTAAAAATCAGTCCATTGAAGAAGGAGAAAGATTACGTGAAGAATTAAGGCCTAATTCTATTCGCATCCGCGAAGAATTACGTGACCGGTATCTCGAACTTTGGCCAGCAAAAGAGCCAACACCCAAGTAATAAAAAATTTTAGTGGAGTGTGATTCTAATTGTCCAATGATTTAACTCTGAGCAAAACCACTATATCTCAGCCGACGACTTCAATTACGCCGTCCATCTCACAGCAAGGACAAAAAAACACGTTGATTCAGCATGCTGATAATGTAATCATAAATGCCACACAAAAAACAATTCCAACCATCGTGCCCAACCAGACGCTGACTCCTAATACGGATTATTACAATCTAATAGTTGACGGGATGATTGATATCGAAAATCCAGAAATCTGCTTTTCAATAGAACCATCAAGAGCACTTACAGAATATATTGATGATGACGTAAAAAAAATGTTCGCACTTCTATCAGATGATGCAATTCAGTCGCTTCAAACCTTTCCTACTATTTTTGCACATGAAAACGAAGGATATGGTTTAGCCGCTCCGGATCAGCAAGCGGGGTTCGGCTACATCCTGAAAATAAAGGTACGCCATGAAGGAATTATCATCAAACCATCCATTCTTTGGAAATTCAGTCAGCAGATATTAAACGAGAACTTGCTGAATTTTGATATATATGGGCATAAAGGCTTCTGTGAACTCAATCGGACACACTGGACTGTCAAAAAGGTCAATTTGATTTCTGAATTCCGTGAATTGGGGTTCCCGATTTAAACCTACTGATTGTTAAGCCTTCCCGGCTAAGGCTTGTTCTTTTGCTATCACAAACGAGGCGAGTTCAATGACAGAAAAGAAAATGCAAGGCGCAATAAAAGCAATTTTTCTCGACGACAATACGTTTCATGGCGTTACAATAAACCCTACGCTCATTAACTATTTCTACGGTAAAAATGGCAGCGGAAAATCCACGATTGCCCGCCTTATTCGTTCAAAATCCGGAATTACCCCGGACATCAGCAACTTTGAGGTTCTGGTCTATGATCAGGACTTCATCGCAAAAAGCATTAAGGAAGATGCTGCTATGCCTGGCGTTTTCAGTTTGAACGAAGGAAATATCGAAATTCAGAATAAAGTGGCCGAATTAAATGAAGAACGCAACAAACTTGCAGTGCGGTATCAAGAAAAGAAAAATGCACTTACAGATGCAAAGGGAAAGCTTCCCGCATTAAGAATCGCATTGGAGTCCTCTTGCTGGGAAACCACAGCAGATATCCGCAACCGCTTTGCAAAGGCACTTGCAGGTAAAAGAGGAAAAAAATCCGTATTCACCGATGAATTGCTCTCCATCAAGGAACCTAAGGAGCAAGATTTCAAGGTACTGAAAGCTTTATATGAAACTGCATTTGATAAAAGCGCCAAATCTTATCCTCTTTTAAAAGAAGGATGTAAGGAGTCACCTGAAGAACCTCTGGATTCGGTATTACTTTCCCAACCTATCATCAGCAGTGCCGATACTCCTTTTGCCAAATTCATACAAGCGGTAGGTGCAACGGACTGGGTCAAACAAGGTCACGAGTTATTTGCAGAAAAAACAGATGGCCATTGCCCTTATTGTCATCAGCTTCTTCCTGCTGATTTTGCAAAACAGCTTGCCGCCTGTTTTGATGAAGAATATAAGTCTGATATCGATTCACTAGAAAATTTCCAACAGTCTTACAATAATACATTTGCTCGATTATTAACCCAGTTCGATAATAATCTAAACTGCGAGTTTTCTCACATTGATTTCACAGTATACAAAGAACAGCTTATTAACCTGAAAAAGACTGTACAGATTAACCAAGGTCTCATACAGGAGAAATTAGATGCACCTTCACGCCCTATTTACTTAGAAGATACATCTGAACTTATTGATAGCCTAAATGCTTTAATAAAAAAATTCAATGCCGCTATCCAAGCTAACAACGACATCATTGCTTCTTTACAGGAAAAACAGGCCGAGTGTAAAAAATCAGTCTGGCAGCATATGGCTTTCTTATCTAAAAAAGAACTTGATGCTTACCGCACCAGTCTAAAAAATGTGAATGCAGAAATTTCAAAATTAACAAAAGAACAAAATGACATTACCCAAAAAGGCCTTTCTTTAAAATCACAGATTGCCGAACTGAATAGTCAAATTGTCAATGTTGATTCGACAATGGAAGCTATCAATAAGGAGCTGCTGGATTCAGGGTTTCAAGGGTTTCGGCTTCAAAAGAATAAACCCGATTCTGCCAAATATGAAATTATCCGGGACGATGGCTCCCCGGCGCATGGCTTAAGTGAAGGTGAACGCAATTTCATCGCATTTCTTTATTTTTATCACAAAGTGAAAGGAAGGGAACATGCTGACAGTGATTTTAAAGACCGCATCGTTGTCATTGATGATCCAGTTTCAAGCATGGATAGTTCGTCACTTTTTATTGTCAGTGCCATCATCCGTGAAATGATTTCCATTTGTTTTAATAACGGTTCTGCTTCAAAGCAAGATACACCGCGCTATATAAAACAAATTTTTATTCTGACGCATAATGCCTTTTTCCATAAGGAAGTTTCATATAACCGACTCAAATACTATCATTGCGTAAATTTTTATCTCATTCAAAAGAAACGAAATGTCTCAACAGTTAAACTGTGTGTCAAACAAGATGTCAATAGTGATACGCCTGCAATCGAAAAAAACTTTACACCAGTGCGTGATGCATACGCGGCGTTATGGAAAGAATACAAGGAAGCAACATCTTCTACTGTAATTATGCGTACAGCCAGACAAATTCTAGAATACTACTTTATCCAAATCAGCGGTTACGAAGGTCAAACTTTGGCCGACCGTATCATGAAACGAAAAGATGACTTCCTGGAAATCGCTCCAGACGGAACTGAAAACAGAGAAAAACAACATTTACTGAATGCACTTTTAAGATATATAGGAGCCGAAAATCAACGATTTAATGACGGGCTGGACTACGTGGAAGATACAGAAAGCGTTGAACAAATTAGGTATACATTCAAGCTCATATTCGACGTAATGGAACAGTCCCAGCATTATGACATGATGATGGATCCAGCATAAAATAACGGCAGTAACGATAAAAAGCTATCGTTACTGCCGTATTCATTTCTCTCCTTCACCAGCTTTCATTACTCATAGCCACCCCCTCTATTTTCGGGCATAAAAAAAACGGCCTTTTGCCGGAATACGTTAAAACCTCGCTATATATGGACTTTTAGGCTATGCGTACCTTTCTTTAAATTGTATCAATCCCAAGCATCTTTGCTCATAACAGGAATATGTAGCATCTTTAATCTGGTCTTCTACAGGGTAGAAAGCTAAATCGGCCATGAGTTCGACGACATCTCGGGGCGTCCAGTGTTCCCCGGCTTCTTCGTTGTTTTCTTCATTGAAACGGCGGATGAGTTCCTCGAAAATAGTCCCCATGCCATGATTGTCCAGGCCTGGAAGCTTTCCGGGCTTAGGGCTCAAGTTAATATCGGGTGACGTGAATTTTTCAATGACCGCCCCCAGGATATCAGCATCGACCATGGTCCGGATCTGGTCACGGAACTTGAATTTATCCAGGATTTCCTGGACGTTCGGCGAGAAACCGTCGAGATAGGCCTTGAAGTCTGCTTCCAAGGTCTGTTTCTTACCCCGGCTGGTCAGGTCCTTCAACAGGAACGGCGAAGCATTACAAAAAGCCTGACCTGCTGCATTGCACAGTGCCGGCCACTGGTTGTCGATGTGCGCTGCATCCAGCTGCTTTTTCATAGACAGCACGGTTTCCTTCGTTTCTTCCAACATAGCGTCGAGACGGCGGATGACCGTCATGGGCAGGATAACGTCCCGGTACTTGCCCCGCACGTATACATCTCGCAGGCAGTCGTCTGCGATGCCCCATATAAAACTGACAATCGAATTATATTCCTGATTATCCATTCCATTTCCTCCATCCCGCCATCTTTCCAGCGGCTATTTATTGTATATGACATAATACTCATGATTATTCTTATACATTGATTGTACCATGATAGCCATGGCAGGGCAATTTTCCCTAAGAGTAGCACAAAAAAGAGGCTGTCGCATTAAGACAGCCTCTTTTTGAGTTTTAAGTTTATAGTTTTTAGTTTGCAACAAACGGTAAAAAATTTAAGTCCAACTGCTACAAACTACAAACTCTCTACTACAAACTATAAAGTAAAAGGTGCCTCGCATGATGGTAAAAACCTTCGTGCGACAGTCCCTGTGTTTTTGTCAGTCCCTCAATTCAGCCAGCCTGACGCGCAATTTTGCCAAGCCCCGTTTGGCCGTCCGCCGGATGAGGCTTTCGTCCCGATGGTAGATGCGGCCTATTTCCCGATAGGAATGGCCTTGAAAAAAATGAAGGACGATGAAATGTCTTTCTTTTTCAGATAAGTCGTCCAAGGCTTCTTGAATCAGCCTGTGTACGTCTTTTTCGATACAGCGATATTCGGGACACTGCGACAACGGCGCCATGCAGTCGACAGGCAAATCCGTGACTTCCGCGTTATGGATGATGTTCTTCTGTATCCGCTGGTCATATTTTTCCTTGTGGTAACCTTCCCGTTCAAAGGTATTGTGAATACAGGCCATCATCTGCCGTTCGACGTTGCCCGGCTTGGTCAGGTCAAATTCAAAAATACATCGACACGCCGCAGCATGAGCCGTCGAGATGGCTTCTTCGATGGATTGATAATAACTGTTATACTTTTTGACCTGTTTCTTGATGAGTGGTGAAAATTGTCCCAACAAAAACAGTGTCGCTTCGTGATTTCCGTTCTGTGCTTCGCGCACGCAGTGTCGCAATGTCATAGTCACGTAATCCTCTCCTTACCTTAAAATCAAATTAAGACCTCTTTTCTGTATTCATCTTAGCAAATTTTAATCTTTGAAAAAACGAGAAAATACCCTGGGCCGATATGCGGCCCAAGGCATCTCTATTCGATTACGCTTATTCGAGCGTTTCGACTTTACGGGTTACGATCTGGCTCGACTTGAGGCCGATCAGATTGCCGCCTTCGGTCGTCGCAAAAATCTTGCTGTCGACGATGGTCTGCGCGGCTGTATCGACGGTTTCTTTCGTCAAATCAGATTTCGGATTGGAAATGGAGTAGCTGACATTTTTGCTGGCTCCGTCCACAAATGTAAGCTGTAACGTTTTCGTTTCCGATTTAATGGCCATGGTAATTCCTCCTTTCTTTGGTATTGTGAGAAGAGCAACCTCTCCGGCCCTTCGGGCCACCTCCAGCTCAGCTCTCCGTTTTGGCAACCGCCCTGTGCTTCCCTGTGGTCAGCACCTGACGGGCCAAAAAGGGCCTATCAGGGGAGGCTTAAGGCTCCCTTTGTAGGGGAGCTGTCAGCAAAGCTGACTGAGAGGTTCTTCCCTTACGCCGTGATTTCGTTTTCGACGACTTCATGGATACCCGTGATGGGGTCTTCGTACAGCGTGCCGATGGCGTTGACGGCGGTGACAACGTTGGCCGGTTCGACACCGGTGACGAGGTTACGCATCTGTACGGATTTTTCGCACAGATTGTCATTTTCGTCGTTGTAGCTGATGACCAGCTTCAGTTTGCTGGAAACTGCTTTACGTTCTGCTGCCATGTTCATTCCTCCTTTCTTTTTTGTATGTGAAGAGCCTTCGTAGCTCATAAAAGCCTGCCATTATACCTGGATAGGCTGTGGTTGAATCTCTCCAGCGGGCTGCCCTTTGGGACAGCCCCTACGCACAAGGCCGATGGCCGTGAATTTTTTTGGTCCGCAGGACCGCGGCGAAACCGCATCCGTAGGGGCGCCACGTGCCTTTTCAGCCCGTCAGGTCATGACTGCAAAGAATATCAAGACGGTTGCTGAAACGGACCGCCGTAGAGGGGGCGCCCCCTACGCGCTGAGGGCTTCCCGAAGCGATGTTGTCAATTTGAGTCTGTCGCGGCGAAACGCCGCATCTGAGTCCGCGGCGGCCTGCATCCTGCGATCTGCGGCCTGCGTCCTCTTTTACGCTGCCTGAGCGCCCTGCATCTGGTGCGGGTACTGTATGATGCCCGTCGCGATGGCCCGGGCCGCTTCGTCGCGATGGGCGGCGTAGCGGCGCCAGTCGAAGTCGTTGTCGATGAAACAGACTTCGACGAGGACGGCAGGCATGATGGTGTTGCGCAGGACGAAGAGTCCCGGCCGTTCCTTGAGTCCCCGGTTGGGCAGATTCAGGACGGCTTTCAAATTGGTCTGGATGCAGTGCCCCAGCATGAGGCTGCCGGTGGACCCGGAAATAAGCGTTTCCGTGCCGCTGGCCCTGCCGTTGTAGGCGTTGAAATGAATGGATACGAAGAGATCACATTCAGCTTGATTGGCCTGGTCGCAGATACGATAGAGGTCATCGTCCTGACCAAAGACAACGGCTATTCCATTTCGTTCTAAATATTGCTGGACACCCAGGGCCAATTCATAGGCCGCATCACATTCACACAGATTCAGGCGGCGATTGACGGCGCCCGGATCAAGCTGCCGGTCGTGCCCGGCATTGAGATATACTTTCATAGCACTCCTTTCGATAAATATGGCCTTACAGCCGTTTTGTCGTTCATCGTAGGTCGTTCGTCGTTCATCGAGTTTGAGGCTTAACGGCCCCGCCGGTCGCAGTTCGCAGGCCGTAAAACCATGTCACATGGTCCAGATAGATTATGGCCAACTGTTCGCAGCGGGCCGCCCGCCGGGACGGCCCCTACGCACAAGGCCGATGGCCGTGAATTTTTTTGGTCCGCAGGACCGCGGCGGCCGGCCACCTGCGACCTGCGGCCTGCGATTTCCCATTATTGCCTCATGTGGACGCTGGCGGTCTTGCCGCCAATGGCGATGCCCTGCATGGGCCTGTGTTTTATGGCCGGACAGGGGCAGTGCCCGCGTCCGCAGTCCGGATAGGGCCTGATTGGCAGCAATACGGCACTGGCTCTCTGCAAGATGAAAATGAGCTTCCTTTTGTCAAGGTTCCTCAAAAATCTTAATATCCGGTTCATTCTCGTCTCCTTTCTCTCATTGGATTTTAGACATATACAGCGTAATAACGCCGTTTTTGTTGAGTTTCATATAGGTCATATAGCCGTCTTTCCGTTCCAAATCTTTCTGCCGATCGGTCATGCAGTTAGAGATTTCCAACTGGTTCCGTTCGATGACGGACAGGCTGATTTCCGGGAAAAAGCTGCGGGCGAATCGGATGAGTTTCTCCGACAAGTTCATCCCTTCGACGGGACGCCCTTCCAGCAAGGCATTCCGCGTGTCTTTCAGCCGATTGATGTGGCGCTGGGGCACGGTCTGCGCCGGTCCGGCCTGGAAAATCTGGGGACGGCGGTTCTCGCGGACGATGGCATACCATTCTTCCATGACTTCGGCAATGGACGGCTCGAACTTACATCGTTTTAACAAGCGATGCAAAAGAGATTCCGCTTGCTGTGCCGTCATCGTTTCGGGCAGCATTTCTTCGAGCATCTTCAGCTTGTAATCGTTGCAGCTTCTCTCTCCGGGCTTCATGTAACACCGCATCAAGGTGCTCGTAATATTCTCTCTGGTTACGTGCATAAGCATCCTCCTTCTTCATAGGATGACCGTTGCTGTTCTTCAAGATGGCCTGGATATACTTGATGTTGTTGACCCCGTTTTCATGGGCCAGTTCGATGGCAATACAGGTCGCTTCACTGCCCCATGCTATTTCCAAATCGACCAGCTGTTGGGCAAATTCGCCCTGCATGGGACCAAAGAGTTTCTGGTATTTCTGGACCGACGCGTAGTCACGCATTGTTTTTGGCGCCGCCACAGGTTCGCCCTTATAAACATTTTGTTCTATCATAGGTGAAGCGGCTGCTGTATCCATCGCTTTATCTGACGGCTGAGCCAGCCGCTGCCTCTCACGGTAACGGCGGACCCGTTCTTTTGTCTGTTCCCGCTTCTTTTCATCGCGTTGAAAGTCTTGCAGTTCATCCCAGATGGCAATGCGGATCATGCCGTTTCCGTCGCGTTCGATGAGCTCCAGTTTCTCTAACAAAGTTAATCCTTTTTCGATAAACGGCCGGCGGCGGTGCAGGCACTTGGCAATGAGCTGCGTTGTCATGGCTTCCTGGCCCGACACGTAGACCAAGCCGTTGTCGTTAATCGTTCCCGCCATGTCCTTCAGGAAAAACCATAACACAAGATACGAATCGCCGTTCGCCTGATTCATCAGACATAAAATACGGGGATCCGAAAACAGTCCAGTCCTGGTTTTAAGCCATTGCAGCTTCTTCATTGCAAACACCTCATTTCCCTTTGGCCCTTCCGGCCTTCTATCTATATAAGAGAAAAAATCCACACGCTGCGGACATTCTCTCTATATTTTTTAGTCTCCTCTTCTTTCTCTTTCTCCTCTTCTCTTTTCTTTATAGGTAACGCGTTACAAAAATACGGGAAGCAAAAAAAAAGAGGCTGTCGCATTAAGCCAAAAATGCATAATGCAACAGCCGCTTCCGGGATATGTACGATTTCCCGACCTACTTGCCAGAAAAATTGTCCCAATTCCTAACGGGTCGCCCACGTGGCGCCCCCTACTATCCTAAAAATACTCTGCAGATTACAAATGCTATCCTACCACGCCGCAGGCAGCCAGCCGCAAAGGCTGAGGATGGCGTAGACGCCGGCACTGGCAAAGAGGAGGACGACCAGGGTCTGCATGATGGGATGGGCGATCCAGCCGCATTGCCAACACGGTTTCTTGTCGCCGTGTTTCCGGGAACTGCGCAGCATGAAGACGGGCAGGATGGACATGATGATGCCGCCGAAGGTGCCGGCGCTGAAGATGGCGTTGACGAAGCCGACGAGGCCGCTGTAGGCCAGGAGGACCGGCGGGATGACGATGAAGGCCAGGCAGGCCGCCCGCGTGCGGATATCCGTTTCCGACTTGAAGCCCAGGCGGTCGATCATGTTGGTCAGGAAGCTTTCGGCAATGGCCCAGAATGACGTCAGCATGGCGCAGAAAGCAAAGGCATTGACGATGACGAAGAAGACCGGCGACCCCAGGGCGCGGCCCCAGGATAAGGATGCGACTTCCGAAATTTCATCGACGGGCAGCATGAGGAAGACGGCCAGCGGGACCAGGGCCAGGATGACGAAGGAAATGCCGGCCCCGGCCAGGATGGACGGGACGAGTTTCCCCGGTTCGTGCGTGAAGCCCCGGGAAATTTCCGGTACGATGTACTGGACGGCGTAACAGAAGACGGCAATGTTGAAGACCGGCACGGCATACATCCAGTGGGTATAGAGGATATCTGCAACAGGTACGCGGGCCGAAAAAAGTGACGCGCCGACGAGGAGAATAAGCATGGCCGTCATACCTGAACTCAAATATTTCTCTGCTACCCCGGTTGCCTTGAGGCCCAGCCAGACGACGCTCGTCGCCCCGAGGGCAAAGAGGCAGCTGGCCATTTCCAGGGAAATGCCGAAGAATTCGCTCAATATCTTGCCGCAGCCGCTGGTATAGGCGATGAGGCTGCAAAACGACGTGGCCCCGACGGAAAAGAAAATCAGCCAGGAACCGATCTTGCCGACGTACTTTTCAGCCAGGCCCGACAGCTGTAAGGGCCTCGTAGTGCGCAGCGTCGCTTCGGCGACATAGAGCATGGAGATGATAGAAAAAAAGCCTGCTACGACAAGCCACGTAAGCAGGACGGGCCAGCCGGCATTGCGACTGGCAAAAGCTAAACCTAAAACACCGGAACCTATGGTAGACCCGACGACCATCATCGTAGCCTCCATAAACGTAAGACGATGTACCTTGAGAGCCGCCTCTTTTTTCGCAGCTCCCGCCGATATAGTGTCCAACTCGTTCACATATTCCATGAAGAAAAAACCTCTTTTCGTGTGAAAATATGTTACCTGATGTCAGCATGTCTTGACCATTATACCATATCAGCATAGGGATTCCAAGAAAAAATCCTGCCACTCGGAAAAAAGCAGCAGGAATCGCCTCGTTCTATGTCGAAATGATATAGTGAGAATGATAAGGAGGGATTTTTATGGCAGACGTAAAGGATAAGAAAAAACAACAAAAGGCCCCCGAAAAAGAGGCAGCTGCAGAAAAGGAACTGACCATCCTCCAGCCCGGCGCCGTCCCGGAAGAAGAAGACGACCCGGAAGCGCCCTATCTGGCTTCTGACATGTATCAGCGCATCGTCGCCCTGATCAACAACTTCGAATCGGGCCTGCCCGACGACATGCAGGCCGGCGGCCGCCTGGTATCGGCTGGCGACATCACCTTCAGCATCCAGGACATCGGCTACTGGGACCCGAACATGATCGTATTCTATGGCGAATTGTCCGACGGCTCGGCGGTCGAACTGGTCCAGCACATTTCCCAGCTCAACCTGCTCCTCGTCGCCGTCCCCCGCCACGACGACATCGAAAAGCCGCGCCGCATCATCGGCTTCAACCGCAAGAACGAACCGGATATCGCTACGGACCCGGAAGACTGACGCCTCAGGCTTTCGGCAAAGGACTGACGGAAATGGCCGCCGGTTTGGCCGGACAGTGATATTCGCAGGAACCGCAGCCGATACAGCGCGACCCATCGACGTGCGGGTAGCTGCGGCCGTCCCGGTTCTCGACCAGGGTAATGGCCTGGACCGGACAGTGGCGGGCGCAGTTGCTGCAGACGATGCCGTCGCGAGCGATAAGGCAGTGGAACTGGGCATAACGGGCGATGCCGATCTTCGTCTGCTCTTTCACGGTCAGGTCCAGCGGGCGGATGGCGCCGGCCGGACAGGCTTGGGAACAGAAATTGCAGTTGTAGACACAGTAGCCTTTAGAAAAATCCATGTAAGGCTGGCCCAGCTGCAAGGCGCCGTTCTCTAAGACGGCCGGGAACAGGACGCCACTGGGACAGCGGCTGACGCAGAGATGGCAGGCCGTACAGCGCTGGGCAAAGGCGTCGGCCGAGACGGCCCCAGGCGGCAAGATTTTCCGCTTGCCCTTCCCCGTCCCCAGCAGGACCGGCACGACGGTCTGACTGCGGGCCAGGCCAGCGGCGACGGTACCGACGGCGACGGCCGTCGTCACCAGCATTTCCCGCCGGCTGAGGCCCTCGCCTGATGGCGTTTTTTCCGGGCCCTTAACCGGAAAGGCCCGGGAAAAAGTCAGGGCCCCTTTCGGGCAGACGGCGACGCAGTCGAAGCAGTCGACACAACGGCTGGTATCGACGAAACCACGGGCGACGTCGATGCAGGACGAAGGGCACGTCTTTTCACAGGCCCCGCAGTGGACGCAGCGCTGGTCGTCGATAATCGGCCGGAACAGGCTGAAACGGCTGAGGGTTCCCAGCAGCGTGCCGACGGGACAGAAAGTCTGGCAGTACGCCCGGCCATAGCGCCAGGCCAGGACGGTCAGGACGGCGAAATACGCCCCGGCCAGGGCCATAGCAGCCAGCGGCGGCCAGAGGATATCCGTCTTACTGAGCGCTGGGATCCAGCCGTGGCTTTCGTTGAAGCCGACCAAAGCGTTCCAGCCATAGGCGACTGGCAGGCCCAGTCCATCGTGGACGATGCGGCCAAAGACACTGTACGGGTCGACCAGCCCCAGAAGGCCAGACAAGCCGGCCAGGAAGGCCAGGCCGGTCAACATCAAAATACTATAGCGCATGATGCGCCGTTCCCGCCGGAAAGCGAATTTCCGGCGATTTTTTTTGCGCCTTTTGGCCAGCCAGAAGACGAAGTCCTGACTGATGCCCAAGGGACAGAGGACGCTGCAATAGATCCGTCCCAGGAGCAGGGTCAGGATGGCGATGACAGCGATGACCAGGAGATTCCCGGCCAGGAGGGCCGGCAGGAACTGCCATTGCGGCAGCACAGGCGCCACGATACCGCCGAAGGTCAGGACCATGACCCCCATCAGGAGCCAGGCTAAGACGATACGACTTCGTTGCAGTATGTTCCGCATCTATATTACCCCCTTTCCCGTATCGCGCCCGAAATATTGGACGACGTCATCAATGGCCCGCACGTACTTAGGGATGTCGATATGCTGCGGACATTTGGACAGGCAGCGGCCGCAGGCCGTACAGCGGGAAGCGCGCTGCGACCGTTCCAGGTTATTCTGATAATGGGCCAGGAAGGCTTTTTCCTGCGCTGCCGAGGCTCCTTGCGGATGGTCCAGGTCGATTCCGGCCGGTTCGCCATAGCGGTTGTAGATATGGAAGACTTCGGCGATGTCGACGCCATAAGGACAGGACTCACAATACCGGCAATATGTACAGGGAATGGCCCCGCTGCCGGCTTTCTTCCCCAGGGAGCGCTGGATGGCCCGTTCTTCGGCAGCCGACAAGGGATGGAAATCGCTCAGGGTCCGGATATTGTCCAATACCTGCTCTAAATTGCTCATACCTGAATTCATGGTGATGACCCCTTCTTTAGAGCCGACCCAGCGCAGGGCCCACGACGCCATGCTGGCCTCTGGCCGCTGCTGCTTCAAGATGGCTTCCGCCGACGACGACAGATTGGCCAGATTGCCGCCCTTGACCGGTTCCATGACGAAAATGGGGACATCCTTTTTCCGGCACTTGCGGTACAGGTCCCCGGCCTGCCGGCTGCCCGACGGCGCTTCGCCCGGTTCGTTCCAGTCGGCATAGTTGAGCTGGATCATGCAGAAATCCCAATCATACTGATCCAGTAGATAATGGAAAAAGGGCACGTCGCCGTGGAAGGAAAAGCCCAGGCAGCGGATGCGGCCCCGGGCTTTTTCCTGGCGGAGATAGTCCAGGATGCCGTCCTGGATGTACAGCTCATCGAATTGGTCCCGGCTGGTCAGGGAATGGAGCATGTAGTTATCGAAATACGACACCTGACAACGGTCGAGCTGGGTCTGGAAGATGTCTTTCGCCTGGTCGAGCCCCGTCAATATCGGCGTCGGCATCTTGTCGGCCAGATAGACCGTGTCGCGGGGGTATTTCTGCAAGGCTTGGCCGATGAAAGCTTCGGACTTCCCGTCATGATAGAACCAGGCCGTGTCGAAATAATTGACGCCGTGGCGATAGGCAAAATCGACCATCTTCTCGCCTAATTCCTTATCGATTTCCCGACCCGATGCCGAAAAAGTCGTCGGCAGGCGCATACAGCCAAAGCCAAGGAGAGACAAATTTTTTCCCAGGGGCTTATAATAGCGCGTCGCCACCTTCCCCAGGTCCTGCCCGGCTTCCCCAGCCGCCTTATCGGCATCGAGAAAAGCCAGGAGGTCTTCGCGCTTCACCAAAGCCCCGCCGGCAGCCACACCGGCCAGTCCGCCGCCGAGGAGCTTCAAAAAAGTCCGCCGGCTGATTCCGTTACTTTTTTTCATCGAGTAAGACCACTCCTTCCGGCGGATTGTGATCAATGGCCCCGACAATCCGGTGCGGCCGATAACATGCTTCTAAATAAGCTATGTCTTCCGGAGTCAGGTGAATGTCCAACGCCTTTGCGGCATCGTCAAAATGGCCCATCTTCGTGGCCCCGACGATAGGTGCGGCAACGCCTTTGGCCCAAAGCCAGGCCAGGGCGATTTGTGACATCTTCCTCTGATAGCGCAAGGCTAACTCATGGACACGACGGACAATTTCCATGTCCTGTGTTTCCATGTCATCGTATTTCCCCATGGCTACGCGGTCCGTCCGGCTGCGCAACGTCTTCCCCTTCCATTCCGGCCGGGTCAGGTGCCCCGCCGCTAACGGGCTGTACGGGATGAGGGACACGCCCATCTGTTTGCAAATGGGAATCAATTCCCGTTCGTCTTCACGGTATAACAAATTATAATGGTTTTCCATGGCCTGGAACGACACCCAGTGATGATCGCGGGCTGCCATCTGCATATTGTAAAACTGATAGCCATACATAGCCGATGCGCCAATAGCCCGGACTTTTCCAGCCCGGACGACGTCGTTCAACGCCTCCATCGTTTCCTCAATCGGCGTATCATAGTCGAAGCGATGGATGATGTATAAGTCGAGATAATCCGTTCCCAGCCGCTGCAGCGTGCCATCCAGTTCGCGATGAATGGCCGGTGCCGACAAACGGCCCGGATTGAAATAGACTTTCGAGGCAATGACGACGTCTTGCCGCGCCACGTTCTTTTTCAATGCCTTTCCCAGATAGGATTCACTCGTCCCGGCGGAGTAGCCATTGGCCGTATCAAAGAAATTGATCCCCAAATCCAAGGCATGATGGACGATTTTCTCCGTATCCCCTTCATCCAACGTCCAGTCGTGCATCGTCCCGGCCTGGCCAAAGCTCATACAGCCTACGCACAACTTCGAAATCGTAATATCCGTATTTCCTAATTTCGTATATTCCATAGCTATGCTCCCTTTCGTTACTGGTCGAAGCGTATATGGTGCAGCCGATCTACTTCTGCCGGGGACTGCACATCGAGAATCAGCGGATGGCCCTGGTCCAGCTGGGCAATCCGCATCATATCGGCTGAGGATAACGTGAAATCATCGATGGCGAAGTTTTCCTCAATCCATTCTTGATGGACCGATTTTGGAATCGAAACCACCTGATTCTGCCATAACCAGCGAAGAGCCACTTGGGCTGCTGTTTTTCCATAAGCCTGTCCAATCTGCGTCAAGACGGGATGCCGGAAAAGATGTTCCCGCCCTTCGGCCAGCGGGGCCCAGGCCATCGGTTGAATCTGAAAGGATTCCATGAACTGCCGCAGTGCTTTTTGCTGGCAAAAAGGATGCATCTCGATCTGATTGACAGCCGGGACGATATAATGGCTCAAAATCAAGTCTTCCAGGCGGTCCGCCAAGAAATTACAGACACCAATGGCACGGACCCGTCCAGATGCCAATAAATCTTCCATGGCCTTCCAGCTACTATGATAATCGCCATAGGGCATGTGAATCAAGTATAAATCTAAATAGTCTGTCTGCAAGTTAGCCAGCGTCTTTTCAAAGGACACCATGGTCTTCCCATAGCCCGTATCCTGAATCCATACTTTCGATACGAGGAACAGGTCTTCCCGGTCGATACCGCTGGCTTGAAGGGCATCGCCAACGGCCATTTCATTGCCATAACAAACTGCCGTATCAATCATGCGATAACCGGCCTGCAAGGCCATGAGGACACTCTGCCGGCAAAGCGGTCCATCTGTGATTTGAAACACACCGAAGCCTTTCAGAGGCATGGTGACGCCGTTGTTCAAAGTAAGGCTATTCATCATAGGTCATCTCCTGTCCTATAGCAATCCGGCCTTATCCAGCCAGGGATCGATGACGCTGTAATCCGTATCCTTATCCAGGGTCAGGCCCGTAAAGAGGCGGGCACCGGGAGCGGCGGCCGCCAAAGCCGGCAAGGTGACTTCAAAGGGGCTGCTGTAAGAGCACATGTAGGGTACGATGAGTTTCCCCTGCAAATCTTTCCCTTCCAGGAACGACGGAATGGTCATGGGCGCCGTGAACCACCAGCAGGGATAGCCGAGGACGATGACGTCGTACTGCGACAGGTCAGGCTGTGTGCCGGCTAATTTCGGGTGGACGTTTTCATCGACTTCCTGCGCCGATTCCTTGAGGACCGTCGAATAATCACGGGAGTAATCGGGGTCGCGCTTGATTTCGTAGAGGTCACCGCCGATTTTATCCTGTATCATATGGGCCACTTCGCCAGACCGGCCGCCCCAGGTGAAATAAGCGATGAGGATGCGCTGACCTTTGTGGCTCCCCTTCGGTTCTTCCTGGATGGTCTTGATGGCCGCTGCTTCCTGTTTATGCTTACTTTCCAGTTCATCTTTGATGTCTTCCGACATGGGCTTGCCCGTCTGATTGGGCACGTAGACGCCGGCCGTCTGCGCCGGTGCAGCGCTTTCAGAAACGTTCTGATCCGCATTTCCCGTTTCGCCGCAGGCCGTCAGCAGGAACATAGCGGCACCTAATAATATCATTTTCATCCATCGTGAGCTTTTCATATTGATTCCTTCTTTCTCTTCACGTCTCATACTGAATCACTGACGCCGGGCTTGAACGACGTCGAGAAATTTACGAACGGCCATGCTGTAAGGCGCGCCCCGTTTCCAAGCCAGGACGGAAGACTGCTGCAGGAACGGCGACAACGGACGCACGGCGAACTGGGATTTATCGAGATACGGCAAAGCCCCGCTGATACCCAGGAGCCGGCCTAATCCATGAGCGACCATGATAATCCCATTGGTCGAAAAGTTCGTCGTAAACAAGACATCCAGCTGATCATAGACATCACCGAACCAGTTGGCCAGTTCGCTTTTGACTTTCAGCCGCCGCTGTAAAACGACCGGAGCCGACAGCAAATCCTGCGGCGTCACAACATCCTTGGCCGCCAGCGGGTCGTCCGGCCGCATATAGACCTGCCATGGGTCGGCAATGGGCATGCGCACGTAATCAAAGACTTCTAAATCGACAGGCTCTGACAAAAGGCCCAGGTCGATGAGGCCATCCTGCATACGCCCGGTCACGTCATCTGCCGTTCCCGTATATAAATCGAAGGTGACCATCGGATACTGCTGATGATACTGCTTAATTAACTCTGCCAGCAAATGGCCCGATGAGAAGATGCCACAACCCAGGGTGATACATCCATCGACGTATTCATCGGCATGGGTGATTTCCTGTTTGGTATGAGCAACAAGGGCGGTAATCTCTTCGGCCCGCCGCAGGAGCAGCCGCCCTTCATGGGTCAGACTGATATTATGCCGGCCGCGCACAAAGAGTGCCACGCCTAATTCCTCTTCCAACTGGGCCAACTGCCGGGACAGCGTCGGCTGGGTAATATGCAACCGTGATGCCGCATGGGTAATATTTTCTTCTCTGGCTACGGTCAGAAAATAGTAAAGTACACGAAATTCCATGGCGTATCTTCTCGTTTCTTTCAGATAACAGACGGGTATCCAGATGACGCTGGCGCCACAACATGGCGTACCTGCTGCAGCCATTCAGACAAATCTGGCGTGCTTTGTTCGATTGTCCCTTTTCCGGCTACATCAAAGGTTACCGTAAGCGGACATCGGATTATCGATCCGGGTATCAGTGAAGCTATGTCCTCCATGACATGCCCTGTCCAGCCGCCATTCGTTACAAAGGGAATTACGACCTTACCATGGAAATCATGTTCCGTCAGAAAGGTACGCATAGCCGGTGCCATGGTATACCACCAGGTAGGTGTCCCCAGTATCACCGTACCTATATCATCCCAACGGATATCCACAGGCTGCAATGGCGGGCAATAAAGCCGGTTTACTTCTTCTTGTCCTGCAGCCACGATATTGTCATAGCTTCCCGTATAGGGACGGACTGTCTCAATGCGGATCAGCCGGCCGCCGGCCTGCTTCTGTACTCTGCGGGCAATGCTGTACGTATTGCCATTGGCAAGTGAATAATAAATAATAGCTGTCTGTTTCATACGTTTCTCCTTATTTCGTGTCATACATAGGAGACTGCATCCTGAGTCCGTTCAGATACTGTCTGAGAGCAGACTGCCATATATGTATGATTCTGTTTTTTCAATAAATGATCGACTTTCTTCAAAGCCTGCTCTAAGTCTTCCATCTTCCGGAGCAGTGTTTTCTGCGTCGCCAGTAATAAAATATGCTGCTGTTCCTTTCCTTCTTTGCCACTCTGTGTCAGTTCCAGATACTGCCGGATATCGGTCAGCGAAAGTCCGCTGGCTTTTAGATACATGATCTGCTCGATTTCTTTGATTTCTCTGCTACCATATACGCGGTGCCCGCCGACATCGCGGGGAACGTGGGCCAACAATCCGATTTTTTCATAATACCGCAGGGTATCTTCTGAAAGATGTACCCGTTCTGCCATTTCCCGTACAAACATAATATCCTCCTCATTTCTCAGACTTCATGATTCACATAATCTTATCGTACACTCATTGCAGCCAGCCTGTCCTTTCCAGCCACTTCTGAGCTGCCCCTTCGGCATCGGCCATATCGTTGTGATGCAGGGCAAAGCCTTCGTGGACCGAAGCGCCCGGTTCGGCCTGCTGGATGGTCTGGATAGTGTCGGAGAAACCGCTGCCACCAGATGTGACGATGGCGTAGACCTGTTTGCCTGACATATCCGTTTCTTTCAGGAATGACTGGACCGGTGCCGGCAAGGTACTCCACCAGTTCGGATAGACTAAGATGATCGTATCGTAGCCGCTGACGTCGCCGACATGACTCTTCAAAGCCGGCCGTTCCTGATTCTGAATTTCTTCCTTGCCCTGGTCGACGGTTTCGTCATAACTCGTCGGATAAGGCTTTTCCGTCAGGATAGAGAATAAATCGCCGCCAGTCTGGTTAGCGATATAATCAGCAATGACCGTATTATTGCCGATGGCGACGCCGTCCCTGGTTTTCAGGCTGGCTGAAGTCATGACATCATACTTATCCGAATGGATGGCTTTGGCATCGGTATTTTCGGGATACGTAAAGTAAGCGACGAGGATTTTATGAGGATTGCCCTGGGGATTATGGACTACCGACGTCGATACCGGGGAATTCGCCAGTTCTCCCTGACGCTGGCTGCTGGACGGAGCCGTCCCATTCACTACCTCATTGATACCGCAGGCTGTCAACGATGCCGTCACCATCATAGCACAAGCAAAGGCTAACACTTTCTTTTTCATCACACATTCTCCTTTCCCATTCACAGACCGGCTGATTTTTACATGACATCATGTCTTTGCTTACTTGTAGTATACGTTCAGCAACAAGTTATGTAAAATACCTATTTTCCACCGGCTAGAAATGCCTTGGGAGCATGTCAAAAAGGACTTGTCGCAGGTGCGACAAGTCCTTTCTGAGTATTAAGTTTGCAGTTTGTAGTTTTTAGTGAAGGCTTTTAAATTTAAAGCCATCTTCTACAAACTACAAACTCCGTACTGCAAACTTTTAATAGCAACCTCTCAGTCAGCTTCGCTGACAGCTCTCCTATAAGGAGAGCCCTTGCGGGCCGCCTTTCAGGACGGCCCCTACGAGCCACGAACCACGAGCCACTAAGCTAACTCGTTCTCTTTACTTTGAACCAGGCAGCGTACATGGTCGGCAGGACCAGCAGGGTCAGGACGGTGGCGACGAAGAGGCCGCTGGCGATGGCGACGGCCAGGGGGCCCCAGAAGACGCTCTTCATGAGGGGTATCATGCCCAGGATAGCCGCAGCGGCCGTGAGCATGATGGGCCGGAAGCGCATGACCGCCGAGTCGATGACGGCATGCCATGGGTCTTCGCCGGCAGCCATATGTTTCTGTATCTGGTCCAGAAGAATGATGGAGTTGCGGATAATCATGCCGCCCAGGGCCAGGATGCCCAAATCGGCGACGAAGCCCAGGGATTTCCCGAAAAGGAGCATCCCCCAGGAGACGCCGATGAGTCCCATAGGCGCCGTAATCAGGGCCAGGAACATGAGCGACGGACTGCGCAGCTGGAACATGAGCAAGGTCATGATAATGATGACCATGACCGGTACCGGTACCAGGAGGTACTTGAGGGACTTCTGGCTGTTTTCCAGGGCCCCGTCGACTTCGACGGTATAGCCAAAGGGCATGCTTTCCCGGATATCGGCAATGGAATCGTAGGCTTTCTGCGTCGCATCGTTGGCCGTACCGGACTTGATGCCGCCGTTGATGGTGATGGTCGGTTTCAAATCGCGGCGCCAGATGAGGCCATCTTCGCCTTTATAGGAAATGGTGGCAATCTGTTCCAGCGGCACGTAACCGGCCTGGCCTACGTAGACGGGCAGGCTCTTGATCTTGGCCAGGTCATTGCGATCGCTGTCCTGGAGGCGCAGCTGGATGCCGATGGTCTTGTCGGCCGCATAGTATTGGGCGACCGTCGCCCCGGACAGTTCCGTATACAAGGTCTTGGCAATGTCTTCACCGGAAATGCCCATGGCCCGCAGTTTATTCTGATCCAGGTCGACGTGCATGATCTTATTTTTCTGATCCCAGTTGAGGAAGACATTTTCCGTGTTCGGGTCCTTGGCAATGCGCGCCGCGATCTGCTGGGCATAGGCTTTGACCTTATCCGTATCGTAGCCGGACACGCGCAGCATGATGGGGTAATCTGACGGCGGCCCTAAGGGCACGTTCTTGACGTTGCAGCGGACGTTGGGGAACTTGTCGGTCATTTCCTGTTTGATGGACTGCGTCAATTCTTCCCTCGTCTGCGTATCCTTGGCGACGACGACGAACTGGGCGTAGTTATTGGCCGGCAGGACCGGTTCGATGGTCAGGACGAAACGCGGTGCCCCTTCGCCGACGTAGTACGAATAATCTTTGAGCTTCGCCTGCTGACTGTCCAGATACTGGGCAAAGCGGGATGCTTCCTTCTGCGTGGCCTGCATGGACGAGCCTTCAGGCAGGGTCATTTCGACGATGAGTTCCGGCCGCAGAGAGGGCGGGAAAAATTCTTGGGGAATGAGTTTCATCATGCCGACGGACAAGATGAACATAGCCGCTGTCCCGCCGATGACTAATACCCGGTGGGTCAGGCACCAGGTCAGGACCTTGCGGAAGAAGACGTAGAACCGGCTCTGATACAAGGGCTCCGGCTCTTCGCCTTTGGTCACTTTCGGCTTGATCAGGTAATAGCCGAAGAGCGGTGCCACCATGACCGATACGATCCACGACAGGACCAGGGCCGCCGTGATGACCGGGAACAAGTCCTTACAGAATTCCGACGCTGCCCCATCGGCAAAGGCGACGGGAATGAAGCCGGAGCAGGTAATGAGGGTCCCCGTCAGCATGGGCTTGGCCGTCGCCTTGAAGGCATAGCAGGCCGCATCGACGCGGTTCATGCCCTTCTCCAGCTGGACCGTCATCATTTCGACGGCAATGATGGCGTCGTCGACGAGGAGGCCCAGGGCGATGATCAGGGAGCCTAAGGAAACCTTATGCAAGTCGATGCCGGCTACTTCCATGACACAGAACACGCCGGTCAGGACCAGTGGGATACAGAAAGCGACGACCAGGCCCGTCCGCAGTCCCAGGCTGAGGAAGCTGACGACGAGGACGATGATGATGGCTTCACGCAGGGTGTTGGTAAAGTCGCTGATGGACTCTTTGACGACCTGCGGCTGGTCCGATACCTGGTGGATTTCCATGCCGGCCGGCAAATCGGATTTGACGCTTTCCTGCAACTTCTTCAAGTTTTCGCCGAGCTGGAGGTTATTGCCGCCGCTCTTCATGGACAAGGCGATACCGACGGCAGGCTTGCCATTATAGAACATCTTCGGGTCCGCCGGTTCTGTATAGCGCCGTTCGACCGTGGCGATATCGCCCAGGCGGAAGACGCGGCCATTGGCATTGATGGGCAGGTTTCGGATGGCTTCGACGTCTTCAAAGACACCGGACAGGCGCAGGTAGACATTGTCCGACTGGGTGTCGACCATGCCGGCCGGCGTCATCTGGTTCTGGCCTTTGACGGCATTGGCGATGGTCGTCGGCGCAATGCCCAGTTCAGCCAGTTTGGAATTGGCCACTTCGATGTAGACCTTTTCCGACTGTTCGCCGACGAGTTCGACTTTGCTGACATCGTCGACGGACATCATCATGCGGCGTATCTTTTCCGCTTTCTGACGCAATTCTTCATACGAATAGCCATCGCCGGTGACGGCATAGATAGAACCGTAGACGTCGTCGAAACGGTCGTTGTAATAAGGCCCATAGACGCCTTCGGGCAAATCTTTCTTCATATCTTCCGTCAAATTGCGGACTTCATGCCAGGTGCTGCGGATGCTGTCGCGCGGCGCCTTGTCGTCGAGGTAGACGTAGATGACCGACTGGCCGGGCCGGGAATAACTCTTGATGTAATCCAGGTTCGGCGTATCCTGCAGTTTCTTTTCGATCTTATCCGTCACCTGTTCCTGCATCTGTTCCGCCGTGGCACCGGGCCAGGCGACGGAGACGACCATAGTCCGAACCGTATACGTCGGATCTTCCATGCGGCCCAGTTTCATGTAGGAAAAGATACCGGCAATGGCGACGAGGATGATGAAGTACCAGACGAGGACGCGGTTGTGAATAGAGACTTCCGATAAATTTCTCATTCATCTTCCCCCTCTACGCGGACTTTCTGTCCTTCACTGAGCATATGGACGCCAGCCGTGACGACGACATCGCCGCGGCTGAGGCCCGTGACTTTGACCGTATTATCGCCAAAATCCTGGACCGTCACGTCTTTCAGGGACAAGGTCTTATCCTTGCCGACGACCCAGACCTGGGGCGTGTCGCCGGTCTGATAGATGGCGGCCAGCGGCAGGACGAAGGTATCTTCAGCGGCTGCCTGTTCACTGCCGTTGGCAACGGTCGCCGTCATGCCGAGCTGCATGCCGTCCGGCGGATTGGGCAGGGAAATATTGACCTGGTACGTCCGCGACGCCGCATCGGCCATAGGAGCCACTTCGCGGACGACACCGGCGGCCTGCTGGTTCTGGAGGGCCCAGAAGGTGACGGTCACGTTCTTGCCGACCGGGAAATCAGCCAGTTTATTTTCCGGTACATTGACCTGGACTTCCAGGTCCCCTGAATGGACCAGGGTGACTACAGTCTGGCCGGCAGCGACGACCTGGCCGACTTCCGCCGATACGGCTGAGATGACGCCGTCGGCATCGGCCGTGAGCTGCGTATAGGATAACTGGTTTTCCTGCGCCTGCTGGGCTGCCAAGGCCTGGTTATACTGGGCTGAAGCCTGGTCGTAAGCCGTCTGGTACTGGTCCAGGACGGACGCGCTGATGGCATCCATATCGTATAATTGCTGATAACGGGTTAAATTGGACTGGGCCAGCTGGAGCTGAGCAGCAGCGGCGTCGACCTGGGCCTGGGTCTGATTGACAGCCTGGGCCACGTCTTTCGGGTCGACCGTCATCAGGACGTCTCCGGCATGGACCTGGGAGCCGAGCTGCACGTTGCGGGCCGTAATGCGGCCGCCGGCCTGGAAGGACAAATTACTCTGGTATCGGCCCTTGACCGTCCCCGAATAGGTACCGGCCGTCGTGCCCGCCGTTTCACTGCCGACCTGGATGGCCTTGACCAGCTGGGGCTGTTCGGCCTGCTGGGTCTGCTGGCCGCAGCCTGTCAAGCCCAAGGCCGTCAAGACGGTTATGACGAGGACTGTATATTTCCAATCGCGTTTCATGGCTTCATCTCCTTTGTGGGATTAAGGGCAGCAATATCGGCTTCAGCGGCATTGTCGGCCACTTGATGCATGAGCTGCAACGCCGGCCCCAGCGTCACCTCATCGACGCCCTGGACGAGGACGTCGACCCATTTCCTTAAAATCTCTTCCATCGTATCCTGCAGCTCCCGGGCCTTAGGCGTCAAATAGAGATACTTGTAACGCCGGTCCGTCCCCTGCTGGCGCCGGCTGACGAATCCCTTCGCCTCCAGCGTCTTCAGATTCCGGGCCACCAGGGCTTTGTCGGCCTGCATGACCTGACAGAGCTCATTCTGCCGGCAGCCATCGTGGCTGTACAAACTCAGGAGCGTCACATGTTCCGAATAAGACAAATTCCAAGGACGGCACGCTTCGACCACATAGGCTTGGGAACGCTGGTTGATGACACTGAAATCATGACCAGCCTTCAAATAATCCATGTGCTGCATCCCCTTTTCTTCAGTAATTAGTTGATTTGCTCAACTATTTGTTTCCAGTATAGCAAAAAGAACGGGAAAAAGCAAGGGACGGCCAAAGGCCGTCCCGCGTGAATCCTGTGCATAGCCGGATACACGATAAGTGGCTCGTTGTTCGTGATTCGTGGTTCGTAAAAACCTGCTATTATACCAGAACAGGCTGTGATAAAATATCGCAGCGGGACGCCTTTTAGGCGTCCCCTACGCACAAGGCCGCAGGCCATGTGATTTTTGCGGCCTGCGTCTTTCCTACAAATGTATCCGCCGGCTTACTTTCTTCCCGACGACGGGAATCTTTTCGATATCTTCTGCCGTGAGGGCCCGGAAGACGACGAGGCCGATGAGGTAGACCAGGGCTGCGGCCATGATGGCGGCGATGGTGGCCACGGCGTTGCCGAAGAGGACGAACAGGGCGTGGTGGACGAGCCAGGCCGTACCGGCCATGGCGGCGCCGGCCAGGAAGAGTTTCCCAATGTAGCCCCACTGGACGCGGTAGGCAATGTATTTACGGGCAAAGTAAAGGTTGAGCGCCGTAGCGACGGCCAAATCGGCATTGGTCGCCCAGGCGGCGCCGACTTCGCCCAGCCAGGGAATGGCCGTCAAGTGCCAGCTGAGGATGATCTTGACGACGGCCGCGGCGGCCATGTTGTACAGCGGGACGGCCGTATGGCCCATGCCCTGCAAAAGGCCGCTGGTAATCTGCTGGAGGCCGACGAGGAAGACCGAAATGGACAGGACGCAGATGGCCGGTCCCGCTGCCGGCGTCGCATAGAGGAGCCGGGAAATGGGTACAGCCAGGACGGCCAGGCCCAGGCAGGCCGGCACGGTGATGACGTTGGCAATGCGCATGGCCGTGTCGGTCCGGTCGAGGATGACGTCCCGATTCCGCTGGGAAAAGGCCGCCGATACGGCCGGGACGAGGCTCGTCGCCAGGGCGATGGTCAAGATAGCCGGCAGCTGGACCAGGCCGTTGGCCATGCCCGTCAGATAGCCGTAAAGGGCCGTCGCCTGATGGGTGCTGTAACCAGCCGCTTCCAGGCGCAGGGGCACGATGAACAAGTCGATGCTGGCCACGGCCGGCAGGAGCATGTTGGCCGCCGCTACGGGCACGGCCAGGACGATGAGCCGGCGGATGATGCGCCGCGGCGACTGGATGACGAAGACGCCGTCGTCATCGGGCATGGGATTGCGGCTGTGACGGTAATACAGGGAAGCGATGAGCACCAGCCCTGCCGCCGCCCCCGG